>Ga0073920_1000068_pt1 | contig 19585 bp, 20 predicted proteins | sample GWRWT4_2Sept14_2_FD_70953 | JGI IMG/M metagenome (GOLD analysis project Ga0073920, IMG submission 70953) | Sand microcosm microbial communities from a hyporheic zone in Columbia River, Washington, USA - GW-RW T4_23-Sept-14 | ecosystem: Engineered > Artificial ecosystem > Sand microcosm >...
TCGCCCACCTTCACCAGCGGACGCTGGTTGATGCAGGTCGACTGGTTCGAGCGTTCGAACTTCTGCAGGCGGTAGATATCGACGCCCGACTGGCCGGGTTCGATATCGCCCGAAGCGCGGATCACGATGCGGGTGGCGTCGACCTGGTCAACGATCCCGCCGCGCAGCGCAGCGATCGCCGCGCCCGAATCGCGGGCCACGGTTTCTTCCATGCCGGTGCCGACAAACGGCGCTTCGGCGCGCACCAGCGGCACGGCCTGACGCTGCATGTTCGAGCCCATCAGTGCGCGGTTGGCGTCATCGTTTTCCAGGAACGGAATAAGCGAGGCGGCGACAGAGACGAGCTGCTTGGGGCTGACGTCCATCAGCGTGATCGTGTCGCGCGGGGCCATCACGAATTCGCCGTTCTGACGGGCCGAGACCAGTTCTTCGACGAACGAGCCATCAGCGTTGGTTTCGGCCGAAGCCTGGGCGACCGTGTGCTTCTGCTCTTCCATCGCGGAGAGGTAGACCACGTCGCCGGTCACCTTGCCGTCGATCACCTTGCGGTACGGGGTTTCGATGAAACCGTACTTGTTGACGCGGGCGAAGGTCGACAGCGAGTTAATCAGACCGATGTTCGGGCCTTCCGGCGTTTCGATCGGGCAGATGCGGCCATAGTGGGTCGGGTGAACGTCGCGGACTTCGAAGCCGGCGCGCTCGCGGGTCAGACCGCCCGGCCCAAGGGCCGAAACACGGCGCTTGTGGGTGACTTCCGAGAGCGGGTTGGTCTGGTCCATGAACTGCGAGAGCTGCGAGGAACCAAAGAACTCGCGCACGGCGGCCACGGCCGGCTTGGCGTTGATCAGGTCGTTCGGCATGACAGTCGACACGTCGACCGAGCTCATGCGCTCCTTCACAGCGCGTTCCATGCGCAGCAGGCCGACGCGGTACTGGTTTTCCAGCAGTTCGCCGACCGAGCGGACCCGGCGGTTGCCAAGGTTGTCGATGTCGTCGACTTCGCCCTTGCCGTCCTTGAGGTTCACCAGTTCCTTCACCACGGCGAGGATATCCTCGGTGCGCAGGGTGGTGACGGTGTCCTCGGCATCGAGGCTGAGGCGCATGTTGAGCTTGACGCGGCCGACGGCCGAAAGGTCATAGCGGTCGCCATCGAAGAACAGGCCTTCGAACAGCGCTTCGGCGGTTTCGCGCGTCGGCGGTTCGCCCGGGCGCATGACGCGGTAGATATCAGCCAGCGCGTGGTCGCGGTCCGGGGCCTTGTCGGCCTTCAGCGTGTTGCGGATCCACGGCCCGGTGTTGACGTGGTCAACGTCAAGCAGTTCGATCTGATCAATCCCGACCTTGTCGAGCGCGTCGAGGTTTTCCGGCGAAACTTCATCACCGGATTCGATCCAGATGCGGCCCGTGGTTTCATCGACCAGGTCGCGCGCCGAATAGCGGCCGAAGACTTCCTCGGTCGGGATCAGCAGTTCGGCCAGGCCGTCCTTTTCCGCCTTGTTGGCAGCGCGCGGGCTGATCTTGGTGCCGGCCGGGAAGATCACTTCGCCCGACTTGGCATCGACGATGTCGAAGGCCGGCTTCGACCCGCGCCACTGTTCGACGACGTAAGGCAGGCGCCAGCCGCCTTCGCCGCGCTTCCAGGTGACGGTGTGGTAGAAGTGGTTGAGGATGTCCTCGTCGTTCAGGCCCAGCGCGTGGAGCAGCGCGGTGACCGGCAGCTTGCGCTTGCGGTCAATCCGGACGTTGACGATGTCCTTGGCGTCGAATTCGAAATCGAGCCACGAACCACGGTAAGGGATCACGCGGGCAGCGAAGAGGAACTTGCCCGACGAGTGAGTCTTGCCGCGGTCATGATCGAACAGCACGCCCGGCGAACGGTGCATCTGCGAAACGATCACGCGCTCGGTGCCGTTGATGATGAAGGTGCCGTTCTCGGTCATGAGCGGCATGTCGCCCATGTAGACGTCCTGCTCCTTGATATCGAGGACCGAACGGGTTTCGGTTTCGGCATCGACCTCGAACACGATCAGGCGCAGCGTGACCTTCATCGGGGCGGCATAAGTGATCCCGCGCTGACGGCACTCGGTGGTGTCGTACTTCGGGTCTTCGAGTTCGTAGTGCACGAAGTCGAGTTCGCTGGTGCCGGCGAAGTCGCGGATCGGGAAGACCGAGCGCAGCGTCTTTTCCAGGCCCGAGACATAGCCGGTCGCCGGGTTGGAGCGCAGGAACTGCTCGTACGATTCGCGCTGAACCTCGATCAGGTTCGGCATTTGCACCACTTCGTGGATGTCGCCGAAGATCTTGCGGATCCGCTTCTTGGCCGAAGCACCGGCCGGGCCGGTCTGGAGGAGGGCCTTTTTCGCCATGGGAGGGGTCTTGCCTCTTCAATAGGCCGGGTCAGAAAGCTCTGAATTCCGGCAGGAAACTGCGCCATGCGTCGGAGCTGGCATTCACAACGCGAAAAGGCCGCACGGCAAAGACCCCATAAGGGGCAGCCCGCAGCCTTTGCGTCGAAGTGAAAACCCGGTGCTTCCTTCCGATGGGCAGTCCCCGCGCATGGACTGTCCTTGCTCGAAGCGCCGAGCGAGACGGGCCTATAGGCGCGGAAAACCGCCGAGTCAAACCGCTGAGCGGGCAAACGCCGCGGAATTCCGCCATTTCCGGGAAACGATAAGGCGCATATCGTTTTTCGATATTATCGTTTGACAATAAGCGCGACTCGCCTTATTGAATATCGATATTGGATATATCGGAGAACGATGATGACCTCGACCAAGACCACTCCCAAGCAAACAACTGGCGGCGCCCTGCTGGCCCTCGCGCTGATGGCTTCGCTCTGGATCCCCACCCTGACCGTTCCGGCCCAGGCCGAAACGGCGACCGTCACCCTGCCAGCGCTGGCCTGACCCGCGCCGCCCTGTTTCAAGGAAACCTAGTCATGAACCTCAATCTCGCCACCCGCATCTCGACCGCCGCCATGGCGCTGTTCGTGGTCCTGACCACCTGGCAGGCCACGCTGGCCATGCCGGGCATCGCCTGACCCCTTTCGCACGCCTGACAGGAGAACCGTGCCATGAGTTCCAAACCCCGTGATCCGCTGCTCGCCGCAGCCAAGGTGATCATCGTCCTGGCCCAGATCGTGATGATCTTCGGCATTGTCATGCTGGGTATCGGCATTGGCGCCCTGTTCACCGTCGGCCGCGCCGAAGTGGCGCAAGAAATCGCTGCAGCAAGTGCTCCCGCCGTGACAGTCTGGTTCATCGTTGCTGCCATGCTGGTGGGCGCGGTGCTGCTGTTCCTGGGCCTGCGCTTCCTCAAGGAGCTGCTCGGCATCATCAATTCGGTCGGCGAAGGCGATCCGTTCCGTCCCGACAATGCCGACCGGCTGAGCCGGATGGGCTGGATCATGGTGATTGCCCAGCTCGTCGTCCTGCCTTTGGCCGGGATCGCCCACTGGCTGGCGCCGTTCCTGGACAAGGTCGACCGGCACATGAGCATCGACGGCGGCCTTGATGGCGGCTCGATCCTGCTGATCCTGATCCTGTTCATCCTGGCCCGCGTGTTCCGCGAAGGCGCCCGGATGCGCGACGAACTGGAAGGAACCGTGTGATGGCCCCTTCCCCCGATGACCGCAGCGGAGACCGTATCGTGATCAAGCTCGACGACCTGCTTTACCAGCGCCGCATGACCCTGACCGAACTGGCCGAACGGGTCGACATCACCCTCGCCAACCTGTCGATCCTCAAGACCGGCAAGGCCAAGGCAATCCGCTTCTCGACCCTCGAAGCGATCTGCCAGGTACTCGACTGCCAGCCCGGAGACCTGATCACTTACCAGCCGGAGTGAGCAGGTTGCGGCAAGGCTATCGGCCTTGCCGGGCCTGGCCAGCCCGCTCCCCCGGCCCAACCACCCGTTCATGCTACCCTGTGGGCGGTTGGGCCGGGGGAGCGGGCTGGTCAGGCCAAGCAGATCGCGGAAGCGATCTGCGCAACCAACCAAAATGAAAGAGCGGCGCCTCCCCACGGAAGCGCCGCCCTTTCTTTGTAACTCCGGGTGGAGCGTGACGATCAGTAGATGCCGGGGATCAGCCGCCAGCGGGTCTGCTGCAGATATTCGCGGTAGTCGGGATCCTGGCTGAGGAGTTTTTCTTCCGCATCGATCCGCAGAATCTGGGCCCACCAGCCGATCACGTAGATCGTCAGATTGATCAGGCTGGGCATGACCATCAGGATGCCGATGTGGGTGAACAGGTAGCCGGCATAGATCGGGTGCCGGACGAAGCGGTACATCCCGTCGCGCTTGATCCCGCGGTTGGCCGGGGCAATGCCGAAGCTGCGGCGCAGGAACAGCTTGCCGGTGATCTGGACCACGTTGCCGAACAGCACGAGCGCCACGGCGAGCGATCCGAGCGCCGGCCAGAGCTCCTCGGACGGGATGATCAGCAGCGGCGCATAAGTCGCCGTGGCCGCCAGCAGCCAGTCGCCCAGCCGCATCGAAATCTGCTCGGTCGGGCGTCGCACCAGCACGAACAGGGCAATGCTGGTCTCTGCGATCAGCACCAGCGGGGCCAGCGGGTTGGTCGATTGCCAGACGCGCCACACCAGCAGCGACCACAGCAGGACGATTGTCACCTGTTCGATCCGGTCAAGCCGGCGCGGCGTCAGCCAGGCCGGCGGGCCCTTGGCGGCAGTAACGATCGGTGTCTCTGGTGCAGCGGCCACAGTGCAAATCCCCTTCTCCGCCCGAACCGGGCAGTTCAGCAAGCGGCTTCGCAGCTTATGGTTAAGATTGGTTTAGCGCGGAGCTCGCTTCAGGCCCCCGCTGGCGCAGCCTTCCGCTGTGGCGCGGCGCCGGCCCGCCAACCCAGCCACGTAACCAGCGCGCCAGCCGCCATCCCGGCGCTGATCGTCAGGGGCAGCGGGATCTGGGCATAGGCGCCGAACAGCGGGCCTAGCTGGGGCATGCTGGGCGCAAACCACATCACCAGTCCCTGCACCGCGGTGAACACCGCCGCCCACAACCACGGCGCGCCGTGCTTGCGGTGCATGAAATAGAGCGTGAGCGCAAAGGCGCAGGCAATGAGGTCGGAGATCAGGATCGTATCCTGCACCTCCTGCGGCCCCGAACTGCCAATCACGTTCAGCCACGGCAGGTATTCGGGCAGGACCCGCGAGAAGGGCGATTCAAACAGGACGATCGGACTGGCTAGCATGTAGCCCGCATGCAGCCGCACATTCCGCCGGTGCTTGAGCGCCAGATAGAACAGCGTGAGATAGGCGGCGATCGCAATGAAAGTGCCGATCCCGAATGACGGGGTGTTGTGAATGGCGAAGGGGCTGGCGGCTTTGACATAGGCCTGCGCCGATACATCGGCGATCATCATGAAGCCCGCCATCAGCAGCGGGAACAGCACGAAGCTGGCCAGGCCCAACTGGCGGTGCAGCGCATTCTGGCGGCGCTGGATCGCGACCTGCTGGACAATCAGCAGGATCAGCCAGATCGACGAAGTGATCGCATGGACATGGAAGGCGGTCGGCACATGGCCGATCGGGCTCCAATAGCTGGCCCAGAAGCCGACCAATACGGTCAGCAGCACCAGGCCGACGAAATAAGCCGCATGACGATACGGCATCGGACAGTCTTCCCCCCTGCCAATGCGACCCGGGCGGAGCCTAACACGAACCCGCGCCAGGACATAATCTGGCTGAATTGCTTGACTCGCGGCGCAATCCCGCTAATGGCCCGCCCCGACCGCAGCCTTCGGGCCGCGCGTCATCCGTCCGAGACCGCTGCTGGGGGATTCCCCCTTAATCCGCAGCCTAGACGGGGACAGAGCAAATTCCGGCCCGCCTTTGGTGGGCTCGGCCTGGCGTTTTACCCACGCCCTCCTTCCCCATCGCACGGACTTTTCCGCATCGCCTCGGCGGTGCGGGCAAACGTAGCCGATCGTCCGGTTTTCCCGGCCGATCATTTGTGAAGGAGTAAGCATGGATCGTTCGCAGAAAGCCGACGCGGTCGCAGCGCTGAACGCAACCTTCAACGAGGTTGGCGTGGTGGTTGTCACCCGCAACCGTGGCATGTCCGTGGCGCAAACCACGGCCCTGCGCGTGAAGATGCGTGAAAGCGGTGCATCGTTCAAGGTTTCCAAGAACAGTCTTGCCAAGCTTGCCATCGTAGACACGAACTATGCCGGGATTGGTGAACTGCTCACCGGTCCAGTGGCCCTGGGGACTTCGGTCGACCCGGTTGCCGCGGCAAAGATCGTCGTCGAATTCGCCAAGACCAACGACAAGTTGGAAATCGTTGGCGGGGCGATGGGTTCGCAGGTCCTCGACGAAGCAGGGATCCGGGCACTCGCCTCGATGCCGTCGCTCGACGAACTGCGCGCCAAGCTTATCGGCCTGGTTCAGGCACCGGCGACCAAGATCGCTCAGGTTGTCACGGCCCCGGCAGGCAAGCTGGCCCGCGTCTTTGGCGCTTACGCCAAGGAAGCCGCATAAGACTGATTCAAACGTTTTGCCGGACAGACCCTTCAAACCGAAGCGTCCGGCAGCCATCAAATTGTGGAGTGAAACATCATGGCTGATATTGCCAAGCTCGTTGAAGAACTTTCGAAGCTGACCGTCCTGGAAGCTGCTGACCTCGCCAAGGCTCTGGAAGAAGCCTGGGGCGTTTCGGCTGCTGCCGCCGTTGCCGTGGCTGCTGCCCCGGCCGCCGCTGCTGAAGCCGTTGAAGAAAAGACCGAATTCGACGTCATCCTGACCGGCGACGGCGGCAACAAGATCGCCGTCATCAAGGAAGTCCGCGCGATCACCGCGCTGGGCCTGACCGAAGCCAAGGCGCTGGTGGAAGCCGCTCCGAAGGCGATCAAGGAAGGCGTCAACAAGGCTGAAGCCGAAGAGATCAAGGCGAAGATCACCGCTGCCGGTGGTACCGTCGAAGTCAAGTAAGCTTTGCTTGCAGTTTCGCGGGTGTCTTGAAGCACTCGCGGATGGAAGGGCGGCCCCTCGGGGCCGCCCTTTTCCGTTTCGGGACTACTTCAGCGTTTTCATATAGGCGATGATCTCGGCCCGCTTGGCCGGATCGCTCATCCCGGCGTAGGACATCTTGGTGCCGGGAACCATCTTCATCGGACCGGCCAGCCACTGGTCGAGCGTGGCATCATCCCAGGTCAGGCCCGAAGCCTTGAGCTTTTCCGAAAAGGCAAAGCCCGGAATATCGCCCGCCTTGGTGCCATAGACGGCGTGGAGGCTCGGCCCGATCCCGTGCTTGCCGGGCTCGACCGAATGGCAGGCCACGCACTGGGCATAGGCGGCGGGCTTGCCGTCCGATGCGGCGACTGCGGCAGCCGGGGCCGCGCTGGTCCCCGTATCGGCGGCCGGCGCCTCATCCTGCTTGGCCCCGCCGCAACCGGCCAGCGCCAATGCCAGGGCCATCGTTCCGGCCAGCTTATACCCCTTGCGCATCGTCATTGTCTCCTTGCCCTCAGTCATGCCCTGGTAGCGGGCCTTGACTGCACCATAATCTCTTGCCCCGCCGCCCGGTAGTGCTCTTGCTGCACTATCCATTGCGCGGACTGCACCAACCCGGCCTAGCGCCTGAGATGCCGGGCGGCAATGGATTTGTCCGGACAACTTTCGTTGCACTGAGGCAACGGCGCAGTTGAAAAGCGGCGACAATCGGACAAACCGTTTGGTTGCCTGCCACGCCCGGCCTATCCGGACCGGCTGATGTCGACACAACGCTTCCTGACCCCCTGGCGCGCCGAACTGGGCGCGACGCTGCGCCTCGCGGCGCCGCTGGCGGCCGCCAATCTGCTGCAGATGCTGGTCTATGCGATTGACGTGATCTTCGTCGCCCGGTTGGGTGAGGAATCGCTGGCCGCAGCCTCGCTCGCCACCACCCTGTTCGGACTGATGATGTGGTGCTTCTCGGGCCTGACCGGGGCCTGCGCGCCGCTGATCGCGGCCGAGCTGGGCCGCCGCCGCCACGCGGTGCGCGAGGTGCGGCGGACCGTGCGGATGGCGCTGTGGCTGGCGGTGCTGTGCGGGCTGGCGGGGATGGCGGTCTGCCTGTGGGGCGAGGAATTGCTGCTGCTCTCCGGGCAGGACCCCGAGGTCTCGCGTCTCGCCGGACAGTTCCTGGCAATCCTGCTCTGGGCGATGGTGCCCAATGTCATGGCAACGGTGCTGCGCAATTTCGTCTCGGCGCTGGGCCGCCCGTTCTTTGCGACCGCGATCACCGGCCTGGCCATCGCCGTCAATGCAGTCGGCAATTACATCTTCGTCTTCGGCCATTTCGGCGCGCCGGCGCTGGGGCTCGATGGTTCGGCGATCTCCAGCGTGATCACCGCCTTTGCCATGCTGGGAGCCTATGTCCTGGCGATCCAGAGCGACCGCCGCCTGCGCCGCTATCACTTGTTCGGACGGTGGTGGCGGACTGAGTGGCAGCGCTTTCGCGATGTCGCCCGGATCGGCACGCCAATCGCGCTGATCATCCTGGCCGAAGGGGGGCTGTTCTCCAGCGCAGCCTTCCTGATGGGGCGGATCGGCCAGGCCGAGCTCGCCGGGCATACCGTGGCGCTGCAAGTGGCCGCGCTGGCCTTCCAGATCCCCTTCGGCATCGGCCAGGCGGCGACGATCCGCGTCGGTTTCCATTTCGGCGCGGGCGACCGGGTGGCGATTGGCGGGGCCGGCAAGGCAGCGCTGATCCTGGCGATGAGCTACATGATCATACCCGCGGCGATCATGATCCTGGCCCCGCTCGCCGTGCTGCAGCTCTATGTCGATCCGGCCGATCCGGCCAATGCGGCCATGGTTGGCCATGCCGTCGGCTTCCTCGCCATCGCTGCCGCCTTCCAGCTGTTCGACGGGCTCCAGGCGGTCCTCGCCGGGGCGCTGCGCGGACTGCAGGATACCCGCATGCCGATGCAGCTGGCGCTGTTTGGCTACTGGCTGGTCGGCTTTGCCACCTCGGTCGTGCTGGGCTTCTTCACTCCGCTGGCCGGCACCGGCGTCTGGCTTGGCCTCGCGGTCGGGCTGGTCGTAGTCTCGGCGCTGCTGGCGTGGCGCTGGCTGCAGCGCGAGCGCCTGGGCCTGTTACCTGCCTGACAGGATTCAATTCGCGCTTATCTTCGGCTGGCACCGGGGTTGACGACTCACCAGCCCCCACCCATATGCGCCTCGCTGGCACTCTCGAGGAGGGAGTGCCAATTGACATCGTATCAACGCAAAAGGGAGTATCCCATGGCATTCCGTCCGCTGCACGATCGTGTGCTCGTGCGCCGCGTAGAGGCTGAAGAAAAGACCGCCGGCGGCATCATCATCCCTGACAGCGCCAAGGAAAAGCCGGCCGAGGGCGAAGTTGTCGCCGTTGGCGCGGGCACCAAGGCCGAAGACGGCAAGGTCACGCCGCTGGACGTCAAGGCTGGCGACCGCGTGCTGTTCGGCAAATGGTCTGGCACCGAGGTCAAGCTCGATGGCGAAGACCTGCTGATCATGAAGGAATCGGACATCCTCGGCATTATCGGCTGAGCGATCTCCTGAACTTTCACATCCCAGAATTTCGAAGGAACTGAACAATGGCTGCCAAGGACGTAAAATTCGGCCGCGACGCGCGTGAGCGCATTCTCGCCGGCGTCGACATCCTCGCCAACGCGGTGAAGGTCACCCTGGGCCCCAAGGGCCGCAACGTCGTGATCGACAAGAGCTTCGGCGCACCCCGCATCACCAAGGACGGCGTCACCGTCGCCAAGGAAATCGAACTGAAGGACAAGTTCGAGAACATGGGCGCCCAGATGCTGCGCGAAGTGGCCAGCAAGACCAACGACCAGGCCGGTGATGGCACCACTACCGCCACCGTGCTGGCCCAGGCAATCGTGCGCGAAGGCATGACTTCGGTCGCCGCCGGCATGAACCCGATGGACCTGAAGCGCGGGATCGATCTGGCCGTGACCGCCGTGGTCGCAGACCTGGTCAAGCGTTCGAAGCCCGTTTCGGGCTCGTCGGAAATCGCCCAGGTCGGGATCATCTCGGCCAATGGCGACCAGGAAGTCGGCAACAAGATTGCCGAAGCCATGGAAAAGGTCGGCAAGGAAGGCGTGATCACCGTGGAGGAGGCCAAGGGCCTCGAATTCGAACTCGACGTCGTCGAAGGCATGCAGTTCGACCGCGGCTACCTCTCGCCCTACTTCATCACCAACCCCGACAAGATGACTGTCGAGCTGGATAACCCCTACATCCTGATCCACGAGAAGAAACTGTCGTCGCTCCAGGCGATGCTGCCGATCCTCGAGGCCGTGGTGCAGTCGGGCCGTCCGCTGCTGATCATCGCCGAGGACATCGAAGGCGAAGCGCTGGCCACCCTGGTGGTCAACAAGCTGCGCGGCGGCCTGAAGATCGCTGCCGTCAAGGCTCCGGGCTTCGGCGATCGCCGCAAGGCGATGCTGCAGGACATCGCGATCCTGACCAAGGGCGAAATGATCAGCGAAGACCTGGGCATCAAGCTCGAAACGGTCACGCTGGGCATGCTCGGTCAGGCCAAGAAGGTCACCATCGACAAGGACAACACCACGATCGTCGATGGCGCCGGTCCGGCTGACGAGATCAAGGCCCGGGTCGAGCAGATCCGCGCCCAGATCGAAACCACCAGCAGCGATTACGACAAGGAAAAGCTGCAGGAACGTCTGGCCAAGCTGGCCGGCGGTGTGGCCGTGATCAAGGTCGGTGGCGCTTCGGAAGTCGAAGTGAAGGAGCGCAAGGACCGGGTTGATGACGCCCTCCACGCGACCCGCGCTGCGGTTGAAGAAGGCATCGTCCCCGGCGGCGGTACCGCGCTGCTCTATGCCACCAAGGCTCTGGAAGGCATGAAGGGCGCCAACGACGACCAGACCAAGGGCATCGATATCGTGCGCCGCGCGATCACCGCCCCGGTCAAGCAGATCGCCACCAACGCGGGTCATGACGGCGCCGTAGTGTCGGGCAACCTGCTGCGCGAAAACGACGAAACCCAGGGCTTCAACGCTGCGACCGACGTCTACGAAAACCTGGTCGCGGCCGGCGTGATCGACCCGACCAAGGTCGTCCGCACTGCCCTGCAGGATGCGGCTTCGGTTGCCGGCCTGCTGATCACCACCGAAGCGGCGATCAGCGAAAAGCCGGAAGACAAGCCGGCCATGGGCGGCATGCCCGGCGGCGGCATGGGCGGCATGGGCGGCATGGACTTCTAAGTCCAGCCAACCAAGGCACATCGGGGCCGGGAGGAGCAATCCTCCCGGCCCTTTTGTTTGTTCAACCCGCGCGCCCGTGCTCCAGCTCGCGCAGGATGGTGTCGCTCGGTCAGGGGCAGAGACCTGAAAGAATCTACCAGCCTGGCCAGGGCTGGCTGCATCCGAAGCGAAGCAATCGGTTCCGGCCGTGCCATCCGTTCAAGCGGGCGCTCGTGGCCGCTTGAACGGGTCACCCCAGCGCCTGCGCAAGCCGTGCATTGATCTAGAAAATCCGAAACGGACATAACGCGGTTCGTCACTTTGCCGCGGTGACTGGCAGCACTCTGCACACAGGCCCAACCCGGATTCGGGAACAGGCTCGGACCGCTGGAGTGGACGATGCCCGATGCAGTAGGATTGAGCCAGCTGGTCGGTGCCGTGGCCGGCGCGATTGTCGATGCCCAGGCGCTGGTCGAGCAGCGCTTCATCCAGCAGGTCAGCCGCTATTTCGATCCGGAAGGCAACCCGCTGTGCCTGTCGATCAAGATGCCGCGCCCTGGCAGCAGCGGCGACGAGATGCAGATCGGCTTGCCGCTGCTCTCGCTGGCCGAAAGCTCGATGCTGGCGATCAAGGACCTGCGGATCGACCTGGATGTCGAACTGGGCAGCATCATCGACACCGATCCCGGCACCGCCAGCGGCACCCCGACCGCCGGCGGCGGGGCGCCCGGCGCTGCGCTGGACCTGGCCATGCCCGACCCGGCCCAGGGTTTTCGCAGCGCCGGCGCCCCGATTGATATTCCCGTCGTCAGCATGCCCACTGTCCCGGCGGCGGCGGGCGATACCGGCGCACCGGTCCAGCCGGCTCCGGCCGCGCCCGTCCCGGGCCTGCCCGAAAAGATGCTGACGCTCTCGGTCGGCTCCACCACCTCCACTGGTCCCAAGGCCAGGCTCTCGATCAATGTCGCTGCAAAGCCGCCTTCCGAAGCGATGCTGCGCTTGATGACCCAGCTCAACAAACTTGTTTGAGGAAAGGAAACGACAATGGCATTTTCTATGGGGGACCAGTTCAAGGGCTTGCCGATGGGCGACTTGATCGGGGGTCCGTTGATGGCCGCAGCCGACGCGCAGGTGCGTCTGGCCAATTCGACCGCGCAGTTCATCCAGCAGATCGGCTTCAAGCCCGGTGCCGGGACCCAGCCCGATGCCAACGGCAACATCGCCTTTGATCCCGCCACGTTCGATGTCCGCACGGTGGACTTCAAGTTCGATCGACCGGCTGGGCCGCCTGACCCGCAGACGGGCATCGTTCCGACCGAAACGGTCGCTCTGGAGGTGCCGCTGCTCGCAATCGTCAAGGTGCCGGCCTTGGGGATCGAAACGGTCGACATCATCTTCGATATGGAAGTGAAGAACTCCGAAAGCTCGAAGGATGCATCCAGCACCGCGGGTTCGTTCTCGGCCGATGCTTCGGTCGGCTGGGGGCCGTTCAGCCTCAAGGTCCATGTCGAAGGCTCGGTTTCGAGCACGAAGGAAAACACCCGCTCGACCGACCAGAGCGCCAAGTATCATGTCGAAGTCCACGCAGCTGACCGGGGCATGCCTGAAGGCCTGGCCCGGGTGCTCGACATGATGAATTCGGCGATCGCACCAAAAACGGTCACGCCCACTGCCGCGAATAACAATGCTGCGGGTGGTGCTGGTGGTGCTGGCGGTACGGGTGGCGGTGCCGGTGGTGCTTCCCCGGACACGATGCTGGTCAATTCCCCAGCTGCCAGCGACATGGTGCTCGACCATGAAGACAGCCGGGTCCTGACCCCCGGCAACTACACGGTCCGGGCTTCGGCCTAAGCCATGCGGGGCAGCGGTGAGGGGTTCGACCTGACCGGGGTCGGGTTCATCAAGCGGATCAGCCTGGGCAATCTCGATGTCCAGGCGGCCGCTGCCGAACCAGGCAACGAGCAGGCCATGGGCCTGCTCAACCGCTGCCTCGAAGACTATCCCAAGGGCCGAATCATTGGCCGCGAGATGTCGTTTGACGTGCTGACCACCAAGGCCGGGCACCAGGTGGTGCTGGAGAAGGTGACCTACCACGTCGGCTTCCCGCGCCGGCCGACCTGGCTGGACGAGTGATGCGCGCAGCGCCGCTCCGCCTCGGTTCGCTCGCCCGGACGCTCGACCGGACCGGGCGGATGGCGCTGCGCGATGGGGCCGAGCTGCGGCGGCTGGCGCTGACCGTCACCGTCGCGGAGCCCCCCGTGCTCGATCCGGCCCGGCTGTGGCGGATCGCGGTCGCTCAGCCGCCGCGTGGCTGGTGGGCCCGCCTGCTGGCCCGGCTCGCCGTGCTGCTGCGACTGGCACCGCGCCGCGACTGGCCGCAAGTCCGGCTGGTCTGGGAAGCCGGCGCCGTCTTCGCCGAACTCGCCCCATCCGACCCGCCTGAGCTTCGCTGATCAAGGAGATCAATCATGCCCAAGACCAAGGAACACGAAGAGGTAATTGCCTGCTCGCCCAAGCATTTGGGTAATGACCAGCTGCACGATGCGGCGACAGTCGCCGAGCAGGAGAACCCGTTCAATCGCCCCAGCCACGAAAAGCTGGCGCAGGTCCTGCCGGCCGGCGCGCCGATGACCGAGTTCATTGCGGTGATGACCACCAAGTACTGGCGCACCAACGGCGTTCGGCTCGGGGTGGGCTTCATGGACAATCCGCCCAACGAACTGCGCGCCCGTCTGCTTTCGCACATGAACGCCTGGGGCCAGAGCGCCAATGTCCAGTTTGCCGAAAGCACCAGCGATCCGGCGGTGCGGATCTCGCGCGATCAGCCCGGTTACTGGTCCTATATCGGCACTGATGTGCTGCTGATCGACAAGAACCAGCCGACCATGAACCTGCAAGGCTTCACCATGAACACGCCTGACAGCGAGTTCTACCGGGTGGTGCGGCACGAGACCGGCCATACACTGGGCTGCCCGCATGAGCACATGCGCGCCGAGATCATCGCCCTGATCGACGAGCAGAAGGCAATCCAGTTCTTCGGCGCGACCCAGGGTTGGACTGAGGCGCAGGTCCGGGCCCAGGTCCTGACCCCGCTGCCGGCGAGCTCGATCTGGGCGACGACCAGCCCCGACCGCCAATCGATCATGTGCTATCAGATCCCGGGATCGATCACCAAGAATGGCGTGGCGATCCCCGGCGGGCTCGACATCGATCAGATCGATTACGACTTCATGGCCAAGGTCTATCCCAAGCCGGCCAGCGTGATCGGGAGCACGCCGGCGAGTTCCGACCTGACCGCTCCGCCTGCCGCATCGACGGCGATGCATCACCATGACGGCGGCTGCAAAGGCTGCATCGATGTCGCTCTGAAGAGCGGGACGCGCCTGTCCGTCCCGCCCGAAGCGACCGAGGCGCAGGTGCGGATGCTGTTGGGCGCACTCCGCTAGGCCGCCAGGTGGGTCGCAAACCTGGCAGAAACTGCCAGCCGGTCACCACGGGACGCCGGGAGCTGCCAGTTCCCGGCGTTCTGTGCGCCAATCGGACAGGATTTACGCAATTCCTCGCATCAGGCGGTCAACTCGTCGCGCAGGCGGTGGACGGGGGCGTAGCGTTAGACAATCTGAAACCATGTTTGGCCTATCGCTGTGCCGGTGAAGAACACCCGCTTCCCTCGCCTTCTGGCCGGTCTGGCCATGGTCAGCGCCATCGCGCTGCCGGCTGGGGCCGCGCAGGCCGATGATTTCCACTCTGAATTCGACAAGGTATTCGGCAAGGAACTGCGCACGCCGCGCGAAGTTCAGCCAACTGTCCGCCCCTTCGTTGCGCCGGTCCGCCCGGTCACGACCTATGGCGGCAGCCTTGAAGCCACCGTCGCCAGCCTCGCCGATGCCGCGCAGGGCCGGATCGGCGTGGCCGCGATGGACCTGGGCACCGGCCGCACCGTGGCCGTGCTGGGCGACCAGCCCTTTCCGATGGCCAGTACCAGCAAGATCGCGATCGCCGCGACCTATCTGGACCTGGTCGATCAGGGCAAGCTTGCGCTCAGCGACCGGTTCCCGCTGATGATCCCGCAGCGCTCGGCCCGCTTCTCGAGCGCCGCCGCTCCGGTTCGTCCCGGCACCATGCTGACTGCGCAGGGGCTGATCGAACTGTCGATCACCCGCAGCGACAATCCGGCGACTGACGCCCTGCTGGCCGCCGTCGGCGGTCCCGCCGCCGTCAACCGCTGGATGCGCAAGGCCGGCCTGTCCGGCATGCGGCTTGATCGCGACATCGCCACGCTGGTCCGCGATGATGGCGAATTCAACCCGGCGACCACGGTCGACTTGCGCGACAGCGCCACGCCGCTGGCGATGGTCCAGCTGCTGGCCGGTCTGCACCAGGGCCGCTGGCTCAGCGCTTCGAGCCGCAATGTGCTGCTGGGCGCGATGGAACGCTGCGTGACCGGCAAGCGCCGCCTGCCCGCCATGCTGCCGCAGGACGCGCGCGTCGCGCACAAGACTGGCACGCTGAGCAACACGTCGAGCGACGTCGGCATCATCAACACGCCAGATGGCCGCGCGATCGCCATTGCCGTCTACGTGACCGGCCAGGGCGGAAAGCCGAACCGCGACTACCGCATCGCCGCGATCAGCCGCGCGGTCTATGATGGCTACCTGACCGAAAGCTCCAGCCTGCGCCGCACCGCTTCGCGCTGAGGCCTGATACGGACGCGCTGGCGTCTAGCCCCCAACCGGCCTAGCCATGGCACTCCTTGAGAGGAGACTCGCCATGTCTATATCCCCTGCCATCAAAGCCTTGCCGCTGGCCTTCGCTGCCGTGCTGGCCAGCTGCGCTTCGGCCCAGCCGCCGCGCGTGCTGACTGCGGCCGACTATACCGCCGCGCTGGCCGATCCCGCCCGCCCCGCCGCCGACCGGACCCGCGACGAAGCCCGCAAACCGGGCGAGCTCCTGGCCTTTGCTGAAATCGCCCCGGGCGAGACGGTCGGCGATTTCGTGATGGGCGGCGGCTATTTCACCCGCGTCCTCTCAGCCGCGGTCGGTCCGCAGGGCCGGGTCGAAGCGTTCCAGCCGGCCGAATTCATTGCCTACCGCGCCGCCTATGGCGAGGAGCAGCGCAGCACTGTAGCCGCCCTGCCCAACGCTGCTGCCATTGCCGGGCCCTTCGCCGCGCCGGCCTTTAGCCGCCCGCTCGATACGATCGTGACGATCCAGAACTTCCACGACCTTTACCTCAAGCCCTTCCCGGCGGGCACCGGCGCCAAGGCCAGTGCGGCGCTGTTCGCGGCGCTCAAACCCGGCGGGACGCTGGTGGTGGTCGATCATAGCGCCGTAGCGGGGTCGGGCACGCGCGATGCCGATGGGCTGCATCGGATCGATCAGGCGGCCGTGGTCGCGGCGCTGACGGCCGCCGGCTTCAAGCTGGAGGCGGAGAGCGCGCTTTACGCCCGCCCGGACGATCCGCGCAGCGCCAACGTGTTCGATCCGGCGATCCGCGGCAAGACCGACCAGTTCGCGCTGCGCTTCCGCAAGCCGGGCTGAATCAAAACGGGCGCGCCGACCTGGATCGGCGCGCCCGTCTTTTTGGGTTCGACGCGTTCTAGAACTCCACGCTGGCGCGCGCGTAGAGGTAGCGGCCGTTGAAGCCGAACGGCGAGAAGATCGAGAACGGAATGTACTGCTGGTTGGCCGGATAGACCCCGCCAATCGCCGCCGGACGAGCGCCGAAGGGCGAGCGGTCCGGATAGACGTCAAACAGGTTGTCCGCACCGATCGCGAAGCTGAGGCGTTCCATCGGCTTGACCCGCAGTTCCAGGTCCGTGATCCACTTGGCGCCGAGGAAGATGTCGTCCGGGCCATAGGCAGTCAGCGGATCGCCCGACAGCGGGTTAGCCGAACCCGGCGAGGTGACCTTGCCATAGCGGGTGGTGCGGGCGGTCAGCCCGAACATGCCGACATCGCCATCGAGGCTGAGCACGACCTTGTCGCGCGGCTGCCCTTCGGTGAAGCGCAGGCCTTCGACGCGGCCGAACAGGATCAGGCCGGGGATCGTGGCGAGCGGGCCAAGATCGTTCTTGCGGGCCAGGATCTGCTGCTTGTTGTAATTGTAGGCGGCAGTCAGGTTCCACTTGCCCACGCCTTCGAACGGCAGGCGCCAGTTCAGCACGGCATCGACGCCCTGGGTGCGGGTGTTGAGGCCGTTGATGAAGAAGCGCGCCGCGCCGACCGAGTTGAACCCGTTGGCATCGAGCACGGCCTTGACCGCCGCGTTGACAGTAGCCGTGCCGCTGCCCGCCGCGCCGAGGTTTTCGGTCAGCACGACGCGATCGTTGATGCGGATGTTGTAGTAGTCGACCGTCAGGGTCAGCCCCGAAACCGGGTTGGCCGTGAAACCGCCCGAGAGGTTGAACGACTTTTCGGGCTTGAGGTCCCTCGAACCCAGCGCCCGGGCCACCGGGCTGCTAACCGCCACCGTCGAGATATCGACCGGCAGGCCGGCGATGAAGTTGGTCGAGGTGGTGGTGAAGTACTGCTGGTGCAGCGACGGTGCACGGAAGCCGTTCGAGATCGAGCCGCGCAGCGCGAAGCCCGGGGTGAACTCATAACGGGCGGCGAACTTGCCGGTCAGGGTCGAGCCGAAGTCCGAATAGTGCTCGTAGCGGGCGGCTGCCGTTGCGGTCAGGCCGTCGATCAGCTCGGCATCAAGCTCGACATAGCCGGCCACGTTGCTGCGCTTCACATTGGTGTTGCTGCTGGCCGGGATGCCCGGGAAGCCCTGGGCCCCGGCGGGAGCCGCGCGGCCCGGGAAGCTGCAGACGCTGGTCGTGGCATTGAACACGCCCGAGGCCGCCGCGCAGGACACGGCCGTGCCGGTGAACGAAGCCTGGAACAGCGGACCGGTAGCCCACGACTGACGGTCGCCCGGCCGGATCATGAAGCGTTCGGCGCGATATTCACCGCCGAATGCCACGGTCAGCGGGCCAGCAAAGCCCATGTCGAACTCTCGGCTGAGATCGAGGTTGGCAATGGCATGGCGATAGGCCAGGCCGCCGGCATCGAAGCTGCGCTGGCTGGTCGGGCCGAAGCTGGTGTTGAGCGAACCTTCGACGCGGTAGTCGAAGTTGTTCTGGCCCCAGGTCAGCGAGGTATCGGCGTTCCACTCACCGGCGGTGGTGCGCAGGCCGATCGTCACCGCACGGTCGGTCAGGTCCGACTGGATGAAGGGCAGGAAGCCGTCCGGGGTCAGGGCCACGAAGTTGGCATTGCTGGGCGCAACGTTCGGGGCGATCGCCGAGAAGTCGCGGTTGGCGGCGGCATTGGCCTGGCGATAGTTGGCGGCGCTCAGCGAATCGCGCTGGTTGTAGCTGGCGAAGCCATAGAGCTCGAGCGAATCGCCGATCGGCACGCCCAGGTTGGCGAACAGGATGAAGTCATCGGCCTTCGGATCGCCGAAGCGGAACTGCAGGCGATTGAAGCTGACTTCGCGCGGGTCCCAGGTGGTCGCGGTCGGGCGGATATAGTTCGGCCGCAGATCGAAGCCCTGGCGGTTGGTATTGCCGCGGTGGCGATATTCGGCCGTGAAGTTGATGTAACCATCTTCCACACCGAAGAACGGCAGGCCGACGTTGGTGGCGATCGAGTAGCTTTCGCCATCGCTGACCTTGCGCTCACCATCGGTGGTCGCGGCGAAGTAGCGGTTGTCGGTGGGATCGAGCGAGGGCGCGCCGCCCGTCAGCGCCAGGCCGGTGACATTGGCCACGCCTGAAATCGTGGTGTCATACTTGCCATAGCTGATCGCGGCGCGGCCGCCTTCGCTGGCCTTCTTGAGGCGGATGTTGATCACCCCGGCGATGGCGTCAGAGCCATACTGCGACGAGGCGCCGTCACGCAGCACTTCGATCCGGTCGATCGCGAGCGCGGGGATAGTGTTCATGTCGACCGCGGCCGAACCGCGCCCGACCGTGCCGTTGATGTTGAGCAGGGCCGAGACGTGGCGACGCTTGCCGTTGATCAGGACCAGCGTCTGGTCCGGGCCAAGCCCGCGCAGGGTCGCCGGGCGCAGTGCGTCCGACCCGTCAGCGATGGCCGGTTGCGGGAAGTTGAAGCTGGGCACCAGCTTGTTGAGGATCTTGTTGGTTTCGACCTGACCGCCTTCGGTCAGCGCCTCGCCCGAAAGCACGTCGACCGGCACCGGCGAATCTTCAACCGTGCGGGCAGTCGAGCGGGTACCGGTGACGATGATCACCTGTTCTTCGGCCCCATCGGCGGCATCATCCTGCGCCAAGGCGGGCGCGGCCAGCGGCAGCACGGACAGCGAAGCAAGCAAGGACAGGCGGAAAGTCGATCGCATCAGTATTCCCCTTGTTCACCCGGCGCAGC
>Ga0073920_1000071_pt1 | contig 19165 bp, 20 predicted proteins | sample GWRWT4_2Sept14_2_FD_70953 | JGI IMG/M metagenome (GOLD analysis project Ga0073920, IMG submission 70953) | Sand microcosm microbial communities from a hyporheic zone in Columbia River, Washington, USA - GW-RW T4_23-Sept-14 | ecosystem: Engineered > Artificial ecosystem > Sand microcosm >...
GAGCGTGGAGCGAGTGCCGAGCGTGTCCTGTCCGACCTGGGTCATGCGAATAAGTCTCCTGGGTTGGAGACCCTGCCGCTCACGCCCCTTTCGCGGTGCAGCAAGGCCGTCTGTCGGCGCTGCCGATGCGCGGGTTTGGGCGTCAGGTCAAGGGGCGCAAGCCACCAGAACCGAACTAAAGCGCGGTCTGTTCGGTGTGGACCGCCTGCTTGCGCGTCGCGATCCAGCAGCCGATCACGATCAGCACCGCACCGGCCACGGTTGGCAGGGTCAAGGCTTCATCGAACATCAGCCAGCCCAGCAGGGCGGCCCAGATGAAGGCGGTGTATTCCAGCGGCAGCAGCACCTGAGTTTCCGCGCGGCCATAGCCCCAGGAAATGACCATCAGCGAAATGGCCGCCAGCACGGCCGATCCGCTGACATAGCCCAGCGCTTCCAGCGATGGCTGGACCGCCAGCCACGGGGCCAGCAGGCCCAGAAACAGCGCGGCGAACGCGGCCTGGAAGGTCGCCACTTCGACGGGCGCAGCAATTTGTGCCTGCTGGCGCTGGAGGATGAGGTTCCAGGCATAGAGCACCGCCGAACCCAGGATCGCGGCAATCCCCCAGGCGGCCTGGCTGCTGTAGCCACTCCCTCCCAGGCGGGCCCCGGTGATGACCGCGACCCCGGCCAGCCCCAGCAGCGAGGCGAAGATCGCCCGGCGCTCGATTGTTTCGCCTAGCAGTACGGCGGCCAGATAGAGCGCGATGAGCGGGGCGATGAAACTGATCGCCATGCCCTCCGCCAAGGGCAAAAACTTGAGGCCATAGAAGAACATTGTGGCCATGATCGCGCCGTTCAGACCGCGCAGCGCGTGGAGCCGCATGGCTGCGCGCTGCGGCCAGACCCCGCCGGTCAGCTTCCACAGCGGGAACATGATCGTAACGCCGATCAGCGAACGCCACAGCATCGCGTTGTAGGCCCCGACCTCAAGGCTGGCGCCTTTCATCAGCGCATCCATCACGCTGAACGAGGCGATCCCGGCGGCGACCGCCAGGAATGGCATCAGGTGGTGGTGGCTTTTCTCGCCGGGCGGCACGCGGTTTCTCCCCAGACAGTCGGGTAGGGGAGGGGCGTGCACCGCGCAAGTTGGACTATCTCATTACCTCACCGTTCGCATCGAGCGAAGTCGAGATGCTGCGTGCCAGTGTCTCGACTTCGCTCGACACGAACGGGTTTGATTGTTGCCGGAATGGGCCTAGCTTCATCAACCCATGAGCCTACCACCGGCACCACATCAGGATGAAGCGCCCGCTCCCCGGGCTGGTGATCTGGTCAAGCGCCACGCGCTGGTCACCCGGCTGTGGCACTGGCTCAACGCGATCACGCTGGCGGTGATGCTGATGAGCGGGCTGATGATCTTCAACGCCCACCCGCGGCTCTATTGGGGCCACTATGGAGCCAATTCCGATCCGGCCTGGCTCGATCTGGAAAAGGTCAACGGCGGCATTCCCTTCCCCGGCTGGATCACTTTGCCATCGCACTACAGCCTCGCCGATGCGCGGCTGTGGCACCTGGCCTTCGCCTGGGCGCTGGTGCTGGGCCTGCTCGGCTATCTCGGCTGGGCCTTGGCGAGCGGGCATTTGCGGCGTAACCTTGCCCCGAAGCTGGGCGAGCTGGCCCCGGCGCATCTGTGGCACGACCTCAAGCAGCATGCCCGCCTGCGCTTTCCCACCGGCGCGGCGGCGCTCAGCTACAATGTGCTGCAAAAGCTGGCCTATGGTGCGGTGTTGGTAGTGCTGCTGCCCGGCATCGTGCTGACTGGCCTCGCCATGTCACCAGCGATGGATGCGGCCTGGCCCTGGCTGGTCGATCTGTGCGGCGGGCGCCAGGCGGCGCGGTCATTGCACTTCATTTTCGCAGGCGGGCTGGTGCTGTTCTTCCTCGTCCATTTGGCGATGGTCTTGCTGGCTGGGCCGATCAACGAGGTTCGCTCGATGCTGACCGGACGCTACCGCTTGCCGCCAGACCGGAAGGACGCGCCATGATCGTCTCACGCCGCAGGTTGATCGGCATGGGCGCAGGCGCGGCGGGCGGCCTGCTGCTCTCGGGCTGCGACCGGCTCAACGAGAGCCCAGCCGTGCGCGATGGCCTCGCCAGTGCCGAAGGGCTGACCATGCGCAGCCAGCGACTGCTGATGGGCGATGCCCTCGCGCGCGAGTTCACCGAGGCCGAGATGTCGCCCACCTTCCGCGTCAACGGCTCTGCCCGCGTGGAAGACAGCGCCTATCGCCGCCTGCTCGCCAACCAGTTTGCGGGCTGGACTTTGCAGGTCGGCGGGCTGGTCCACCGCCCGCTGGCCTTGTCACTTGATGCGCTCAAGGCCATGCCGCAACGCACCCAGATCACCCGGCACGACTGCGTCGAAGGCTGGAGCGCGATCGGCAAATGGCAGGGGCCGCAGCTCGGCGCAGCGCTCGGCGCGGCGGGGCTGTTGCCCAACGCACGCTACGTGGTGTTCCACTGCGCCGATGTGCTCGACGGCAAGCCCTATTACGAATCGATCGACCTGATCGACGCCTTTCACCCCCAGACGATCCTCGCCTGGCGGATGAACGACGCGCCGCTCAGCGAAGGCCACGGCGCCCCGATCCGCCTCAGGGTCGAGCGCCAGCTCGGCTACAAACACGCCAAATTCGTGATGCGGATCGAAGTCACCCAAAGCCTCGCCGCACTTTACGGCGGCAAGGGCGGCCACTGGGAGGACTACCGCGGTTACCAGTGGTACGCCGGGATCTGATCAGATCAGCTTGCGCACGGCTTCGGCGCTATAGAGCCACAGGTCGGCCCCTTCGCGCACGACCCCAGCCATCGCCTTGTTGAACACGCCCATATGCGCGCTGGCCGAATGCGCGGCGAGCGCTTCCTGGCTTTCCCAGCGTTCGGAAATGCGGATCAGGTCGGGGTCGGCGATGTCCTGGGCAAAGGCATAGTGCAGGCAGCCTTCCTCTTCGTTGGTCGCCTTGACCATCGCCAGCGCCCCATCGCGGACCTTGGCGAATTCGCCTGCCCCCAGCTTGATCCAGCCCTCGATCAACAACATCGCACTCTCCTCATCGGTTACTGCGCATAACACCACGGATTGCGGGATCCGTTCAAGTAGGGACGGGCCAGGCCCGCCGCGACCATATCGTCGGCCATCGATTGCACTGAACCATCGGGGCGCGCGCGCAGCAAATGGCGCAGTTCGCGGCCGAACTGGTCGTGGACCGGGGGGTAGGGCCCCGCCAAGGTGAACGGCCCGGCGTTGACCAGGCCAAGCAGGTGCGTGACAGCAGCATCGCCCTTGGCCTGTTCTTCGCTGCAACGCGCCGGATGGATTTCGGGCGCGTCGATCCCGATCACGCGCACGGTGCGCGCGCCCAGCTTGATCGTATCGCCATCGACCACGCAGTTCTCCGCGCGGCCTGCGCCGCAGCGGGTGAACTGCGCGTCGATCCGCTCGCTGGGGCCGGGGGGCATCTCCGCCGGGCCGATCCGGCTCACATCACCCAGATAGAACCAGACCAGAGCTCCGATCAGCGCGGCCCCCAGCCACCACTTCAGCGCATTCCATGCCCGGCGGGTGCGCGAAATGCCCTGCCACTGGTGGCTGGGCAGGACACGGCCATAGTCTTTGCGGCGGCGGGGCCAGGGCATGGCACCGGGCTAGCGGGGCAGCGCGCCTCCGGCAAGCGCGGTACACCAATCGCTGCGCTTGCCTCTCCAAGGCTCGGCCAGCCCTTCGCTGACCAGCTGCTCACCCAGCGAGCGGTTGCCGCGTTTCACCACCCTGAGCGCGCGGCCATAGCGATCAGTCTCGCGCCCTTCGATCTCCAGCGTGAAAGGCCCGGCGTTGAGCAAGGCGACCAGCCGCCGGGTCGCCCGCTCGCCCAGCGCGCGCTCGGCCGGGCAGGCGGCCGCATGCGTCTCGGGCGCGTTGATATCGGCGATGCGGATCTTTTCGCCGCCCAGCCAGAAGGTGTCGCCATCGACGACACACGTGGTGCGGGGGCCTTCGGCGCAAAGCGCGAAAGCGGCGGCGGCGAGCGTGGCGAGCAGGATCGGCATGGCCCACAAATGCCGGGCCAGGGCTGCCGGTTTGTATCCGCGAAACTACGTGGCTTTGCTCAGATTTGGAGCAATAACCTCAGCTCTTCCGCGCTTTAGAGGCTCAGGAACAACCCAGCCAGCGCCGCGCTCATCAGGTTGGAGAGGCTGCCGGCCGCCAGCGCCTTCATCCCCAGCCGGGCGATCACCGGGCGCTGGTTGGGAGCAAGGCCGCCGGTTACCGCCATCTGGATCGCGATCGAGCTGAAGTTGGCAAAGCCGCACAGCGCAAAGGTGACGATCCCGACAGTCTTGGCCGAAAGCGTTGTGGTCGCGCCCAGATCGATGAAGGCAACGAATTCGTTGAGCACCAATTTGGTCCCGAAAAGCCCGCCCGCCTGCATCGCTTCGGCCCAGTCCGGCGCGCCCAGCAGCAGGAATACCGGCGCGAAGGCATAGCCCAGCACTTGCTGGAACGAGAGGTCGGGATAGCCGAACAGGGCGCCGATCGAACCGAAGATGCCGTTGGCAAGCGCCACCAGGGCGACGAAGGCCAGCACCATCGCGCCAACCATCACTGCCAGCTTGACCCCGGTCTGTGCGCCTTGTGCGGCGGCCATGATCACGTTGGCGGGGCGCTCTTCCTCGTCGGGGATCTTGATCTCGTCAGGCTCGATCAGTGCCTCGCCCTTGGGGTCGGGCATGATGATCTTGGCCATCAGGATTCCGCCCGGCGCCGACATGAAGGCGGCGGCAACCAGATAATCGATCCGGATCCCCATCGAGGCATAGGCCGCCAGGATCGTGCCGGCGACCCCGGCCATGCCCACCGTCATCAGGCAGAACAGCTGGCTGGGGGTCAGCGCGGCCAGATAGGGCCGGATCACCAAGGGGCTTTCCGACTGGCCGACAAAGATGTTGGCCGCCGCCGAGAGGCTTTCGACCTTGGATACCCCGGTGATCTTCTCGAGGCCCCCGCCGATCCATTTGATCACCAGCTGCATGATGCCGAGGTAATAGAGGATCGAGATCAAGGCGGCGAAGAAGATGATCACCGGCAGCGCCTGGATCGCGAAATTCTGCCCCAGCTTGTCCGAAGCCAGCGCGCCGAACAGGAATTCGGTGCCCTTGCCGGCATAACCCAGCAGCGCCGAAACCCCGCCCGAGATCGCCTGCAGCACATCCTTGCCCCACGGCACATAGAGCACCAGCGCGGCGAGGCCTGCCTGCAAGGCAAAGGCCGCGCCGACCACGCGCAGGCGGATCGCCCCCCGGTCAGACGATAACAGCACCGCCAGCGCCAGGATCAGGGCAATGCCCAAAAGGCTCATCAGCTGTGACATGGTGTTGAGGCTCCCCGAATTAGCTTTCGCCGGGTGGTAACCACTTTGTTCGCAGGGTCAATTCCTCCCCGGCACGGGGAGGGGGAGCCGAGCGTGGCGCGTGACACGCGAGGGCCGCAGGATGGTGGAGGGGTACATGCAAGTGGTCCTGACGCTGCGGAGTAGTGATCACCTGCACGTGCCCCTCCACCACTTCGTGGTTCCCCTCCCCATTCTGGGGAGGATTCTGTGGCCCACTTCCCCTTGCGCAAAACCCGCGTTAAGCCCTTGCAATGCCGAACCAGAACCTTGTGATCGCCCGCTCGCTGTTTGTCTTCTCGCTGCTCTACGGGGGGCTCTGCGTGCTCGCCGGGGTGATGGGCACCAAGATTGCCTCGCTGGGGCATTGGCCCTTGCTGGGCGACCTGGCGGTGGAAAGCGGAATCTTTGCCTTCCTGTTCCTGGTGATCATTTCCAGCGCAGTGGCCGAACTGTTCGGGCAGGGCATGGCCAACAAGCTGGTGCGCTTCGGCTTTGTCCCGCTGATCGTCTCGATGATCATGCTGACCGTGGTGATCAAGCTGGTTCCGCCCGCGCCCTTCTGGAGCGACCAGGCCGCGTTCGAGCGGCTGCTGGGCCAGGGCGTGCGAATGCAATTTGCCGGGCTGATCTCTTACGGCACGTCGCAGACGCTCAACGTCTACCTGTTTTCGCGGCTGGCCGGCGGGCAGGGCAAGGCGCTGATGCTGCGGGCCTGGGTCGCCAGTCTGCTCTCGCAGATCGTCGATACCGTGCTGTTCATCACGATCTCGTTCTATGGCGTGGTCGATCAGGCCAGCGGCAAACTGATGCCGATCGAGCAGATCATGGAAGGCCAGATCATTTCCAAGCTGGTGCTTTCGACCATCATGGTCCCGCCGGGGATCTGGTTGTTCGTGCGGCTGGGGCGCTGGCTTGATGCGCGCAAGGCCTAAAAACACTTCAATTCCGCGGCCAAGTGTCTAAAGCGCGCGCACCATGCCCAATTCGCTCGATCCCGCGCAGATGCAAGCCATGCTTGCCAAGGCCGAAACGCTGGTCGAGGCGCTGCCGTATCTGCAGCGCTATGCCGGCAAGACCTTCGTGGTGAAGTACGGCGGCCACGCGATGGGCGATCCCGAAGCCGCGCGCCAGTTTGCCGAAGACGTGGTGCTGCTCAAAGCCGTCGGGATCAACCCGGTGGTGGTCCACGGCGGGGGCCCGCAGATCGGCGCGATGCTCAAGAAGCTGGGCGTCGAGAGCAAGTTCATCGATGGCTTGCGCGTGACCGACAAGGCCACTGCCGAAGTCGCCGAAATGGTCCTGTCGGGCGCGATCAACAAGGAACTGGTCGGCTGGATCGCGGGAGCGGGCGGCAAGGCGCTGGGGATTTCGGGCAAGGACGGCGGGCTGGTGATCGCCAGCAAGGTCCAGCGCACCGCCAAGGACCCGGACAGCCAGATCGAACAGGCGATCGACCTGGGTTTCGTGGGTGAGCCGCAGTCGGTCGATACCACCTTGATCGAAACTGCATCGGCAGCCGGGATGATCCCGGTGATCGCGCCGATCGCGCCGGGCAAGGACGGCGAGACCTACAATATCAATGCTGACACCATGGCCGGGGCGATCGCCGCCGCCTTGGGTGCGGCGCGGCTGTTTCTGCTGACCGACGTGCCGGGCGTGCTGGGCAAAGACGGCAAGCTGATGACCGACCTCAACCCGGCCGACATTGCCCGGCTGCAGGACGACGGGACGATCTCGGGCGGGATGATTCCCAAGCTGGAAACCTGCGTCCACGCGGTTGAGGCCGGATGCGAGGCGGCGGTCGTGCTCGATGGGCGGGTGCCGCACGCGATGCTGCTCGAAGTCTTTACCTCGCGCGGGGCAGGGACCCTGATCAAGGCTTGAATTGGTGAATTGCAGGGCCAGATCGGCCTGAACGACAATAGGGAGAATGGGTCGTGATGCTGCTGCAGATTATCATGCAAACCTTCGGCATATTGCTGAACGCGGTCTGGTTCGTCGTGGTCGGGCAATTCGTGCTGTACCTGTTGCTGGCTTTCAACGTGGTCAGCATCCACAACAAGGTGGTCAGCACCCTGTGGAACTTTCTTTCGACCATCCTCGATCCGCTGCTCGAGCCGATCCGGCGCAGACTGCCGCCGATGAACGGGATGGACTTTTCCTACATGGTGCTGCTGTTCGGACTGTGGATCATCAACTGGATCCTGGGCGCAATCTACGTGGCGACAATTTCATGAGCGCCGCGGTGATCGACGGCAAGGAATTCGCCGCCACCCTGCGCGCGCGGATCGCCGACTATGCCGCCACGTTCGAACAGAGCGCGGGCCGCAAGGCGGGCTTGGCCGTGGTGCTGGTGGGCGAGGACCCGGCGAGCCAGGTATATGTGAAGAGCAAGGGCAAGCAGACGGTCGAATGCGGCATGGCCAGCTTTGAACACAAGCTTCCTGCCGACACCGCCGAGGCCGACCTGCTGGCCGTGATCGAGCGGCTCAACAATGATCCGGCGGTGGACGGTATCCTGGTCCAGCTGCCACTGCCGCCGCACATGGACGAGCAGAAGGTGATCGCTGCGATCAATCCTGACAAGGACGTGGACGGGTTTCACACCACCTCGGTCGGGCGGCTGTGGACCGGTCTGGAAGGTTTCGTTCCCTGCACGCCTTATGGCTGCATCATGCTGCTGAAGGACCAACTCGGCTCGCTGAGCGGGCTCGATGCGGTGGTGATCGGCCGCTCGAACATCGTCGGCAAGCCGATGGCCGCCCTGCTGCTGGCCGAAAGCTGCACCGTGACGATTGCCCACAGCCGCACCAGGGACCTGGCTGACGTGGTCAAGCGCGCCGATATCGTGGTTGCCGCGGTCGGCCGCCCGGAAATGGTCAAGGGCAGCTGGATCAAGCCCGGCGCGACCGTGATCGACGTCGGGATCAACCGCCTGCCGCCTGCCGAGGGCGAGAGCAAAGGGCGTCTGGTCGGCGATGTTGACTATGCCGAGGCCGCCGCAGTGGCCGGGGCGATTACCCCGGTCCCGGGCGGGGTCGGGCCGATGACTATCGCCGTGCTGCTGCGCAACGCGCTGGTCGCCGCGCACCGCAATGCCGGAGTGGCGCTGGCCGACGGGGCGCTCTGACGCCGCTGGCGCAATTGTCCGCGCCGCGCTAGTTTGCGCGCATGAGGAACCCGATTCTCGCCGCGGCTGCGCTTGCGCTGCTGGCCTCGCCCGCGCTCTCGCGCGAACGCAACGATCCGCGCGACGGGCATGGCTATGCCAATCCCGGGGCGGTGATCGCGGCCGAACTGGCCTTTGCCATGTTGGCGCAGGAAAAGGGCCAGTGGACCGCATTCACGGCCACCGCGACCAAGGACGCGGTGATGTTCGTGCCGCAGCCGGCCTATGCGGAGGACTTCCTCAAGGGCAAGGCCAACCCGCCGCAGTCGGTCAAATGGCAGCCGCACCAGGTCTGGTCGAGCTGCGACGGCACGCTCGCGGTCACTCGCGGCGCCTGGCAGGACGGAGCCAAGAACGGCTGGTTCACCACCGTCTGGCAGCGCCAGAAGAACGGCAGCTACAAATGGGTGCTCGATCAGGGTGAGGAACTGCCGATGGCGATGGACGCGCCCGACATGATCGTTTCCAAAGTGGCCGATTGCCCGGCTGGCTACAACGCCCGGCGCGCGCAAAAGCCCAAGGACTTCAAAGGCAAGCTGCCGCCGCTCGATCCCGCGCACCTGATGGGCCGCTCGCTTGACGGCACGCTCGGCTGGGATGTGACGGTCACCCCGCAGGGCGGCCGCCGCTTTGTGGTGACCATGACCACCGGCGGCCAGCAGACCACCGTGCAGGACCTCCAGGTCGAAGCCCCCGCCAAGTAATGCTCGACCTGTTCCTTTCTGCCTTCATCACCCTGTTCGTGGTGATCGATCCGCCCGGCTGCGCGCCGATCTATGCCGGGCTGGTCAAAGGCGCGAGCAATCGGCTGATGGTCGGCATGGCCACGCGGGCCTGTTTCATCGCCACGATCATCCTGGTGATCTTCGCGCTGTTCGGTGAGAATCTGCTGGGCGCCCTCCATATCGAGCTCAACTCGTTCCGGATTGCGGGCGGGATCATGCTGTTCGTGATCGCACTCGACATGGTCTTCGAAAAGCGCACCCAGCGCCGCGAAGAACGCGCCGAAAAGGTTCGCGCCGAACATGCCGGCACGCCCGAAGTGGAAGACGTCTCGGTCTTCCCGATGGCCATGCCGATGATCGCCGGCCCTGGCTCGATCGCCACCATCATGTTGCTCACCTCGCGCGCGCAGGGGACCGAGCAGACGTTGGTGGTGCTGGCCGCACTGGGCGCGGTGATGGTGCTGACATTCCTGTCGCTCGCCGCCGCCGGGCCGCTGATGAAGCTCCTGGGCGCGCGGGTCGAGGCGGTGATCACCCGGCTCCTGGGCGTGCTGCTGGCGGCACTCGCCGCGCAGTACGTGATCGACGGGATCAAGGCGGTTCTGGCCTGACACTGAAAGGGGCGCGATTGTGAATACCGACCATGCTCAGGCTGAAATCCGCCGCAATTTTGTCCGCGGCGGACCGGGAGCCATCGTCTCGTCGTTGGTGTGGTTTGCCGCCGCTTTCACTTTTGCCCGTTCCAGCCACGCCGCGGCCTTCGCCGTCCTGTTCTTTGGCGGTTTCGTGATTTTTCCGGTTTCCGGACTGATCGAGAAATTCGTCTTTCGGCGCACTGTCTCGGTCAAGGGCAACCCTCTGGGCCTGATCGCGCTGGAAAGCACGATCGCGATGATCGGCTGTCTGCTGGCCGCCTGGCTGTTGCTGCCAGTGCGTCCCGAAGTGGTTTTCCCGGTCGCCGCGATCGCCGTGGGCACGCACTACTTCGCCTTCAAGACCGCTTACGGCGACCGCACCTATTGGCTGCTGGGCGCGCTGATCACGCTCATCGGCTGCGCGGGGATCTTCTGGATGCCGGGGCAGACTATGGCGGTGATCCTGGGGGTCGCTGTGATCGAACTGCTCTTTGGCCTGTGGCTGACCCTGCAGGGATCAAAGGATCGCTGAAAGCTACTGAAGGGTAACCCGGCCCTCGTCGCTATCCCGCCGTCCGAAGAACTGCATCAGCTGGATCAGCAGCTCGCACCGCGCGTTGAGGCCCTGGGCCTCGAGCAGTGCCTGCTTGGCGGCCGCATCGAAGGGGGCGATCTGGCTGACGCCGTCGATCAGTGATTCATCATCAAGCCGGGTCACCGCTTCCCAATCGACCGCAAAACCTTGCGCATCGGCAAAACGCCGGGCTTCGCGCTCGAATCCGGCGCGCTCGATCGGCGAGAGCACGGGGAACTCTTCCTCGCCCAGCAATTCGGCTTCAACCTGGCGGAACGGGGTTGTGACATCGAGCTCGCGCAGCACGCGGAACCGCGCCTCGCCTTGCAGCAGCAGGTTGAAGCGCCCGTCGTCGAGCGCCTCGACTTCGCCGATCTTGGCCAAGCAGCCGACGCTGTAAAGCGGTGCGCCCTCCTCGGCCCGTTGCGGCTGGATCATCCCGATCCGCGAATCGCGGGCCAGCGCATCCTTGACCAGCGCGCGGTAGCGCGGCTCGAAGATGTGCAGCGGCAATTGCAGCCCGGGATAGAGCACCGCGCCTGAAAGCGGGAAGATCGAAATGCGCAACTGGCGCCTCGCTTAGCCGAACAGCAGCAGCGAAAGGCGGCGGCGCTGGGCCGAGACCCACGGGTCTTCCAGCCCCACCGCTTCAAAGATCTGCAGCAGCCGGGCCTTGGCCGCACCGTCCTGCCATTCGCGGTCCTCGCCGATCATGCTCAGCAGCACGTCGGCGGCCACATCGCGCTGCCCGGCGGCAAAGGCGGCTTCGGCATAGGCCAGCCGCGCCTCGAAATTGCCCGGCGCCTGAGCAGCGGCCTGGAGCGCGGCGAGTTCGGAATCGTCGGGCCGGTTCCTGGCCAGCTCAAGCCCGGCCAAGGCGCGCGCCACTTCGGCGTCGCTGGCCAGTTCGACCGGCACCGCCCCCGCGACCGCCTCGGCCTCTTCAACAGCGCCGGCTGCCACCATGGCGCGGATCAGCCCGCCATAGGCCGCGCCGCTGGCCGGATCGATCTCGACAATTTGCGAGAAGATCGAGGCCGCGCGCTCGGCCTCGCCGTCCGCAAGCGCGTCTTCGCCCATCGCCAGCAAGGGGGCGATGTCCTGCGCGGGCGCGCCGCCGGGGCTGACCGGCAGCTTGGCGAGCAACTGGTCGAGCACTTGCTTGAGCTGCGATTCGGTCCGGGCCTGGGTCAGGTCGGCCACCGGCTGGCCCTGGAACAGCGCATAGACTGTCGGGATCGAGCGGACCTGGAACTGCGCGGCGATGAATTGTTCCTCATCGACATTGACCTTGGCCAGCACCACGCCCTTGTCGGCATAGTCGGCCGCGACCTTTTCCAGCACCGGGGTCAGCGCCTTGCACGGCCCGCACCATTCGGCCCAGAAATCGAGGATCACCAGCGAAGTCATCGACGGTTCGACCACGGTCTTGCGGAACCGGTCGACCGCCTTCTGTTCGTCGAGGTTGAGGCCAGCACTTGCCACGGGGATGCTCCAATCGAAAGAATTGCCTTTGCGCCAATTTGGCCCTTCGCAGCCATTTGCCAAGGGATAAAGCGCGTGAAGTGAATTAACCCACTTTTCCCCTTGGCAAGCGCCAAGGCCGCTGCTAATCGCGCGCCTCTCCCCGGCCCGCCGCATGTTGCGGCATGGGCTCAGGACGTTCAGAGCGGGCGTAGCTCAGGGGTAGAGCACAACCTTGCCAAGGTTGGGGTCGAGGGTTCGAATCCCTTCGCCCGCTCCAGTTTTTCAAGCAAAAGCAATCGCTTAAGGCAGAGAACGCAGGTTCGCCACTTGCCGTGCTGTGGCTCGGGTAACGCTGGGGTAACATTGGGCGGTTTGCTAGGTGTATCGATTGTAAAGGGTCGGCTTGAACGACGGGCCAATCTTCAGTGTTAATTGGCTGTCACCCTGCTTGATTGCGAACGATGTGTCGCGCGAACTGCCCAAGGTCTCTTCAAGGCCCCGCTAGAAGCGTCCATCGACAAAGAACCTCGAGAGCCATTCGTGGGAATCCATCTCTACGTCACCCTGACGAATGGAATTGATCTCATCGCGATATGCCGCAAAGAATGCAAATACCTGGTTCGCCTCAAACACAAGATGGGTGACTTGGAGCGAAGTTTTTTTCATTCTGTCTTCTAACAAATTCACTAGCCTGTTAAACCTAGTTGAAGAAGATGGATGAGTATGGGAGCTTCGATCTGAAAAAATTGACATGATCGCCAGCGAAAGGAATGGAGCAACTAGATACGCATCGGCCCCATCTTCAAACCCAGCCTTAGCCGAGAGTGCAAAGGCTCTTAAGCACACATCGAATCCAGCCGAATCGGCTTCAAATTCCATGGTGTGGTTCGCCTGTTGATCGGGGCCGTAGCCAACATGCCCGAAGCTGATGTGCCCCACTTCATGTCCGATTATGAAGTTCATGCAGGCAATCGCTAGAATCTCGCTGTACGCCCACGCGTCGCGCCCAACGGGATAAATTCCTTTCGGCGTTTGTAGCGGCTGATAGGATTGTTCAGAATTCCAGAGATTTAAGAAAAACCTCAGGGTATCTTGCCTCAGACTATCATCAGAAAGAATATTTGTTCCAGCTTCTTGGCATCTGGCATACCAATGGCACCACAATGCCACCACGTTTGTTAGCGCTTCGTGCAGTACTACAACTCTGTCGCCACGAGGGGAAAAGCCTGCGAATGCATTGAATTTTCTAGTAGAAAGAATACCGAAATATGTGGCTTCCAAAATTTTTGATTGATCCTGACTTGAAAATATTTTCTGACGCTCTAGGTATACAGCCATTTGCTCTTCTTGAATATTGTTGATATTTTTGTTGAGTCTTTCAGTCCATATTTTCCGAGTTGCTTCTTTGCTTTCAACCGGAACGACTTCAACGATAGCATCAATGCCCTCCATTGTTACTGGGCTCTGTGTTGTGAACCCCAATTCTTTTCGCATATGGGAGAGCCATTGGCGCGGGGGCATCTGAGTAAGATCTTGTCGTCCCGTCATCGAGTCCAGTCCTGTACTCTCGGTTCCATACCATTCATCCCTTTCGGCGCGCTAGCTTAGTTTCGATTTAGCCCCATTTCGCGGCTTTGGAGCTTGGCCTTCCAGAGCTGCTCGGCGTCCAGAATGTCCTTCTCCGCCACAGCGCTGCCGCTCACTTCCAGGATGCTGACTTGGTAGTCCGAGCTGTCCCGGCTCTTCAGCCCGACGTTGCCGCCATGCCCGTCATGCACATAGGCCAGCCAGCGCGCGAGGAAGCCACCATCGCCCGTTGCCGAGCCGACATACTGTTCCTTTGTGTTGGGGCAGGTGAGCAGATAGATGCCCTTGGCAGCCCGCAGCGCTGACAGCCATGTGCCGGGCAAAGCCTCAATGGCCGAGAGCTTGCTGATGAAGCGCCCGTAGCCGGGGAACTCGTCTTCGCGGAATGCCCGGCTGATCTCGGTGATCGGCTTAGGTTGATTGACGGCCAGCTGAATCCAAGTGCGCGTCCCTGGCCCCCAGTCCACAAACATCCGGCCCGCGTAGTCGGCGCAGGCATCAACCTGCCGCTGGGAATAAAGGTCTAGATCGCGTGAGCCATCCTGCGTGACCGAAACCAGTCGCAAGGGGTCGATCATTTCGTGATCGCACTTGCCCAATCGCTCGACTTCATACAGCCCAACAAAGAGGGTCTGCTGTGACGGCGTCACTACAAAGCTTGCCCAAAACGGCGCATTTAGGCGTGACTGGTTCTGAGCAGTCTGCACGCTTTGATACGCGACGAACTGGTCAGGTGTATCGCGCCAGAGCGTATAGGGTGTCCGGCCCGAGTGGGGTCCGCTTTGATGCCGGAGAAGCCGCACCTCGCCAGGCTGAATGCCGTAGCCTTGCAGGAAGGAGTTGAAGGTAAACGGCATGCGATTGAGGCCCTGCGTTGGATTGGCTCCGAGTTGATCCGTAGCCTAGTCGCCCAATCCGCAAATGGTCAAAGGCGATCACTGGTCCAGAATTCCAACAGAATGTATCGAAGCCCCACGCAAGCCAGCTGCCGAATGTTGGCTCTACAGAGGAGACAGGCGTGGCCTCCACCCTACCCAACGGCCTATACAAAATCGCCTTCGAGACTCCCTCTGGGGCAGAATATGGGGTGGCCTACCTGCAAGACGGCAAGCTGCGCGGCGGCGACAGCGGCATGGCTTATGTTGGCACCTACAGCTTGGATGGGAGTCTGCTGTCAGCCGAGCTGTCAGTCAGCCAGCACCGGCACGTGCCTGGGGCGGTGAGCGCCCTGGGGTTCAACAATGTTCAGTTGGAACTGAATGGCGTGGTGGACGATGGCAATGTTGTGCGGCTTACCGGGACCAGTCCAATGTCGAGCAGCGTTAGGTTTAAGGCGAGGCTGAGCTTGTTGGCGGACTAAGTTCGCAAAAGCCTTAGCTGGTCAGTTCGGCTTCTTAGTTGGCTGTGGGCGTGTAACGTCAAGGACCATTACCGCGATATCGGCTTGACGATCCGCTGGAAGGAGACGGTTCAGCGTATGCGCCATTTCCGCGGACGAATTTGGTTTAGCGAGACCCTTGGGCGGATTCTTGTGCCGGGCAGCGCCACCGAACCAGAACACCACGTATATACTCTTGCTCGACGCGCGATAGTCGGTCGCATAGAGGCGGTCGAGCTGGCTGATTGGTGCGGACCAAACGTCCTTATGCCATTGGCCCTTGGCTTCTAGCGGCACAAGGATTTCACCAAATGCAAATCCACTGTCGGCTCGATTTCCTTGTGGCATTGCCGATTCTGTGTGGAACTGGATGCCGTAGGGCATCGCGCCAAGCGCAAGCAGCATCTGATCGCGGCAAGAATTCTCATCCTTGTGAGTTCCGTCATCGCGATAAAAATTATTGACGATGTTGAGTGGATCGCCGCGCAATTTTTCCTGCAGGCGGGCCATGGCTTCGAGAACGATTGCCTGAACGTCGCTCGCCGAACGGGGGGGCCGTTCGGTGAGCACAGCATTTAAATCATCGAATGTGGGCGGTTTGAAACTTGCTTCCAGGCGGGCACGTTGCTGTTGGGCAATCGCGGCCTGAATGGGTACGGAGTACCCATCCTCAGGCATGGCGCGCAGGTCTGCAAGCATGCGCGTCGCCTCAGCATCAGTATCTTTGCCAAGCTCGAAGATCGCCCATTCGAGAAGGTCGGTTGCGTCCCATGGGTTCTGGTCGCCACTAGTCACACCCTTTGGACGTTCGGTATGTGGCCAAAGCGGTCGAAAACGGCGGAGTAACCATTCGAGTTGAATGTTGGATGCGGGTATGCGCGGTACATCGCGAAAGCGCGCATAGATGTGTTGAGAAAAGGCCCAAAGGGATTGTCGTGAATTGGTCCCAGGCTTTGGTGTCACGGCAATCGCCGAAGTGGGGTCAATCGCGAATTCGGTCCCGCGCCAGTATAGTTCCTCGTTCGATCCGGCTTCGAGTTGCCCTAGCTTGCGGCTGACCAGAACCCGCAGGCTGCGCCAGGCCTCCTCTTTCTCGGTTTTGGGGGCCAGTAGCAAGCACTCGGCCAACTCCCGATCAACCTCGTGCGGCAGGTCGGGAAACCGTTCGACCCAGCGCATGGCGCGCTGCGTTGAATATGGTCGTTCATCGCGTGCACGCAGGAATGAATAGAGCCCGGCAACGTGGGTTCGCTTGGCGGTGAACATGGGCTCGAACTTGAGTTCGATGTAGCGATCATACGGGTCGCCGCGCGATTTGAGTTCTGCCGTCAACCCAGCGGGCAAGTCCTTGTCGACCATGTGTTCGACAAACCCGGCATGCTCGATGGCGATGGCCAGCACGATCAGCACATCGTCAGTCAGATCCCGCAGGCCCTTGCCGCTCAGCATGCGCTGTCCGGCTGCTGCAAGCAGTGGGTAGGTCCAGTTCCACTCCTTGCTCTTGGCGTAGCCTTCAGCGACCTGATGTGGGCTGGGTAGATCCTCTCGATGCAGCGCCGCCTCGAAACCAACCAGGACGTCATTAGCAATCTCGTCGCCCAGCCATTCGACCAGCCGTTCCACAGGTTCTTCTGACTTCAAGTCACGATACACACCGAGGTAGGCTTTGGAGGGATTGTAAATCAGCCTAAACTCGCCATCGTGCAGCGCAGCCTTTTCTGACGCATAGAACGCGCGGTCCTTCTCCCAGTTCTTTAGTTGGCGGTGGCGATGTTCACGCTCGGCGCGGCGACGTTTCCTTTCGTAGTCGTCTTGTGGTGTCCGCACCGGCTTGCGACGTAGAAAAGCCAACATAGTTTCGTCGTTTCCCGCAAAGGGGCGCGCGAGCGTTTGGATTCTTTTGGGTATGTATCTGTCTGTGCCGCGCAGCATGTGGAGCAGGCTCTCCCACCAAGGCAAATCAGCGGGATCGTTGCGGTCAACCAGTTCGGTCAGATGAACCACAAGATCTTCGTCGCTGAGTACGAGGCCCGGAGATAGTCGGCTGAGCCGCCAATAGTTGGAGTGAAACTCTGATTGGGAGCCCTTCGCAAACAAGGCCAGCCGTTGAATGCCCTGACGCAGCCGCGCATCGTTCCGAAGAAAGTCCGCAATCGCGTCCTTGTCATCGCGGTCCCGATCGCGGTCCTGAAGTAGGGCGCCTATCCAAGCCAACAGGCGCTGCGGCGTCACGGAGGCCACATCAAGCTCAAGCTGGCGGTGGATCAAGAAGGCTGCAAACGAGGCGACTTCGCGCCAGCCTGAATGGTTATCGTGTTGCCACCAGCGCTTGGGATCACGCATTGGAGCTAGTCTGGCAGTCAACTCGTCAAGCAGCGGAAGGACCAAGGTGTCAGGAATCGAGGACTTGAATTCGCTGAGCAAGCCAATCGACATGATCGCGTCGCGGGGATTCTCGGTCCGCAGTTGCGCGTCTGCGACGATGGCGCAAACGATAAACTCCGCGCTGAAGTGCTCCGCTCCGCGCTTGGCGATCGCACTCATCGCCATTTCGGTCGATTGCGTGTCGCCGATCTCGACCAGGCGAGCAATCAAGCGAGGCCAATCCGTATCGACACTGCGGGCTAACAGCACACCGATCGCGCTTGACCGCTCACCGGGAGGTCGCGTGGTGTCGAGTGCAATGGCTTCCAATTCTCTGCTTAACGGCATTTCGCCGCTGGCCTTGCGCAAGGCATCGAAGAGGATGGAGCGAACTTGATAGGTCGCTTCCTTGGAGGTGAGGACCTTTCGAACCGGTTCGGTCAAGGCTGGCTGCACCAGCCCCTTTGCGGAATGTCGCCCCCAATCGCCCGAACGAAAGTATGGGTCATCGGCGGCGAGCCGTTCGAGACTGTCGAGCATAGCCTTCCCTTGCGCAGGGGACATGTTGTCGGGATCACCGTATCGCAGGACTGCGTAGGGGTCGGTCTTAATGATGGTCGGACCAAGCAGCATCGGACTGGAACGAGGTAGCCATGCAGCAAGCCCGCGCAGCGATGACGGAACGCCCAGATCGGTGGAGATCAGGGCCATTAGCCGTGCGGCAGCGCGTGAAGGGTTCCCATGTTGCTCAGTGATGCGACCCAACCAGCGCGCACCCAGAAATTCCCCCACTGTCCGGTGCAAGGGTCTGAACTGCTGCGATTGCCCAGAAACAACACGGAACAAGTTGCTGCGCACGATGGCCTGTAGCGCTTCAGGGCGCACGTAACCGTTGAGCGCGGCGATCTGTAGCGTTGCACCATCACCTTGCTGTAAGGTGGCCGTATCGAGGCCAGTTACCAGCATAGCGGCCATGATTGCACCTGCGGCATCAAGGGCCTCGTCCCTAGATAGGCTTGGAAGGCCCGTCTTGCGAGTGAGATGGCGTTGGTTGTGCTCGCGCGCGAGCTGTCCCACAGCCTGCTCGTAAAGAGCGGCGCGGGTATCGGGAATCTCGCCCTTGGCTTCGATGATCGCGGCAACAAAATCGAGCAGCAGCGGGTTGGTATAGAATTCTTCGAGGCCAGCTTCGTCTAGCCGTTGCAGCGCCGATGCCGCGCGTTCTTGGTCGAATATCGAAGCGAGCGCGGCAAGCGCTTCTTTGGAATCGAGCGCCGCGAGATTGAGTTGGCGTGGGGCTACGCCATATTCTTCTGCAACATCGAGATTGGCCGTTGCACCGCGCCATTCGGCATCCCGGCACGACAAAACGAAAGGCGGCTTGCCGCAGGCAAGCAGTTTGGTCAGCACTTGCTGCAGCGGATCGTCTTCGGACAATGCCGCGACTTCATCCAAACCATCTATAACCAGCCGAGTTGATTGCGGTAGAGGGGCATCGGGCTGGCGAAGAAAGCTGGTAGCGCGGATGAAGCGATGCCCAGCCCGTTCTCCAAGCCTCTCCATTAGGCGGGTCTTGCCCATACCAGGCGGAGCAAGAATTACGATTGGTTCGGCGAATGCGGCCAAGATCTCAGCTTCCGCCAGAGTCTGAACGGTCAAGCTCACATCGAAATAGAACAACGACCGGGGAATATAAGCGAAACGGTCCATTATCTAGGGTCCAGACCCATTAACGGGATTCCCATCGGGCATCGAGTGTGATTCAACGCTACCAGTTAGGAGGCGTTGAGCATGGCCGATTTCTTTTGGTTTTCGGATGCCCAGTGGGCGCGGA
>Ga0073920_1000072_pt1 | contig 19082 bp, 12 predicted proteins | sample GWRWT4_2Sept14_2_FD_70953 | JGI IMG/M metagenome (GOLD analysis project Ga0073920, IMG submission 70953) | Sand microcosm microbial communities from a hyporheic zone in Columbia River, Washington, USA - GW-RW T4_23-Sept-14 | ecosystem: Engineered > Artificial ecosystem > Sand microcosm >...
CCAGCACCAACCCCGATGAGCTGGCTGCTATCCTCTACACCTCTGGCTCCACCGGCAAGCCGAAGGGCGTCATGCTCAGCCATGCCAACATGTGGCTGGGGGCGGAAAGCGTGGCGTCCTACCTCGCGCTGACGTCGCAAGACGTCACCTTGGCGGTCCTGCCGCTTTCGTTCGATTACGGCCAGAACCAGCTACTTTCGACCTGGTTTGCCGGGGGCAGCGTGGTGCCGCTTGATTACCTGACGCCGCGCGATGTGGTGACGGCGGTTGAAAAGCATGGCGTCACGACGCTCGCTGCGGTGCCGCCGCTGTGGGTGCAACTGGCCGAACTCGATTGGCCGCTGGAGACGGCGGCACGGCTGAAGCGGCTGACCAATAGCGGGGGAGCGCTGACCGTTGATCTGGTGCGGCGCTTGCGCAGCCTGTTCGCACAAGCGCGGCTGTTCCCGATGTATGGTCTGACCGAGGCCTTCCGCTCGACATTCCTTGATCCCGAGCTGGTCGACAGCCATCCAACCTCGATGGGCAAGGCGATCCCGCACGCGGAAATCCTGGTGATTGGTGATGACGGGGCAGTGACGGCCGATGGCGAGGAGGGTGAACTGGTCCATTGCGGCCCGCTGGTGGCGCAAGGCTATTGGCAGGATCCGGAGCGGACTGCCGAACGCTACAAGCCGGCACCCGCCGGTTCGCGCTATGGCGGGATGGCAGTCTGGTCGGGCGACCGGGTGCGGCGTGACGGCGATGGCTTGCTCTATTTCGTCGGGCGGCGTGACGCCATGATCAAGAGTGCCGGCAATCGGATCAGCCCGCAGGAGATCGAAGATGCCGCGCTCGGGACCGGCCTGGTCGCAGAAGCCGTGGCGCTGGGTATCCCGGACGAGCGCCTGGGGCAGGCTGTCCACCTGGTTGTGCGGGCGGCGCCGGGTTCTTCAGATGCATCAGAAGAATTGCCCCGCAAACTCATGCAGGAATTGCCAAACTTCATGCAGCCAAAGCAGATTCACTGGCGTCAGGCCATGCCCATTTCGCCTAATGGCAAGATTGACCGCACGAGTCTCTATGCGGAGCTTACGGCGTGAAGCCGCTCGGCCCGATCCCCGCCGGCTTCGCGGCAATGGGCGGCGAACTGGCGATCGGTGGCCGCACAGTCAGCGATCTGGCTGCCGAAGCCGGGCGGACGCCGCTGTTCGTCTATTCGCGCGAGCGGATAGCGGCGCGGGTGGCCGAACTGCGCAGCGCGCTGCCGCGGCAGGTCGCGCTGAACTATGCGGTCAAGGCCAATCCGTTCGGCCCAGTGCTGCAGGCCATGGCCGGGCTGGTTGATGGCTTTGATATCGCGTCGGGCGGCGAACTGGCGATGGTGACAGCCGCCGGGATCGATCCTGCGCGCGTCAGCTTTGCCGGCCCGGGCAAGCGCGATGATGAATTGGAAGCCGCCATTGCGGCGGGAGTCACGCTAAACCTCGAATCCGAAGGGGAAGCGGCGCGTGCGCTGGCCATAGCCGCGCGGATTAGGGTGCAGCCCAAGCTGGCCGTGCGGGTGAACCCGGATTTTGACCTCAAGGGATCGGGCATGAAGATGGGCGGCGGGGCCAAGCCGTTCGGCGTCGATGCCGAGCGCGTTCCGGCCCTGGTCAAGCAACTCCTCGCAGCCGGCGCTGACTGGCGCGGCTTTCACATCTTTGCCGGCAGCCAGGCGCTGGATGCCAGTGCCATTGCCGAGACGCAGGCCCAGACGCTGGCCCTGGCCGCCCGGCTGGCGGCCGAGGCTGGCGCCGTGCCGCCCAAGGTCAATCTGGGTGGCGGGTTCGGGATTCCTTACTTCCCCGGCGACGAGCCGCTTGACCTCGCAGCGGTCGGCCATGCGTTGGGTGCACAGCTGGAGCAGCTGCCAGCCGAACTGGCGGACACAGCCTTCTGCATCGAACTGGGTCGATACCTTGTCGGCGAATCAGGGGTTTACCTGACCCGCGTGGTCGACAGAAAGGTAAGCCACGGCGAGGTTTACATCGTCACCGATGGCGGGCTGCACCATCAGCTGGCCGCTTCGGGCAACTTCGGCACCGTCGTTCGCCGGAACTATCCTGTCGCCATTGCCAGTCGCTTCGATGCGCCGGTGGAAGAGGAAGCCAGCGTGGTCGGTTGCCTCTGCACCCCGCTCGACCGTCTGGCCGACAAGGGCGGATTTCCGCGCGCTGAGGTGGGCGATCTGGTCGCGGTGTTCTGCGCCGGGGCCTATGGCGCGAGTGCCAGCCCGGCGATGTTCCTGGGCCAGGGTCCGGCGGCGGAGCTGCTGGTTTAACCATTCCGCTGGCACGCGTCCAAATTCGGTACGCGGCTGGAAAACAACGCCTTACCACAGCAAACAACGGGTAAGGCTAACGCAATATTCACCCTTTTTGCCGATACCGCAGGCTGAACTGCCGGGTCTGCGAGCGGGAAGGGCATAGCCCGATCGACGGCACGGCGCTCCGATTTGAGGATATGCCCGATGCCGATCGACCGTTTCACTCGCCTGCTGGCCGGTAGCGCCATGGCCAGCCTTGCGCTGGCTGGTTGCGCCAGTGGTGGTGGTGGCCAGCAACTGCCGCCGGCCTCCTTCGTGTCGATGCAGGAAGGCCCAGGCGAAGAGTATGTGATCGGTCCGCTTGATGAGCTGACGATCTTCGTCTGGCGCAATCCCGAACTGGGTGCGCAGGTCCAGGTCCGCCCGGACGGCCGCATCACCACGCCGCTGATCACTGACATGCCGGCCGTGGGCAAGACTCCGAAGATGCTGGCGGACGACATCACCCTGCAGCTTTCGCAGTACATCCAGGAACCGCTGGTCTCGGTAATGGTCAACAAGTTTGCCGGCACCTTCAGCCAGCAGGTCCGTGTGGTGGGCGCAACCACCAAGCCGGCCTCGATCCCCTATCGCGCCAACATGACGCTGCTTGACGCCATGATCGCGGTGGGCGGCCTCAGTGAATATGCCGCCGGCAACAAGGCCCGCCTGATCCGCTTCGACAAGGGCAGCGGCACGCAGAAGGAATATGCGATCAAGCTGGGCGATCTGCTGCGCAAGGGCGACAGCCAGGCCAACGTCATGCTGATGCCGGGCGACGTCATCATCATCCCCGAAAGCACGTTCTGAGGAAGGGGCGCGCGAAGGGCGAGCGATGAACAACATTTACGACGAACTGCGCTCAGCGCTCCATTCGATCTGGCACCGCCGGTGGCTGGCGCTCGCCGTCGCCTGGGCGGTCTGTCTGCTTGGCTGGCTGGTCGTGGCGATGGTGCCGAACACCTACGAATCGAACGCGCGGCTCTACGTGCAGCTTGACGATGCCTTGTCGGAAGTGACCGGCGTGGGCGTTGGCAACCGCAAGCGCGATATCGACCGGGTCCAACAGACACTGACCAGCGCGGTGAACCTGGAAAAGGTCATCCGCTCCACCGCCGTGGGCGAGGAAATCACCACGCCCAAGCAGATGGAAGCTGCGGTCCTGGGCCTCGCCAAGAAGATCAAGGTCGAAAACGTCAAGGACAACCTGTTCGAGATCAAGGCCGAGTTCGGTGATGGATCGCGGTCCGATGCCGAGAACGCCAAGATCGCTCAGGATATCGCCCAGAAGTTGATCGACATCTTCCGCGAAGAGAACCTGGCCGGCAACCGCGGCGAGATGACCCAGTCGCTGGATTTCATGAACCAGCAGCTGGCCGATCGCCAGAAGGAGCTGGAGGGAGCTGAACAGAAGCGCCTGGCTTTCGAAGCTTCGCACCCCGAACTAATCCAGGGCGGGGCCAGTGCGCTCCAGCGCCTCGAATCCAGCCGCTCGGAACTGCGCGGGATCGATGCCGATCTGGCCGCTGCCCAATCGGCCCTGGCCGCAATCAACGGCCAGCTGGCCGGTACGCCGCAGAGCCTGCCGGGCATGGGTCCGCAAGGCGGTGCACGCGGTGCCCTGGCCGAGGCCCAGGCCATGCTCTCAGGCCTACGCTCGCGCGGGCTGACCGAAAACCATCCCGACGTGATTGCCGCGCGCAACCAGGTCAATGCGCTCAAGGGCGCGGCGGCTTCGGAAAGCGGCCCGGGCGGCATGCCGAACCCGGCCTACAGCTCGCTCCAGTCGATCAAGGCCGAGCGGCAGGCCAATGTCCAGTCGCTGATGGCGCGCCGCGCCGCGATCCAGTCGGACATCAGCCGGGTGACCGGCATGCAGATCAACAATCCTGAACTGGCGGCCGAACAGCAGCGGATCAACCGCGACTATGACGTGCTCAAGCAGCAGTACGACAAGCTGCTGCAGGACCGCGAAGAGCTGCGCCTGCGCGGCCAGGTCGAGACCGAACACAATGCAGTGAAGTTCGAGGTGATCGATCCGCCAACCACGCCGCGTGCCCCGGTCGCGCCGAACCGGCCGGTGCTGCTGATGGCGGTGCTGGTCATGGGCCTGGGAGCCGGTGTTGCCGCTGCTTTCGCGATCGGCCAGCTCCGCTCAACCTTTGCCACCACGGCCAAGCTTGAGCGGGTGACCGGCCTGCCGGTGCTGGGCGCAATCAGCCAGACGCTGACCGATAGCGCCCGCGCGCTGCGCAGGCGCCGACTGAAGCAATTTTACATGGCCAGCGCTGCGCTGGGCGGGATCTTCGTGCTGCTGCTGGTAGCAGAGATGATCCAGGTCAGCATGGTAGCGTGAGGGGCTTGAGATGACCGAACAGAGCAAGATCCCCGTTCCGCCGCAGGACGAACCGACCGAAGCAGCCGAAGCAGCCAGGGGCTCGCTGATCGAGCGCGTCGTGCGCAATTACGATCTGGTGAAGCTGGCTCCGGCGCCGATCCCGGAAGAGCTGATTCCGCCCGCTGCCAAGCGCCGCCGCTATCGCCGCGTCGATGAGGTGGCCGAAGTTGACGAGGTGGCTCCGGTTGCTGCCCCCGCTCCGGCACCCGCGCCGGTTGCCGAAGCGCGACCCGAAGTGGTTGAGCCCGAAGTCATCGCACCGGCAGCGGAAGCTCCGGCGACCGCGCTTGTCCCGCAGATCCAGCCGGTCCAGTTCAAGGGGCCGGTCAACCCGGTCAACCGCCAGCACCTGCGCGACCAGGGGCTGATCGTGCCGGAAGGTTCGGTCACCGCGCTGCTCGAAGAGTTCCGCATTGTGAAGCGGCAGTTGCTGCTCAACGCTGGGCACTTGCAGCAGCAGGGCATGGGCTTTGCCGCCCAGCGCGTACTGATCTGTTCGCCCCATCCAGGTGAGGGGAAGACCTATACTGCGGTCAACCTCGCGCTCGCGATTGCTGCCGAGAAGGAAACCGAAGTGCTGCTGGTCGATGCCGACTTCGCCAAGCCTTCGGTGCTGTCCTCGCTCGGCCTGCCGGGCGGCAAGGGCCTGATGGACGCGCTGGCCGATCCTTCGCTCGATGTCGCCGATTGCGTCCAGGGCACCGACATTTCGGGCCTGTGGGTGCTGCCAGCTGGCAATGCCACCACTTCAGACACCGAATACCTCTCCAGCTCGCGCACCCGCCAGGTGCTCGACCGGCTGGTCGAGGGCGCGCCGAACCGCTTCGTGATCTTCGATTCGCCGCCGGCGCTCGCTGCGTCGCCCGCTGCGGAGCTGGCCAAGTACGTTGGCCAGGCCGTGGTCGTCGCGCGGGCTGACCGCACCGGTCAGGGCTCGCTCGAGGATGCGATCCGGCTGCTCTCGGGCTGTCCGAACATTCAACTACTTTTGAACGCCGTCCATTTCAGCCCGAGCGGTCGCCGCTTCGGGTCTTACTATGGCTACGGGGGATAACTATGACCTCTGATTACAAACGCCTGTTCGCTTTGCTCTGCGCTGGGACTGCGCTGAGCCTGCCGCTTGCGGCCCACGCCCAGTCGATCGCCTATGGCGACGTGTCCGGTTCCGGTGCCAAGGCTTCGAGCGATCGCGGCAATGACGCAGCCGACGAGGACGAGGACGAAGGCGAGGGCGATGTCCGCGCTACGCGCCGCGGTGGCGGCAAGAAGATCAAGGTTACGCCTTACATCGAGGCCCAGCAGGTCGCCTTTGCCGAGCTCAAGCCGGGCAACGACGTGCTGACCTATTCGGTGCTGGCCGCCGGAGTCGATGCCGCGATTGCCGGACGCAACAACCAGGCTTCGGTCTCGGTCCGCTACGAGCGCCGCTTTGGCTGGGGCGATGCGACCGACAACGACGCACTCAGCGGTGTGGCACGCGCCTCGCTTTCAGTTGTGCCGCAGACGCTGAAGTTCGAAGCGGGCGCTCTGGCCGCGCGGACCAGCGTCGAGAACAACGGCGCTGCCGTGACCAGCGGACTCGAGTTCGGTGACAGCGTCACGCAGATATACTCGATCTATGCCGGACCGCAGCTGGCGACCAATGTCGGCGATGTTGCCCTGACCGGATCCTACCGCCTGGGTTACACGCGGGTGGAATCGCCCGATGCGGTGCAGATCGCCCCGGGCCAGACGCCGATTGACGTGTTCGACGATTCGATCACTCACAACGCCGCCGTGCGGGCCGGGGTGAAGCCGGGCGATATCCTGCCAGTCGGGCTGGGCGTTGGCGCGGGCTATAACCGCGAAGACGTGTCCAATCTCGATCAACGCATCGAAGACCGCTGGGTTCGCGGCGATGTGACCGTGCCGATCACGCGCGATCTCCATGTGGTGGGCGGTGTCGGCTATGAAAAGGTCCGCGTCTCCAGCCGCGATGCGGTGCGCGATCCGCTGACCGGCGCGCCGGTGCTGGGCACCGATGGCCGCTTTGTCACCGACAAGAGCGTCCCGCGCACGATCGCCTACAACGCCGATGGCCTGATCTGGGATGCCGGCGTGATGTGGCGGCCCAGCCGCCGCACTGCGCTCGAAGCCCATGTCGGCAAGCGCTATGGCTCGACCAGCTATTACGGCAGCTTCGCCTATGCGCCCAATTCGCGCAGCAGTTTCAACGTTTCGGTCTATGATTCGATCAACGGTTTCGGCGGACAGCTGAACAATGCGCTGTCCAGCCTGCCGACTGAATTCGAAGCGGTCCGCAATCCGTTCAACGGGTCGCTGTCAGGCTGCGTTGCCGCCAGCGGTTCGCTGTCTTCGGGTCAGAGCCCATGCCTCTCGACCGCGCTCGGCTCGGTCCGCAGCTCGGTGTTCCGTTCACGCGGGGTGATGGCCAGCTATTCGGTCACTGGCAATCGGCTGCAGTACGGGATTGGCGCCGGCTATGACCGCCGCAAGTTCATTGCCGCGCCGGGTACGGTCCTGGCCGCCGCCAATGGCGTGATCGACGAGAATGTCTGGGTGGCCGCCTATCTCAACGGGCGGATCGACCGGAATTCGAGCTTCTCGACCAGCGTTTACGGCAATTTGTACGAAAGCGGAGACGCCTTGTCTGGCGACATCACCGCGATCGGCGCAACTGCTGCCTACTATCGCCAGCTGACCAGCAAGCTGACCGCCACGGCCGCCGTCGGGATCGACGGGGTCAAGCGTGAGAACCTGGTCGATATCTGGTCCGGCCAGGCGATGGTCGGCGTGCGGTATTCGTTCTGAGCCTGACGGAGTGATGGATATGTTCAATGACTATTACGGGCTCAGCGGGCGGCCGTTCCAGCTTACGCCTGACCCGACTTTCTATTTCGAGAGCCTGACGCACCGCAAGGCGCTGTCCTACCTCTCGTATGGTCTCGCCCAGGGTGAAGGCTTTGTGGTCATCACGGGCGAAGTCGGCGCGGGTAAATCGACCCTGGTCGCGCACCTGATGGCGACGATCGACCCGGCGCGCCTGACCGCGGCCCAGATCGTCACCAGCAAGCTTGATGGTGAGGAACTGGTCCATGTCGTCGCCCAGGCATTTGGCTTGATCGTCGATGGGCATGACAAGGCCTCTGCGCTGGGCGCAATCGAAGCCTTCCTCCACGACGAGGCCCGCGCGGGCCGCCGCTGCCTGCTGGTGGTGGACGAAAGCCAGAACCTGGAGCTTGAGGCGCTGGAAGAGCTGCGCATGCTCTCCAACTTCCAGCTTGGCGCGCACCCGCTGCTGCAGACCCTGCTGCTGGGCCAGCCAGAATTCCGCGACACGATCCAGGATCACCCGCAACTTGAGCAGCTGCGTCAGCGCGTGATCGCTGCCCATCATCTTGACGCGATGGAGCTGGGTGAAGTCCAGCCCTATATCGAACACCGCCTGAAGTGCGTGGGCTGGACCGGCAATCCGCAGTTTGACCAGGGCGTCTTTACCGAGCTGTTCGAAGCCTCGGGCGGCGTACCGCGCCGGATCAACCAGATCTGCAACCGCCTGATGATGCTGGGCGCTGTCGATCAGCGCAGCCGGATCGACCGGGCCATGCTGAGCCAGGTGCTCGACGAGCTGGAACTCGACGGGACGATGCAGCTCAAGAAGCTTGAATCCAAGGTTGCGGCCGAAGCTGCACCTGTCGCGGTTGCAGTTGCAGCGCCGCAGCCGGTGGCTGTCGATGGCGTTGCCATGGCCCAGCTTCAGGCCCTGCTTGCTGAGCGCGATGCGCAGATTGCCGAACTGCAGCAGGCCGTGATCGAGCTGGCGAATGAGCGCGATGCCGATCAGGCCCACCCAGCTGCGAATGACGAAGGCTTTGCCGCCCTTGAGGCCAAGTTCGCCGGGCTGGAAGCCAAGATGCTCGAGCAGGAACGGACTATCCGCCACACCCTGACCATGCTGATCGAGTGGATCGAGGCCGAAGACGCCAATCGCGCAGCGGCCTGAAGCAAGGGCAGCTGCGTGACCGATCTCCAATCCCGCGTGGTCAACGGCCTGTCGGTCGATGTCGAAGACTGGTTCCAGGTCGGCGCGTTCGAGAACGTGATTGACCGGCGCAGCTGGGATTCGCTGTCGGACCGGGTCGAGCGCAATGTCGAGCAGATCCTTGATCTGTTCGCGGCCTGCGATGTGCGGGGGACCTTCTTCACGCTAGGCTGGGTGGCAGAACGGCACGGGCCGCTGATGCGCCGGATCGTCGATGCCGGACACGAACTCGCCAGCCACGGCTGGGACCACGCCCGCGTCTTCACGCTGGGCAAGGAAGCCTTTGCCCGCGATGTCGAGCGCGCCCGCAAGGTGCTGGAGGATGCCTCGGGGGTTGCCATCACTGGCTACCGTGCGCCCAGCTTCTCGATCGATCAGCGCACGCCCTGGGCCTATGAAGTGCTCGCCGAGCAGGGCTATGCCTATAGCTCGAGCGTCGCGCCGATCACCCATGACCATTATGGCTGGCGCGATGCGCCGCGCTTTGCTTTCCGGCCGCTAGCCTCATCCTCGCTGGTCGAAATTCCAGTCACGACGGCACAGTTTGCCGGCAAGCGGCTGGCTGCCGGCGGTGGCGGCTTCTTCCGCGTGCTGCCCTATGCCTTCTCGCGCTGGGCGATCCGCCAGGTCAACACGCAGGACCAGCGTCCGGCGGTATTCTATTTCCACCCTTGGGAAATCGACCCGGCCCAGCCGCGCGTGGCCGGAGCGCCGCTGCGCTCGAAGCTGCGGCACTATACCAACCTCGACGTCATGGCGGAGAAGCTGGAACAGCTGATCCGTGAATTCGCCTGGGGCCGCATGGACCTGCTGGCCGATCATGAGGCGCAACGTGCCGTGGATCTGGCCGCGTGAACGCGCCGTTTCGCCATGCCGCGACGCCTGTCGTGCTGGACCCGGCCGAGCCGGACGCCGCGGCTCGCATTGAGGCGTTCGTTGCCAGTCATCCAGAGGCGACGCCGTTTCATCGTCCGGCCTGGCTGACTGCCGTCGCGCGCGGATCGGGTAACAAGGCGCTGGTTCTGGGGCTGGAGCAGGGACCGGATTTCGCGGCCGTATTTCCGCTGCTGGAAGTTCACTCGCCGCTGTTTGGCCGGGTGCTGGTCTCCAGCGGCTTTGGCGTTGGCGGCGGGGTGCTGGCGACGGGGCGCGGGCAGGCCGAAGCTCTGTTCGCGCTCGCGGAGGACCAGGCGCTGCGCCGCTCCTGCCCGACGATCGAACTGCGCGGCGGGGCATTGCCAGAAGGCCGGGCGGGCTGGCACGTCCGCCACGATTCGCATTGCGGCTATGTTGCTGATCTGGCGGCAGACGATGAAGCGCAATTGCTGTGGGTTCCCCGCAAGCAGCGCGCCGAAGTCCGCAAGGGCCTCGCTGCGGAACTGACGGTTTCGGTGGGCTCCGCGCAGACCGATCGCGATGCGCATTATGCGGTCTATGCCGAAAGCGTTCGTAATCTCGGCACGCCGGTCTTTCCCAAGCGGCTCTTTGCCGAGGTGCTCGACGCCTTTGGTGCGGATGCCGATATCCTGACCGTCTCGCATCTGGGCCAACCGGTGGCGAGCGCCCTCTCGCTCTACCATCGCGGCACCGTCATGCCCTATTGGGGCGGCGGCACCCACGCGGCGCGGAAGCTGCGCGCCAATGACCGGATGTATTTCGAGCTGATGCTCCATGCCCGTCGGCGCGGCTGCACGCGGTTCGATTTCGGGCGTTCCAAGGTCAATTCCGGGGCGGGCGAGTTCAAGAAGAACTGGGGCTTCGAGGCTGAGCCGCTGGGCTATGCCAGTTGGACCGCGCCGGGAGCGGAAGCCCGCGATGCCGATCCCACCAGCAGCCGCCACTCCGCGCGGATCGAATTTTGGAAGAAATTGCCGCTGCCGGTCGCCAATCTGGTCGGTCCGTGGATTGCCCGGGGGCTGGCATGAGTAACGAGATCCTGTTCATTTCACACCGGATGCCGTTCCCGCCCGATCGCGGTGACAAGATCCGCTCGCACCACATCCTGAAGCGGCTGGTGGCCTTGGCCCCAGTCCACGTTGCAACTTTTGCTGATGACGAGCGCGACCTGGCCGAGGAAGTCGAGCTAGCGGCAATTGCCCGCAGCTACCGTCTGGTCCGTCGGGTCAAGCCGCTGATCCTGGCCGGGCTCCAGTCGCTTGCCCAGCGCGCGCCGGTCAGCTTGCCGGCCTTCGCCAACACCGAATTGGCCGATTATGTCGAGCAAGTCCTGCGCGATCGCCCGATTGCGACGATCTATGTCTTTTCGGGGCAGATGGGGCAGTACATCCCTGACTGGTTCAAGGGCCGGGTGGTGTTCGATTTCGTCGATGTCGATTCGGCGAAGTTTGAATCCTATGCGGATCGCGATACGGGCCTGCAGCGTTGGATCAACGCCCGCGAGGCCCGACTGCTCCGTGCCGAGGAGGAGCGTCAGGCCGTTCGAGCCGACGTCAGCCTGCTGGTCTCGGCTGAAGAGGCGGCGCTGTTCCGTTTGCGGCTTTCGCCTGAAGCGGCGGCAACCTGTGACGTCCGTCCTTTGCGCAATGGCATCGACAGCAAGTTCTTCGATCCACCAACGGTGCGTCCGGCGGCACGGATGATGGAATTCACGGGGCCGAAGCTGATCTTCACCGGTCAGATGGACTATGCCCCCAATATCGAAGCCGCGCTGCGGACAATCGAGCGGCTGATGCCACATATCCGCGCACACCGGAGCGATGCCACGTTCCATGTCGTCGGTCGCAATCCGCCCGAAGAACTGACCCGGTTTGACGGGCAGGACGGCATCCACGTCTGGGGCGGGGTCGATGATATCCGGGCTTGGCTGGCCGCCGCCGACATGGCCGTGGTGCCGCTGGAGATTGCCCGCGGGATTCAGAACAAGGTGCTGGAAGCCATGGCGATGGCGCTGCCGGTCGTGCTGACCAGCGTTGCGGCCACCGGGATTGGCGGGACCGACGGCAAACATTTCGTTGTGGCCGATAGCGACGATGAACTGGTTGACCGGATCACCGCCTTTATTTCTCACCCCCGGCTTGGCGCCGCGACGGGCAAAGCCGCACGCCGGCATGTGGTTGAGAGCCTTAGCTGGCAAGCCAGCCTGGCTCCGCTCACCGAAATGCTCGGCATTGGTGATGCCGGCAAGCGCGATGCCGCCTGACCTGACCATTCCGGCGACCGCATCCCGCGTCACGCCTGTCTGGCGCGATGCCCTGGTGCGGCTTGGCCTGGTCTGGACCGCGCTGATCCTCGCCTTTGCTGGTGACTGGGCGATGATGGTCCGGCACTGGTGGGATAGCTCGACCTACAACCACATCCTGCTGGTCCCGCCGATCCTGATTTGGCTGGTATCGCTGCGGATGGGCGAATTGCGCAGGCTCACCCCGCAGATCTGGGCTCCCGGGTTGCTGGTGGTTGCTGGCGGTGTGCTGCTGTGGGTGCTGGGCCGCTTCGCAGGCTTCAGCCTGGTCCAGCAGAGCGGCGCAGTACTGGTCTTGCCGGGTAGCCTGATTGCGCTGCTCGGTCCGCGCGTCGCCATGGGCCTGCTGTTTCCGCTGACCTATATGGCCTTCCTGGTGCCGTTCGGCGATGAACTGGTGCCGCAGCTCCAGATGATCACCGCGGCGCTGACCATTGCCTTGGTCAAGGCTAGTGGCATCCCGGCGGTGATCGATGGGGTGTTCATTGATACCCCGGCCGGACTGTTCGAAGTGGCCGAGGCCTGCTCGGGCGTGAAGTTCCTGATCGCTATGATCGCGCTTGGCGCTTTGGTGGCTAACGTTTGTTTCCGCAGCTGGAAGCGGCGGGTGCTGTTCATGGCGCTTTGCATTGCCGCCCCGATACTGGCTAATGGCGTGCGGGCCTGGGGGACGATCCTTGCCGCGCAGTATGTCGGTGCCGAGAAGGCTGGTGGGTTTGACCATATTGTCTACGGCTGGTTCTTCTTTGCCCTGGTGATTGCCGCCGTGCTCGGCCTGTCGTGGCGTCATTTCGACCGGGCGGTTGACGATCCGATGATCGATGCCGTCGCGATCGAGGCTATTAAGCTGCCGGCATGGCTGCGCGGCGGCAGCATTGCTTCGCCGCTCGTCATTCTGCTGTGCGGTGGGCTTGTGCTGGGCGGACAGGCCTGGGCCCGTTCCGCCGAAACGATGCTGGCGCCGATGCCGCCGCAGATCTTCCTGCCCGAGGTGCCGGGCTGGCAGCGCGTTAATTATACCCCGGACGTACCCTGGGAGCCGCGCGCAGCCGGGGCAGAGCATCGCCTGCTGGGGCGCTACGCCGATGCCAAGGGGCGCAAGGTCGATGTCTTCCTGGCGCTTTACCCGGCCCAGACCGAAGGCCGCGAAGCGACCGGCTTTGGCGAAGGCGCGCTGCCTGAGGACAGCGAATGGTCGTGGAACAGCGCCGGACCGGCAGCCAGCGGCGCCAAATCGGACCTGCTCCGCGCGCGCAGCACGATGGAACGCCTGGCCCAGACCTATTACCGCAATGGCGATTTGCTAACCGGCAGCGCGCTCAAGCTCAAGCTCGCGACGATTGGCGACCACCTGCTGCTGCGGCCCGAACCGACGGCGATGCTGATCCTTTCGACCGAGGCTTCCAGCGACGAGGATCCCGGCGTCACGCTCGACCGGTTCCGGCAAGCGACCGGTCCGGTCGGTCCATGGATGGACCGCATCGTGACGCTCCGCTAGGCGATTTCCCATATGTGCGGAATCGCCGGAATATTTCATCTGACCACGCCCAAGCCGGTCGATCCGGCGCGGATCGAGCGGATGTGCGCAGCCATGGCGCATCGCGGACCGGACGGGCAGGGGGTCTGGACCGCGCCCGGGGTGGGGCTTGGCCATTTACGGCTGTCGATCATCGACCTGGCCGGATCGCCGCAGCCGATGAGTTCGAGCGATGGCCGCGCCATGCTGGTCTTCAACGGCGAGATCTACAATTACCGCGAACTGCGCGAGGAATTGCGCGCCAGCGGTGCGACCTTCCGCACCGATGGCGATAGCGAGGTTATCCTCGCCGCTTGGCAGAAGTGGGGCCCGGCCTGCCTGCCGCGCCTCCACGGCATGTTCGCCTTCGCGATCTACGATCTTGAGGCCCGGACCCTGTTCCTGGCGCGCGACCGGCTGGGTGTGAAGCCGTTGTTCTATGCCCCGCTCAGCGATGGCAGCCTGGCCTTCGCCTCGGAGCTCAAGGGGCTCACCGCCCACCCACTGCTGCGCCGTGAGGTCGATCCGCTGGCGATCGAGGACTATCTGGCCTGGGGCTATGTCCCCGATCACCGCTCAATCCTGGCCGGTGTGCACAAGCTTCCGGCCGGCCATTCGCTGCTGCTGCGCCAGGGTGCGCCGCTGCCGCAGCCCGAACAGTGGTGGGATGTCAGCTTTGCCGAGCGCCGTAAGGGCCGGGCAGCGGACCTCGAGGCCGAATTGCTCCACCTGCTGCGTCAAGCGGTGACCTCGCGGATGGTTTCCGACGTGCCGCTGGGCGCGTTCCTGTCGGGCGGGGTCGATAGCTCCAGCGTCGTCGCGCTGATGGCCGAGGCGAGCAGCAGTCCGGTCAACACGTGCAGCATTGGTTTCGATGAGGCCTCGCTTGACGAGACGGCCTATGCCCAGCTCGTCGCCGAACGCTTTGGCAGCAACCACCGCGCCCGGGTGGTCGGCAGCGACGACTTCGAACAGGTCGATACCCTTGTGGCCATGTTTGACGAGCCCTTTGCCGATGCCTCGGCGCTGCCAACCTGGCGGGTCAGCCAGTTGGCGCGGGAAACGGTTACGGTGGCGCTGTCCGGCGACGGGGCGGACGAGGCGCTGGCGGGTTACCGCCGCCACCGCTTCCATCATGCCGAGGAACGGGTCCGTTCGCTCTTGCCCGCTGCCCTGCGCCAGCCGGTGTTTGGTACTCTGGGGGCGCTCTATCCCAAGGCCGACTGGGCGCCGCGTCCCCTGCGCGCCAAAGCGACCTTCCAGTCGCTCGCGTTGGATGGGGCGCTGGGTTATGCCCGAGCGGTCGGCTTCACCCCGCCGGAACTGCGCCAGCGGCTTTACTCGGCCGATTTCCTACGTGAGCGGGGCGACTATCGCGCTGAGCAGGCCTTTGTTGATTTGATGCACAAGGCGCCGGCCCGTTCCGGCCTGGACCAGGCGCAATATGCCGATCTCAAGTTCTGGTTGCCGGGCGATATCCTGACCAAGGTTGATCGTACCAGCATGGCGGTCAGCCTAGAGGCGCGTGAGCCGCTGCTTGACCATCGCCTGATCGAATTCGCCGCCGCCTTGCCAGATGGGCTGCGCCTGAAGGGCGGCCAGGGCAAATGGCTGATGAAGCAGGCCATGCGCCGCTATCTGCCGGATGAAGTGCTGTTCCGGCCCAAGCAGGGCTTTGTTACCCCGATCAGCCAATGGCTACGCGGACCGCTGGCGGGAGCCGCTCGCTCCATCGGCAGCAGCGCGGCACTGGCGCGCACCGGCTGGTTCGATGGCGCGGCATTGGGCCGGATTGCCGAAGAGCATATTGCCGGCAGCACTGATCATGGCCGCTTGCTGTGGCAATTGCTGATGTTGGATCGTTCGCTCGCCCGGTTGGGGATCATCGCCTGACGGCCTTGACCCGTTGCTAGGTTCGGGTAGCTTCCGCTTGTGAATCTTCGAGATTCCAGGGGAGGATAAGAATGGGCGAAACGCCCGCGGGGAGCGCGAAATCAAGTCGGCTGAAGCCGGCGATCCTGCTGATATTGCTCGCCGGGCTGGTCTATCTGGGCGGCCGCTGGGCCGGGCTGTGGGGCAGCGACTATGATGGCCAGCTGAAGCTCTATGGCAATGTCGAGATTCGTGAGGTTCAGCTCGGCTTCCGGGTCGGCGGACGGATCAGCAAGCTTTATGTCGATGAGGGTGACCGGGTCGCTCCGGGGCAAGTCCTGGCCGAACTCGATACCCGTCCGCTCGACGATCGCCTGGCCGGGGCGGCCGCGCGGCTCGATGCGGCCAGTGCCGCCGCCCAGCGCGATGCCAACGGCTCGCGCCCGCAGGAAGTGGGGGAGGCCCGCGCCTCGGTCGCTGCCGCGGAGGCCCGCCTGGGCGAAGCGCGCCGCCAGTTCGAACGGCGCCAGGCGCTGGTTGACAAGGGCTTTATCAGCAAGGCCGATGTCCAGACGGCCGAGGCCAATGTTGCGGCCGCCGCAGCCAGCCTGACTGCGGCTCGCAATGGCTTGTCGCTGGCCGAAGAGGGCGTGCGGGTGGAAGATCGGGTGGTCAGCGAAGCATCGCGCAGCGCCGCTTTTGCCGATCGGCGTGCGGTCCAGACCGATCTATCCGATGCCCGCATCATCGCGGTTGAGCAAGGTCAGGTGCTGACCCGGGCGCGTGAAACCGGCGCCATTGTTCAGCCCGGCCAGACCGTGCTGACCGTCGCGCTGACCCAGCCCGTCCGGGTCCGCGCTTACGTTGCCGAACCCGACTTGCCGAAGATCCGACCGGGCATGGCGGTGACTGTGAGCATTGATGGCAGCGACAAGCGCTGGCCGGCGAAGATCGGCTATATCGCGCCGGTCGCCGAATTTACGCCCAAGACCGTGCAGACCGAACAGCTGCGAGCCGATCTGGTCTATCGCATGCGGTTGACGGTGGACGATCCGCAGGGCGAGTTGCGCCAGGGGCAACCGGTTACCGTATTCGTATCCTCCGACGGAAAGCGTTGACGGCCTGCCATGGCGGAGGCGCCGCTCCTCCGGCTTGAAGGCGTCACCAAACGCTTCAAGGGCGCGTGCCGAGGCGCGCCGCCGGTCGAGGCGCTGCGCGGTGTGTCGCTGAGCCTCGCGCCCGGTCGGCGGCTCGGTCTGGTCGGACCGGATGCCGGCGGCAAGACCACGCTCATGCGCATTCTGGCCGGGCTGGCCACGGCCGACGGAGGTTCTGTCGAACTGCTTGGCGGTGTGCCAGAACAGCTCGACCGCAGCGAGGTCGGCTATATGCCGCAGGGCGGGGCGCTCTATGCCGAGCTGACCGTTCGTCAGAACCTGGAGCTTTACGCCCGCCTGCGCGGGGTTGAGCCGCAGGACAGCCCGGAGCGGATGGAGCTCCTCTACCGGCTGACCGGCCTCGCAGCGTTCCAGGATCGGCCGTCCGGCAAGCTCTCGGGCGGGATGCGGCAGAAGCTGGCCATGGCCTGCGCTGTTGTCGCCGCGCCGCGCCTGATGTTGCTGGATGAGCCCTCGGTCGGGGTCGATCCGGTCTCGCGGCAGGAAATCTGGCAGCTGGCGATGGACCTGTCCGGCCCCGGCACCAGCCTGGTCTGGACCACGAATATCCTCGAAGACGCGGCGCGCTGTGACGAGATCGTCCTGCTGCACCAAGGTGAGATCCGTTACCACGGCCCGCCGGAGGGGCTGGCAAAGGGTGCCGACGGTCGCTGCTTTTCGCGTCCGTTGCCGGTGGGCGTCCGCCGCAAGGCCTTGCAGGACCTGCTGCTGGAACCGGGTGTCGTTTCCGGGCGGATCGAGGGCGGAGAGCTGCACGCGCTGACCCGGCAGCAGGCGGCGCCGTCCGGCTCGGGCTGGAAGCCGGTCGCAGCGCGGCCCGACGAAGGCTTTGCCGCCATGCTCGACGATGGCGCACCCTTGCAGCCGAGCGCCCTGGCGGAAGCCTTTCCGCTGCGGTTCGATCAGCCTGACCAGCCGGCGATTGCCGCCATCGGCCTGACCCGCCGCTATGGCGATTTCGTGGCGGCGCAGGACATTTCCTTCTCGGTTCGGCCGGGCGAGATCTTTGGCCTGCTCGGACCGAACGGGGCGGGCAAGTCGACCACCTTCCGCATGCTCTGCGGGCTGGCAACGCCCAGCGCCGGGCGGGGTACGGTGGCCGGGCGCGACCTGTCCGTGGCCCGCGCCGAAGCGCGGCAGGCACTCGGCTACATGCCGCAGAAGTTCTCGCTCTATGCTGATCTTACCGTGGCCGCGAACCTGAAGTTCGTGGCCGGTGCCTATGGCCTGACCGGCTCGGCACAAGTCGCGGCGATCGACCGGGTCATTACGGCGCTGGGACTGGAGCCGTTTCTCGCCTCAGCGGCGGGGCTGTTACCGCTGGGCGTCAAGCAGCGCCTCGCGCTGGGCGCAGCAGTGCTGCATACGCCGCCGGTGCTGTTCCTTGATGAGCCGACCTCAGGCGTTGATCCGCTGGTCCGGCGGGAGTTCTGGCATCACATTAACGCCATCGCCGCGCGCGGTACAGCCGTGCTTGTGACCACGCACTTCATGGACGAGGCCGAGAATTGCGATCGGGTCCTGGTGATCAACCGGTCGCAGACCATCGCACAGGGCACGCCGGACGAACTGCGGCATTCGGTCCCCGGCGGAGCAGTCGCGCCATCGCTCGAGGCGGCGTTCTTCAGCCTGATCGACACGCAGCGTCGGGTCCTGGAAGGGGCCGCGGCATGAGCGGGCGCGATCCGCTGTTCTGGCGCCGCGCGGCGGCGATCCGGGCCAAGGAATGGGCCCAGATCTGGCTCGACCCATCGACTTTCGGGCTGGTCGTGCTGATGCCGCTGATCCTGATGTTCCTGTTCGGCAGCGCGGTGACGCTTGACGTCCACGGCACCCGGACCGGGTTGATTGACCTCGACCGATCCAGCGCCTCGCGCGACCTGGCGGCGACGCTGTCGCACAATTCCTATTTCCAGATTGCCGAGAAGGACAGCGTAGCGGCGGCCGAGCCCGCCCTGCGCAGCGGGGCGCTGCGCGGGTTTGTGGTGATTCCCGATGGCTTCGAGCGAGACCTGACCAGTGGCCAGGTGCCGGCGATTCAGCTCGTCACCGATGGTTCGCAGGTCAACACCGCAACGCTGCTGGCCAGCAATCTGCGCGGGACCTTGCGCGCCTGGAGCGAGGCCAGGGCGCGCGAGCAGGATCAATCGTTCCGCCCGCCGCTCAGCCTGATCGCCCGCTATACCTACAATCCGGAGCTGGAGAGCCGCTATATGCTGGTGCCCGGTGCGATCGGGATTGTCATGGCGATGATCGGCAGCCTGCTGACCGCGCTGATCATGGCGCGCGAGTATGAGCGCGGGACGATGGAGGGGCTACTCTCGACCCCGATCTCGATCCCCGGCCTCGTGCTCAGCAAGCTGCTGCCCTATTACGTGCTGGGGCTGGCCTCGACCGCGATCTGTGTGGCCGTGGCCGTGCTGGGTTACGGCCTGCCATTCCGCGGCTCTTTGCTGGCCCTGTTCCTGGTCTCCTCAGCCTTCCTTGCGGCGGTGCTGGGGCAGGGCCTGCTGATTTCGGCTGGGACCAAGAACCAGTTCGTTTCGAC
>Ga0073920_1000073_pt1 | contig 18931 bp, 20 predicted proteins | sample GWRWT4_2Sept14_2_FD_70953 | JGI IMG/M metagenome (GOLD analysis project Ga0073920, IMG submission 70953) | Sand microcosm microbial communities from a hyporheic zone in Columbia River, Washington, USA - GW-RW T4_23-Sept-14 | ecosystem: Engineered > Artificial ecosystem > Sand microcosm >...
TACCACGCGGTCGATGTGTTTGGAGTGCAGGCGGAGCTGGCGGGCAAGCCCACCCCGGGCCTCGATCCGCTGCTGACCGTGCCGCTGGCGCAGGGCACCAACTGGTCTGAAGATGAAGTGCGGGCCGAGCTCGACAACAATGCGCAAGGGTTGCTCGGCTATGTCGTGCGCTGGATCGACCAGGGCGTCGGCTGCTCCAAGGTGCCCGACATCAACGACGTGGGCCTGATGGAAGACCGCGCGACGCTGCGCATCTCCAGCCAGCATATGGCGAACTGGCTGCTCCACGGCGTTTGCACCAAGGAGCAGGTGATGGATTCCTTACGGCGGATGGCCGCCAAGGTTGATGCCCAGAACGCCGGCGATCCGCTCTACGAACCGCTGACCGGCAATGAAGAGGCCCCGGCCTTTCGCGCCGCGCTGGACCTGGTGTTCAAGGGCGTGGAGCAGCCCAGCGGCTACACCGAACCGCTGCTGCACCAGTGGCGGCGGGTGAAGAAGGGCTAGGCGGAAAGTACCCGCGCCAGGCTGGCGAACTCCGCCACGCTGAGCGTTTCAGCGCGGCGGGCGGGGTCGATGCCGAGGGCCTCCAGCGCCTCAAGCGCGCCGGGCAGGCCCTTCATGCTCTGGCGCAGCATCTTGCGGCGCTGGCCAAAGGCGGCTTCGGTGACGCGCTCGAGCATCCGAGCGGAAACGCCTTCAGGCATATCGGCTGGGGTGACATGGACCACGGCGCTCATCACCTTGGGCGGCGGGGTGAAGGCGCTGCGGTGGACCTTCATCGCGATTTTGGCGTTGGATCGCCACTGGGCGAGAACAGCAAGCCGGCCATAGGCATCGCTGCCAGCCTCGGCGATGATTCGCTGCGCGACTTCGAGCTGGAACATCAGCGTCAGAGAAGCCCACTGCGGCGGCCAGCCTTCTCCGCTGAGCCAGCCGACGAACAGCGCGGTGCCGACATTGTAAGGCAGGTTGGCGACGACATGGAACGGACCTTCGAAGCCGTGATCGACCTTGGTTGCATCGCCCTCGATTACGCGGAGCTGGCCGGGGAAAGCCTCAGCCAGTTCGGCCAGCGCGGGCAGACAGCGGCGGTCCATCTCGATCGCGGTGACCTGCGCTCCGGCCCGCAACAGCGCGCGGGTCAGGCCGCCGGGGCCGGGGCCGACTTCGAGGACCTGCTGGCCCTTGAGCTTACCCGGAATCGCGGCGATCCGGTCAAGCAACTGCTCGTCGAACAGGAAGTTCTGGCCGAGCGCCTTGGAAGCGAACAGGCCGTGGCGGTTGATGACATCGCGCAGCGGCGGCAGGTCAGCCAAGGTCCACTCCGGCGCGGCGGGCGGCAATCTCACCGGCCATGCGGATCGCGGCGATGGTCGCGCCCGGATCGGCAAGGTTCTGGCCGGCGATACCGAAAGCGGTGCCGTGATCGGGGCTGGTCCGCACAATCGGCAGGCCGAGCGTGACGTTGACGCCTTGGTCGAAGTCCAGTGCTTTCAGCGGCACCAGCGCCTGGTCATGATACATGCACAGCGCCGCATCGTAGGTCGTGCGGGCGCGGGGGGTGAAGAGGGCGTCGGCGGGATGTGGGCCGCTCGCGTCGATCCCTTCGGCCCGCAGCGCGGCCACGGCCGGGGCGATCACGGCGGCGTCCTCATGCCCCATCCGCCCGTCCTCCCCGGCGTGGGGATTGAGCGCGGCAATGGCGAGGCGCGGGTGCTCAAGGCCGAAGTCCTGCGCCAGCGCGCGGGCGACGATCCGGGCCTTGCGGACAATCAGGTCGCTGGTGATCAGCCCCGGCACGGCGGAGAGCGCGACATGGACCGTCAGCGGCACGGTGCGCAGCGATGGGCTCGCCAGCATCATCACCGCATCCTCGGCCGCGACGCCGCAGGCCGCCGCGACGAACTCGGTCTGGCCGGGGTGCGTGAAGCCAACTTCGGCCAGCAGCGACTTGGCGATCGGGGCCGTGACCAGGCCCGAGCAATCGCCATTGCGGACCAGTTCGGTTGCTTCGGTCAGCGAGGCGAGAGCAAGTTCGGCCCCGACCCGGTCGGGCGCACCGGGTCGATAGTCGCCATCGGCGCCTGCGAGGACGGGGAGCATGAATTCGAAGCATTCGAGCGCTTCGGCGGGATGAAACACCTCGCGGATCGGGACCGAAAGCCGGCGCGTCTCAGCCGCGGCAGCAAGGATTGCTGCGCCGCCGGCGACCACGAAAGGCGGCAGAAGTTCGGCCTCGCGCGCGGCCCAGGCGGCCACGATCAACTCGGGACCGACCCCCGCCGGATCGCCCAGCGATACGACGAGTGGCCCCTCGCTCACGCCCCGATCAGTCGTAATCGATCACGGCGTCGCGCCGCAGGTCGCGCAGATAGGCCTGGGCCCGCTTGTTGACGCGTTCGTCTTCAATCTGGCCCTGGACCTGCTCAAAGTCCGGCGCGGTCGCGTCCTTCGGATCGTCGCGGCCGCACAGCATCAGCACGCGCACACCGTCCTGGATCGACCCGAACGGCGGCGTCACTTCACCCAGCGTCATGCCAAGCACGAGGTTCTGGAGCGGCCCGGGCAAGTCGCGCGCCTTGATCTGGTCGTTGGTGACCACCTCGGCGCCCTGCGCCTGCGCGATCGCATCAACCGTGCCGCAGCCGCGCGCGGCCTGGACCGCTTCGGCAAAGCTCTTGGCCTTGGCGGTCGCCTGGGCCTCTGTCGTGCCCGGCGCGAAGCTGATCGAAAGCTGCTTGAGGCTGAGCAACGCATCGCGCGGATCGGCGGTGAGGACCTGGCGCTTGTCGATCAGGGCGACGATCGAGAACCCGCCGCGGATCTCGATCGGGCCAGCGAGCTGGCCGGTCTGCAGGCCTTGCAGCGCAGTGCCGAGTTCGGCCGGAAGCTGGCCAAGCCGGACCCAGCCGAGATCGCCGCCGACCGAAGCGGTCGAGGCTTCGGAGAACTGGCGGGCATAGCCGACGAAGCTGCCGCCACCGCGCAGCTGTTCAACAATGCGGGTGGCATTGGCCAGCACCGCTTCGCGGTTTTCGGCCGTGGCAGAGAGGAAGATTTCGCCGACGCGATATTCCTCGGTGCCCTTGGCATCCTGCATCCGCTTCAGCACTTCGCGCACTTCATCGTCCGAAACGTTCACGAAGGGCTGCACGTTGCGGCGCAGCAGGCGCTGCCACGACAGTTCGCCGCGGATCTGGCGCTTGAGCGAGGCCGGCGCGGAGCCGATCTTGGTCAGGTAGGCTTCCATCGCCTTCGGGTCCTGTCCAAAGTTCTGGCCAGCGATCCGGGCATAGGTCTGGTCGATCTCGTCCTGCTCAACCTCGATCTTCTGGGCGGCGGCTTCCTGGATCTGGAGCGTTTCGTCCATCAGGTTGCGCAGCACCTGCAGTTTGAGGCGCTTGAGTTCTTCGTCATCGATCTTGCCGCCGCTGGCCGCGACCAGCAGCGCGACGCGCTGATCGATATCGGTGCCGGTGATGATCTCACCGTTCACCACCACGGTCGCCTTGCGGTAGTTCGGATCGTTCTTGACGAAGAAGTTCGGGTTTTCGGGCAGTGAAAAGCCGCCGCCCGTGGTCGGGGCATTCTGCGCCACGGCTCCGCCGGCCAGGGCCAGCGCAGCAATGGCCAGCGTATAGCGAAGCGGGCGGCGCGAAATGGAAATAGGAGTCACCGTCAAATCAATCCCCATTACGGCACGGAAAGGGTTTTCCGACCGGACTTGCTGGAGCCATTGGCTCCAGCTGGCTTAACCCAAGCTGATCAGGCCACCACCACTGCCGGGCCGGATAGCGCGTTTGCATCGCCCTCGCAAATGTCCCGATCACCGGAACCCAAGGTTACGCACGGCTATGCTCACCTGGAAGGTGTTGCCGCGGCGGGCGTCGCCCGTGGCCACGAAATCGCGCCGCCAAGTGAGCGCGAGTTCAAGGCAGTCATCCTGATAGGCTACGCCCAGGCGGGTGCGCAGCGCCTGGAACCCGTCAGTGGTCAGCGTCGGGTCCTCGTTCTTGCCAGTCAGGTTGAACACGCCCGAGCCGAACAGCGACCAGTAGCGGGCAAAGGCGACCCGGCCGGCCACGCGCAGCTCCTCCCGGTCCTTGAGGTCCTCGGCAATCGCCGAAATGTTGCGGTTGAGCCGCAGGTAGCCAATTTCGGCATAGGTCCGCTCGTTGCCGATCGCGGCGTCGATCTCGTTCCGGCGGATCGCGAAATTGTCCTTGTCGAGCCGGAAGCGGTGCGTGAACCGGACAAAATCCTTGTAGCGGATTTCGGTCCGCCCGACGATGTCGGAGCTGCGGCTCGACAGGCCGGTGCCGTCGGGCAGCAGGGTCGGCTTGCTGGTCAGGCGATATGACTGGCCCATCGTGGTCGAAACGCGCCAGCCCGGCCGTTCCCATTGCCAGTCGAAACCATAGGTAAAGCGCACACCGTCCTCGATCCGGTCGTAGCCGGGGAAGCGGTTGAGCGCGAAGAGGTTCGAATCTTCCAGATCGATCGCGCGGGCATCCTCGTTCGGGATCGCCAGGTTGCGCAGGTTCGGGCTGGCGACCACCTGGAAGCGCGGGGTCAGTACTTGCGTGCCGCCGAGGAATTCACCCAGCAGCGGCCACTTCACGTCCATCGCCGCCGTGGCCAGGCCGCGGGTCTGCCAGCCGGGATTGCCGCGATAGACTGCGGTTGCGGTCAGGTTGTTCTCATCCGAATTGTAGACATCGCCGCGCACCAGGGTGGTGAAGCTCACCTCCTGGCCCATCCCGGTGATCCGCCGCAAATCCCAGCGGGCCTGAGCGAAGGCGCGCTGAGTGTCCTGGCCCTTGGTACGCGTGATCGCCAGCGAATTGGCCTGGAATTCAATCTTCCCACCCAGCACCGGATCGGCCAGGCGGCGGCGATAGTCGATCACCGGCAGGGCAATCGGCACCTGGCCCTGGGCATCGCCGACCCGCAGCGTCTGGGTCGCCCAGCCGGCGATCGAGAGGTAGGAATTGGGATCGATCCGCTCCGCCTCGACCACCGAGCGCAGCCGATCGTCGCGGCTGATGTCATAGCGGCGCAGGAAGGTGCGGTCCGATGCGATCCGGCCCGAGGCCATGATCGACCAGTTGGGCGAAAGCTGGAACTTGCCGTTGCCAGCCAGGTAGCCGCGGAAATCGCGCTGGCTGCCAACCGGCGCGCCGCCGATCGGGATGCGCGAGCTCCGGGTGGCATAACCGGTGATCTGGTAGGCGCCCTTGCTGGTCAGCTGGCGGTACTGGCCAGAGATCATCGGCAGCGCCTCGGTATAGACGTACCCGGTGATCGCCACATCGCGGTTGTTGCCAAGCCGCTTGTAATAGGTCTGCGAAAACTCGACCCCGTTCGAGGCCGAGAGCCGCACGTCAGGGATCAGCAGGCCGGAAATCGGCCGCCCGTCGCTGGTCAGGACCAGGCCGGGCAAGGGCAGGAGGCGCGCGCCGAACAGCTCCAGCCGCGCGCCCTTGAAGCGGATCAGCTTCTTCGTGTCGTCATAAGTGACCCGTTCGGCAGTGATCCGCCAACTCGGGGTGACCGGGCAACCGGCGCTGTCTTCCACCGCGCAGGCCGAATAGACCGCGTTGGAGAGGATCACGGTGCCATCGGGCGCGCGGCTGCCATTGGCGGCGGCCAGCCGTCCGCCTTCGCGCAGCGCCAGCAGCATGTTCTGCATGGCCCCGGCGCGCAGCGCGTCATCCAGCATCAGCGAATCGGCGAACAGCTGGTTGCCGTCGGCATCGACCAGCCGGATTGAGCCGCTCGCCTCAACCTCACCGGTCTTGCGGTTCCACACCACCTTGTCGGCCCGAACAGACTGGTTGCCGCGCCGCATCACGACATTGCCGAAAGCGGTTACGCTGTCCGAGGCGTCGTCATAGCTCAGGCCATCGGCTTCAAAGCCGACCGGGGCTTCGGCCTCGCTCTCAGTGGCGGGCGGCGCAGCTGGAGTTTCCTGCGCCTGGGCGGCGCCCGCCATGGCCAGAAAGGCGAGCGCGAGCGCGCCGGATTTCCAGCTGCGAGGCGCGCAAATGGGGCAGGGCGACCGCAGCCGCTCGGGGAGATGCATGGCTTGCCTATCGCACCGCCCGCGCCTAACTGCAATCCACGCTAACCAAGGTCGTCCGGCTGCGGGCACCGTCTCGCCGCAAGTCCAGTTTTCCCGGAGCAATCATGCAGATCGAATTCGTCGCCGGCCCGCTCGCCGCTACTGTCTCGCCCGTCGCCCGCATTGTCGATCAGGATGCCCTGCCGGCCGATCTCGAACCGGTGCTGGTCGAAAGCGCCCGCGCCGCGCGTTTCACTGGCAAGGCGGGTCAGGCGCATGACGGCTTTGTTGCCCGCGACGGCGCGATCGTCCGCCTGGCGCTGGCCGGGGCCGGCGATGCCAAGGCCAAGGACCGCAGCGCCGCGCTGGAACGCGCCGGGGCCGCGCTGACCGCAAAGTTCCTGACCTCGGGCGAAAGCACCCTGACGCTCGATTTCTCTGGCACCAAGCTCTCGGGTGCCGATGTTGCCGCCGTCCTGCTGGGCGCCCGCCTGCGGGCCTGGCGCTATGACATCTACCGCACCAAGCTGGCCGATGATCACAAGCCGAGCCTCAAGACCCTGCGCGTTGCCAGTGCCCCCGATGGCACCGAAGCCGCCTGGGCGATCGAGGCTGCGCTGGCCGAAGGCGTCGAGTTCACGCGCGAACTGGTGACCGAGCCGGCCAACGTGATCTACCCCGCCAGCTTCGTCGAACGCGCGCAAAAGCGGCTTGAAGGCACCGGCGTGAAAGTCCGCGTGCTCGGGCGTGACGAGATGGCGGCGCTGGGCATGGGGGCGCTGCTCGGTGTGGCCCAGGGTTCGGTGCGCGAGCCGCACCTGTTGGTGATGGAATGGAATGGCGGCGCAGCAGGCGGCAAGCCGACCGCCTTCGTCGGCAAGGGCGTGACCTTCGACACCGGCGGGATCAGCCTCAAGCCGCCAGCCGGCATGGAAGACATGAAGTGGGACATGGGCGGGGCCGGTGCGGTCGCCGGCGTTATGCTGGCGCTGGCCAAGCGCAAGGCTAAGGCCAATGTGGTCGGGATCTGCGGCCTGGTGGAGAACATGCCCGATGGTAATGCCCAGCGCCCGGGTGACGTGGTCACCACCATGTCGGGCCAGACGGTCGAAGTGATCAACACTGACGCCGAAGGCCGCCTGGTGCTGTGCGATGCGATCACCTGGACCCAGCAGGAATTCAACCCCGCCGCGGTGATCGATCTGGCTACGCTGACCGGCGCCATGATCATTGCACTCGGTCACGAATACGGTGGCCTGTTCGCCAATGACGATGCGCTGGCCACCAAGCTGCTCGCCGCGGGTGAAGCCTCGGGCGACAAGCTGTGGCGCCAGCCGATGGGCCCGGCTTATGACAAGCTGATCGACAGCCCCATCGCCGACATGAAGAACGTGGGGCCACGCGAAGGTGGCTCGATCACTGCCGCGCAGTTCATCCAGCGTTATGTCGACAAGGGCATGCCCTGGGCGCACCTCGACATCGCCGGGATGGTCTGGGCCTCCAAGCCCGGCCAGACCTGGGACAAGGGCGCAACCGGCTATGGCGTGCGCGTGCTGGACCGCTTCGTGCGCGACAACCTGGAAGGCTGAACCATGCCGCGGATGCGGCGCAAGGCGGACTTGCCCAGCAAGATCTGCGCGGCTTGCGGCCTGGGCTTCACCTGGCGCAAGAAGTGGGAGCGCGATTGGGACAATGTGAAGTATTGTTCCGATCGCTGCCGCCGCTCTAAAGGTGCTGCATGAAGGTCGATTTCTACCAGCTCAGCCGCGATCCGGCCGACAAGGTGGTGCCGCTGCTGGCGCGCAACACCTTGAAGGCGGGCGAGCGACTGCTGGTGGTCTCGGCCGACGATGAACTGACCGGCAAGATCAGCGCGCGGCTGTGGGTAGGGGCGGAGAGCTTCCTTGCCCACGGCCTGTCCGGCGGGCCGCACGATGCCCGCCAGCCGATCCTGCTGGCTGATGTCCCTCAGCCCGCCAACGGCGCGCGGTTCGTGATCATGGCCGATGGCGTCTGGCAGGAAGCCGCGCTCGGCTTTGAACGCGCCTTCCTGCTGTTCGATAGCTCGACCATCGATGATGCCCGCGCCACCTGGCGCGCGCTCGATGGCCGCGAGGGGATCGAGCGGCGCTATTGGCGGCAGGACGATGCCGGCAAGTGGGAACAGGCGGCCTGAGCGGCCAACCCGTCAATCCATCAACACGATGTCCCAGTTGTAACGCGCCACGCCATCGGCACGGGCCACGGTCCGGCCGGCCGCATTGCCCATCTCCATAAAAAGCGCGTCCTTGGCGTTGGTCGCCTCTTCATCGGAGAAGTACATCTGCGTGATCAAGCGGTGGCTGCGCCCGCTGACATCGAAATGGATATGCGGCGTGCGGTGGCCGATCGGCGATTCATAGCCCGCTGGCTTGATGGTGGTGATCCGCCATTCGCCCTGCTTGCCGGTGGCGATACCGGCAAAGCCCTGGAAATCGGGATCGAGCGGGGCGGTCGCAACGTCGTTGGGGTGGGCATAGCGGCCGGCGGCATTGCACTGCCACAGTTCCAGCTTGGCGCCGCTGACCGGATTGCCGTAGCGGTCCAGCACTCGGCCGGTCACTTCGATCACAGTGCCCTTGGCGCGGTTCTTGTGGCCCTTGATCCAGGTCAGGTCGCCATCGGCCTCGGCCAGCCGCTGGATCGGATAGAACGGGCCGATGGTTTGCCCCGGCGTCATCGCCTTCATTTCGGCGGCCTGGGCCGCTCCGGCGCCCAGCAAGGTCGCGGTGGCCAGTGCCGAACCGGCAAAGGCCCGGCGGGACATCAAGTGATCATTGTTGCGCATGGAAACTCTCCCCTGCGCGACCCAGGATGGAGGCTAAACCGGCTTGGGATCAGCGCCAAGTGAAATAGACACTACCCCCTGTGCCTTGCAGCGCAGCATTTTCCCGGCTAGGGGCGCGCCAACTTCACAAGCAATAACCTCGCAAGGATGAATACCATGGCGGTTACCCGCACCTTCTCGATCATCAAGCCCGACGCGACCCGCCGCAACCTGACCGGCGCAGTCACCAAGATGCTGGAAGAAGCCGGCCTGCGCGTCGTCGCTTCGAAGCGCATCCACATGACCCGCGAGCAGGCCGAAGGCTTCTACGGCGTGCACCGCGAGCGTCCGTTCTTTGGCGAACTGTGCGATTTCATGATGAGCGAGCCGGTCGTCGTGCAGGTGCTTGAAGGCGAGGATGCCGTGACCCGTAACCGCGACATCATGGGCGCCACCAATCCGGAGCAGGCCGCCGAGGGCACCATCCGCAAGACTCACGCCCTGTCGATCGGTGAAAACACCGTCCACGGTTCGGACTCGGACGAGAACGCGGCGATCGAGATCGCCTTCTTCTTCAAGCCGGAAGAAATCGTCGGCTGAGCCCAGGCTCACCGCACGAAAAGGGCCGCCGGCGCAATCCGGCGGCCCTTTTTCTTTGCGCATTTGACCCAGCGCAAGGCGGACCTAACCGATCCGGGCGAAGTTACTCCTATCGAAGAGAGGAGACCTCATGTCCAACACCCCGCATCAGCTAGGCGACCAATTCCCGAACGACCACGCATTGCTGCATGAGCTCAAGCTGCAAAATCCGCACTTCGTGACCGTGGCCGAGCACTATCACGTGGTGAACGGCGAGATTCACCGGATCGAGGCGGGCCTTGAGACTCGCTCGGACGAATATACCGAAACGCTCAAGAAGCAGCGCCTGGCGCTGGTTGACGAGATCGCGGGGCTGCTGGCGAAGGCCAAAGCGGCGGCTTGATTTCCTAACCGTCATCCCCGCGGAATCAAAGATGTTGCGACGGGCAACAAAGCGGGGACCGATCAGCTGAACTTGCAACTGTTGTTACAGTGGCCGGCATGGGAGATGGGTTCCCGCTTTCGCGGGAATGACGAGGTGTGGTAGCGGTCTCCAAAAGGAGATTTGCGATGAAAGGCATGGGCGGAGACGGCGGCGAGGATTGCCCGTTCCAGTTCAATTTCGATCCCGCGACCTTCAAGGTTGGCGATACGGTCAGTTACCGGGTCAGCACAATGGAAGACTGGCCGTTCGTCGGCACCTTGCTCGAAGTGCATACCGATCACGTGGTGATCTCGCCTGGTCCGACCGAGCCTGATGCGCGCTACAAGGGTACCCGCGAGGGCCGGCCGATAGTGGATGGCAGCGAGATCTAGCCCCGATTGACTCTTTGCCCGAACAGGCAGACTTTCCCGCCTATCAGAGTGTCACTCCCGCTAGGTTGGAGGGCGCTGGAAACGCGTAGCATCCTTGGCCCGGACAACTTGTAAAATGTGCTGAGACTTGGCTTCGCGGCTTGGGGGAGAACCGAGATGCGAGCATTGTACCTGCTGGTCGCCGTGGCCTGTTACTCGGCCTTCTTCGTGGCATTCGTTTATCTGGTCGGCTTTCTCGCCGGTATCGAGGCGCTGCCAACCCATGTCGATAAGGGGATCGTATCCGATCCTGCGACGGCGGCAGTCTGGGATATCGGCCTTATCGCCCTGTTCGGCCTCCAGCACAGCGTCATGGCCCGGCAGGGCTTCAAGGCGGCCTGGACGAAGATCGTTCCGCCGCCGATCGAGCGCAGTGTTTATTGCTTGGCCTCGGCCATCGTCCTCGCACTGCTCTACCGCTTTTGGCATCCGATCCCGGCAGTGGTTTGGGACATCGCCAATCCGCTGGCACGCAACCTGATCTGGGCGCTGTTCCTCGGCGGCTTTGGCATCGTTTTCATCAGCACCTGGCTGGTCAATCATTTTGAGCTATTCGGTCTGGCGCAGGTCTGGAACAATTGGCGCGGCACGGCCGCTCCGGCGCCACAGCTGCGCACGCCCTTGTTCTACAAGCTGGTGCGTCACCCCATCTACACCGGCTTCCTGATCGCCTTCTGGGCGACGCCAACGATGACGGCCGGTCATCTGCTGCTAGCGGTGGGGACGACCATCTATCTCTTCATCGGCATCCACTACGAAGAGCGCGATCTGGTTGACACCTTCGGGCAGGATTACACTGGCTATCGCCAGCAAGTGGGCAAGATCATCCCTGGCGTCGGGAAAGGCTAGCCAATAGCCTTGATCACCTCAAGGTCAGAACCAGCCGGCACTCGCCGTTCTCGGCGGTGCCGGCTGGCTGCCATCCGCTGCGAACGTAAAAAGCTTCGGCTCTAGTGCCTGGAGTCGTCACTAGGCTGATCGTGTTCATTTGGCTGTCGCGAGCCCGATCAACCAATTTACCCAGCAGCAGCTTGCCCAGTCCAATGCCTTCGAAATCCGGATCGACGAACAAGGCCCAGATCGACTGGTCCGTATGATCGAGCGTTCCGAATCCAGCGATTCTGCCGTCGATTTCCGCGTGCCAAGTTTCACCCTTGTCAGCGATGAACGGGCGATAGTCGGCCTCGATGAGCCGGGCTGGGTCGGAGAGTCGGTTTTCCCTGACGGATAGCCTGATCCGGTGCAATTCCGGAATGTCGGCTTCGGTTGAGCGGTGCAGGCTCGGAGCCATGCGATTATCCGAGAAATTCGGCCAAAGCTGCCAGCTTCTTCGGCGCAACACTACGCCAGGAGCGCGCCAGCCATTCGCGGATCTCGTCCCAATCATTGCGACCGAGGTCGAGCCGCATGGCGATCCAGCCGTCGCCGAAATAGGCCGGGCGGTAATAGCGCTCGGGATCATGCTCGATCAGCTGAGCCTGCTCGTCCGGCCCGCTGATCTTGACCAGCAGCGCGGTCTTGCCATCGCCGTGGTGATCCATGCTGATCCAGGCGAACTTCTTGCCCTTGATGATCCCGAAGCAGGGCATGCCGTGGCTGAGCGTTTCCTCGGCTTCGGGCAGGACCATGGCGAGCGCGCGGACCTGCGCCACCAGATGGTCAGGCGAAGTCTCGCGGCTGACCAGCGCGGCGAGGCAGCGCGAATAGAGCTGGTGTTCGGCGATCAGCACCCGCGCGGCGAGGCTGTCGGCCGTATCGCCGGGCAGGATCGCCACTTGCGTCTGGCCCAGCACCGGCCCGTCATCGAGCTCGGCGGTGACAAGGTGGACGGTGCAGCCGCCGTGGCTGTCACCCGCCTCGATTGCGCGATCGTGGGTGTGGAGGCCCTTGTACTTGGGCAGCAGGCTGGGGTGCACGTTGACCATCCGGCCTTCCCAGCCGCTGACGAATTCCGGCGTGAGGATCCGCATGTAGCCGGCCAGCGCCACATATTGCGCGCCGCTCGCCCGGATCGCGGCGTCCATCGCCTGATCGTGCGCGGCGCGTTCCATGCCTTTGTGGGGCAGGGCGAAGGTCGGCACGCCCTCGGCTGCGGCGAGCTTCAGACCGCCGGCCTCGGGCTTGTTCGAGGCGACCAGCACGATCTCGTAAGGGCAGTCGTCAGCCCGGGCCGCATAGAGCAGCGCGGCCATATTGGTGCCGCTGCCTGAGATCAGGACGGCGACGGGCACGCGCTCCATCAACTCCTCTCCATTTTCGCGTCAGCGCAAATGGGGAGGTGGCATTTGCGCAGCAAATGACGGAGGGGTTTCTGCCCTTGCGCCATTACCCCTCCGTCAGCGGCTTGTAGCCGCTGCCACCTCCCCATTTGTGGCATTCGCCAAAAATGGAGAGGACCTTAGGCAAGGTGGACGGCTTCCCACGGCGCACGGGCCGACCAGGCCTCAGCCGAGCCTTGCACGGTGCAGCCACGCGCCCCCGGTTCGATCGCGCCGATCACATGGACAGTCTCGCCCGCCGCTTGGAGATCGGCGATCAGCCCGGCGACATCGTCTGCCGCCACCGACAGGACCATGCCGATCCCGCAATTGAAGGTCCGGGCCATTTCCTCGGGCTCGATATTGCCCTGGGCCTGGAGGAAGGCCATCAGCCGCGGCTGGACCCAGGCATCGGCGTCGATCCGGGCGTGTAGCCCTTCGGGCAGGACACGGGGGACGTTTTCGAGCAGCCCGCCGCCGGTGATATGGGCCAGCGCGTGGATCTTACCGCCACGGATCAGCGGCAGCAGGCTCTTCACGTAAATGCGGGTCGGCTCAATCAGGTGATCGATCAGCAGCCGGTCGGAATCGAACAGGGCCGGGCGGTCGAGCTTCCAGCCCTTGTCCGCCGCCAGTCGCCGGACCAGCGAATAGCCGTTCGAATGGACCCCCGATGAGGCGAGGCCCAGCAGCACATCGCCCGCCGCCACCTTGTCGCCAGTCAGCTGCTCGCCGCGCTCCACCGCGCCGACGCAGAAGCCGGCCAGATCATAGTCACCGGCGGCATACATCCCCGGCATCTCGGCCGTCTCGCCGCCGATCAGCGCGCAACCGGCGATCTTGCAGCCTTCGGCAATCCCGGCGACGACGCGTTCGGCCACGCCATTCTCCAGCTTGCCGGTGGCGAAATAGTCGAGGAAGAACAGCGGCTCGGCGCCCTGGACGATCAGATCGTTGACGCACATCGCGACCAGGTCTTCGCCGATCCGGTCATGCCGGTCGTGATCGATCGCCAGCTTGACCTTGGTCCCGACGCCATCGTTGGCGGCGACCAGCAGCGGATCCTTGTAGCCTGCGGCCTTGGGATCGAAGAACCCGCCAAAGCCGCCGATCTCGGCATCGGCGCCGGGCCGGGCCGTGGCTTTCACCAGCGGGCCGATCGCCTTGACCAGGGCATTGCCGGCCGCGATCGAGACGCCAGCGGTTTCGTAGGTGTAGGACTTTTCGGACATCCCCAGCCGCCTAACGCTTTCCGGCTTGGATTTCCACGGATGATTGGGCAAAAGGCACGCGGTTTTCCCCGATGGCTGTCGCAACACTCCCTTCCTTGCCGCTCCGCTGGCGTCCCGGCCCTGCCGCCTCCCTGCTCGGCGGGCTTGGCGGCGCCTTGCTGCTGGCGCTGGCCGTGGTCGGGCCGGTCCGGCTGATCGCGCAGATCGAGGGTGATCGCGGGATCATCCCGGTCGCCTCTTCGGCGGACATCGCGATCACCGGGGTCCAGGTCGAAACGACTGGCACTTCGCCCGAGGATGCGCGGCTCAATGGCTGGCGCGAGGCGCAGAAGCTGGCCTGGGCCAAGGCCGGCGGCCCGGCGATGGACCTGGGCGTGATCGAAAGCATGGTCTCGGCCGTAGTCGTGGAGCGCGAACAGATCGGCCCGCGGCGCTACATTGCCACGCTGGGCGTGGTGTTCGATCGCGCCCGCGCCGGGCAATATCTGGGCGGCAGCGGCGGCTCTGGCCAGCATTCGGCGCCGCTGCTGGTGATCCCGGTGCTGCGTTCAGGCGGGGTCAGCCAGGTCTTCGAAGTGCGCGGGGCCTGGCAGGCGGCCTGGGCCGCATACAACGCCGGGACCAGCCCGATCGACTATGTCCGGCCCAGCGGTGCAGGCGGCGATTCGCTGCTGCTGACCGCCGGCCAGCCGCAGCGCCGCAGCCGCGCCTGGTGGCGCAACGTGCTCGACCAGTTCGGCGCGGCCGATGTGATCATTCCCGAAGCCCGGCTGGAGCGGCAGTGGCCCGGCGGCCCGGTGCGCGGCACTTTCACCGCACGCTATGGCCCGGACAACACGTTGCTGGAAAGCTTCACCCTGACCGCCAATGACGAGGCCGGGGTCCCGGCGATGCTGGCGGCGGCCGTGCAGCGGATCGATGCCATCTATGCCCGGGCGCTGGCCGCCGGCGCGCTCAAGCCCGATGCCACGCTCAACAATTCGGGCCAGATGGATGCCGGCCTCGCTGCGCTGGTGGAGGCTGCGCGCCGGGCCGAGCAGGGCGCTGCCACCAAGACTGACGCCGATGCGACGCCGACTCCCACTGCATCGGCCGCCGCGCCGGCCGCCCTTGCGACCTTCACGGTCCAGTTCGCTTCGCCCGATGCTTCGGCGGTTGACGCTGCTCTCGCGGCAGTCCGCGGCGCGCCAGGCGTGCAGGGCGCATCGACCACCAGCCTGGCGATGGGCGGGACTTCGGTGATGCGGGTGAGCTATGCGGGCGAGCTTTCCGCCCTGGCCGATGCCCTGCGGGCGCGCGGCTGGCGCGTGACGGTGGGTCCGAACGCCCTCTCGATCCGGCGCTGATGAGCCAGATCGCGCTGCCACTGCACGCCGGAGCGGCGGGGCCTAGTCGCATTGTCGTCGGCGCTGCCAATGCCACAGTGCTGGAAGCCTGTGCCGTGGCCGAAACCTGGCCGTTCCGCACGGCCGTCCTGGCCGGGCCGCCGCGCTCGGGCAAGTCGCTGATCGCGCGCTGGTTCGTTGAGAGCGGCCTGGGCGAAGCGATCGACGATGCCGACCGGATCGACGAGACCGAACTGTTCCACCGCTGGAACCGCGCGCAGGAAAGCGGCACACCGTTGCTGATCGTGCGCAGCGCCGCGCCGGGCGGCTGGCAGATCGGCCTGGCGGACCTGCGCTCGCGGCTGGGGGCCGTGCTCCAGCTCGAGATTGGCGCACCCGACGATGCCATGCTGGCCGAGCTCATCGCGGTCCAGGCGGAGCAGCGCGGCCTTGCGCTGGGGCCCGATGCGGCCGCCTATCTTGTCCCGCGGATCGAGCGTACCCACATCGGGGTTGAGCAGGTGGTCGCCGCGATCGACCGGCTCAGCCTTGAACGCAAGGTGCCGCCAGGTCCGGCGATCTGGCGCTCCGCGCTTGAGGCAGTGCTTGGACCGGACGAGCCGCGCTTGCTTTGAAGCGGCCTGTGTGGGACATTCGCGGCGGATGGGAAGACTTATGCCGGGACGTTTCATTACCTATCTGAACTCGATCGCCGCCCGCGATCCGGCCCCGCGCTCGCGCTGGGAGCTGCTGCTTTATCCGGGCGTCTGGGCGCTCGGCTTTCATCGCGTGGCACACCGGCTGTTCCGGATGCGGCTCTATTTTCTGGCCCGGTTCGTCAACCATTTCAGCCGCTTCCTGACCGCGATTGATATTCATCCCGGCGCGAAGATCGGGCGCAATTTCTTCATCGACCACGGCTTTGTGGTGATCGGCGAAACCGCCGAAATCGGCGATGACGTGACGATCTATCAGGGTGCGACGCTGGGCGGCACCAATCCCACCAGCGGGCAAGGCGGCAAGCGCCACCCGACCATTGGCGATGGTGTAATTATCAGCCTGGGAGCCGCAATCCTTGGCCCGATCACCGTCGGCGACCGGGCGCGGATCGGGGCCAATGCCGTGGTCACCAAGGACGTGCCCGAAGGTGCGACCATGGTCGGCATCCCGGCCAAGCAGACGCCGGTTGAGGTGCGGCCCGAAACGCAGAACTTCGTGCCCTATGGCACGCCCTGTTCGGACCGCTTCGATCCGGCGACACAGAAGCTGGAACTGCTGCAGTGCGAGATTGAAACGCTGCAAAAGCGGCTCGCGCAGTTATTTGAAGAGCGCGATGCCAAGGCGGCCAAGGAAAGCTCCGGCCGCAAGCGTGGCGGGGCTGCTTGAGCGCGGTCGTCACACCCTTTCCCCTGACCGCAGCGCGCATCGCGCAGGTCGGGTTTGAACGCGACGAACTGCAACGCATCCTCGATCTCTATGGCCGCATGGTCGCCGCCGGCCTGTGGCGCGACTATGCGATGAATTTCAATCGGGATGCCGCCAGCTTCTCCGGCTTTCGCCGCGCGGCCGAACGGCCCGAAGCGCGGATCGAGAAACGCCCGGCGCTGCGCGCCAAGCAGGGCATGTGGACGCTCTATGGCGAAGGCGGGCAGGTGCTGAAGCGCGGGCACGAACTGTCCGGCGTGCTGTTCCCGCTGGAGCGGCGACTGCTCAAGGTGGTTGATGACTAGGCAACACCAATAGCCCGCCGCTGGTGGGCGGCAGGTTGCAGGAACTGTTGAAGCGACGGATGCGGCCGGCGCGCTGATACCCGTGAAGCCGATCGGGCGGGGCTGGCGTGGTTTGACATGCGAACGGCCTGCCGGATCCACACGAACCGGACAGACGCGGCCCTGCGGTCAGTGGCGCTGGCGGGACGGGCTCGCTCCCCTGCCGCCTGGCGTCAAGGACCCGAGAGTCCAGTTCCACGATCCGGGATCGGTGCCTTGTCGCACCGGCCATTTGCACGGAAATCGGGCGGCACGCGTAACCCGTCCGGCATCCGTCGGGTGGGCGTTTAAACCAAAATGGTTAGTTTGTCAAGGCGGATGAACCAAACGCAACGGGGCGGCGAGCCTGGCTCGCCGCCCCGCGCTGTGGCCGTTGCTGTGGTCAGGCCGTATCGGGCAGACGTCCGCGCCACTGGTCGGGCAAGGGCTGGACCACGGCGCGGCGGATCGGCCCCCAGAAGGCCGAGAGCGTCAGCAGCGCCGAGCCGATCACCAGGCCGGTCAGCGCCACGTTGAGCTCGACTGCGCCGAAATTCCGGAACAGCAGGGTCATGGCGGTAAGCACATAGGCCAGAGCAGAAACCAGCAGCGCGCGGCGATCAACCGCCAGGGCGATCAGCCCGAGCAGCACATAGATTACCACCACGCCCAGCGCGGCCAGCGCGCCGATGTTCCGCCCTTCGGTCACGCCCAGGGCGTGGAACAGCGGATGGGCGATCATCGGCGCGGCCAGCAAGTGCAGCCAGAAGGCGACATCGCTGCGCCGGGTTTCGCGCGCGCGGTCCGACATGTCCCAGCGCATGGCAAAGCCGAACACCACCACGCCGGCGCCGAACAGCAACCACAACAGCACGTTCTCCATGCCATCGCGGCCGACAAGCGGCTGGACCGCGGCCAGGATCAGCGCCACGGCCATCACGGCCAGCGCCGCGGTGCCGGCGGCCACCGTGATCGGCACCATGAAGCGCCGCCAGTGGACCAGCGCGGCGCCACCAGCCAGCAAGGCAATCGCTGCGCCGATCAGCGCGGAGACCTGATCGCTGAATCGGGGATTGGTGGAATCGATGATCTCGATCGGAATGGCGATAACCCCGCCGACAAAGGCCAGCAGCAGTACGATCGAGGGCAGGGCCATGCGCCGCTTGCGGGTGAAGAATTCCGCCATCATCCAGGCCGCCCCGGCAACGAGCAGGCCGCCAGCTCCCGCCGCGATCGCCCCGCCGATCCCGGCGCAGGCGACCAGCAGCAGCACGGCGGCAATGGTCACAAAGATATCGTTGAACCCAGTGATCAGCCGGAAATGTTCTTCATCGGCCACCGGGGCATTGCGCATCCCGCTGGCATGATCACGCAGCGCCTGCGCCGCTTCGCGGCTTATCGCGCCAGCGGCGACTGCGGATTGCAGGTCGGCTTCACTGTACATGGGGCATCCTCCACCTGTTATACGGCGGAGGATGCGCCATGTGTGTTACTTAATCAATACACTATGACAGGGTGGCGTTGCCAGCGCGGTGCTAGCCATCAAACCCATTTCGTCATTCCCGCGAAAGCGGGAACCCATCTCCAGACCTCGCCAAGGGCGCGGCATTCGCCATACCGGGTGATGGGTCCCCGCTTTCGCGGGGATGACGGGAGTATTAATCAGCCCAAGCCGCCGATCTTGGCGAGGGCGGCCATCACCACCTGGCTCTGTTCGCCGCCCGACTGGGGAACGATTTCGCCGGTGCGATCGATGATCTGGTCCCAGGCCGCAGCGATCCCTTCGGGGGTGCGATCGTCAGCCTGCAGGGCCACGCCAGGGGTCAGCGTGACATAGGCGGCGTGATAGGCACCGGCCCCGGCACCGCAGATCATGTTGGTCGGCGCATCCTCGCTGACCAGGTAGAGCGCCATCGGCGCGACATTTTCCGGGCTCAGCGCGTTGAACAGCGCTTCGGGCATGCCGAGGTCTTCGGTCATGCGGGTTCCGGCGACGGGGGCGAGGGTGTTGATGCGGACATTGTACTTCGCGCCTTCCAGCGCCAGCGTCTTGGTGAAGCC
>Ga0073920_1000076_pt1 | contig 18792 bp, 11 predicted proteins | sample GWRWT4_2Sept14_2_FD_70953 | JGI IMG/M metagenome (GOLD analysis project Ga0073920, IMG submission 70953) | Sand microcosm microbial communities from a hyporheic zone in Columbia River, Washington, USA - GW-RW T4_23-Sept-14 | ecosystem: Engineered > Artificial ecosystem > Sand microcosm >...
GCCGAAGACGCCCGTGAGCCCCAGCCGTTTCGCGATCCACAGCATGCCGCTGGGCGGCCGGGCACTGATCAGGCTCACCGCAATGCCAGCCGTCCTGGCCCGCCCGACCGCAGAGATCACGCCATCGGAGAGGCTTTTGTCCTGGCGGACGAGCGTGCCATCTATATCGGAGACGATTAGGCGAATAGGGCCGATCATCCGAGGCGATGCCAGCGTCGGTGCGAGCGGTGCATCAGCGCGTCCGCACTTTCGGGGCCGGGGCTGCCTGCGGCATATTCCTCTGGAGTGCCCTGCGCCCACACATCGAGGAGTGGCTGCACCGCGCGCCAGCCGCCTTCGATCTGGTCGGCCCGCTGGAACAGCGTCTGGTCGCCGGTTAGCAGATCATAGAGCAAAGTTTCATAGCCCGTCTGGTGGCCAACATCGAAATGATCCTTGTAGCGGAAGTCCATGGCGACAGGCGCGGTGTTCACGACGGGCCCCGGGCGCTTGACCACAAACTCGAGGCTGATGCCTTCGTCGGGCTGAATTTGCATTACGAGGCGGTTGGGAGGCAGGCGGTCCACCACCGTCTCCCGGAAAAGCGCTAGTGGAACGTCGCGGAATTGGACCACGATCTCGGTATCACGTGCCGGCAGCGCCTTCCCGGTGCGTAGATAGAAGGGCACGCCCGACCATCGCCAGGTCTCCACGTGCACCTTGAGCGCGGCGAAGGTCTCCGTGCGGCTGGCAGGGTCTACGTCGGGCTCGTCGAGATACGCGGGGACGGCCTTGCCGGCGATGGTGCCGGAGCAATAGCGGCCGCGAATCGCCTCGGTGGGGTCGATCGGGCGGATGGCGGCAATGACCTTCCCTTTCTCGGTCCGGATCGCGTCGGCATCGAAGCTGATTGGCGGCTCCATCCCGATCATCGCCAGGAGCTGAAAGAGGTGATTGGGAACCATGTCGCGCAATGCGCCGGTGGCGTCGTAGAATTTGCCGCGTGTGCCGACCGTCGCTGCCTCGGCCGCAGTGATCTGGACATGATCGACGTAGCGGTTGTTCCAGACGGCTTCGACCATCGTGTTGCCGAAGCGCGTTACCATGATGTTCTGAACGGTTTCCTTTCCGAGGAAATGATCGATCCGGTAGACCTGCTGCTCGGTGGCTCGGGCGAGAATACGATGGTTGAGCGCTTGAGCGGAGGCGAGATCAGTGCCGAACGGTTTTTCGATCACGACGCGGCGGAAGCCATCAGTCTCGTTGAGCAGCCCACCTTCGCCGAGCTGATCGACGACGGTCCCGAAGAAGCTTGGCGCGGTGGCGAGGTAGAAGACCGCGTTGGCGGTGAGCTGAGTGCCAAGCGCCTGGTACATGGCGGAATCGGCGAAATCACCCTTCAAATAGCGGATACGACCGCGGAGCCGTCGCCAGTCGGCATCATCCTTCACGAAATCGTCGAGCGCCTGGCGCAGATTCTCATCGTCGCTATCATGGTGGCTGACGCCCAGCAGCGTCGTGTCATCGGCGAGCAAACCGGCCCGGGCGAGGTTAACGAGCGCGGGTACCAGCAACCGGCGGGTGAGGTCCCCTAGTGCGCCGAAGATGACGAAGGTAGCAGGGGGTGCAGCCGGAGCATCGCTCATTGGGGCATCTCGACATGGCCGCCGAAGCCGAACCGCATCGCCGAGAGCAGCTTGTCGCCGAACGTCGTGTCAACCCGGCTGCGGTAGCGCGCGAACAGTGCCGCAGAGAGGACGTAGGCAGGCACCGCCTCCTCCATTGCCGCCTCGATCGTCCAGTGACCCTCGCCGGAGTCCGCGACCTGGCCGGAGAATTGCTCTAGCATCTGGTCCTTCGCGAGCGCCGTGGCCGACAGGTCGAGCAGCCAGGAGGAAATGACGCTACCGCGCCGCCAGACTTCGGCGATGTCGGTGAGGTTGAGGTCGAACCGCTCGTCTTCCGGCAATTTTTCGGAAGATTTGCCCTTCAGGATGTCGAACCCCTCAGCATAAGCCTGCATCAGGCCATATTCGATGCCGTTGTGAACCATCTTTACGAAATGGCCCGAACCCGCGGGACCGGTGTGGATATAACCCTTCTCAGCGCGGGCGTCCTCGTTGGGGTCGCCGCGGTCCGGCGTGCGTGGAATCGCGCCATATCCGGGCGCCAGCACCTCGAAGAGGGGGTCGAGGCTGTCGAGAGTCGCGGCATCGCCGCCGATCATCATGCAATAGCCGCGCTCGAGGCCCCAGACTCCGCCTGAGGTACCCACATCGACATAGTGAAGGCCTTTCTTCGCGCACAGCTTCGCCCGGCGGATGTCGTCCTTGTAGAAGCTGTTGCCGCCGTCGATGATGATGTCGCCTGGGGTGGCCAAGCCCATCAGCGTCTCAATCGTGCTCTCCGTCGGCGGCCCTGCGGGCAGCATCACCCAGAAGATTCGCGGGCTCTCCAGCTTGTCGGCGACTTCCTCAAGCGAGGCGGCGGCGGTCGCGCCTTCGACGGCCAGCTTTTCCACCACCGGGGCATTCCGATCGAAAGCGACGATTTCGTGACCGCCGCGCATCAGCCGGCGCGCAATATTGGCTCCCATCCTACCGAGGCCGATCATCGCTATACGCATGTGCTGGTTCCTTGGTTCTGAACTGCTGCGACGACCGCCGCGCGCAAGGCTTCGATGCCGCCGCCGGCCTTCTTCAGGTGGACGCGCAGTACGTGCCGGCCGCGTGCAGCCAGCACGTCCATGTCTCCGCAGGCCTGCGCAATCTGGACGGTGCCAAAGCTCGCCTTGCGGCCGGGAATGGCGAGGTCGGGATCGGGATCGCGCGTGATCGTCAGGAATGCGCCGGTGGCGGGGCCACCCTTGTAAACCTGACCGGTCGAGTGGAGGAAGCGGGGACCAAAGCCGGCAACGGTGGCCACGGCATACCTATCTCGCACCGCGATCCGCATCGCCTCGATCGCATCCGCATTGGCCACATCGCGTTCGATATAGGCGAAGAAGCCGGCATAATCGCCGGCTTTCAGGCTGGCGAAGTGGAGCTTCAACAGGTCGATCGGTTCGGCTGACGCGAAGGTGCCTTTATTGGATTGGAATATGGCGAAGTCGCCGTTGCTCGCGGCAGGAGCTTCCGGTTCAACCGTGCCTGCCTGCTCGTAGGCATCGACAAGCTTTCGCGTTGCGACCTTGGCGTCCTCAACGTCCGGCTGGTCGAACGGATCGATGCCGATCACCGCGCCCGCGATCGCAGTGGCGATCTCCCAACGGAAAAATTCCTGGCCGATCAATTCGGGGCTAGCGAGGTCGATCGTCACGAGCGGCTGGCCCGCGTCGGTGAGAGCGCGGAGCTTGGCCTCGAGATCCTCATCGCTGTCGCTCGCCAGGTGGAGATGAATGAACAGCCGGTCGCTCCCATAGCTTTGCGGCGCGCCGGCGGGCTCGAGGTCGACCGGAACGATCCCCTTGCCTTTCTTGCCCGTCGATTCAGCAAGCAATTGCTCGAGCCAGGCACCGAACGGCTCGAGTCCTTTGGACGGCAAGATGGTTAGCTTGTCGCGCCCGCTGATCGCCGCCTCGCCCAGGATCACGCCGAGTCGCACGCCCGGGTTGGCCGCAGGCGGCGCATCGGCGCCGCAGGCGAAGACCATCGGCTTGGTCTTCACGTAGAAATCGAGGACGTCGATGCCCGTCGCGGTGGCGGGGACCATGCCGAATGCCGACAGCACCGAATAGCGCCCGCCGATCGCCGGATCGCCTGCGAAGACACGCGCGAAGCCGTCCGCCTTGGCAGTCTGCTCCAGCTTCGATCCAGGATCGGTGACCGCAACGAAATGGCTGCCGTCCTTGCCGGCCGCTTCGTAGAAATAGGCGCGCAGTAGCTCCGGCTCCATCGTCGATCCCGATTTGGAGGACACTATGAACAGCGTGTTCTCCGGATCGATCGCCGCCGCGACCGTCGCGATCTGGCCGGGATCGGTGGTGTCGAGCACGTGGAGCGTCGGGCTGCCCTCGGCGCTACCGAGGATGCGCGCGATCACCTCGGGGCCGAGGCTCGATCCTCCCATGCCGAGCAGCACCGCGTCCTTGAAGCGCTTGGCTTCTTCACCGAGCTTCTTGAGCGCGTCCGGATCAACCTGCTGGCCGCGGGCTGCGGGGAGCCAGCCGAGCCATTTGCCCTCGTCCTTGCCGGTCCAGAGCGAGGCATCGCCCTTCCACAGCCGGCGCGACCATGCCTCGGCGCAAGCGGTTTCGAGGCGCTTGTCGACCGCCTCCTGAAGCCCCGCCGGGAGTTTGACTTCCATGCCGTTCTGGCGGCGGCCGAGGAACGCAGCGCGCTTGCCCGCAACCGCGCCCAGCAGTGCATCCGCCGCATCGGCGAACAGCATCACGCCCGCCTCGACCAACCCAGTGGTCACGTCGTCCAGTTTAAGACCGAGGCGCTCGGTTTCGGCCAACACATGGCGCGCTTCATCCACATTTTCGGTCAGCGTCTCGTGCACCGTGCCGTGGTCACGGAACGCCTCCATTGTCTTGGGCGGCATCGTGTTGACGGTGTCGGGGCCGATCAGCGTGTCAATGTAGAGCGTGTCGGGATAGGCGGTGTCCTTGACCCCGGTCGACGCCCATAGCAGCCGCTGCGGCATCGCGCCCTTTGCGGCAAGCGCCTGCCAGCGGTCGCTCGCGATCATCTCCTGGTACCAGGCATAAGCGAGCTTGGCGTTCGCGATCGCGACCTTGCCGCGCAGCGCCGTCAGCGCCTCGCTCTCGGCATCGCCTTCCTTGACGCGCGCGTCGATCGCCTTGTCGATCTGCGCATCGATGCGGCTGACGAAGAAACTCGCGACGCTCGCGATCCGGCCGATCGTCTCATCCTTCTTCAGCCGTGCTTCGAGCCCGGCCATGTACGCCTCCGCCACCGCCTGATAAGCGGTGAGCGAGAACAGCAATGTCACATTGATGTTGAGTCCATCCTCGATCAGCTGGCGGATCGCAGGGGTGCCGGCCCGTGTGCCGGGCACCTTCACCATCAGATTCGGCTCGGCCACCGCCTTCCACAGCCGGCGCGCTTCCTCGATCGTGTCGTCGGTGCCGTTGGCGAGATAGGGCGAAACCTCAAGGCTGACATAGCCGTCCCTGCCGCCAAGAGGGTCGTACACCGGTCGTAGATCGGCGGCTGCGGCCTTGATGTCGACGATCGCCTGGCTTTCGTAGGTATCGGTGACGCTCGCGTCGGCCTTGCCGAGGAAGCTGTTGAAACCCTCGTCATAGGCGTCGCCATGGCCCATCGCCTTCTCGAAGATCGATGGGTTGGAGGTGACGCCGGTCAGACCGTCCTCCTCAACCAGCTTGCGCAGCCCGCCTTCGTTCAGAATTTTGCGGTCTACGAAGTCTAGCCACACGGCCTGTCCCGCAGCGCCAAGGTCTTTGAGACGGCTGGTCATTTGTTCTTCTCGATCAGATCGCGCGCAACGGCGCAGATATTGTCGACGGTGAAACCGAATTTCTCCTGGAGCTTGGCGAGCGGCGCCGAGGCTCCGAAGGTCTTCATCGTGATCGTCCCGCCGTCATGCCCGACATAGCGGTCCCAGCCCATCGAACCGCCCTGCTCGACGGCGAGCCGCGCGCGCACCGCATCGGGGAACACGCTATCGCGATAGGCGTCGTCCTGCTTTTCGAACAAATACCAGCTCGGCAGCGAGACCACGCGCGATCGGACACCTTCGCCGGCCAGCTTCTCGTGCGCGGCCACCACCATCGGCAGCTCGCTGCCCGTGCCGATCAGGATGATCTCGGGATCGCCGCGCTCGGCGTCGCCAAGGATGTAGCCGCCTTTCTCCAGCCCGTCGGCGGACGCATATTTACTCCGATCGAGCGTGGGGATCGCCTGGCGCGAGAAGATCAGCGCGGTCGGCTCGCGGGTATGGCTGAGCGCCACCTTCCACGCGGCCGCCACCTCGTTGGCGTCGCCCGGCCGGATCGTGTCGAGCCCGGGGATGGCGCGAAGCGTGGCCAGATGCTCGATCGGCTGGTGGGTCGGCCCGTCCTCACCGACACCGATCGAATCATGCGTGAACACGAACACGACCGGCAGTTCCATGATCGCCGCCAGCCGGATCGGCGCGCGCATATAATCCGCGAAGACCAAGAAGGTGCCGGTGTAGGAGCGCAGGTAGGATAGCGCCATGCCGTTGGCAATCGATCCCATCGCATGCTCGCGCACGCCGAAGTGCATGTTGCGACCGGAATAGTCGTTCTGCCCAAACGAACCCGCGCCCTGAAAGGTCAAGTTCGTCTTGGTCGAGGGCGAGAGATCCGCCGCGCCGCCGATCAGCAGCGGCACGTGCGGTGCAATTGCGTTCAGCACCTTGCCGCCGCTGTCGCGCGAGGCGAGGCCCTTGGCATCGGGAGGGAAGGTGGGGATTTCCGCCTGCCAGCCACTCGGCAGCTTGCCCTGGCGCAGCAGGTCGATCTCGGCGGCTTCGGCGGGGAAGCTCTCGCGGTAGCGGGCGAACATCGCTTCCCATGCTTCGCGCGCGGGCCTGCCTCGGCCTGAAACCGCATCGTGGAAGGCTTCGGCCACGCCATCGGGGACGAGGAACTGGGCGTCCTCTGGCCAGCCATAGACCTTCTTGGTAGCGCGGACATTGTCCTCGCCCAATGGTTCGCCGTGCGCCTTCTCGCTGCCCGCTTTGGGGCTGCCCCAGCCGATCACCGAATGGACGACGATGAAGGTCGGCCGGTCATGGGTGGCGCGAAAGGTTTTGATCGAGCGGGCGAAGGCCTTGGTGTCGTTGGCGTCGTCGACATGGATGACGTTCCAGCCATAGCCCTCGAACCGCGCGCCGACATCCTCAGTGAAGGTCAGCTCGGTCGAGCCTTCGATCGAGATATGATTGCTGTCGTAGATCCAGCAGAGGTTCGAGAGGGCGAGATGTCCGGCGATCGACGCGGCCTCGCCCGACACACCCTCCATCATGTCACCATCGCTGCACAGCACATAGATGTCGTGATCGAACAACTCGAAGCCGTCGCGGTTGAAGCGGGAGGCGAGCGCGCGCTCGGCAATCGCCATGCCGACCGAATTGCCGCACCCTTGGCCGAGCGGACCGGTAGTCGTCTCGACGCCGGTAGTCATGCGGTACTCAGGGTGGCCCGGTGTCTTCGATCCAAGTTGGCGGAACTGCTTGATATCGTCGAGACTGACTGCGGGCTTGCCTGTCGGCTTGCCGTCGGGGTCGATCTCCTTGACCCCAGCCAGATGCAGGACCGCATAGAGTAGCATCGAGGCATGCCCGACCGAAAGAACGAAGCGATCGCGGTTCGGCCAGTCGGGCGTGTCCGGATCGTAGCGGATGAAGTCCCGCCACAGCGTGTAGGCCACCGGCGCCATCGCCATCGGCGTGCCCGGATGGCCCGAATTGGCCATCTGCACAGCATCCATCGCCAGCGTGCGGATGGTGTCAATTGCGAGCCTTTCGAGTGCTTCGTGCTGTTGGGCCAGCTGTGTCGAATCCGTTTTCATGAATATAGGCATCCTCAGGTTCCGTTAGTTCACCAGAGCATCTACCTACATGTCATCCTGCATGGGCATCGGCTTGTCAGTTGCCGGCATCGGTGTCGGCCTGGCATGTTGGCGGTGAGTTGTCGGCTTGGCGTGCCGACGGTGCGTCGCTGAGCGCCTTGACTTCGCCATTGGCGGCATCTCGGATGGCATTTTCATACCATCCTGCATGGGTGCGCCGGGCATGCCTGACATTGCGTCATGCTTCTCCATCATGTCGCCGGCCGACATGGGAGGCTGGCTCGACGCCTGCCCTGTTCCTTGGGCCTGAGCCGCCGCGATACTTGGAGACAGTAGAAATACGCTGGCCAGTGCCAGCGAACGCCAATAAGAAGAACTAATCTTGGTCATAATCTTGGCTCCGCTAAATGACCGCCACCGCTGATCCAGCCGGTCGTGGTTTCCTCTACAAACCACACGCCATTCCGGGCGGATATACGTAATTTCCTTATGGTGCATGGGCTGCGAGCAATTCGAACGTGTGCGTTCGGTTCTCATCTGCATCTGTTGTCCAGCGCGACTACGTATGAATCTCAGAGCAAAATTTGGAATTTTCTTAATGAGTCGAGAGTCTTGCAAATCTGCAGGTGAGCCTGCGGATACTGACAAGGGTAGCCCGTTCGGTGGAGCTTGCGATGGGGTGCTCCCAGTCTTTGGCAAGGCAACCTCGGAGATGGCCACCGCGCCGCGATGATGTTCCGGATTCTTTTCAAGCCATGAGGGATTTAGTGCCTGGCTGCGTAATAAATCATAGGGATGGTCATAAATATCGCACATCGCGTTCGATCATGCCGCTGTCATAGCCCAATTTAGGCCAGATGGAGGACGATCATGGCATTGCAGTTTCTGGATCTCAGGAAGCATGCGCCGAGCGCAGCGTTCGTAGCCGTTACTGGCCTGCTCGTGGCCAGCGTTGCCGGCATTTTTGTCTATCTTGGTGTCTATAACATCGGGGCGGATGACCCGCATACCAAGCCCATATATTGGATGGTCGAAAAATTGCGGGATGGCTCGATTGCTCACCACTCCCGCGATATTGTGGTTCCTGGGGATCTGACCGACCCCAAGCGCATTGCGACGGGAGTCGGCCTTTACACAGAAATGTGCAGCGGCTGCCATCTCGCGCCCGGCATGGAGAAGAGCGAAATCAGCCAAGGCCTCTATCCCCGTGCCCCAGAGCTGTTCAGCGAGGCCCAGAGGACAGCAAAGGAGCAATTCTGGATCATCAAGCACGGCGTCAAGTTGACCGCTATGCCGGCTTGGGGAAAGACGCATAATGACGAGCTGATCTGGGACATGGTCGCCTTCGTGCGACAGTTGCCCCAGATGACTGCGGCGCAGTATCAGGCGACCATTGCCAGCGCGCCGGAGGGCCACGACGCGATGATGAAAGACATGCCCGGTATGGCCGGACAGATGAAAGCCGCGCCGGTGAGTGAAGGAGCGTCAGCGGCGGCGGCTAAGGAATCTGAGCCCCACGATCACTAAAATCTGGCGCTCGCCGGGTTTGTGATTGCTGAAACGCCTTAAGTCAGCCCACTGGTGTCAATCGCGCCTTAGCCAGATCTGTGGTCTCGCGCTTTGTCGTAGTCCTTGTCCCGGACATCCCTGGTTCGATTGCATGGGCAACAGGCGCGCGCAGATTGCACTCGCATTCCAGCATTATTGCATTAATCGGACCGAAGTGCGCCAACCGAGATGGTTGGGCGGTAGCTGCCGAGGTCATCGCAGTCAGCGATGCGATATAGGCAAGGGTTGATTCTGCGCCCTGGTTTGCATTGCGGCGGTCTGGGTGCAGTCCGTCGAAGCAGGCTCCGCGCGCGATGTCCACAACTGGTATGCCATGATCGTTCTCGCCCAGAAACCACGCAAAGGCGCGCTCCGCTTCGTGGTGCCACCAACTGTCCTTCGTCAGGCGGGCTGCGGTAAGGCATGCGCTCACAGCTGCCCAGGCCTCCAGCGGTTGCTGGTCAAATGGCTGGGGCTGTCGATAGTCGGCACCGAATGTCTGCGTCCCGACCGGCCGAAAGTGGCCGCGTGCGGCAGTCTGCAGCTTCATCAGCCAGCGCAGCGTGTCGAGACCTGCTTCAAACTGGTCCGTATTGCGCGTGGCCATTCCGCTTATGACAAGTGCCTCACACAAGCGGGCATTGTCATACCCTAATCTGTCCTCGAACCAATTCCATTGGGGTCTGGCGGCATCGCGCCAGCGTTGGAAAAGGCGGCCTGCCAGATCGCTCCTCAGGCCCTCGAAAACCCGGTGTCCGGGGAACCGCTCGAGAAAGTCCGATATGCCGAGAATGCCGTAGGCCCAGGCACGCGGTGACGTGCATGTCGCCAACGGAGGCACCATCTCGAGCAAATGCGCTGCCGCCCAGCCATCAAGATCGCGGGCGTCCTTGCGTCTTGCCACGCTCCCGAGAGCCCAGACGGTGCGTCCATGGGCATCGTCTTCTCCAGTTTCGTCGAGCCAGGTTCGGTCGAAACTCATGAAATTTGCCATCCGGGCGGTTTCTGGTGACCACGCATGCTCCACGAAGGCCGCATACGTTAGTGCCATCTGGTCCTCCTGCGGCGATAGCGGGCGCAGTCCCGCGAGTTCGTTCATCACCAGCAAAGCGCGTGCATTATCGTCCAGGCAATAGCCATGCCGACGGTCTGGAACCGCAAATTTTGTGTGCTGTACAAGGCCAACACCATCGGTGAGCGCAGCGAGGTGGGCGGTCGAAACACGGGGCAATCCGCCTTCACCTTCCACGCTGGCGGGGAACGGCATAATCATCGCGCCCGCAGCCCGCCGTTCGAACCGGACCTTGGAAAAGACCTCGAGATACTGTTCGGCAACGCTCGGCCAGATCATCGCCCGACCGCGCGCATATGCGCGCGTCCGCATTGCGCTGCGCAGGCTGTCGTCCTCGATCAATTGGGCAATTGCGGCCGCGAGCGCATCCGCCCGGGAGAACGGAATGAGTATGCCGCAACCATCTCCAAGCAGCTCTTGCGCGTACCAGAATGGTGTCGATACCACGGCTTTGCCGAGCGCGACGGCATAGGCGAGGGTGCCAGAAGTGATTTGTGCCTCATTGGGATAGGGCGAGACATAGATGTCGCAGGCCGCCAGATGCTCCAGCAATTCCTCGATCGAGAGGTAACGGTCGATAAATCTGACATGCTCGCTCACCCCGAGCTCTGCCGCGAGCGCTATGAGACTGTCGCGGTAGCGTTCCCCCTCGTGCCTGACGAGATTGGGATGGGTCGCGCCGACAACCAAGTAGGTGAGCTTGGGGTGCTTGCGCACCAGCGCCGGAAGCGCCTGAATGGCCGTTTCGATACCCTTGCCGGGGCCAAGCAGGCCGAAAGTCATCAGCAATGTCCGGTCGGCCAGACCCAGATCGTGTTTCGCCATGGCCGGGTCGAGGAAGGGCCGATCCGGAACGCCATGCGGTATGACCGCGATCTGCTCGGCTGGAACATCATACACGCGTTGCAGGATCTGACGTCCTTTTTCGGCCATCACGACCAGGCGGGCTGAACTCCTGATGATCCCGTTCATGACACGGCGCTGGGCATCGTCCGGCTCTGCCAGCACCGTATGCAGGGTTGTGACCAGCGGGGTTCTGAGCCGCTGGACAAGCTCAAGGACGTGTTCTCCTGCATCTCCACCGAAAATGCCGAACTCATGTTGAAGCGAAACCACTTCGATATCTGCGACGTTAAGAAAATCTGCGGCTACAGCATAGGATTGCGGATCGGACTGATGAATCTCGATCGGGACGTGAGGCGGATAGGCGTAGACATTCTCGCCATCAGTCATGGCGATTATCATCGCAGACATATTGGGCCGCGCATTCGCAAGCGCGTGATGCAGGTCATCGGTAAAGGTCGCGATCCCGCATTGCCTTGGAACGCAGGTCCCCAGCAGTGCGATACGCTGGAGGTCGGGTCTTGAGCCTGCACCGTTCATTTCCAACCTTTCAATCAGGACCGTCAAGCGACGATTTCTGTTTTTAGATGTCCTGCAGCAAGATAGATGCGTTCGTCATAGACAGGCGCGGAAATTCATTCGCATTTGAGGCTTGGACTATGCCTCATGAATACAGTCGGCCATCAAACCTGCGCCAGATATGTCGACGCGTTTGCCTGTTTTGTGGTCTGTAGAACGATAAGCCGGCGCGGTGCATTACGTATTGTTCCGATAGCGTGGCCCGCCAATTCGGATGGGGGAAAAGCCGCCGGCCGCCCTGCCAAATCCGGCGTGACGGTGCGTTCCGCTTCCCTTTCCCAAGGCCAGCGGCCCTTGATTTCGACTTCAAGCGAAAAGCTCAGGAACGTCCGGATGATTACAATCCCGGCCAGGACCGCCAAACTCTGAAGCGTGGGCTCGATTGCTATCATATTGATTATGACTGAGCTGCTGCCAGTTCCAAAACACCTTAACTTTGTGGCCATGAAACCGGCGCGGTGAAATCACATCTTCATCGGCATCGGCGCGGGCTTTGCCGGAGCGGGCGTCGCAGTCGCTGCGGGCCTTGGTGTCGCCGCCGGGGCGGGCCTTCGTCTCGCTGTCGCTGCAGGCCTTGCTATCGCCGCCGGTGCCCGTCGCGCTGCTACGGGCCTCGCCTTGGCACGGTGACGGCGATGACGTTTGGCAGACGTGGCAGGCATGGGAGCCGACTCCGCCGCCACACCACCCATTCCACAGCAACCCGGCTTTTTGGGCGGCATTTTGGCGGGCATCGGCATCTCGCCCTCCATCTGTCCTTCGCCCATCGGCATCATCTTGTCGCCCATGCCACCGGACATTTGTGCGACTGCGGGTGACGGCATGACAAGCATGGTAGATAGGACAAGGCCTATCATTGACGCGCGTATGTTCAAGCGTTTGGTCATCGTGAATTTCTTTTCAATATTGGGCACCGTGAGAATCTCGCGGCGTCGGATCACGCAGCGGAGTACGGTGTCGTGCAGTATTTCGAACAATGATGCAGTGCCGACACGCTGCTTGGTAGCGTCGGAAAATACCTACTTTCCGCTGGTGACAGCCGATCAGTTGCCTGAAAAATCGATAACGACCCGTGCGGCGACGTCGCCATGTTTGAGCCGGTCGAGAACGGCGTTGATCGACGAGAGCGGCTGCACTTCGATATCGGCATTGACCTTACCCTCGGCGGCAAATGAAAGTGCTTCGGCCATGTCCTGGCGGGTGCCGACAAAAGAACCGCGAACGGTGATGCAATTCGCCACGACGTCGAACAGCGGCACCGGAAATTCGCCGGGCGGTAGCCCGACGAGAACGCAAGTTCCCCGTTTACGGGTCATGGAAACACCTTGTTTGAACGCCGTCAGCGAGGGTGCGGTGATCAGGACGCCGTGCGCACCGCCGCCCGTGGCAGCTTTCAATTCGGCGGCAGGATCGCGGGTCTTGGCGTTGAATACGAGTGCGGCACCGAGGCGCTTGGCGTGATCTAGCTTCTTGTCGTCGATATCGACCGCACAGACTTTCAGGCCCATTGCTGTGGCATATTGGATTGCCAGATGGCCCAATCCGCCAGCGCCCGAAATCACAATCCAGTCGCCCGGTTTCGCTCCGGTTTCCTTGATGCCCTTATAGGTGGTTACGCCGGCACAGATGATCGGAGCGGCAGCGATGGAGGCGAGGCCATGGGGGATACGGGCGACATAATTGGGATCGGCGAGGATGTAGTCGGCGAAGCCGCCGTTCATCGTGTAGCCGCCGAACTTCGCTTGCCCGCACACCGTTTCGCACGCCGACAGGCAATATTCGCAGTGCCCGCAGGCCGAATACAGCCACGGCACGCCGACCCGGTCGCCTTCCTTGACGATTGTGACACCGGCCCCGACAGCGACGACGGGCCCGATCGCCTCATGACCTGGAATGAACGGCAGTGCGGGCTTTAGGGGCCAGTCGCCGTGCGCGGCGTGGAGATCAGTGTGGCAAACGCCGCACGCTTCGGTCTTGACGACGATCTGGCCCGGACCCGGTGTCGGCATATCCCAGTCGCGCAGGACGAGCGGCTGCCCGAATTGTTCGACAACGGCAGCGTGCATTTTGTTGGTCATGATTTGGCCTTTCAAGGCACGTTCTGCACGGAAATTCCAAGCAATTCTTAAGCAGCCGCATCGATCGCGGCGACGCGGACAAGTTTCTTATTCACGAACTCCTGGATGCCCATGCTCGACAATTCGCGCCCATAGCCCGAGTTCTTGACACCGCCGAAGGGGAGATCGGCAGCGGTCCAGGTCGGGTGGTTGACGAACATCATGCCCGTGTCGATGCGGCCCGCAACACGGCGTCCGCGTGTTTCGTCGCGGGTGAAGACCGAGCCGCCCAAGCCGAAATCGGAGTCATTGGCGAGAGCGACCGCGGCATCCTCGTCCTTGACCCGGAAGAATAGAGCGACCGGGCCAAAGAATTCCTCCCTGTACGCCGGATTTCCGGGAGCAATATCGGTCAGGATCGTCGGTTCCATGTAGGCACCAGGCCGGTCGATCCGGCCGCCGCCCATGAGCAGTGTTGCTCCGCCATCGACCGCTTGTTTCACCTGATCGAGCAGCTTCAAGAGCGCGTCTTCGGTCGAAAGCGGGCCAAGCGTTGTCGCCGCATCCATCGGATCGCCGGGCGTCAGCGCAGCGAGGGCAGCCTGGAACCGGTCGAGAAACCGGTCGGCAAGCGCATCGACAATGAGGAAGCGCTTGGCTGCGACGCAGCACTGGCCGGTATTGTTCATCTTGGCCCAAACCCCCCACTCGACGGCTTTGTCGAGGTCGGCGTCTTCGAGCACGATGAACGCATCGCTGCCGCCCAGTTCCATCGTCGATTTCTTGAGGCTCTGACCGGCGCGCGCAGCGACGAGCTTCCCGGCTTCTACGCTGCCGGTTAGCGCAACGCCTTTGATGCGCGGATCGTCAATGACCCGGTTCACTTGATCGTGCGAAATGAGCAGATTGGTATAAAGCCCCGGTGGCGCGCCGGCGTCGCTCCAAAGTTTTTCGAACGCGACGGCGCATTGCGGCACGCAGCTCGCGTGCTTCACCATCACGACATTGCCCGCCATGATGTTCGGCGCTGCAAAACGCGCCAGTTGATAATAGGGGAAATTCCAGGGCTGCACGCCGAACAGCACCCCGATCGGTGTGCTGACAACCTCGGCCGCTCCGCTGCTGGGCGCGAGCTGTTCGGTTGCAAGGAATCGCTCGGCGTTCTCAGCGTAATAGTCGATGATATCGGCGCTAAGGGCAACCTCGCCCTGCGCCTGAGCGAACAATTTACCCATCTCAAGCGTGACCGGACGCGCGAAACCGTCGCTGTGCTCGCGCATGATCGCTGCCGCTTTCGTGGCGATAGTCGCACGTTCGGCGAAACTCGTTTGTCGCCAGTTCTCGAAACAGGTCGCCGCTGTGAGAATCGCCGCCTCAAGCTGAGTATCGCTCAATTCTTCGAACGATTCTCCGACTTCACCGGTCGCCGGATTGACACTTTGATAGCCCATTGTCTCGTCCTCCGATGGATCGGTCGTACGCATTCGGCTGCGCCGCATGCGGATGGCACAGCCTGCGGACCTGCCGCTTGCAAAAGTTGGCAGGACAAACGCTGGGTAGGCATTTCCCGTTTAGCTGGTGATCGAGCCATCTGGTCAGACTCGGAAAATACTCACGTCAGTCTTCGGCCGTCGATGATGTCTTGCGGCAGCGCGGGAACAAACACACTGCGTAGATTCCGAAGCTACCGGAGCGACGCCATCTTGCGCTACGCGGTATCGGACAGCAGCATTTCGGGCACAGATGATGGCGCGCATCGCGTCTACTCTGCCGAAATCCTGTAAACACCGAGTCGATACCGTGTCGGCGCGACGAGAGGGTTGACTAAGGGCATGCCGACGATCCCGCCACATCCCGCGAGCACTGCTTCAACCGTTGAACACGACCGGCGGCACATACTCAAGGCGGGCGGGATACGCGGCAAGCGCCAGGACATGGCCGAAGCCCTCGCATTTGCTGCCGATGGCAAGATAAGGATAACATCGAGCTGCAGCCGCTGTCGGCGATCAACGAGGTTCAGGGCCGGCTGCAACGCGGCGATGTGGCCGCGCGCGTCGTCCTTGATTTCGCGGGAAACTGAGCATTATGACAAGTTCTCTTGATCGCATCGGCCGACGCGAGGTGATGGCGGGCGCGGGCCTGCTTGGCCTGTCGGCGGTGCTCGCGCGCTCGGCGCCGGCTTATGCCTGGACACAGGACAGCCAGGCCTTGACTGACCCGCGCCCCTCCCCCGCAAACCTGCGCAGCTACGATCTGGAGATCGACGACTACCGACTGATGGTCAACGGACGTCCCGGCAAGGCGATGGCGATCAACGGAACTGTGCCGGGGCCGCTGCTGCGTTTCCGCGAGGGCGAAGAGGCCGTCATACGGGTCACGAACCGCTTGAAGGAGATCGCCTCGATCCACTGGCACGGGATCCTCCTGCCCCCGGGCATGGACGGGGTTCCCGGCGTGAGCTTCGCCGGCATCGCGCCGGGCGAGACGTTTACCTACCGCTTTCCGCTGCTTCAGAGCGGCACCTACTGGTGCCACAGCCATTCGGGCGGGCAGGAGCTGCTCGGCGTTTACGCGCCCTTCGTCATCGATCCGGCCGGTCGCGATCCGGTCGCGTTCGACCGGGACTATGTCGTGTTGATGTCCGACTGGAGCTTCGAGGCCCCCGAAAGAATTATCGCCAATCTCAAGAAGCAGGCCGGATATTACAATTATCAGAAGCGCACGCTGGCCGATCTCGTGCGCGATGTCGGCGCGAACGGCTGGTCGGCGACGCTCATGGAACGGCTCAGCTGGTCCAAGATGCGCATGGATCCGACCGATTTCGCCGACGTCACCGGATACACCTACACCTACCTCGTCAACGGCCTGACCAGCGAAGCCAACTGGACGGGGCTGTTCCGGCCCGGAGAGCGCGTGCGGCTGCGCTTCATCGCGGCGGGCGCGATGACCTATTTCGATATCCGCATCCCCGGGCTCAAGATGACCGTGGTCCAGGCGGACGGGCAGGACATCCAGCCGCTGGAGGTCGACGAGTTCCGGATCGCGCCCGGGGAAACGTTCGACGTCATCGTCGTGCCCGAGGACCGTGCCTACACGCTGATGGCCGAAACAATGGATCGCAGCGGCTTCGCGCGCGGTACGCTCGCCCCGCGCGCGGGCATGACCGCGCCGATTCCGCCGCGCAGGCCGCGGCCGATCCGCACCATGGCGGACATGGGCATGGATATGGGCGGCATGGACATGGGCGCGGGCAAAGCCGGAATGGAGAGCATGCCCGGGATGCCGGGCACCGCCGCTCCCTCGCCGCCGCCGGTGATGGACATGAGCGGTCACCAGATGCAGAACATGGGCGCGGCCGAGCGGGTTCGCGCGGACACCGCCGCAAAGCTGAAGACAGCGCACCAATCGAGCATGGCCGGCATGCCGACGACCGGTGGTGTGATGGGCGCGATGGGTGCGACGCCCGGCATGAGCGGCGAAGGCGCCTCAGCCAAAGATCAGCGCTTCGCTCACGGCCCCGACACGCATGGCGTCGGCAATTCCTCGATCGCCATGGTCGCGAAGAACCGTCTGGGCGAACCGGGCTCGGGGTTCGACACGGAAAACTCGCGTGTCCTGGTCTACGCCGATCTTCGCAGCGTGATCCCGCAAACCGACCTTCGCGTTCCGGCGCGCGAGATCGAACTGCACATCACAGGCAACATGGACCGCTACAGCTGGTCCTTCGACGGCAAGAAATACTCCGAAGCGCGCACCCCGATTGCCTTCAGATATGGCGAACGGCTGCGCATGGTGTTCGTCAACGACACGATGATGGAACATCCGATCCACCTCCACGGCATGTGGATGGAGCTCGAAAACGGTGGCGGAGCGAACCAGCCGCGCAAGCATACGATCAGCGTGAAACCCGCCGAGCGCTTGACGGTCGCGGTAACCGCCGATGCACCGGGGCAATGGGCGATGCATTGCCACCTGCTGCTCCACATGGAGATGGGCATGTTCCGTGTCGTCGAAGTCTCCCCCCGCGTCTGATTGGAGAAAGCAGTTGCGCTTCGCACCTTCAGTTTTAGCCGTAATGTTCGTGCTGCCCACCGGCTTTCACGCCCACGAAGCGGCAGCGCAGGCCGCCCAGGATCCCATGTCGATGTCGATGCCGGCTCCGGGCGAAGCCTCGGAAGCCCAACCGATTGCCGCAGCTGCGCCAATAGACCAGCAGACAGTAACGCTGCCCAACCTCGCGGAGCGTTCGGGATGGCCCGAGCCGACCGCCGACAGCGCAAATTACAGCTTCTTGGTAACAGAATTGCTCGAGTATCGCGAAAGTCGCGCCGCGGGAGCGATCCGCTGGGATATTTACGGCTGGCACGGCGGTGACGTGAACCGGCTTTGGGTCAAGACCGAAGGGCTGCAAGACGTAGCGGGGGGCGGCGGAGAGCGGGAGGCCCAGCTTCTTTACGGCCGGTTGATCTCGCCCTTCTTCGACCTTCAGGCCGGTGTCCGTTTCGCGAACCGCTCCGGGCCAGGACCAAACCAGTCTCGGACCTATGCCGCGATCGGCGTACAGGGCATAGCTCCTTACCGCTATTCGCTCGAGGCTACATTGTTCGTTAGCCAGCACGGCCAAATATCCATGCGGGCGACCGCCACCTATGACCAGCAACTGACACAGCGGCTCATCCTGCAACCGCGCTTCGAGTTTGACGCCGCAGTCCAAGAGGATCGGTCGTTCGGCGTCGGGTCCGGGCTGAACAAAACAGAACTCGGTCTCAGGCTGCGTTACGAAGTCAAGCGCGAGTTCGCCCCCTATGTGGGCGTGTCGTGGACACAGAGCTACGGGAGCACGAAACGGCTGGCGCGCGCGGATGGTGAAGACACCAGTCTAATATCCATCGTCGTGGGAGTCCGGATGTGGTTTTAAAGTCGCTTAGCTTTGGCTCAGGGTGCCGATATGGAGTCAGCAGATCTTCCTCCGGCTATGCGAAAACCAATGATAGGCTCCGCAGCGTCAGGAGCTACGAGGGCGAAGACGGCGAATCGTCCATTTACGGACGAGGTGAAGCGCAAGGAGGTGTCCGTCGTCAGAACATTTGGCTCAACTCGCGGCTTAGATTAGCGGAGTGCGGACCTCGTCTGGGGGTTGATGTTAGGCGGCGAGCTTGCGGTGTTGCAAGCGGCGATGTTCGATGGT
>Ga0073920_1000077_pt1 | contig 18619 bp, 21 predicted proteins | sample GWRWT4_2Sept14_2_FD_70953 | JGI IMG/M metagenome (GOLD analysis project Ga0073920, IMG submission 70953) | Sand microcosm microbial communities from a hyporheic zone in Columbia River, Washington, USA - GW-RW T4_23-Sept-14 | ecosystem: Engineered > Artificial ecosystem > Sand microcosm >...
CCGCCGTATCGATCCCGACATTGGCGATCATCCGCCACAGCTGCCAGCGCGGCATGCCCAGATTGCGCGCTTCCCAGACCATGTAGAGCCCCATCGCGGCAGTCACCAGATCGCCCGCGACCGGGATCAAGCCAGCAATCGCATCGAGCCCGACCTTGCGGCGCAGCACCGGGATCTCGATCATGCCTTCGAGCAGACGCTCCAGCGCCTCGACCCGGCGGCGGACCGATAGCGGATCGGTGCCAAGCGGCAGGTCCGCGGTCAGTGGCTCAAGCCGGCGGGGGCGGGCAGTAGACCTCTGAACGTCCATCAGCAATCCCATCATCAAACGCGAGGCCACAGCGGCCGCGCTGCCTATTTGGGGAGCATGGCCAGCGGCATCAAGGGATGGACGTTCCAGGGATTGGGCATGAAGCCGGTGGTCTGGCCGCTGACCAGCGACCAGCGGATCGGCACGCCGAAGGGAATGAAGCTGTTGGCGATGGTCAGCTGTGCTTCGGCCTGGGCAAACAGATCGGCGCGCTTGGCCGGATCTGGTTCGAGCAGCGCCTGCCCCGCCAGCCGGTCGGCATTGGCGCTGCAAAGCACCCGGACATTGGCGCAGCTCAGCTGGTTAAGGAACCAGCCGGTGCGGACATAGCGGGCCACGGTATCGACCAGCCGCAAGTCGGCCGGCTCACTTTCACGCACCTGGACCGCTTCAACGCCGATCGCCTTAAAGTCTTCGGCCAGCCGTCCGAACAGCACCTTGCTACCGGGGCCTGCCGGCAGGGCGATGCGCAGTCGCGGCGCCTTACCGTCAGACCATGCCGCAACCCGGTTAGCCGCGACGGTGCGCCGTTCGCTCAGTGACTGACCGGGCCAGCGCTCACCGACCGTGCCGTTGTCATCGACCGCCCCGGGGTTGACGATCCGGGTCGTCGCCGTCCAGCCGCCGACATTGAGCGCGCTGGCCAGGGCATCGCGGTCAATCGCCATGGCCAGCGCCTCGCGCCGCCCGGGTTCGACCAAGAAGCCTTGCGGATTGATCACGGCCAGTCCGAACAGGCCCGCCACCGGATCGAGGCGGATGGCCCCGCGTGACACGCCGCTGGCGTCGAGCCGGGGGAAATCCGCCAGCCGCCCGCCCAGCACGACATCGACATCGCCAGCATTGAACCGCTCAATCGCCGTGCTGGCACTCAGCGCTTCGAGCCGGAGCTTGCGGCTGAGCTTGTCCCAGTCCTCTACTTCCGGGAGGCCGCGATCCTCAGGCGGGATTGGCCTAAGCAAAGCCATGTCCTTGTCACGCGTCAGCCGCATCGGGCCCGCACCGCGGCCCTTGCGCAGCAGTCCCAGCTCAGGCTGGGCCAGCAATTGCAGAAAATCGGGCTGGGCCTGGTGCAGGCGGATCTCGACCACGCGCCCGGCCATCGCCCGGACCTCGTTAATCGCGGCAAGGTCTGCGCCCAGCGGGGTGCCGCGCACGCCGGAAATCGCCTGTAGCAGTGCGGCCCGCGCTGTGTCGCCGGTCAGCGCAGTCTTGTCGGGCCAAGTCCCGTCGCGCAGGCGGAAGATGTAGCTCAGGCCATCGTCGGTCACGATCCAGCGATCGGCTAGTGCCGGGATCACCCGGCCACGCTCGTCGAAACCGACCAGGCCTTCGGCTGTGGCCGAACGGACTAGCTGGGCGGCCAGGGGCAACCGGGCGCCACCAGCAAAGGGAGAACCGGGGTCGCCAATCACTGCCACCTGGACCGCCCGATCGGACGCGTTGTCGCAACCGACCAGCAGCAGGGCCAGGGCAAGTCCGACAAGGCTTGAAAATGGACGCGGCGACATCGTCTGCCACACCTAGCCGATCACAGCAGATTTCGACAGCGCCTATCGTGCGCTGCCAACAGCCGATCAGATTTTACGCAGGTGCTTGGGCTCGGTGGCCGCCAGGGGCGGACGCACATAGCGCGGCGTGCCCTCGCCCTGCGTCACCGGAGCGCGGGCCAGCTTGGGGTCGATCTCATCGCGGAAGGCAATGCCGCAGCGATTGTCCTGCACCCAGGCGACCGTTCCTTCGACCCAGCCGACATTGCGCAGATTGACCCAGACCAGCGCGCCGCGCTGCACAGTCGGGCCGCCATCCGCCATCAGCCCGCCGGCCGAGACATTGCGGACGCGAACCTTGTGGTCCCCGCTGACACCATCGATGCGCAGATCAGCCATGAGAAACAGGCTATCGCGCACGATCTGACGATGTTCGTTTCCGCCCATTGCCTACCTATTGCCTGACCTAAAAACCAAACCACAGCGTTCCTCCAGCCGCTTATAGCTGGTACGCCATATTCGAAAGCTAAACGGTAACGGCAAAAAAGCGGTTAACGCAGCCAGAAAGGTTGTTACCGATCAGTCGTCGCGCGAAATTTTCTCGCGGCGCTCATGGGCTTCCTGCGCTTCGACCGTCATCGTCGCGATCGGACGGGCGGAAAGCCGGCCCAGGCCGATCGGCTCGCCAGTAACCTCGCAATAGCCGTATTCGCCCTCTTCGATTCGGCGCAGCGCCGATTCGATCTTTGCGATCAGCTTGCGCTGGCGGTCGCGGGTTCGCAGTTCGATCCCCCAGTCGGTTTCGCTGGAAGCGCGGTCGTTAAGATCGGGCTCGCGGATCGGGCCGTCCTGGAGCGATTGCAGGGTGTCCTGCGCCGCCGCAAGAATCAGCTTTTTCCACTCGAGCAGCAGCCGCCGGTAATAGTCGAGCTGCGCTTCGGACATGTACTCATCAGCGTCGCTGGGCACATAGCCATCCCCGAGCGCCCGCTTGGCCTTGGCAAGAACATCGATTTCATCGCCGAGAATCGTCGCCATAAACTCTCCACCTGACACCAGCCGAACCCAGCGAGGTCCCCGCTGCCTCGGGTTTTCCCGTAGGCTACCGAACGCCGGCGTGTGCGGGCCTATAGTGAGCAGCATGGGCCTGCACAAGCGGCAATGGCGGGCCGGAAGTGTGTTGCGATGGGTTACTGGCAACGCTTGTTCACCAGCCATTTGCCTGTCCGCAAAAAGACTTTTTCGCTTGTTAACCTTTTGTTGACCACGATCCGCAAGAGTTGCCTCGTCAGCCGGGTTAACCGCCCGGCCCGAATAGGGGGTCAATGAAATGAGCACTACCTGGAACCACGCCGCCGCCTTTGCCTCGGCCGAAGCGCTTGAAGCCACCAGCGAAGACCTGCTGGTCGCCACCTGCCTCGCCGCTGCCGCCCAGGGCGATGTCAGCGCCTATTACGATCTCGGGGTCGCCTATTCGACTGGCAGCCACGGCGTCGACTGCGATCTGATCGAAGCGCACAAGTGGTTCAACCTGGCGGCCGCCTCGGGCCATTCGGAAGCCGCCCTGTGCCGCGCCGACATTTCCGACGAGATGACTGCCCGCGAAATTGCCGAAGCCCAGCGGCGCGCCCGCGAATGGCTTTCGGCCACGGTCCGCAAGGCCGCCTGATCCCTACTCTTTCCTGAAAGGCGCGCGCTCGGCCAGATAGAGCCGGTCCTGCGCCACCCCCTGCCGCTCGCGGTCGAGGAAATCGGCCACGGCCGCGCGAAAACCGGGGTGCACGATGTAATGGGCCGACCAGGTTTCGACCGGCTCGTAGCCCCGTGCGAGCTTGTGCCCGCCCTGGGCCCCCGCCTCGACCCGGCTAAGACCTAACGCAATCGCCGCATCGATCGCCTGATAATAGCACAGCTCGAAATGCAGGAACGGCTTGTCGAGCACGGCTCCCCAGTACCGCCCGTAGAGCGCATCCGGGCCAATGAAATTGAGCGCACCCGCCACTGGCGTCTCGCCGATGAAGGCCATTACCAGCAGGATCCGGTCCGCCATCCGCTCGCCCAGCAGGGTAAAGGCTGCGCGCGTCAAATAGGGCGTGCCCCATTTCCGTGCGCCGGTATCCTGATAGAAGGTCCAGAAGGCATCCCAATGCTCTGGCAGGATCGCCGAGCCGGTAAGGTGACGAATCTCCACCCCTTCCTGCGCTGCCGCGCGTTCCTTGCGGATGTCCTTGCGCTTGCGGCTGGAAAGCGCCTCCAGGAACGCATCAAAGCTGGCGTAGCCGCGGTTTTCCCAGTGGAACTGGATGTCGCTGCGCAGCATCCACCCGGCCGCTTTGAACAGTGGCAGCTGTTCGGGCGCGATGAAGGTGGCGTGAGCCGAGGATAGCCCGTTCTCCTCGCAGACCTGCTCGGCGGCGCGCAGCAGCGGCGTGGCCAGCGCCGGATCGGCCAGCAGCAGGCGCGGCCCGGTGGCCGGGGTAAAGGGCACGGCGATCTGCAGCTTGGGGTAATAGCTGCCGCCCGCGCGGTGCCAGGCATCGGCCCAGGCGTGATCGAAGACATATTCGCCCTGGCTGTGCGCCTTCAGGTAGGCTGGCAGCGCGGCGGCAATCCTGCCGTCCGCACCGGCGATCGTGATCGGCACGGGATCCCAGCCGCTGCCGGGGCCAACCGAGCCTGATTCCTCAAGCGCGCTCAGGAAGGCATGAGACAGGAACGGATTGCCGCCCGCCAGCGCATCCCATTGGTCCGCCGGCAGATCGCCGACACCGTGGGCAATGCGGGCCTCGACCGAGACCGTCACAGGACCCCGGCACCCTCCGCGATCGGAGCGTCGGCATGGGCCGCGGCCCGTTCGCGGTATTCGGCGGTGCGCACGGTCCAGGTCAGGACCGGCAGCCCGCGCTTGCGCTGACCGCCAGCAAAGCGGCTGGGCAGGTCGCGGATGTCATAGGCAAGGAAATCGGGCCGCGAATGCCACAGCGCCAGGCGGCGGCGGACCATCCCGGGCAGCGCCTTGTCATCCTCTTCGGTCACCACCAGCCCGCGCACCGTCAGCGGCGAATGGCGCGCAAACCAGCCGACGATCCGGGGATCGAAGCTCATGATGGCATGGGCGCCCTGATAGCCTTCCAGCACCCGCCGCACCGAAAGGCACAGCGCGCTGATCCGGCCGGGCGAATCCTTGGGCGACTTGATCTCGATCAGCAGCGGCATCTGGCCCGCGACCTGATCGAGCACCTGGCGCAGGGTCGGGATCATGTCGGTCCCGCCGGTCAGCTGGATCTTCCCCAACTCCTCGGCGCTGCGGTCAGCCACCCGGCCCTGCTCGGCGGTCAGGCGATCGAGTGTGGCATCGTGAAAGACCATGGCATGGCCGTCGCGCGAGCGCTGGATATCGCACTCGATCCCCATGCCCCGCGCCATCGCGGCCGCGAAGGCTGCGGGGGAGTTCTCGGGCAGGCCGGCCCCGTGCAGGCCGCGATGGGCATAGTCCCACTCTCCCAGCCAGTTGACCCTGGCCGGGGGCGGCGGTGGGCTGAGCCAGTTATCAAGTCCCGCGAAGGGCAACGATGGCATCCACTTCAACCGCACAGCCGCGCGGCAGGGCGGGTACGCCCACGGCGGCGCGGGCGTGCTTGCCGGCCTCGCCGAACACGGCGACCATCAGTTCCGAGGCGCCGTTGACCACATCGGGCTGATCGGTGAAATCGCCAGTGCAATTGACGAAGCCGCCCAGCTTGACGATCCGCTCAACCCGCTCGAACGACCCCAGCGCAGCCTTGAGCTGGGCCAGGATCATCAACCCGCAGCCCTGTGCCGCGCGGATCCCGTCTTCGACCGTCAGATCATCGCCCAGCCGGCCCTTGACCAGCGCGCCGTCGACGAACGAGACCTGGCCCGAGACGAAGGCATGCCCGCCCGAAACCACCACTGGCACATAGGCGGCGATCGGGGCCGCTGCCTGAGGCAGGGTCAGACCCAGTTCGGCCAGTTTCGCGTCAACTTCGGCGTCAGTCATTCTTCTCTCCATTGATCCGCCCGAGCAGCCAGGGCAGCGCGTGTTCCCAGGTGTCGATCCGGGCGTGGGCATGGCCGGCCTCGAAGGCGCAGGCGATGTGCGGGGCCAGGGTGGGCTCACCGCAGAGGTGCAGCCGGTCGATCTGCGGAGCGATCTCCTTCACCGAACCGTGATGCTGCGGCAAGTCATCGATGAAGACCGCGTAGCTTGGCTTGTACTCATCCAGAATGGCCTGGAGCGCCGGGCCTTTGGGGCCCTGATTGGTAAAGACCCGGGCGTGGATCCCGTGATCGGCCAGCTGCTGGGCGCGCGCTGCGTTGTGCTTGTCGGTCAGGTTGGTCAGGATCACCACGTCGGCCTGTTCGGCCAGGGTGTTCATGGCGTGAACTGCTCCGGCAATCGGGTTCTGCCGGTGCATCTCGTTGTCGAAGAAGCCCTGCAGGAATTCCCAGATCTTCGGCCCTTCGACCAGCTCGCCGCTGTCCTTCCAGCGCACCGCCCGGGCAAAATCGTTGCCGACCATAGAAAAGGTGACGCCCTGGGTCTCATCGAGCCACTGGGCGAAGGGGACGACCATGTGCAGCAGCACTTCGTCGCAATCGGAGATGATCAGGGGTCTTGTCATGTCAGGGAATCCCGTGCCGCGATCAGGGCCCCGGGTGCAACCCCCAAATGATCGGCTGCGGCACAAAGGTCAGGTTCGTGGGCCGCCAGGAATTCAAGCACAGCCGCCAGGACCCCCGGATCGCCCACCCCGGCGCGCAGGGCATCGGCATCAAGCCCGGTCAAGGCCAACAACCGCTCGGCGCGGGGTGCGTCGCCCAGCACCCAGCCGAGCGCGCCAAGCGCCAGAACGAAGGGGTCAGCCGGGGATTGGGGTTCGCGAATAATTGCAGGTCTCTGGCGTAACAGTGTAGGGGCTTGCCGCATGGCAAAGCGCATCCTGGTTGTCGAGGACAACGACCTCAACCGCAAGCTCTTCTGCGACGTGCTGAAGAGCCAGGGCTATGCCGTGGAACCCTGCGCCGACGGGTTGGAAGCGCTGGACAAGGCGCGCAGCTTTGTCCCCAACCTGATCATCATGGACATCCAGCTGCCCAACATTTCCGGGCTGGACCTGATCGAAGCGGTCAAGGCCGATGCCGTGCTGCGCTCGATCCCGGTGCTGGCCGTCACCGCCTATGCCGGCAAGGGCGACGAGGAACGGATCCGCGACGCCGGGGCCGAGGGCTACCTCGCCAAGCCGGTCTCGATCGGGCCGTTCATGGCGGCGGTGCGGGGGCTGGTCGAAAGGGCCGTGGCTTGACTTTCCGGCCCATTCGCCGCTTTTCCGCCCCATTCATCGGCCAGAGGGCCGCAAAGCCAATTGGAGCATAAGACAATGGATCGCGCCGCCACTGCCGAGAAGATCGCCGGGATCATCGAACCCTTCAACAAGAAGGGGGTGGAAATCACCGATGCCAGCACCTTTGCCGGGGATCTGGAATTCGACAGCCTGACGGTGATGGATTTCGTCGCCGCGATCGAGGACGAGTTCGACATCATCATCAGCATGAACGCGCAGGCCGAGATCGAAACCTACGGCCAGCTGATCGATGCCGTGGTGAAGCTGCAGGGATAAGCCCTTCCATGAGTGACCTGTTTTCCAAGTTCGACCCGCTGATCGAGCTGCGCGCCAACCTGCTCTCACAAGGCCAGGAAGATCCGTTCAACCTGGTGATGGAGCGGGTGGTCTCGCCCACCGAGGCAATCTGCAACGGGCGCCAGACGATCCTGCTGGGCACCTACAATTACATGGGCATGACCTTCGATCCCGACGTGATCGAAGCGGGCAAGCAGGCGCTCGACGATTTCGGCGCGGGGACCACCGGCAGCCGCGTGCTCAACGGGACTTACTCTGGCCACAAGGCGGTCGAGGAAGCGCTCAAGGAATTCTACGGGATGGACCATGCCATGGTCTTCTCGACCGGGTACCAGGCCAACCTGGGGATCATCTCCACTGTCGCCGGCAAGGGCGATTACATTGTGCTCGACATCGATAGCCATGCCTCGATCTGGGATGGCTGCAAGCTGGGCGATGCCGAGGTTGTGCCGTTCAAGCACAACGATATCGAGGCGATGGACAAGCGGCTGGGCCGCATCCCGGAAGGCGCCGGCAAGCTGGTGATCCTGGAAGGCGTCTATTCGATGCTGGGCGACATTGCCCCGCTCAAGGAAATGATCGCGGTTGCCAAGAAGCATGGCGCGATGGTGCTGGTCGACGAGGCGCACTCGATGGGCTTCATTGGTGAGCATGGCCGCGGCGTGGCCGAGGACCAGGGCGTGCTGGATGATGTCGATTTCGTGATCGGCACCTTCTCCAAGTCGGTCGGCACGGTCGGCGGCTTCTGCGTTTCCAACCACCCGAAGTTCGAAATCCTGCGGCTGGTCTGCCGGCCTTACGTGTTCACCGCCTCGCTCCCGCCGAGCGTGGTGGCAACCGCCGCCACCTCGATCCGCAAGCTGATGCACGCCGGCAACAAGCGTGCGCACCTGTGGGAGAATTCGAAGATCCTCCACAAGGGGCTGACCGAGGCCGGGTTCCAGCTGGGCACGGCCGAGCCGCAATCGGCGATCATCGCGGTGATCATGCCGGACCTCGAAAAGGGTGCGGCGATGTGGGAAGCGCTGCTGAAGGAAGGGCTGTACGTCAACCTCGCCCGCCCGCCGGCTACCCCCGCCAACATGACCCTGCTGCGCTGCTCGCTCTGCGCCGAACATACCGAGAGCCAAGTCCAGACCATCATCGGCATGTTCAAGCGCGCTGGAAAGGCCGTGGGGATCATCTAAGGCGCTTGCCGGGGCAGACGCACAAGGTCGCCCCGGGGATCGCTCACCGTCACGGCGCTGGGCATATCGCCGGCGAATTCGAACTGCCATTGCTGGATCGGATTGTTGCCATTGGCGAAGCGGTCTGGACCCAATGCCTGCAACACGGCGGGCGGCCTGCCCGGCGATGCGGCCATCAGCTTGTCGCCTGCCACGGTGAAGGTCAGCGGGCCATATTGCCCGGCATAGCTCGCCAGCTGGCGGCTGGCACCGCGCCCTTCGCGCTTCGCGGTGTAAAAGGCGCTGAACCGCTCCAGCGCTGGGCGTTCTTCCGGGCGTACCTTCGCCAGGACAGCCTGCAAAGCCTCGGCCAATGCGACATCCAGCGCCGCCTCTTCGCTCGTCTGGATCGCGGGCTTGACCCCCAATCCTTCCCAACTTTTCCCGGTGAGCGCGTGGAGCGCCCGGCCAACCGAAACACTCAGCACAAATCCGCCAGGCAGCGGTTCAAATTCATTGTTGAAACCACCGCCGCCGGTCGGCGCGCCAACCAGCTTGGCAAAGCCAAAGGCATCGGCATGGGCGGCAAACTCCTCTGCGGCTGAAAACGAGCTCTTGCCGGTCAGAACGTAGGCCGGCTTGCCCGCCAGCGAGAACGGCGCCCGCGCCGCCGCACTCGATTCACTGGGCTCTCCGCGCCTTTCAAAACGCATGAGCGGCGTGCCCTCCTTGAGGAAATAGCCTGCCAGAGCCGACACCGCTTCAACCGCGCCGCCGCCATTGCGGCGCAGATCGATGATGATTGCATCGCCGCCGCGCAGGAACGCCATCGCTCCGGCCAATGCAGCTTCAGCCGCGGGCGTTCCGGCAAGAAAGCCTCGATAGTCGAGATAGCGGACATTCCCGGGAAGGATCTCCAGCTTCTGCACGCCGCCATTGGCGAGCACGACTTCACGCTCGATGTCCTGCTGCAGTCCTTGCAAACCAGTCTGTGGACCGGGGGCTTGCGCTGGACCACCTGGTGCTGGAACGGTCACAATCCTTGGTCCCGGTCCCGGCCCGCCCGCACCAGGCATTGGCGGCTGATACCGCACCCCCAGGTGCCCATCGGCGGTTACCGTGTGCATGACTGCGTTGATCCGCTGGGCCAACGCGTCACCTTTCAGCCCGGCGAATTCTCCGTTGCGCTCGGCGGCAGCCAGGGCCGCATCAAGCTTTGCGGCCGTTTCGGGTTCGACATAACGAGCAGCAATGATCCGCCGGGCAGCAGCCACTACATCGCTGGCGGAAACAGCGGCAATTGGAACTTGCGCCTGGACCGATGCTTGGGAAACCGCCACTGGTGCGACGACCAGCAACGCGGCTGCCAATCGCGCGGGTACGTGGCCAGACCGATCGAACAAAGTGGGCATAGGCTTCTCCTTTGCCCGCGAATCTAGCTTGGCAGGCCCGGCAGTTGCAGGCAAATCGCGGCCTATGCTTGCCAGTTTTTGGCACAATGGAGAGCTAGCTTGCCGGTATCGCGCAAGATCGACGAATTTGACCGCGCGCTGCTCTCGCTGTTGCAGGGCGACGCGTTGCTGACCGCCGAGGAACTGGCTGAGCGGGTTGCCCTTTCGCCATCGGCCATTGCTCGGCGCCTAAGGCGGCTGCGCAGCACTGGCGCGATTGTCGCCAACCGGGCGGTTTTGGCTGACAGTGTGGAGCCGTTGCTGGCGGCGCTGATCGAAGTGGTGCTTTCCCGCCACGAAGTCAGCGAGGTAACAGCCTTGATCCGCAAGCTAGAGGCCAGCCCGACGGTGCAGATGGTGGTCGAGGTGTCCGGGGCAGTCGATATCGTCCTGCTGGTTGTTGCGCCCGACATTGCGGGTTTCAATGCCTTTGCGGATGCTGAGCTGGCCGACCATCCGGCAGTGGCTCGCTATGAGACGCGGTTTGTGAAACGACGGCACAAGTTCAGCAATTCAATCCCGCTATTTGCAAAGGCAGAGCAATGAATCGGCTCGCAGACAAGCGCGTGGTTATCACGGGTGCAGCGCAGGGGATCGGCAAGGCAATTGCCGAGCGCTTCGCGGCCGAGGGTGCAGCCTTGCTGCTGGCTGATATCGACGGGCCGAAGGTGGCGGCACTGGCGGCGGCGCTGGGCCAGCAGGCCTTCACCGCCGATGTCTCGAAGAAGGTCGAGGTCGAAGCCCTGATCGCCCGCGCCGGCGAACTGTGGGCCGGGCTTGACGTGCTGGTCAACAATGCCGGCGTCACCCATCCCGCCACGCTCGACGACCTGACCGAGGAAGACTTCGACCGGGTCTTTGCCACCAACCTCAAGTCGGCGCTGTGGGGCACTCAGGCCGCGGCGCGGCTGATGGGTCCGGGCAGCGCGGTGATCAACATGAGCTCGGTCAATGCCGTCCTCGCGATCCCCAACCAGATCCCCTACGTGATCTCCAAGGGCGCGATGAAGCAGCTGACCAATGTCACTGCGCTGGCGCTGGCGGACAAGGGCATCCGCGTCAATGCCATCGGCCCCGGCTCAATCATGACCGACATGCTGCGCGGAATCATCGCCGAGGACGAGGCGGCCGGGGACCGGATCATGTCGCGCACCCCGCTCGGCCGCGCGGGCGAGCCGGCGGAAGTGGCTGCCGTTGCCCTGTTCCTGGCGTGCGAGGACAGCTCCTACCTCACCGGGCAGACGATCTACCCCGAAGGGGGACGGCTGGGGCTGAACTATACGGTCCCCGTCAAGCCAGCCGGGGATCGCTCCCGCAAGGCGTGACAAGCGCCGCGCTTCCTGTCAGCCTGCACTAACAGGCATGGCGGGGATTGGCGGCAATGAACAGGCACTTCGCAAACGGTAGGCTGATCGGCCTCGCGCTTGGTCTGACCGCGCTGCCAGGCAGCGCCGCCTTGGCTCAGGACACACATAATTCGAACCATGCGCCTGTGGTCCCCGTCGCCGAATCGACCAAGGACGCACACCGTCACGACGATCTGCTGACCCCGCGCACCCCCCAGCTGCTGCCCGGCTATGGCAATGGCGGCTTCACGATTACTGGCGCCAATCCGCAGGCCGCCGCCTTTTTCGCCAACGGGCTTGAACTGCACGCCGCCTTTGCCCACCGCGCCGGGGTGGCTGCCATGGAACAGGCGGTGCGGCTCGATCCGGCTTGCGGGATGTGCACGTGGGGCGTCGCGCTGGTCGATGGCCCGACGATCAATTACGGGGTTCCACCCGAGGGCCGGGCTGGGCTGCTGGTTAAAGCGCGCGCGGCGCGAGCAGCGGTAGCCGCCACCGGCACACCCAAGGAGCGCGCGCTGACCGAAACCCTCGTGCTGCGCTACCAGCCGGGCAAGAACACAGCCAGGCTCGACCGCGCCTATGCCGCCGCGATGCAGGGGGTCGCGGCGCGCTTTCCAGAAGACAACGAGGTTGCAGTGCTGACGGCCGACGCACTGATGGTGGCCAGCTTTGCCGAAGAGAATGGCTACGATCACAAATTGATGGATCAGGCGGTGGCCCGGCTCGAACGGGTGCTGGCCCGCGCGCCCGGGCATACCCCCGCGATCCATTTTTACATCCACGCCACCGAAGTGATCGGCAAGCCGGCCCTGGCCGAAGCCTATGCTGACCGGCTTGCCGATCTGGCTCCGCGCGCCAGCCACCTGGTACACATGCCCAGCCACACCTATTACTGGGTTGGCCGCTATCAGGACGCCGCCGAAACCAATCACCGCGCGGTGCAGATCGGCAAAGACAATGCCAAAGCGCTGGGTCTGCCTGAGCCGAAAGGCGTGTGGGATCTGCCCTATCACGCCCACAATGTGATCTTTGGCCTCGGCGGCGCGCTGATGGCCGGGGATTCGCGGATCGGGCTCGATCTGGCCCGGCCGCTGGTCGAATCCGCCTCGCAGCGCGACAGGGCCGAGCCGTGGTGGGAATTGCTCGCCGCATCGGGCCTGTTCGCCATGGCCCGGTTCGATCCGGCCGCAACGCTGCAATTGCCGGAGCCCAAGTTGCCCTACCTCAAGGCCGCCTGGCACTATGCCCGGGGCGAAAGCCAGGTCTGGGCCGGCGATCTGGTCGCAGCGCGCCAGGAAATGGCCGCCATTCCTGCCGGCATCGCCACTGGCAAGCCCGACAAGGAAGCGATCGCCGCCGAGCAGATGCTGGGGATCACGCGCGCCGTGCTGACCGGGCGGTTTGCCATGGCCGAGCAGCGCTGGGCCGATGCCGCAACGGCCTTCCGCGCAGGTGCGGTGCTTGAGGAAACCGAATCCTTCTCGGACTTCACCGATCCGCCAGCCTTCTGGTACCCGGTCCGGCGCGATTTGGCCGCGGCCTTGCTGGCGGCCGGGGATGCTGCCGGCGCCCAGCGCGAAGCCGAAGCGGCGCTGACGCTGCGCAAGCGTGATCCCGTGGCGCTGCGCACCCTGGCCGCTGCGCGGGCGCGGCTGGCGCTGGATTCGCCGCAGCTGCGCTAACGCTTGGCCGGCTTGTCCTCGTAGTAGAGCGGGCCCAGCGCATCGATCAGGCCGACTGCGCTGAAGCCGCGGACCGGGTCCTCGCCTTCGTCGAGATAGCGGACGAACAGTTCGGTCTTGTGCCCGGTTGGCACGCGGCTGGTCTCGACGTTGTACTGGGTGGTGACCATGTAACGGGTGTAATCGGCCCGGCGGGCGATCAGGAAGCCCCACTTGCCAGCCGCCCGGGCCGACTCTGCCGCGCGCAGCAGGGTCATTTCCTGCACCAGCGGTTCGGACGGGGTATTGCCGACATACTCGACCTTGATCGTCCCGTCGGTCTGCGGCGTGGAGCGGAACCCGTCGGTGCGATCGATCCCGCCCAGCAGGCTGGTGCCCATCGACAGCGCCCCGCCGACCAGCGCGCCGAGGATATTGGGGCGCGACTTGTTGTAATCGATCACCGTGCGTGGCGTTTCCGGCGCAACCAGCGCCAGCGCGGCCAGGCTGCGCAACTGGAACCGCGTGGCGGTCTCGGCCTGCTTGGTCGAGCTGGTCAGATCGATGGCAGGCAGCCGCTCCTTGAGCGGCAAGGCGGCGTTGAGCGCGGTGAAGATCTCCGCCGTTCCGGCATCCATCGGTAGCGAGCCCGACAGCGCCAGTGCCTTGGCCTCGGCCGTGCGGCCTTCAAGCTGCGCGATCCGCAGGTCGAGCTGGCGCAGTCGCTGTTCGGCCATCGAGACGATCGGATCGCTCGGCGGCGCGGGTGGCGGCGGTCCGCCGGTTGCGGACGCAACCTGCGCTGGCGTGGCGGGGGTCTGGGCAACCGGAGCCGCAGCTGGTGTGGCCGCAGCCGGGGTGGCTGTGGTCGACGCGGTCGGGGCCGGAGCCGGGGTAAGCGGCGCTGGAGTGAGCGGCGGCGGGGTCGCGGCGCGGATCGCCTCAAGCTTGGCCTTGCGATCGGCCGCCTTCTCGGCCAGCGCATCGCGGAAGCGCTTGGCCCCGACAAGGTCGCCGGACGCGGCGCGAGCGTTGGCAATGGCAAAGCCCGACAGCATCGCGTTGAGCGCAGCGACCGGATAGCCGCTATAGAACCCGGCCCGCGCCACCTGCGGATCGGGAAAATCGAGCTTCACATCAACCGCCGGGGCCAGCCGCAACACCGCAGCGTGATTGCCGCGCCGGGCTTCATCCTGCAGCGCGCGGTGGCCCATTTCAGGGTCAAGTCGCAGGATCCCGCCCCACGGCGAGGCGGCGCCAGCCGTCAGCGGCGCAGCCGAGAGGATCGCAGCCGAAACGTTCTGCAACCGCAGCGAATAGGGCCGTACATCGCGCGCCGCAGCGGCGAGAGTGCCGGCTTCATCCCACTTTTCCTGCTGGGCCAGCGCAATCGCCCGCAGCAGCTTGAGCGAGGCCCCCATGCTGCGCTGGTAAAACGGATCGGCAGCGCGATCGACCAGCGCGGCTTCGGCGGCATCGAGATCGAGCAGCGCCAGATCGACCTTCCCGCTTTGCAGATGGGATGCGCCGCGGGCGCGCAACAGGTGCGCCTTGCGCAGCACCTGGGTCGGCAGCAAGCGCGGACTGGCCAGCGCGCGGGTGCAGGCGGCAACGCGGCCGTTGTCGGCCATGATCCCGCGCACTGCGCCCAGCACCGCGGGACTTAGACCTGCGCCCAGCCCGAAGTTGTCAAAGCGCGAAACGCTCGCCTCGCCGCGCATGCCGTCGTCCTGCTTGCCGGGGTGGATCCGCCCGTCGCAGTCGGAAAAGTCCTTTTTGTCATTGGCCAGCGCCGGCGTAGCCAGCAGCAGCGCGGCAGTGCAGATCATGTGCTTCACGGTTCGACCCTCTCCGAATGGCTCGGGGATAGCCCATTGGCGCAATTAGACAATCGCCGAGTTCAGCGCGGCGCGATCGCCAGGCGGGGTCGGCCGGTCTCCAGCTTGTCGAGCACGATCGACCAGCTTGCCGTCCGCTCGGTCTGGAAGGTGATGTCCTGGCCCGGTGCGCCTAGCCGCAATACGCCGCCAGCAGGCTTGAGCGCTGCGCCATCGGTCTGGCCCAGCGCGAGCAGGTTCCAATCAGCCGTCGCCAGCTTGAACTGGTGCCGACCGGCGGGAAGCTGCAGCTCGGCTACATAGCGAGTACCTTCGCGGCGCAGCGTCAGGCTGGTGCCCCAGTCGTTCATCGTCCCGCGCAGGTACAGCGGCGTATCGGCGGGCAGGCTGGCCAGGGCGCGCGGCTGGCGCTCGCTCCAGCCATAGCGCTGGGCGGCAGCGCGGATGATATCGTCGGCCAGCTCGAACCCACGGAAGTCGTTGGCCATGACCACGATCCCGTCGCCGCTTTCGGCGTGAATGAAGGCGCGAGTGAACATGCCCCAGCGGGTGCCGTCATGCCCGAAGCTGAAGCCGGACCCCTGCCCCTTGAGCGCGAGGCCCAGGCCCCAGCTGCCGGCCTGAACCTTGGCCATTTCGCGCGCGGCGGCTTGCGGCAGCAGGCTCTGGTCACTGCCGTTGTAACTGGCGCGCAGCGCGATCAGCAGGCGGGCGACGTCCGACGGGGTCGACCACATCCCGCCAGCGGCCAGTTCGGAAACGTTGTAGAACCGGTCGGCAAAGGGTTTGCCCAAATGATGGCCCGCAGCCGTCGCCTCAAGCAGCGGCGAGGCCGGCGGCTGGGCAAAGGTCGAGCGGCTCATCCCGGCGGGTTGCAGCACATCGCGCTGGGCCAGCGCGGCGAAGCTCTCGCCGGTCATGTCCTCGAGCGCGGCCTGGACTACCAGATAACCACCGTTGGAATAGTCCCATGTCCCCGGCTTGCCGGTGACGCGGACCGGCTGGCCTTTGACGCCCTGGCCAGTCAGGATCGCCAGCAGCGACGGGGCGTCGGCGCTGGGCGGGTAACCGGTCGAATCCGGGTTGGAGACCCCGGCCGAGTGCGCGAGCAAGCGCCGCAAGGTAGCCCGCTCCTTCGGGTACGCCGGATTGCCAGGCAGCTGCCAGCGGGCCAGTGCCCAGTTGATATCGGCATCGAGCGGATGCTTGTTGGCGCTGACCGCTTGCATGGCCAGCGTGGCAGTGACGACCTTGCTGAACGAAGCGGCCTGGAACAGCGTGTCGCCGGTGACCGGGGCGCAAGTGCCCATGTCGGCGATGCCCCAGCCGCGGGCCAGCACGATCTTGCCGTCACGGATCACCGCGACGCTGACGCCCGGCACTTGCAGCGCCTGCATCCGCTTCGCCAATTGCTGCGGCTTGGTCTCGGTCCCGGTCCAGGCCGGGAGCAGGCCCTTGGCGAGCGCCTTGGCCTCGGCATCATTGGGGCCGCCGACCGTGTCCTTGGGCAGCTTGCAGGCCTTGGCGAGGCCCAGCGGCGGCAGGCCCGCGGGCAGATCCTGGGCCAGCGCCGGTGTGGCCAGCAGCGCGGCGGCGAGCGCGAGGGCAGTAAGACGGGTCATCGTTTCTGCTTGTCCTTGGCGCGCTGGAAGGCGGGACGGCGGCTGAGCCGGTCGAGATAGGCCATGGCCGCTTCGGGCACCTGTTCTTCCAGCCCGATCGACAGCGCCAGCATCACCGCATAGCCCAGCGAGACATCGGCCATGGTGAAGCGCCCGGCGCAGGCGAATTCGGGCCCCATCAGCTTCAGCGCATTGTGCAGCCGCGCCCCGAACCACTGGGCGTAATCGCTCGCCGCTTCGAGGCAGCGACCGGGCTCGAGCCGGGTGTAGCGCAGGTGGATCGTCTGCGGGAACGTCAGCGTTGCCTCGCCCATGACGAGGAAGTTCATGTAGCTGGGATAGTCCGGCTCGTCAGGTGCGAGCGCCAGATCGGAGGGACCAAAGCGGGTCGCCAGCACGTGCGGGATCGCGGCGCTTTCGGTCATCAGCTGGCCGTCGATCAGGCAGGCCGGGACTGTGCCGAGCGGGTTGACGTCGCGGTAGCCCTCGAAACGAGCGCGCGGCGGGAACGGCATCAGGGTCAGCTCATAAGGCAGGCCCAGTTCCTCGAGTGCCCAGAGCGCCCGGAACGAACGCGCATCGGCGCAGTGGTAAAGGTGAATGCGCGGCTGGCTCATGGCTTGATCGCTCCGACTGCGGCGCACTTGGCGCTCGATTCGCTGGCATCGCCGCCAAGGCAGGCTACCGCGATGAAGCCCCCCACCACAACGGCTACGAATCCGGCGGTGGCGAGGCCCAGGTACTTGTCGATGAAGGCCTTGATCGGCGCGCCGAACATCCGGAACAGCACGCCCACGAGCATGAAGCTGATCGAACGGCTGACGATGCTGGCCAGGATGAACGGCACCAGCGGCATGGCGATGAACCCTGCGGTGATCGTCAGCAGCTTGAACGGGATCGGGGTCGCCCCCTTGATCATGATGATCTCTGCCCCGAACTCGCGCAGGTAGCAGGCCGCCTTGGGGAAGCTTTCGGACAGGCCGAGCATAGCGAGCAGCTGGGTGCCGACCGTATCGAACAGCAGATGGCCAATCGCATAGCCCAGCATGCCCCCGGCGACCGAGGCGAATGTCGCGATCATCGCAAAGCGGACCGCCTTCTTCGGTTCGGCCAGGCACATCAGCCCCAGCAGCGGATGCGGCGGGATCGGGAAAAAGCTCGCCTCGACAAAGGCGAACAGCGCCAGCCACCATTCGGCGTGCGGATGCGCGGCTTTCGCCATGGTCCAATCGTACAGGCGGCGCAGCATTGGATTCCCCCTCCGACTGCGGGTTTAGGGGGACGGACGCTGAGCGGCAAGCTTCACCCGTCGATAACCAGATTGGTTCTTTGTGCTTGACATTGTAACGCTGTTTCGGTACATATCAGGAACATCGCGATAGACCGATTCGGATCGGCCTCCCGCTTTTTCTCCATCTGCAGGAAACGATCCCATGGCCGACAAGCCCAAGTCGCGCCGGACCGCCGCGCGTCCGGTCAAGCCCCCGCCATTCACCAAATGGTCAAAGCTGTTCCTCGCTGAACTCGCCGCGACCTCCAACGTCACCGCCTCGGCCAAGCAGGCCGGCATTGTCACCAGCACAGCCTATGACCGCCGCCGGTCCGATCCCGAATTCAACCGTGCCTGGCTGCTGGCCTTGTGCGAAGGCTATGACCACCTTGAAATGGAATTGCTGCACCGGCTGCGCCACGGCGAAGTGAAACCCGCGGCTGGAGCGAAGCGCGGCGTGCGCGTGTTCGACAATGCCGTCGCGCTGCGCCTGCTCGGCGCCCACAAGGAAAGCGCCGCCCGCCAGCGTGCGATCCGCAGTCACGAAGATTCCGAAGCCATCATCCAATCGATCAACGCCAAGCTCGAACTCGTCCGCCAGCGCCGCCTGGCGGCCGCCGGTGACCAGACCCAAGAGGAGCAGCCCGGCGATGGCGCAGCCCAGCCTTTATGACGCGCTGATCACGCTGGAAGAGCCTGAGCGGCTGGCCGCCTTGCGGAAGCTAAGCCGCGAGGAACGGGCGGAACTGCGCTATCATTGGAAACTGTGGGGCCGGCGCTGCCAGCAGCCCCCCGACGG
>Ga0073920_1000084_pt1 | contig 18100 bp, 21 predicted proteins | sample GWRWT4_2Sept14_2_FD_70953 | JGI IMG/M metagenome (GOLD analysis project Ga0073920, IMG submission 70953) | Sand microcosm microbial communities from a hyporheic zone in Columbia River, Washington, USA - GW-RW T4_23-Sept-14 | ecosystem: Engineered > Artificial ecosystem > Sand microcosm >...
GTGCGGGCCAGCGCGAACGAGTTCGGCGGGATGATGCAGCAGTCGGTCTTCATGTCGACGAAACTGTTCTCGGCAAAGTTCTTGGGATCGACCACCGCCGAATGGACGTTGGTGAACACCTTGAACTCGTCCGCCACCCGCGCGTCATAGCCATAGGACGACAGGCCATAGGAAATGCACCCGTCGCGCTTCTGGTGCTCGACGAACGGCTCGATCATGCCCGCGCGCTGGGCTTCGCTACGGATCCACTTGTCGGAAAGAATCGCCATGGCAGCGTGATTGCCGAACCACGCCGCCGCTTCAAGGGTCACACCCCGTGATAGTCCCGATACCAGCGCACAAAGTTGGGGACACCCACCTCGATGCTGGTCGTGGGGGCATAGCCGAGGTCGCCGCTGATCGCCGAAACGTCCGCAAAGGTCGCCGGAACGTCGCCCTGCTGCATCGGCTGGAAGTCGATCACGGCTTTCTTGCCGCAGCATTCCTCGAGCAGGCCGACGACCTTCATCAGGTGTTCGGAGCGGCTGTTGCCGATGTTGTAGAGCCGGTGCGGCTTGGTGCTGCCGCCGGCCTTTTCCTGCCCATCGTCGGGCGGCGGATTGTCGAGGCAGGCGACCACGCCGGCAACGATATCGGCCACGTACGTGAAGTCGCGGTGCATCTCGCCATTGTTGAAGACCGGGATCGGCGTGCCGGCCAGGATCTTCTGGGTGAACATCCACATCATCATGTCGGGCCGGCCCCAGGGGCCATAGACCGTGAAGAACCGCAGGCCCGTCTGCGGCAGGCGGTAGAGATGGGCATAGCTTTCGCTGATCAGCTCATCCGCGCGCTTGGTCGCGGCATAGAGCGAGACCGGGTGATCGGTGCGGTCCTCGACCGCGAACGGCAGCTTGGTATTGCCGCCATAGACCGAGCTGGAGCTGGCATAGACCATATGCTCCAGCTGGCGGTGGCGCGCGACTTCCAGCAGGTTGAGGTGGCCGACCAGGTTGGACTGGACATAGGCATGCGGGTTCTCGATCGAATAGCGCACCCCGGCCTGGGCGCCCAAATGGACCACGCGGTCGATCTCGGTTCCGGCCAGCGCGGCATTGAGCGCGGCCATGTCGGCAAAGTCGACCTGGTAGAAGGTGAAGCGATCCCCCGCCTCGGCGGCCAGCGCCGCCAGCCGGTCGCGCTTCAGGGCGACCGAGTAGTAATCGTTGAGGTTGTCGATGCCGACAACGCTGTCCCCCCGCGCCGTCAGCAGGCGGATCAGGTGGAAGCCGATGAACCCGGCCGCGCCGGTAACAAGGATACGCATGAGGGCTCCTTAGGGGCACGGGTCTTATTTCATGGTTAACTCTCGGATGGTAGGGGCGGATGCCATGACCCAGCCTGCAAAAATCCTCGTGATCTTCGGCACTCGCCCCGAAGCGATCAAACTGTTCCCCGTGGTTCGCGCGCTCCAGGCCGATCCGCGCTTCCAGCCGATTGTCTGCGTTTCCGCCCAGCACCGCCAGATGCTCGACCAGGTGCTGGAGATCGCCGGGATCAAGCCCGATCACGATCTCAACCTGATGCAGCCGGGCCAGACGCTCGACGGGCTGACCGCCGCGCTGCTGACCGAACTGGGCAAGGTGATGGACCTTGAGCAACCGGCCCGCGTAATCGTCCAGGGCGATACGGCGACGGCGATGGCCGGGGCGCTGGCGGCTTACTATCGCAAGATCCCGGTCGACCATGTCGAAGCCGGTCTGCGTTCGGGCAATATCTATCACCCCTGGCCCGAAGAGGTGAACCGCAAGATCATCGGCACGATCGCCAGCCTGCACTTCGCCCCGACCCAGGTGGCGGCGGGCAAGCTGCTGGCCGAGCAGGTCGATCCTGCGCGGGTCCATGTCACCGGCAACACCGTGATCGATGCGCTGAAATGGGTGCAGACGCGGATCTTCGCCAAGCCCTCGCTGGCGGGCGACCTGGCTGACCTGGAAACCCTCTTCGCCGGGCGCCGGATCATCGGCGTGACCAGCCACCGCCGCGAGAACTTTGGCGATGGCATGGCCAATATCGCCGAAGCGATCCGCCGCATCGCCGCGCGCCAGGATGTCGCGGTGATCTTTCCGGTCCACCTCAACCCCAACGTCCGCGCGGTGATGGGCAAGGCGCTGGGCCAGCTGAGCAACGTCGCGCTGATCGAGCCGCTCGACTATCCGCATTTCGTCCGGCTGCTGACCATTGCCGAGATCATGCTGACCGACAGCGGCGGGGTGCAGGAAGAGGCCCCGGCGCTGGGCAAGCCGGTTCTCGTCATGCGCGAGACGACCGAACGGCCCGAGGGCGTCACCGCCGGCACAGCCAAGCTGGTCGGCACCGATGTCACTCGTATCGTTACCGAAATCTTCACCTTGCTCGACGATAAGGCCGCTTACGAGGCCATGGCGCGGGCCCACAATCCTTTCGGGGACGGGCAATCGGCGCGCCGTATCGTGGAGTTGATCGGGAATGAAATCGGATTCGAAGCCTGACGTCTGTGTAGTCGGTCTGGGCTATATCGGGCTTCCCACCGCCGCCATCGTCGCGCGGGCCGGGTGCCAGGTCCACGGCGTCGACGTGACGCAGAGCGTGGTCGATACGATCAACCGCGGCGAAATCCATATCGAGGAAGTCGATCTCGACGGCCTGGTCCAGGGCGTGGTCGCGCGCGGCCTGCTCAAGGCTTCAACCGAGGTCGCTCCCGCCGACGTCTTCATCATCGCCGTCCCCACCCCGTTCGACGCCAACCATGCGCCGGACATCTCCTATGTCCTCGCCGCCGGGGAAGCCGTCGCCAAGGTGCTGAAGGCCGGCGACACGGTGATCCTCGAATCGACTTCGCCCGTCGGCACGACCGAGGCGCTGCGCGATCTGATCGCGGCGCGGCGCCCGGACCTGAAGTGCCCCGGCCTGACCAGCGACATTCCCGACCTCTCGATCTCCTATTGTCCGGAGCGCGTGCTGCCGGGCCGGATCCTCGAAGAGCTGACCAATAACGACCGCTCGATCGGCGGGATCACGCCGCGCTGCGCCCGCAAGGCGCTGAGCTTCTACAAGCTGTTCGTGCGCGGCGAATGCGTCGTCACTGACAGCCGCAGCGCCGAGATGACCAAGCTGGTCGAAAACGCCTACCGCGACGTCAACATCGCCTTTGCCAACGAGCTGTCGATCGTGGCCGACACGATGGGGCTGGACGTGTGGGAAGTGATCCGCCTTGCCAACCGGCATCCGCGCGTCAACATCCTCCAGCCGGGGCCGGGCGTCGGCGGGCACTGCATCGCGGTTGACCCCTGGTTCATCGTCCACGGCGCGCCCGAGCAGACCCCGCTGATCCGCACCGCGCGCGGCGTCAACGACGGCAAGATCCACCACGTGATCGCCCGCGCCGAAGCGCTGATCGCGGCCAATCCCGGTGCCCGCGTCGCCTGCCTCGGCCTGGCGTTCAAGGCCAATATCGACGACTTCCGCGAAAGCCCGGCGCGGCTGGTGGCGGTGACCCTGGCCCGCAAGTTCGGCGCCCGCATCAAGGTGGTCGAGCCCTATGCCGCTGCCCTCCCCAAGGAATTCGCCGGGACCGAGGCCGAGCTGATCGACCTCGACACCGCGCTCGAGCAGACCGAGATCCTGCTGGTGCTGGTCGATCACGACCAGTTCAAGGCCGTGCCGCTGGCCGAACGCTCGGCCAAGCTGGTCTATGACACCCGCGGGATCTGGCTCGACCAGCCCCAGGCCGTGGTGCCAGAGGTCGAAGCAGAGCCGCTGCGCCGCGCGGGCTGAGGCTGCGCTTGCCAGAGCGTGGGGTGACTGCCACGCTGCGGTGATGACCGCCCGTCCGCTTTGCCTCGCCCCGCTTGCCCTGTTGCTCGGTTGCGCGACCACGCCGCCTGACGCGCTGGCCCCCAGCGCGCAAGACGCGTTCTGGAATGCGCTCTCCAGCCACTGCGGCAAGGCCTATGCCGGGCGCCTGGTCAGCGACGAAGCCCCCGATGCCGAGATGCGCGGCAGGCAGATGGCCATGCATGTGCGCGAATGTTCCGCGCAGGTGATCAAGGTGCCGTTCCACATCGAACGCCCCGATGGCTCGTGGGATCGCAGCCGCACCTGGGTGTTTACCCGCACCGCCACCGGCCTGCGGCTGAAACACGATCACCGGCACGAGGACGGCAAGCCCGACGCCATGACCATGTATGGCGGCGATACCGCCAGCCCGGGCACTGCCGCCGTGCAGGAGTTCCCGGTCGATGCCGAAAGCATCGCCCTGTTCCAGCGCGAGAGCCGATCGGTTTCGATCACCAACGTCTGGCGGGTCGAGGTGGACTGGCAGGGCACTGGCCCCGCGCGCTATGTCTATCAGTTACAGCGCAAGGCCCCCAATGCCCGCAATTTCCGGGTCGAGTTCGATCTGAGCAAGCCGATCACCCCGCCGCCAGCCCCCTGGGGGCATGAAGCCTCGCCGGGTAAGCCCTAGTCCCCGCCGCCGCCCCCGCCGTCCCCGCCGCCGCCATCGCTGTCAGCGGAATCGTCATTGTCGCGGTCGCGGTTGCTCGTGCCCGTATGGGTTGAGCCGGCATCGCCGCTGCTCTTGCCGTCGCCCTTGTTGCCACGGCGAAGGTTTCGGAAAATGGCCGGGGCCACGGCGATGAAGACCACGGCAATCGCAATCCAGACTGCGTAATTCATGGCTGGCCCTTTCCCCTGCTGACGCGCCGCAGCCTAGCAGCGCGACAGCGGCGGGCAAGGCTGCTAACCTGGCGCCATGCCCATACTGCGCCATGCCCTGGTCTACCTCGCCGCGATCTTTGCGCTGGGGTTTGTGCTGGGCACGGTGCGGACGCTGTGGCTGGCCCCGGTGGTCGGGCCGCTGGCAGCAGTCGCGCTGGAAGTTCCGGTGATGCTGGGGGCGAGCTGGTGGCTGGCCCGGCGCATGGCCGCACGCCGCCCCCTGCCCAGCCGCGGCGCGGCATTGCAGGCGGGCGGGATCGCCTTTGCCCTGCTGATGGCGCTCGAACTGGCGCTGGGCATGACCCTGTTCGGGCAGAGCGCGAGGGTGTGGCTGGCCGCGCTGACCACGCCGTCCGGCGCGCTGGGGCTGACCGGGCAAGCGCTGTTCGCGCTGATGCCGGCGCTGGTCTGGAAGCGCTAGCGGCGCTCTACCTGCAGCACGGCGGTCATCGGCAAGGGCGCGTAGCAGTGCGGGAACAGGGCGTTCCCGCGCGAGACTTCCCAGCGGATCGCCTCGCCCAGCACGGCCAGGTCCACCTCGGCGATCACCAGGCCGGGCTGCCCGGCGAAGTGCTTGTCGAGCGTGCCCTGCAACTGATCGAGCGCGGACAAGTGGATATAGCCATCGGCCAGATCGACCGGCGCGCCGTGAAACACGCCGTCGACCTCGAACTGCGCCCATTGGGCGGCGGAGAAGATCTTGAAGGCGGTGCTGGGGTGCGGGCTTTCCATGGGCCCGGCCCTAACCGATCGAGGCCAGAGTGGCAAAGCCCCCGGGGAGGAGAACGGCGGACCGGCGGTTTGGGCCGCCGGTCCGCCGGCCAGCGCCTACTTGGCCGCGGGGGGAGGTGCGGCTTCGGTGGGGCTGGCGGTCTCGACGGTGGTGGTCATTTCGGTCTTGGGCAGGTCAACCGGCACGGCGGCCTCGGTCGGGTTCTCGGCGACCCATTCGCTGGAGGGCGCGGTCGGCTCGGCGTTGGCGGCCTGCTCCTCGGCGGGCTTGCTGCAACCGCTCAGGGCGAGCAGCGCGGCGGCGGTCAGGCCGGTGAAGATCGGGGTGAGGCGGGTGCGGATCATCGCGGTGCTCCTGGCTGGTTGATGGGGCCAGGATAGCGCAAACGGGCTGGCGCGTCTGTGATCCTGATCAACTTTCGCGGGCAAGCGGAGGCGCCCGCTGGCGAGTGCGGGGTAACGCCAATGGGGAGACGCGGGCGGGTGGCCGGCGCGGGGGTGCCTGAACCAGACGGGCTTGGCTGGGGCGCTAGGATTGCGAACGGCTGACGAGCAGCACCCCGGTGGACTTGTCGGCACGGTCCTGCGGGCGAAGCGGCGGCGGGGAGGACTCGCAAGTGTTCCGCCGACCGTCGGGGCATACCCCGAAATTGCGGAGCCGGAGATCGCCGGCCCCTCCTCACCTCAATGGGGCGCGGACGCCTCCGCTGGAGGGTTCGCGCCGGCCTCGCGGGGCCGGGCCAAGAGCTCATCACCCCGCACCGCCGCTGGACCAGTGGTTAGCTGGTGGGATGGTTTATAACCGATATGGTTTTCTTTGTCAAGATGACTAACCGCCCGTCATTCCCGCGAAAGCGGGAACCCATCTCCCTATCGGTCGGCCTGGGCGGACAGCTGCGGTGATGGGCCCCCGCTTTCGCGGGGGTGACGCGTATTAGATTACAGCCCCTGGGTCAGGATCACGCGGTAATCGGCGCCTTGAAAGCGGTGCTGGCGGGCGTCCTGATAGGCGGGCGAATTGTACCAGGCGCGGGCCGCGTCCATGTCGGGGAATTCCACGATCACGCTGCCCAGCGCCTCAGGCCCTTCCAGCGTCTCGATCGCGCCATAGAACACCAGCGGCTTGCCCGGATGGCCGCCGAGTGACTGGCCGGCCTTGGGGCCATATTCGGCCATGGCGGCGGCATCGTGTTCGCGTTCCTTGATGAAGATCAGATAGGCGCTCATTCGGGTATCCCTCTCGCTAGTCGCGGTGGATCATGGCGAAATGGCGCGGCTTGGCAAGGGCGAGCGGACCAGCGCCGCCCCGCCATTCCCGCGAAAGCGGGAACCCAGGGTCAGTCAGCGCTGGGTCCCCGCCTGCGCTGGGATGACGAAGGGGGGAGTGTCACCACTGCTATTCGCGTTAATCAGGACGCGTGGTCGGCCTAATCTTGGCGTAACGAGTCTAGCACATGCCGTAGCGCGCGATCATAACTGTCAAGGCATATCTGGAGCTCTTCGTCATCCATGTCGGCGTACTGAGAAACTAGCCAACCTCCGAGTTCGCGCTGAGTTGGAGACCACTTCCCTCTTGCGAAGGTCAATATGCGCACATCGGATCCAATGAAATCCTGCCGAGACAGCAAAGCCCTGGAAATTAGTGACGACGATAATCGCTTCTTATGCAGATCGAAGGGAACCTTAGTCCAACCAAGAACGAAAGTTGGGACAACGTTGCCACCTTCAATCGAAAAATATGTTGGGTCTATTCTTGTATAATTACTTTTTCCGTCGGGAAGTTTCCCTAACTGAAACGAGTATCTCTCGGAATCAAATTCACGGGTAGCGACTAGCTGACGTTCTTGAGCATACTCATAAAAGACCGGCAAAATTTGGTCGGCTGCCATCCTAAGATAGCCATCATAGTGGGCCGTCCGCTCGATCGCGCCCTCTAAGCTGACCTCGCGATTAGCAATTTCAGAGCAAAGCTGAAGGATTGGCCGGAGAGATTGCTTCGGCGGGTTGCGCTCTAAGCGGAGTAATGCGTCGACAGTGTCATCGAAACGCTGAAAGTTCTGCCGCGTCCAATTTAGGACGTTAGTTATCTTGGTGACGGTCTGCTTTTTAGGAGTCTTTTCCATAATTTAGGCCAATATGGCCAATAATGTCGTTGATGTCGATAACTTTGCCGGGGTTAGGCACATCTGCTTGGTACCAAACTTTATACCAAGGAGTCCCCTCAAGGTGGGAAATTCGCCGCACTTCCGATGCAGACAAGTGCCCATATTTATTCCAAATTGACTCAAATAGTGCTATATCTAATTCTTGGAATTTCTCCTCAGCGAGGACGCGAGTCCTTAGCTCGACATCAAATTTCGTCAGAAACTCTACTTCCTTATCTCCATCTGTTTGGGAGAATATTTCTCGGAAGACAGGTCCATGGTCCCAAGCTTCTGCCCGTGCCGGCGTAAGTAGGACGCGATTGTGAACTAGCGCCCCCTCGTAGATAAAGAAAACTAGTTTATTCAGCCACAGTGATGAAGTGCGAACGCCCGCCGACTTGGCCTTTGCAATGCACCAGTTTGCAATGGCACGCACATCGTATTCGCGAAGAGATAGATTGAAGAAACGACGCCGCACTCCGCCTTTGAAGTTTGTGCGTTCCGGAATGTCGGAGGTATCAATCTCGTCGTCACTCATCGCTGCGAGAGCGAGAAGGTCATCTTCGACTGCCTTGCTGTTCTCATTCATAGTGCTTCTTCGAACGCCTTGCGTTCTCGCGTTGTGGCCTTTCGAGCACTGATGATCCGCCCGGGCCGCCAGAGCCTTCCGGCATCATAGACTGGATCAGTGTGCACGACCACCACTAACGTGTGCTGAATGAATCCATAGGTCTGCCAGCGCACCTCGCCATCAAATGGGTCGTCGAAGCTTTGGTGCATTGGATCGTCAAACACAAGCACGGCAGTCGAAAACGATACGCCGTGCTTGCGTTTGTTTGAGACGTTCTTCGCCTCATCCCATGTCCAGCAACCTTTAGTCACAAATCTCGTCGGCGCTCACTCCGCCGCCTGAACCCCTTCAGCCCCGAACATATCCGGCTCGCTCGCCACGCCCGGCTCGTTCGCGGCATCACCAACAGCCTTGGCGCTGCGGCGGCTGTCGAAGTTGTTCCAGACCTGCTGCCAATCGCCCTTGGTGGCGCCCTTGGAATATTCCGTCGCGCGGGCTTCGAAGAAGTTGGCGTGTTCGACGCCGTTGAGCAGCGGGGCGAGCCAGGGGAGCGGGTGATCCTCGATCATGTAGATCGCCGGCAGGCCGAGCTGGCTGAGCCGCCAATCGGCGATGTAGCGGATGTAGCGCTTGATTTCCTTGGGGCTCATCCCCGGAACCGGGCCCTGTTCAAAGGCCAGGTCGATGAAGGCATCTTCCAGCCGCACGGTCTTCTGGCAGCAATCGATGATGTCTTCCTTGACCGCCTTGGTCAGGCAGCCGCGTTCCTTGGTGAAGGCGTGGAACAGCTTGATGATGCCTTCGCAGTGCAGGCTTTCATCGCGGACCGACCACGAGACGATCTGGCCCATGCCCTTCATCTTGTTGAAGCGCGGGAAGTTCATCAGCATGGCGAAGGAGGCGAACAGCTGGAGCCCTTCGGTGAAGCCGCCGAACATGGCGAGCGTGCGGGCGATGTCCTCGTCCGTGTCGACCCCGAAGGTGTGCAGGTAATCGTGCTTGGCCTTCATCTCCTCGTACTCGAGGAACATGCCGTATTCCGCCTCGGGCATGCCGATCGTGTCCAGCAGGTGGCTGTAGGCCGCGATGTGGACCGTTTCCATGTTGCTGAACGCCGCCAGCATCATCTTGATCTCGGTCGGCTTGAACACGCGGGCGTACTTGTCGTGGTAGCAATCCTGCACCTCGACATCGGCCTGGGTGAAGAAGCGGAAGATCTGGGTCAGCAGGTTGCGCTCAGATTCCGAGATCTTCTGCGCCCAATCGCGGCAGTCCTCACCCAGCGGCACTTCCTCAGGCATCCAGTGGATCTGCTGCTGCCGCTTCCAGAAGTCATAGGCCCAGGGATATTCGAAGGGCTTGTAGGTCTTGCGGGCTTCAAGAAGGGGCATCGAAACGACTCCGGATGAGCAAACTGGTTATAACACGAAAAACGGGTGCAGTGCGGATGGTCAGGGCGTCAGGTCCATCGACTGGGCCCGGGTCAGCAGCAGGGTGAACAGCACGGATGCAAAGCCGAAGGCGAGGAGCATGGTCCCGACGATGCGGCGCATATAGCGCGCCGGCTCACCGGGATGGCGCCGGGTCAGCACGGCCAGGCCCAGGGCAAACGCAACCGCGCCAACCGAGACCAGTGCCAGGCGCCCGACATCCATGCCCTAAGCCCCGTGCTGCGCCATGCCGCTTATTGGCCTGAACCTTACTGGCATGCGAGGCATTCCTCATAGTCGGTCTGCCCGCCGGCGGTGAGTTCCATGACGGGGGCATCGGCGGTGTTATCCGCCTCTACCCCGCCGGCGAACCCGGCGCGCTGGACCGACTTGGACCGCAGGTAATAGAGCGACTTGATGCCCTTCTCCCAGGCCTGGAAGTGCAGCATCATCAGGTCCCACTTGTCGACATCGGCCGGGATGTAGAGGTTAAGGCTCTGCGCCTGGTCGATGTAGGGGGTGCGATCAGCCGCGAATTCGAGCAGCCAGCGCTGGTCGATTTCGAAGCTGGTCTTGTAGACGGCCTTTTCCTCTGGCGAGAGGAAATCGAGGTGCTGGACCGATCCGCCATGTTCCAGGATCGAGTTCCAGACATTGGTCGAATCCTTGCTCTTCGAAGCGAGCAGCTTCTCCAGGTAGGGGTTCTTGACCACGAACGAGCCCGACAGGGTCTTGTGGGTATAGATGTTGGCCGGGATCGGTTCGATGCAGGCCGAGGTGCCGCCGCAAATGATCGAAATCGACGCGGTCGGCGCGATCGCCATCTTGCAGCTGAAGCGCTGCATCACACCCATGTCGGCGGCATCGGGGCAAGCCCCGCGTTCCTGCGCCAGCATCAGCGAAGCCTCGTCCGCCTTGGCGGCGATGTGCTTGAACATCTTGAGGTTCAGCGCCTTGGCCATCGCGGTTTCAAAGCCGATGCCCTTGAGCTGCAGGAACGAGTGGAAGCCCATCACCCCCATGCCGACCGAACGTTCGCGCATGGCGGAATACTTGGCGCGGGCCATCTCGTCCGGCGCGCGGTCGATATAGTCCTGCAGCACGTTGTCGAGGAAGCGCAACACGTCCTCGATGAACAGGTCGTCCTTGTTCCACTCATCCCAGGTTTCGAGGTTGAGCGAAGACAGGCAGCAGACCGCGGTGCGATCGTTGCCAAGGTGATCGACCCCGGTCGGCAGGGTGATTTCCGAGCAGAGGTTCGAGGTCGAAACCTTGAGCCCCAGATCGCGGTGATGCTTGGGCATCATCCGGTTCACCGTGTCGGAGAAGACGATATAGGGCTCACCCGTGGCGAGGCGGGTTTCGACCAGCTTCTGGAACAGGCTGCGGGCATCGACCGTGGCGCGGACCGAACCGTCCTTGGGCGAACGCAGGTGGAATTCGGCGCCATCGCGCACGGCTTCCATGAACTCGTCGGTCAGCAGCACGCCGTGGTGCAGGTTCAGCGCCTTGCGGTTGAAATCGCCCGAGGGCTTGCGGATCTCAAGGAACTCCTCGATCTCCGGGTGGCTGACGTCGAGATAGCAGGCGGCCGAGCCGCGGCGCAGCGAACCCTGCGAAATCGCGAGGGTCAGGCTGTCCATCACGCGGACGAAGGGAATGATCCCGCTGGTCTTGCCATTGAGGCCAACCGGCTCACCAATCCCGCGGACCTGGCCCCAATAGGTGCCGATCCCGCCGCCGCGCGAGGCGAGCCAGACGTTCTCGTTCCAGGTGCCGACGATGCCTTCGAGGCTGTCCGAGACCGAGTTCAAGTAGCACGAGATCGGCAGGCCGCGCCCGGTGCCGCCGTTCGAGAGGACTGGCGTTGCCGGCATGAACCACAGCTTGGAGATATAGTCATAGAGGCGCTGGGCGTGGGCCTCGTCATCGGCATAGGCATCGGCGACGCGGGCGAACAGGTCCTGATAGCGCTCACCCGGCAGCAGGTACCGGTCATCCAGCGTGTCCTTGCCGAAATCGGTCAGCAGGGCATCGCGGGCGTGATCGAGCTCAATGTCGAAGCGGCGCGGCTGGACCGACTTGGAATCCTCATGGCGGGGCGCGGCCACGGCCTTGACCATGGCTTCGGCGGCGGCCTGGGCCACCAGCGCTTCGGAACCGAGATCGGACTTGTCTGCCATGCCTACAGCCGGGCCGCTGCCCGCCTCCTTCTTCTTCGTCTTCACCGGCGCGTCGGCCGCCGTCATTGCATCCATTTCAGCCATCGTCGGCTCATCCCCGGACCTGAATTCCACGTGCTGCCCCTTGTCGTTCTTTATATCTGCCCCGTGCGATTTTCCGGACGCATCCGGTCACCGCAATGTTCCACATTCGTTCGAATCGGCAGCGAAGCCGCGATCCTACCAGACCGGGCGAACAAATGGAGAAAAACTTATCCCCGAAGTGTCCCCAACCCTGTCCGTTCCAGCCCCCGGGAAGCCCCTTTTCCGACCGAATCCCGCCCCACCCGCGCAATTTGCGCGTTTGCGGCTAAAGCTAGGTCTAGAGGTCCCCCCAAGTGCTGGACCACAACCTATAGTGCCCGATCGCGAATCGCGCGCAAGAGGGTAAATCGCGCATTCATCTTCTTCGCCGCCTCTTTCCTCCGGCTGACGGTCCCTTGCATTGCAGCGACGCGCGGGAAACCGGGCACTGGTGCGCCGCGCAAGAGTCAAAGTGAATCTGTGAAAAAATTTTTGTCCGGGGAGAGGGCTCCGGACGGGTTGACTAAGGATAGAATCAGGCCCCGCAACGAACTTGCGCGGCGGCGCTTTGGGGCTAGTCTGGCACCCCTGTCTGAAGGAGCCGGACCACTATGCTGAATATCATCGGGATTATTGTCTCAGGCCTGTTCGTGGGGGTGCTGGCGCGCTTCTTCTATCCCGGCGCGGTCGACATGGGTTTCTGGATGACCAGCCTGCTCGGCGTCGGCGGCGCGGTGGCGGTCGGCCTGCTTGGCGCGATGGCCAACGGCCAGGGCATCGGCGAAGGCTTCAACCGCGCTGGCTGCTTCTCATCGATCCTCGGCGCGATGCTGCTGATCTTTATCGGGCGGCAAATGGGCTGGGGGTTCTGACCACAACAGCGGCACATACTCCCCCCTCCCGCTTGCGGGAGGGGTCGGGGGTGGGCCCGGTGCAGCGCCTGACGATCAAGGGTCGCTTGTAGTCGCGACATCCAGGGCCCACCCCTAACCCCTCCCGCAAGCGGGAGGGGGACGAAGGCTGAGCTTTCGCGCTGCCGCTAACGCGCCACCCCGGCGATTGCATCGGCCACTTCATCGACCAGCTCGAGCGGCAGGTCGTGGCCCATGCCGGGGATCTCGTGCAGGCGCGCGCCGGGGATGTGGGCGGCGGTATCGCGGCCGCCTTCGACCCGGACCAGCGGATCGTCGACGCCGTGGATCACCAGGGCGGGCGCGGACACATTCTTCAGCCGCTCGCGCCGGCAGCCATCGTCAATGATCGCGGCAAGCTGGCGGGCCGAGCCGGTCGGGTGGAAGCTGCGCTGGAAATCGCGGGTGATCCGCTCGGCCAGGCGGTCCTCGGGCGAAGGATAGGCCGGGCTTCCGATCGCCCGGGCAATGCGGGTCACGTGGGGCACGATCTGGTCGAGCGAGGCATTGGCGGGCGGCGGCGTGGTCAGCGCCTTGAACGCCTCGGGCTTGGCCGGCGGCACACGGCGGTTGCCGGTGGTCGACATGATCGAGGTGAGCGAGAGGGTTCGCTCAGGGTAAGTCGCCGCCACCAGCTGCGCGATCATCCCGCCCATCGAGGCGCCAACGATGTGTGCCTTGTCGATCCCCAGGGCATCGAGCAAGCCCACGGCATCGGCCGCCATGTCGGTCAGCCGGTAAGGCAGCTTGGGCCGGAATCCGAACAGCCGCATCAGCGCCACCTTGCGGACATTGGGCACGCCATGTTCGGTGAACTTGGTCGAGAGCCCGATATCGCGGTTGTCATAGCGGATCACGCGATAACCGCGCGCCACCAGCGCCTCGACCAGCTCCATCGGCCAGAGCGTCAACTGCGCACCCAGCCCCATGATCAGCAGCAGCGGCGGATGCGCCGGATCGCCATAGGTTTCGTATTCGAGGGTCACGCCGTTGGTGGTGATCTGCAAGTTGGTTTCTCCCAATTCCCGTCTGTCCCGCGAAGGGGTTATGGCACCAGCACCGTATCGCGAGCGTGGGGTAGCATTTCCGGGTAGTCGAGCGTGAAGTGCAGCCCCCGGCTTTCCTTGCGCTCCAGCGCCGAGCGGACGATCAGTTCGGCGCATTGCAGCAGGTTGCGCAGCTCGATCAGGTCGGTCGAGACGCGGAAGTGACCGTAGTAATCGTCCACTTCCTCCATCAGCAGCTTGATCCGGTGCGAGGCGCGTTCCAGCCGCTTGGTGGTGCGCACGATCCCGACATAGTTCCACATGAAGCGGCGGATCTCGGTCCAGTTCTGCTGGATGATCACTTCCTCGTCGCTGTCGGTCACGCGGCTTTCGTCCCAGGCGCGGACCGGCGGGGCGGGATCGAAGCTGTCCCAGCGGGCCAGGATATCGGCCGCCGCCGCCTCGCCGAAGACGAAGCATTCGAGCAGGCTGTTGGAGGCCAGGCGGTTGGCGCCGTGCAGCCCGCTCTCGGTGCATTCGCCCGCGGCATAGAGCCCGGGCAGGTCGGTCCGGCCGTGCAGATCGACCACGATCCCGCCGCAGGTATAGTGCTGGGCCGGGACGACCGGGATCGGCTGCTTGGTCATGTCGATGCCCAGGCCGAGCAGCTTTTCGTAGATCGTCGGGAAGTGGTGCTTCACGAAATCGGCCGGCTGATGGCTGATATCGAGGTGGACGTAATCGAGCCCGTCGCGCTTGATCTCGCTGTCATTGGCGCGGGCAACGATATCGCGCGGGGCGAGTTCGGCGCGCTCGTCGTAATCGGGCATATAGCGGTGCCCGGTACGCGGGTTGAGCAGGTGCCCGCCCTCACCGCGCACGGCCTCGGTGATCAGGAAGTTCTTGACGTCGAGGTTGTAGAGGCAGGTCGGGTGGAACTGCATCATTTCCATGTTCCCGACGCGGCAGCCGGCGCGCCAGGCCATGGCAATGCCGTCCCCGGTCGCGCCGCGCGGCGCGGTGGAGAACTGGTAGACGCGCCCCGCCCCGCCGGTCGCCAGGATCGTGGCACGGGCGGTGTGCGCCTCGACCTTGCCGGTCTGCTCGTTGAGCGCATAGACGCCCCAGACCCGGCCCGAGCCCGAATAGCGCTCCTCGTGCCGCCCGGTGATCAGATCAATGCAGGCCTGATGCGGCAGCAGGGTGATGTTGGGATGCGCCTCAGCCGCGCGGAGCAGGGCATCGAGCACGGCGCGCCCGGTGGCATCATCGACATGGACGATCCGGCGGTGGCTGTGCCCGCCCTCGCGGGTGAGGTGGAGGTCCGGCCCTTCGGTGTTGAACGGCACGCCCAGGCTGGCCAGCCGGTCGATCGCAAGGGGCGCCTGTTCGATCACGAACTCGACCGTCTCGCGCCGGTTGAGGCCCGCGCCGGCCACCATCGTATCGCGAATGTGGTTTTCGAAAGTGTCCCCGGCATCAAGCACGGCGGCGATCCCGCCCTGGGCCCAGGCAGTCGACCCGCCATCGATCGCGCCCTTGGCCAGGACCAGCACCTTGACCTGCTCGGCCAGCGCCAGCGCCGCTGTCAGCCCCGCCGCGCCGGAGCCGACGATGATGACGTCGTGGCTCATAATCCCCCCTCCCGCTTGCGGGAGGGGTTGGGGGTGGGCCCTTGATCGAGCACTAGGCGGATGGCGGTAACCACACCCTCGACATTGCTCATCACTTCTGCGTTTGGAAAGTGTAGCACTTTGAATCCTGCTGCTTGGAGATGACAATCGCGGATCGGGTCACGATCTGGCTGAACATCATGCGAAAATCCATCCAGCTCCACGATCAGCATCTTCTCGCGGCACAGGAAGTCGGCAAAATAGGGTCCAACCGGCATCTGGCGGCTGAATTTGACCCCGAGTTGCGACCGCGAAAGAAACTGCCAAAGCAAGCGCTCCGCTGGTGTTGCCGCATGGCGAAGTTCACGGGCCCGGGTGGTGTTGCGCACCTTGAAGTTGCCGTAACTGGGCATGGGCCCACCCCTAACCCCTCCCGCAAGCGGGAGGGGGATTTAATTCCCTTCGCCCGCTCACGCCGCCTTGGCCGCGCTGCTGGTCAGGCTGACGAAGACGTCTTCCAGATCCGCCTCGCGGGTGCTGACATCGACGATGCCAAAGCCCATCGCCTGGACCAGCGAAAGCACTTCGCCGGCATTGCTGCGGTCCTTGTCGTAAGTGATTTCCAGTGTGTGATCGCCGCTCTTCTCGCACTTGAGGATCGCCGGGTGCGCGGGGCATTCGGGGGCGGGCTTGTCGACCGTGACCACCACCACCTTCTCGCGCGCCATTTCAACCAGTTCGCGAGTCGGCTTGTTGGCGATCAGTTCACCATGGTTGATGATGGCGATGCGGTTGCACAGCTCTTCGGCCTCTTCGAGGTAGTGCGTGGTCAGCACCACGGTCACCCCGTGAGCGTTGAGATCGCTGACCAGTTCCCACAATTGGCGGCGCAGTTCGACGTCGACCCCGGCGGTCGGTTCATCGAGCACGATCACCGGCGGCTGGTGGACCAGCGCCTTGGCGATCAGCAGGCGGCGCTTCATGCCGCCCGAGAGCGTGCGCGAATAGGCATTGGCCTTGTCCGACAAGTGGACCTGGCCGAGCAGTTCCAGGCTGCGCCGCGCCGCCTTGGGCACGCCGTAAAGCCCGGCCTGGATGTCCAGAACCTCGACCGGGGTAAAGAACGGATCGAAGACGATTTCCTGCGGCACGATCCCGATCGCCCGCTTGGCGTTGCGCGGATCCTTGTCGATGTTGAAACCCCAGATTTCCGCCGATCCGCTGGTCTTCATCACCAGGCCGGCGAGGATGTTGATCAGGGTCGATTTGCCCGCGCCATTGGGGCCAAGCAGGCCGAAGATTTCGCCCTGCGGGACATCGAAAGAGACGCCCTTCAAGGCCAGTTTACCCTCGCCCTGACCGGCTGGGGCGTAGCGCTTGACGAGGTCGCGGATGCGGATGGCGGCGGGCTGTTCCATGAGGGCGCTCTTGCGGCAGGACGCGCGCTTCGTAAAGCCCCGCCAAAAGCCCTGTTGCACTTGTTGCGACTTGCCGCGCCTTACCGCCCTGTTAACCACGTCCGTCCAGCATAGCGTTAAGCCGCGGCGGGCTAGGAAAACCGTGATGAATCGGGGGACCACCACCAGCCGGCCGCTCAAGCGGCTGTTTCGCGCAGTTTGCGCGGTGCTGGCCTTTACCCTCGCCGCCTTCGCCGCCAACCCTGCCAAGGCCCAGGCCGTTGCCGCTACGGGCACCAGCCAAGCCATTGTCGTATCGCCGCTTTCGCTGGTCGCGAACCAGGCGATGAACTTTGGCCGGATCGCGCCCACTCCCGCCGGCGGGACTGTTGTGCTCAATCCGGATACGCTGATTTGCACCACCACCGGCACGATTGTGCGCGTCGGTGCCTGCCAGCCGGCCGAGTTCAGCGGCATGGGAGTGCGGCGGATGCGCGTTCGCATCACCCTGCCCACGACGATCTCGCTGACCCGGGTAGGCGGCGGCGCGACCATGACCGTGAATAACATCACGCTTGATCCGACGCCCGACCTTGTCCGCATTGGTAACGGCAACAATGCGCGGTGGGAGATCCAGCCCAACGACGGCATTTTTGATTTCCGGGTGGGCGGCACGCTGAATGTTGGGGCCAACCAGCTGGGCGGTGTCTACAACGGCACTTTCGTCGTCACCGTCCAGTACCAGTAGGCTGGAAATGCGCTGGCACGCCTGCTAGGGGCGAGGCCATGAGCAACCAGCCCGAAACCGCTATTGTCACCACCACCCGCGTTTCCTGCGATGGCGCCCGCGACATTCCCGGCGGCGCAGCGCTGGGCCATCCCCGCGTCTGGCTGGAAATCGACGAACGCGGCTATGCCGACTGCGGCTATTGCGACAAGCGCTTCGTGCTGAAGGGCGGGCCGGCCGACAGCCAAGCGGCCTGATACTGGCGCTGGCGGCACAAGCCCCTATATCAGGGGCATGACCACCGATCCGCGCGCCCTGCTCTATCGCCAGCTCGACCCCGCCCAGGCCCAGGCCATCACGCGCGAGGCATTGGCCCGCTGCGACGATGGTGAGCTGTTCCTCCAATATACTGCCAGCGAAACCTTCGGGTTCGACGATGGCCGGCTGAAGACCGCCGACTATGCGCGCGAGGCCGGGTTCGGCCTGCGCGGCGTCTCGGGCGAGATGACCGGCTTTGCCCACGCCAACGAGATCAGTGCCGAGGCGATCCGCCGCGCCGGACAGACCCTGGCCCTGCTTGACCCCGCCGCAAACAAGCTGGCC
>Ga0073920_1000086_pt1 | contig 17956 bp, 15 predicted proteins | sample GWRWT4_2Sept14_2_FD_70953 | JGI IMG/M metagenome (GOLD analysis project Ga0073920, IMG submission 70953) | Sand microcosm microbial communities from a hyporheic zone in Columbia River, Washington, USA - GW-RW T4_23-Sept-14 | ecosystem: Engineered > Artificial ecosystem > Sand microcosm >...
GCGGGAACGTAGATCGCCTGGACCGAGGTGATCGAGCCCTTGTTGGTCGAGGTGATGCGTTCCTGCAGCTGGCCCATGTCGGTGGCCAAGGTCGGCTGATAGCCCACCGCCGAAGGAATACGGCCCAGCAGCGCCGACACTTCGGACCCTGCCTGAGTGAAGCGGAAGATGTTGTCGACGAAGAACAGCACGTCCTGGCCTTCTTCGTCGCGGAAGTATTCGGCCATGGTCAGGCCCGACAGCGCGACGCGGGCACGCGCGCCCGGGGGCTCGTTCATCTGGCCGAACACCAGCGCCACCTTCGAACCGTCCGGCGTCGGGTTGCCGTCCTTGTCCTTGGCGATGACGCCTGCGTCGAGGAATTCGTGATAGAGGTCGTTGCCTTCGCGGGTGCGTTCACCCACCCCGGCGAAGACCGAAACCCCGCCGTGGCCCTTGGCGATGTTGTTGATCAGTTCCTGGATCAGCACGGTCTTGCCAACCCCGGCGCCCCCAAAGAGCCCGATCTTGCCGCCGCGCGCATAGGGCGCGAGCAGGTCGATCACCTTGATTCCGGTGACGAGAATGGCGGCTTCGGTCGACTGGTCAACGAACAGCGGGGCTTCGGCGTGGATCGGGTTGTGCTTGGCCGCGCCAACCGGGCCCTGCTCGTCGATCGGCTCACCGATGACGTTCATGATCCGGCCCAGGGTCTTGGGACCGACCGGCACCGAGATCTGCGCGCCGGTGGCGGTGACCGGCTGGCCGCGGGTCAGACCGTCGGTCGCGTCCATGGCGATAGTGCGCACGGTGTTTTCACCCAGGTGCTGCGCCACTTCGAGCACCAGGCGGTTGCCGTTGTTGTCGGTTTCGAGCGCCGAAAGGATCGCGGGCAGCTGGCCTTCGAAAGTCACGTCAACGACGGCGCCGATGACCTGGCTGATCTTGCCGGTCGCGGTTGCAGCCGCAGCGGCCTTCGGGGCGGCCTTCTTGGCCGGGGCTTTGGTCTTGGTGGCGGTGGCCATGTTCGTTTCCTTGCCTTGAATATCTTTAGAGCGCTTCAGCGCCAGCGATGATTTCGATCAGTTCGGTGGTGATCGCGGCCTGACGGCTGCGGTTGTACTGGATGGTCAGCTTGTTGATCAGCTCGCCCGCGTTGCGCGTGGCGTTGTCCATCGCGGTCATCGAAGCGCCCTGTTCGCTGGCCTGGTTTTCCAGCAGTGCGCCGAACAGCTGGGTGCGCAAGTAGCGCGGCAGCAGGGCGGCGAGGATTGCTTCTTCTTCGGGTTCGTAATCGACTGCGCTATCCGCTCCTGCGGTGCCCTCAACTTTGGGGGTCGGGACGGGCACGATCTGCTGCTGGCTGGGCACCTGGGCCAGCGCGCTTTGGAAGCGGGCGTAGAACAGGTGGGCAATGTCGAACTTGCCCTGATCGTAGAGCGCCAGCAGCTCGGCCGCGACCGCTTCGGCCTCGGCATAGCCGGGTTCGCGGACCGCGGTGGTGTCATAGCTCGCCAGGATCGCCTTGGGATAGGCCCGGCGGATTACCGCGCGGCCCTTGCGGCCGACCAGGTAGAATCGCACGGTCTTGCCCGCGGCTTCAAGGCGGCGAGCCTCAACCAGTGCGGCCTTGACGATGTTCGAATTGAACGCGCCGCACAGGCCCTTGTCGCTGTTGGCGACAACCAGCAGGTGGACCTGGTCCTTGCCTGTCCCGGCCAGCAGCTTGGGGCTGCTTTCCGAGACGGTGACCTTGCTGGCGATCGAGCCCATCACTGCCGCAAGCCGGCTGGCATAGGGCCGCGCAGCCTCGGCAGCAGCCTGCGCCTTGCGGAGCTTGGCGGCGGCGACCATCTGCTTGGCCTTGGTGATCTTCTGGGTCGATTTGACCGAGTTGATCCGCCCTTTGAGTTCTTTGAGACTGGCCATCGTTTTCTTTCTGGGCGGGCGTTGCCGGTAATTAGGGACAGTCCCTATTCGATAAATAGGGACTGTCCCTAATTACCTCCTCAGGCGAACTGCTTCGCGAAAGCTTCGAGGGCGGCAACGGTGCCCTTCTTGGCGTCGTCACCGAAGTCGCGGGTCTCGCGGATGGTCTTCAGCACCTGGGCATGCTTGTCGCGCATGAAGCTGAGCATTTCGGCTTCATAGCGAACCACGTCCGATGCCGGGATGGCGTCGAGGTAGCCGTTGGTGCCAGCGAAGATCGACACGGTCTGCTCTTCGAACGGCAGCGGGCTGAACTGGGCCTGTTTGAGCAGCTCGGTCAGGCGGGCACCGCGGTTGAGCAGCTTCTGGGTCGAAGCGTCGAGGTCCGAACCGAACTGAGCGAAGGCCGCCATTTCGCGGTACTGCGCCAGTTCCAGCTTGATCGAGCCGGCGACCTTCTTCATCGCCTTGGTCTGGGCCGCACCGCCGACGCGCGACACCGAGAGGCCGACGTTGATGGCCGGACGCACGCCCTGATAGAACAGGCCGGTTTCGAGGAAGATCTGGCCGTCGGTGATCGAAATCACGTTGGTCGGGATGTAGGCCGAAACGTCGCCGGCCTGGGTTTCGATGATCGGCAGCGCGGTGAGCGAACCGCCGCCCATGGAGTCATTCATCTTGGCCGCACGCTCGAGCAGGCGGCTGTGGAGATAGAACACGTCGCCAGGGTACGCTTCACGGCCCGGCGGGCGGCGCAGCAGCAGCGACATCTGGCGGTAAGCCACGGCCTGCTTGGAAAGGTCGTCGTACACGATCACGGCGTGCATGCCGTTGTCGCGGAAGAATTCGCCCATGGTCGCGCCGGTGTAGGGGGCGAGGTACTGCAGCGGGGCGGGCTCCGAGGCGGTCGCAGCGACCACGATCGAATATTCCATCGCGCCGTTTTCTTCGAGCTGGCGGACGATCTGCGCAACGGTCGAGCGCTTCTGGCCGACGGCGACGTAGATGCAGTAGAGCTTCTTCTTCTCGTCGGTGCCCGAATTCGGACCCTTCTGGTTGATGAAGGTGTCGATCGCGACGGCGGTCTTGCCGGTCTGGCGGTCACCGATGATCAGTTCGCGCTGGCCGCGGCCGACGGGGACCAGGGCGTCGATCGCCTTCAGGCCGGTCTGGACCGGTTCGTTCACCGACTGGCGCGGGATGATGCCCGGAGCCTTTACTTCGACGCGCATGCGGGTGGCGCCTTCGATCGGGCCCTTGCCGTCGATCGGGTTGCCCAGCGCGTCAACCACGCGGCCCAGCAGGCCCTTGCCAACGGGAACGTCCACGATGGTTTCGGTGCGCTTGACCGTGTCGCCTTCCTTGATCTCGGCGTCCGAGCCGAAGATCACGACGCCGACGTTGTCGGCTTCGAGGTTCAGGGCCATGCCCTTAACGCCATTGGCGAACTCGACCATTTCGCCGGCCTGGACATTGTCGAGGCCGTGAATGCGGGCAATGCCGTCCCCGACGGACAGCACAGTGCCGACTTCCGAGACCTGGGCCTTCGTACCGAAGCTGGCGATCTGGTCCTTGATGACCTTCGAGATTTCAGCGGCGCGGATATCCATGTTCAGCCTTTCATCGCATTCGCGAGGGTGTTCAAACGGGTACGGATCGAACTGTCGATCTGAGTGGAGCCGATCCGGACCACCAGGCCCCCGAGCACTTCGGGGTCGACATTCGCCTTGATCTTGACGTCCTTGCCTTCGCGGACCTTCAGCTTGGCGGCGAGCTCCTTGAGTTGGGCATCGCTGAGCGGATGGGCGCTGGTCACTTCGGCAGTCACTTCACCGCGCGCGGCGGCAGCGATCGTGGCGAAGGCGCGGACGACTTCGGGCAGCTTGGCAAGGCGGCGGTTGCCCGCCAGCACGCCGATGAAGTTCTGGGTAAGCTGATTGAGGCCAAGCACCTTGCCGACTTCGGCCATCGCGGCGGCAGCGGCATCGCGGCCGATCTGCGGATTGCGAATCAGTGCGGCCAGATCGGCATTGCCGAGAATCGCCGCACCCAGCTTGTCGAGGTCACCCTCGACAGCGGTTACAGCCTTGGTTTCGCTGGCCAGCTCATAAAGCGCAGAGGCGTATCGCCCCTGCAAGCTGGCCGTAATGCCGCCGGAATTCTCCACGCGCTCAAGTTCCTTGCATCGGGTGCATTGATGGAGCGAGAGCGGACCAGGTCCGCACATCTGCCCCTTGGACGGGGGCGCGCATAGCGGCGATTGTGCTGCGATGCAAGGTGGGGTTAGGACTATCCGGCAAGCAATTTGGGCGAAGGGCAAGTCGATGGGCGAAACGATCACGATCACCATGTCGGACGGGCATCAGATGCCGGTCTATCATGCCATGCCGAGTGGCGAACGCCGGGGCGGGCTGGTGCTGGTGCAGGAAATCTTCGGCGTTACCGATCATATCCGCGAGCTGTGCGACGAATATGCCGAAGGCGGCTATGAGGTTCTGAGCCCCGGCCTGTTCGATCGGCAGGAGCCGGGCTGCGCGCTGGGCTATACCGGCAGCGACTGGGAGCGCGCTGTTCAGATCGCGCGCGAAGAGCATGACTGGGATCAGGGCCTTAAAGACACTCAGACCTGTATCGACTGGCTGGCGGATAAGGGCGGGCCGGTTTTCATCGTCGGCTATTGCTTTGGCGGCTCGGTCGCCTGGCGGATGGCGCAGATCAGTCCGAACCTGACCGCAGCCTCATCCTATTACGGCGGCTACGTCGCAACGCGGTTTGCCGACGAGGCGCCGCAGGCCCCGGCGATCTGCCACTTCGGCCGCTATGACAACCTGGTCGACTTCGCCCCGGTTGAAAAGCTGATCGAAAAGCAGCACCCGACCGCGCAGATCTTCGTCTACGAGGCCGGCCATGGCTTCAACTCCGACCGGCGCAAGGACTGGCATCCGGAGAGCGCCGACCTGGCGAAAGAACGCACACTTATGCTGTTCAAGGCTTGTGGTGGCTGAGCGGCAAGTTTGAGCGCAAGCTCCGGGACGCCTTGCGCGGCCACATCGGGCAGGGCTTGCTTCAACAAGGAGCTATGCCATGACAGCCACGATGACCGATGCTGACGACGCCTGGACCGCCGTGTTGGCCCGTGACCGGGCCTATGACGGGCGCTTCGTCACCGGTGTGCTGACGACGGGAATTTATTGCCGCCCTTCCTGCGCGGCGCGGCATCCGGCGCGGCACAACGTCCGCTTGTTTGCCGATGGCGCGGCGGCGCGGGCAGCAGGCCTCAGGCCCTGCAAGCGTTGCCTGCCGGACGATGTCAGCCGCGACGAGCGCGCGGTGCTGGCTGCGATCGCTGCGATCAAGTCGGCCGAGCAGCCTCTGGCCCTTGCAGCGCTGGCGGCCGAGACCGGCTATTCGCCGACACACTTCCAGCGGGTCTTCACCCGCCATACCGGCCTGTCACCGGCCGCCTATGCCCGCGCGCTAATGCAGGCGCGGGCTGCCGAGGCGTTGACCGATGAGGGCAGCGTTACCGAGGCGATCTACGCCGCCGGCTATTCCGGGCCGAGCCGCTTTTATGAACGCAATCAGGGGAGACTGGGAATGACACCTTCGGCCTGGGCCAATGGTGGCCAAGGGGTGACGATCCACTGGGCCGTCGTGCCGACCTCGCTAGGGGCGATGCTGGTTGCGGCAACTGACAAGGGGGTCTGCCGCCTGTCCTTCAATGAAGGATGCGAAGCCTTGGAGCAGCGCTTTCCCAAGGCCAAACTGGTCGAGGGCGGAGCCGAGCTTGCCGCGCTGCTTGAGCAGGTAGTCGCGGCAGTCGAGGCACCCGGCGACTTTGCCCATATCCCGATCGACGTGAAGGGCACTGTCTTTCAGGAAGCAGTGTGGCAGGAACTGCGCCGCATCCCGGCTGGTGAGACCCGAACCTATGCCCAATTGGCCGCGGCCGTGGGCCGGCCCAGGGCAGTGCGGGCCGCGGGCAGCGCCAATGGGGCCAACAATGTTGCCGTGCTGATCCCCTGCCACCGGGTGATTGCAACCGGCGGCGGGCTGGGTGGTTATGCCTATGGCCTGGAGATCAAGCGCAGGTTGCTGGAAAAGGAATCGAAATGACCAAGACAATTGCAGCCTTCAAGGCGCTCCATGTTCCCGGCGATCCGCTAATGCTGTTCAACATCTGGGACGCCGGCAGTGCCAAGGCAGTCGCCAAGGCCGGGGCCAAGGCGATCGCGACCGGTTCCTATGGCGTAGCCGAAGCCCAAGGCTTCGCCGATGGCGAGGACTTTGCGATCGACGACGCCCTGCGCAACCTGGAGCGGATCGTGTCGGTCACCGAACTGCCGGTGACACTCGATTTCGAGACCGGCTATGGCGCAAACCCGGCCGAAGTCGCGGCATCGGTGCGCCGCGCTGTGGATGCAGGCGCTGCGGGGATTAACCAGGAAGACCGGATGCCGGGTGAGAGTGCTTTGCTGCCGGTCGCGCAGGCGGCCGAACGCGTCGGTGCAGCGGCCAGCACTGGACTGTTCGTCAACGCCCGCACCGACGTCTATCGCGGGGTTAAGCCCGAAGACTATGGCCAGCACCTGATCGATGCCGTGCTCGAACGTGCCGAGGCCTATGCCCACGCAGGTGCGGGCGGTCTTTTCGTTCCGTTCCTGGGCGATCATGCGGCGATTACGGTGATCTGTGCCGCCTCACCACTGCCGGTTAACATCCTGTGGGGGCCAGGGCGCGGCACTCGCGCAGAACTGGCTCTCTGCGGTGTCGCTCGGATCAGCTATGGTCATGGCCCTTGGGCCGCCGCGATGGACTGGCTCGAAGGCCAGGCAAAGTCGGTCTTTGCTGGCGAGATCGTTCCCTACGCTGCAGGATAAGCGGATTGACGGTCTGGCCCCTGTGTATCAATACGGCAATACACTATTGGGGGTTGAGCCGGATGACCGACGTTACCACTGTCGAGCCCTCCCGGATCAGGCGGATCGTCGCCCATCCTGCCAGCTTGCTGCTGATCGGCTTTGCGCTGATGGTCGCAACCGGTGGGGTCTGCTCCGTCGTGATCAACAAGCTGTTCGACACGTTCGACATCGCCCGCAACACCCCGCTCCGGATGATGGGGGCCATTGTCGTCGCGGCCATCTGCATCGCTGTCTACAAAGGCTACAAGCGCTGGATCGAACGGGCTCCGGACCGTGAGCTGGAGTTCGCCGGGGCCGGGCGCGAGCTGGCGCTGGGGCTGGGCGGCGGAGCGCTGCTGTTCACGATTATGACCGGGATCGTTGCACTGCTCGGCGGGTTCGAAATCCTCGGCCTGCGCGGCGCTGGTGCGATCTGGTCGATGCTCGCGCTGGCCTTGTTCAGCGGGGTGTTCGAAGAGATCCTGCTGCGCGGGATCGTCTTCCGTCAGCTAGAGGCCTGGCTTGGCTCCTGGATTGCCCTGGCTTTATCATCGGCGCTGTTCGGTGTCCTTCATATCACGAACCCGGGTGCGACCTGGTTCTCGAGCGTCGCCATCGCGGTCGAGGCCGGGATCCTGCTGGGTGCGGCCTATATGCTGACGCGGCGACTGTGGCTGGCGATCGGCATTCATGCTGCCTGGAACTTCACGCAAGGCTGGGTCTTCTCGGTCCCGGTCTCGGGCGGCGAGGCGCCGCTGGGCCTGCTGATCACGCGCCGGCTTGGGCCGGACTGGCTGACCGGCGGTGATTTCGGACTCGAGGCCAGCGTCGTGGCGATGGTCGTCGCCACGCTCGCCGGGGTGATTCTACTGCTCATGGCCATCCAGCGCGGGCAACTGGTCCCCGCTCCCTGGCGCAGCCAGCCTAGCTGAGCATCGGCGGCATGCCGGGTTCGGCCTTGGCCATGGCCGCCTGATACGTCGGACGCTGGCCGATCCGCTGGAGATAGGCGGCGATATTGGGGAAAGTCGCCAACGACATTCCGCCAAAGGCCCGGCCGGTCGTCAGGCTGAAGCCCAGCATGATATCGGCCAGGGTCAGGTTGCGGCCGCCGAAGAATTCAGCCTCGCCGGCGCGCTTCTCGACCATCTGCCACGCCTTGGCGGTGCGATCGGCGACGAACGGGGGCATTTCCGTCGCACCGGCGGCCTGCGCGGCAATTCCCATCATCCCGTTGGTCATCAAGGTGCCATTGGCAAAATGGAACCAGAACAGATGATCGGCAAAGTCCGGATCGTCGACGCCGGGCGAGAGGCGGCAGCCGCCATACTTGCGGTCGATATATTCGCAGATCGCGCCGCTTTCACCCAGCACCAGGTCGCCATCGGTGATCACCGGGGCAATCCCCATCGGATGGAGCGCCTTGTACTCGTCCGGCGCCAGCCGGTTGTCCTCGCGGCGATTGTAGAGCTTGAGGTCGTATTCGATCCCCAGCTCCTCGCACAGCCAGACGATCCGTTCCGATTGGGAAATTCGCAGGTGATGGACGGTCAGCATTTCACTTTTCTCCCGGATCGTTTGGTTCGGCGGCCAGTGTTGGCATCATATCGAACAGCTTGGCAAGCAGCTCGCGCGCCTGCGCCGCCGTGCCGCGGCCGTGGGGATCATAGGCGAGCGGACGCAGCAGCTTGATCGCGTCCACCACATCGCCCTGCTGGACCATTTCGCTGGCCAGGGTCAGGCGAGGACCATCAATCTGCGGCACAAGCTGCACGGCTTCGCGTAGCGCCTTGACGGCCACCGGTGAGGCCCGGCGGCCCTCGGCCGCGTAGGAACGGTAGAAGATCAGGCGAGAGACCGGATCGTCGGGATTGGCGTTCATCACGCGCGCGGCCAGGGTGCGGGCTTCGGTAATCCGAGCCTTGCGTTCAGCCTCTGGCAGATCCTTGGCGAGCGCCAGCATTGCTTCGGCCTTTCGAACCTGGGCGCGCGGGTCTTCAGGCGCTATCGACAAGGCGCGCTCGGCCGCAGTCAGGCAAGACCGGTGCTCCTCTGCTTCGCACCGGGCATCGGCTACCAGCCGCCAGCCATGCACGCTTGTTGGTTGGCGGGCGGCGAGGGCGTCCAGCTTGGTCAACCATTCGTCGCGCTTGGTCTTGGCTTCGGCCAGCCGCGTCTCGAAGTCCTTCTTGGGTTTGTCGTTCTTCTTCTTGGCGTCGCCCTCGGGTTCGGCTTCCTCGTCCGCTTTGCTTGGCAGGCGCAGGCGGCGGCCCATTTCGATCTGCGCTTCTATCAGCGCTGCCTCGTCTCCAGGAATCGGGCGCAGCTTGATTTCGCCGGCAGCGTTCTCCGGCAGCGGCACAGCCCGGAACGGAAAGCTTCGACCGGCGAGATAGACGCTCACTTCGCGCTGCAGGGCGATAAGGTCACCAAAAGCCCGGGCCGCCTTGTCCATTGGCACACCGCTGTTGATCAGATTCAGATAGGTGCGCAGCTGGCCCCTGCGGGTGTCGCCAAACGTCAGGTAATGGGTGACCAGCCAGGCATCACCATAGGACCAGCCGCGCCCATCGCGGCTATCCTTGATATAGCTGCCATCAATCATCCTGGCGGTCGGATAGCGGGCGGCATCCAGCTCATAGCTGCGGTGGCTGGCAGCCTTGCCGTAGGTGATCGCCCCCTTGCGTTCGAACGAGGCGGTCGAGGTGATCTCGGCAAAGCCTTCGACGTACCAGGCGGGATAGGCGGCCGGGGTATATTGCAGCATGTAGTGGTGGGCATATGCGTGGAACAGCACCAGCTGCCCGCTGAATTCACCATCGCCAGTGTTGCGCGGTACGACTGCGATCGCGCCATCCTCGCGCGGGCCATAGAACCCGGCGACATTGGCATCGGGGTTGCCATAAAGCCGGGCGACGTCGCCGATCGAGGAAACCAGCACGACCCGGACCTTGACGATCCTCCGATCTGCCTCATTGGCGCCCGTCGCCATGCGAAGCAGGGTGTGAAATTGCTCCAGTCGCTCGGCAAACTTGAGCAGGCCTTTTTCGTCGCCCGCGCTGAAGATGCGGAAATGCGCGGTTTCCGCCTCGCGCCAGTCGGCTGCGTGAGCCGTGCCTGGCAGGACAAGTGCGGCCAGAGCAAGCTTGAAACGCATCCACTATCCCCCTGATTCGTTTTGGGGAATGATACGAAGGCTGGCAGCTTCGGCTAGTCCCGATCGCGCCGCGCCCAGCCAGGGCTTGCGGGCTCGAGTTGACTGAGGAACGCCTCGGCACTGGCCAGGTAATGTGCGCGTTTCTCCTCGCTCATCCGGCGCCAGGTGGCATAGGGGTTGGCGAGGCGGATGTTGCGGCCGAGCTTGTCTGCGTTGCGATCGAGGAAGTGCCAGTAGAGCGCGTTGAATGGGCAGGCATCGGGTCCGGTCTTGAGCTTTACCTTATAACGGCAGGTCCCGCAGTAATTGCTCATCCGGTCGATATAGGCGCCGCTGGCGGCATAAGGTTTGGACGCCAGCCGCCCGCCATCGGCGAACAGCGCCATGCCGGCCACATTGGGCAGCTCGACCCAGTCGAAAGCATCGGCGTAGACCATCAGGAACCAGTCGGCGACCTCTTGCGGGCGGATTCCGGCGAGCAGGGCGAAGTTGCCCAGCACCATCAGCCGCTGGATATGATGGGCATAGGCGTTGTCGCGGGTGGTGCGGACGCAATCGGCCAGGCAGGCCATGTCGGTGTTACCGGTCCAGTAGAAGTCCGGCAGTGGGCGGGTCGCTGCCAGAAAATTATCCTCGGCGAGACCCGGCATCTCCAGCCAATAGACCCCGCGGATGTACTCGCGCCACCCGATCAGTTGACGGATGAAGCCCTCCACGGCGGCGAGCGGCGCACGGCCGGAACGAAATTCGGCTTCGGCGCGGCGGCAGAGGTCCAGCGGTTCGAGCAGGCCCAGGTTGATCGCGGGCGAAAGCACTGCGTGAAACAGGAAGTCCTGCCCCCGCACCATTGCGTCCTGCCATTGGCCGAACGTGGGCAAGCGGTCCTTGAGGAAGCTGGTTGCCGCCTGTTCTGCCTCGGCTGCGGTGACCGGCCAGTTGAAGTTTTCCAGAGAACCGAAGTGATCTGCGAAGCGTGTGCCAACGAGGTTGATCGCTTGCCTTGTCACGCCATCGAGCGCGAAGCGGGGCAGGGGCGGTCCAGTCAGCCCCGGTGGCGGGCCTGAGCGGTTTTCGGCATCAAAGTTCCATTTGCCGCCAAGCGGCTCCTTGCCGTCCATCAACAGCCCGGTGCGCCGCCGCATCTCGCGGTAGAAGAACTCCATCCGCAATTCCTTGCGGCCCGCCGCCCAGCCGGCGAACTCGTCGCGCGAGCAGAGGAAGCGGCTGTCGGGCAGGATCTCGACCGGGCAGCCGGCAAAGGTCTGCCAGTCGAGCATGGCTTGCTCGACCCGCCAGTCGCCCGGTTCGACCACCCGGATCAGGCGGGGCGCATGGCGCTCCGCCGCGCGGATGATTTCGCCAGTGATGCTGCCGGCGTTGTCGGGATCGTCGAGCGCGACATAGTCGACTTGCCAGCCCGACGCGCGCAGTTCCGCCGCGAAGTGGCGCATGGCCGAAAAGATCAGCGCGATCTTGGCCTTGTGGTGGCGCACGTGGGTGGCTTCCTCGGCCACCTCCATCATCAGCACCACGGTGTCGGCCTGATTGAAGCCCTGCAAACTGGCGAGACCGTGCGAAAGCTGGTCGCCCAAGATGGGCACAAGCACTGTCATACGAAGCTGTATGGATCGATATCCACCGCCACCCGCACGCCCTGCGGAAAGGCGAGCGCGCCGAGCCATTGCCGAATGATGTCCTGCAACTGCGCCGAGCGCCGCGCGTTGATCAACAGGCGATAACGATAGCGCCCGCGCAGCAGCGAGAGCGGCGCTGGAGCGGGGCCGAGGATCATCACGTCGGGCAGGTCAGGCCGCGCGCCGCCGATCTGGCGGGCGGCCTCGCGCGCCTCGGTTTCATCTTCGCTTGAGACAATGATCGCGGCCCAGCGGCCGAACGGCGGCGCCCCGGCATCGCGGCGGGCCTCAGCCTCGGCGGCGTAGAAAGCATCGCGATCACCGGCGGCGAGCGCGGCGATCACTTCGGCTTCAGGATGGCGGGTCTGGATCAGCACTTCACCGGGCTTTACCCCGCGCCCGGCGCGGCCGGCTACCTGGGCTATCTGCTGGTACGTCCGCTCGGCCGCGCGCAGGTCGCCGCCTTCCAGGCCCATGTCGGCATCGATCACCCCGACGAGAGTCAGTTCGGGAAAGTGGTAGCCCTTGGTGACGAGCTGGGTGCCGACGATCACGTCGATTGCGCCGCCCTCGGCCCGCGCGACGAAATCGGCGATCTTCTCAGGGCTGTTGAGCGTATCGGAGGTCGCAATTGCGATCCGCGCCTCGGGAAACAGACCGCTGACTTCATCGGCGATGCGCTCCACCCCGGGGCCGCAAGCGACCAGACAGTCTGGCGTGTGGCATTCTGGGCAGGCGTCCGGCACTTCCGAGGCGTGGCCGCAGTGGTGGCAGGCTAGCCGCCGGGAAAGCCGGTGCTCGACCAGCCAGGCCGAGCAATTGGGGCACTGAAAGCGATAGCCGCAGTGGCGGCACAGCGTCAGCGGGGCATAGCCGCGGCGGTTGAGGAACAGCAGCGATTGTTCGCCACGCGCCAGCCGGTCTTCCAGCGCCTTGACCAGCGACGGGGCGAGCCAGTGCTGGCGCGCCGGCTCATCCTTGCGCAGATCGACCACTTCGATGTGGGGCAGGGTGGCCCCGCCGAACCGGCTGGGCAGGTCGATCTTCTTGTAGACCCCGGCTTCGGCCAGCTGCAGCGATTCGAGCGCCGGGGTGGCGCTGGCCAGGATCACCGGGATCGCCTCGAACCGGGCGCGGATCACGGCGACGTCGCGGGCATTGTAGCGCACCCCGTCGTCCTGCTTGAACGAGACCTCGTGCGCCTCGTCGACCACGATCAGGCCGAGCTGCTTGAACGGCATGAACAGCGCCGAACGCGCGCCGACCACCACCTGCGCTTCACCCGAAACGATTGCCCGCCAGGCCCGCCGCCGCTCGCTCTGCTTGAGGCTGGAATGCCACAGCACCGGCGGCACGCCAAAGCGCGCCTCGAACCGGCGCAGGAAGTTCTCGGTCAGGGCGATTTCGGGCAGCATCACCAGAACCTGCTTGCGGTCCCGGATCGCTGCGGCGATGGCCTCGAAATAGCACTCGGTCTTGCCCGATCCGGTCACCCCGTCGAGCAAGAAGGTCTGGAATTTTTCAGCCCCCACGGCGGCCACGAATTCATCGGCGGCGGCTTGTTGCTCCTCCGACAATTCGGGCTGGGCATGATCGGGCCGGGCGCGGGGATAGGCCCGGTCAAGGTCGACCGTCACCGGCTCCAGCATCCCGCCATTGACCATCCCGCGCAGCACGCCTTCGGAGACTGACGCCAGTTCGGCCAGTTCGCGGATCGAGGCCTGCTCGCCCTGCAGGGCATCGAGGGCTGCGGCGCGCTGCGGGGTCAAGCGGGCGGGTTCATGGCCGGACAGGCGGTACTCGGTCGTCGTCCCGCCGCCGCGCAGCGCCGCCATCGATCCCAGCATCATCCGCGCCACCGAATTGAGCGGCGCGCAATAGTAATCGGCGGTCCACTCGACCAGCCGCCGCAGCGGCTCGGCAATCGGCGGGACCGGCAGCACCTCCAGCAGCGGGCGCAGCTTGCTCTCGGGCACTTCGGTGCCGTCCAGCCGCTCCGGCTCCCAGACGATCCCCAGCACCTGGCGCGGGCCGAGCGGGGCGATGACCACGTTGCCAAGCTGCACTTCGACGCCCGGCGGCACCCGGTAATCGAGCACCGACAGCACCGGATTGAAGACAAGGAGGCGAACGCGGCTCATGAGTCTCGTCCCTATGCGCAGAAACGGCGCTGGGGGCTAGGCCCTCGCCAAAGCCTTCCCTATAGCAAACGGGAATCGTTACCGGAGCACGCACCCGTGAAGTTCTTTGCCGACACTGCCGAAATCGCCGAGATCAAGGACCTGGCTGCCACTGGCCTGCTTGATGGCGTCACCACCAACCCCTCGCTGATTGCCAAGTCGGGCCGTGATTTCATTGAAGTGACGCGCGAAATCTGCGGGATCACCAGCGGCCCGGTCAGCGCCGAAGTGGTCGCGCTCGATCACGAAGGCATGATGCGCGAGGCGGAAATCCTGCGGAAGATCGCCGACAACGTCTGCATCAAGGTGCCGCTGACGATCGACGGCCTGAAGACCTGCAAGGCGCTGACCAGCGACGGCACGATGGTCAACGTGACCCTCTGCTTCTCGGCCAATCAGGCGCTGCTGGCCGCCAAGGCCGGGGCCAGCTTCATTTCGCCCTTCGTTGGCCGCCACGATGACAACGGCTGGGACGGGATGCAGCTGATCAGCGACATCCGCCTGATCTATGACAACTATGGCTTCCAGACCGAGATCCTGGTCGCTTCGGTCCGCCACGGCATTCACGTGCTCGAAGCTGCCAAGATCGGTGCCGACGTGATGACCGCGCCGCCTTCTGTGATCAAAAGCCTGTTCAAGCACGTGCTGACCGAAAAGGGCATCGAAGGCTTCCTGGCCGATTGGGCCAAGACCGGGCAGTCGATCTGATCGGGTAGACCATGGCCGACGACACGCCCCTCGATCGCTTCCGCTCTGTCCTGACCGGCGCCAGCCGGGCGATCGCGCACGAGCCGGAGCTGGAGGTGGCCTGGACGGCCGACATGGCCGTGGCCAACGGCAAGAACCTGCGGGTGCCGATGCCGGGCCGCAACCTGCCGCGCGAGCAGGCAATGGAAGCGCGCGGTCACGCGGATTCGATGGCGCTGCGGCTGCGCCACCATAACGAGGCGCTCCACGCCAAGGCCGCGCCGAGCGATCCCTCGGCCCGGGCCTGTTTCGACCTGGTTGAGCAGGTCCGCTACGAAGCCTTGGGCTCCAAGGCCTATGCCGGGATGCGCGACAACCTCGATGCGGCGATGGCCGTGCGGATTGGCGGCGATCCGATCGCCCGCGCTTCCAGTCCGGACGAAGTGCCGCTGCCGGTCGCGCTCTCGCTTCTGCTGCGCGAACACCTGACCGGCCAGCCGGTGCCGGAAGCCGCGCGCAAGGGCACCGATATGCTGCGCGGCTGGATCGACGAGCGTGCCGGGACCGATTTCGACGCTCTGGCCACGCTGCTTGATGACCAGAAGGCCTTTCAGGCGCTCAGCCTCGACATGCTCCAGCATCTTGAGCTGACCCGGTCCGAGCCGATGGAGGCCGAGCCCGAAGAGGGCGAGGATCAGGACGGCGAGGACGACAGCGAGGACAATCCCGACGCCGGCGATAGCCAAGAAGACCAGGCCCCCAGCGAAGTGGCCGGTGAGCCCAGCGAAGGCGACGAGGAAGGCGAGGGCGAGGTCGAGCAGCAGGTCGAGGACGACAATGCCGAGGCTGAAGCTGGCGACGATGGCGAGGAGGGGATGCTGCCCGTCCGGCCGAACCGCCCCTGGACCGATGTTCCAGCCAGCTTTGACTACAAGGTCTTCACCGAGCAGTTCGACGAAGTCGTCGCCGCGCAGGACCTGTGCGACGAGGAAGAGCTGACCCGCCTGCGGGCCTATCTCGACGCGCAGTTGAAGGGTCTGCAGGGCATTGTCACCAAGCTCGCCAACCGGCTGCAGCGGCGGCTGATGGCGCAGCAGAACCGCTCGTGGGATTTCGACCAGGAAGAGGGCATCCTCGATGCCGCGCGGCTCGCCCGCGTGGTGATCTCGCCCGGCCAATCGCTGTCCTACAAGGTTGAGCGCGATGTCGAGTTCAAGGACACCATCGTCACCCTGCTGATCGACAATTCCGGCTCGATGCGCGGCCGGCCAATCTCGATCGCCGCGATCAGCGCCGACGTGCTGGCCCGCACGCTGGAACGCTGCGGGGTGAAGACCGAGATCCTTGGCTTTACCACCCGCGCCTGGAAGGGCGGGCAGAGCCGCGAATCCTGGCTCGCCAATGGCAAGCCGGCCCAGCCGGGCCGCCTCAACGATCTACGCCACATCGTCTACAAGCGGGCCGACGAGCCCTATCGCCGCAGCCGCCGCAACCTGGGGCTGATGATGCGTGAAGGGCTGCTCAAGGAAAACATCGACGGCGAAGCGCTGCTCTGGGCGCATACCCGGATGCTGGCGCGGCCCGAGGATCGCCGGATCCTGATGGTGATCTCGGACGGCGCACCGGTCGATGATTCGACGCTGAGCGTGAACACCGCCGGCTATCTCGAACAGCATCTGCGCCGCGTGATCGACTGGATCGAGCGCCAGTCGCCGGTTCAGCTCGTCGCCATCGGCATCGGCCACGACGTGACCCGCTATTACCGCCGCGCCGTGACGATCATGGATGTGGAGCAGCTGGGTGGAACGATGATCGAGCAGCTCGCCAGCTTGTTCGAGGACGAGTAGTCCCAAGCCTGCGCCGCTTTCGACAGTTCATCGCAGGCCCTCTTGCGCGTGAACTGATCCTCGCTATGCCTTCGCTAAGAACATGAAAAGCACATCGATTCTCGTGGGGGTTTTGGCTGGCGTGGTGGCATCGGCTGCCGGACCGGCCGTGGCGCAGACTTTGCCGGAGCAGGCGCCAGCCGCTGCTCCGGCATCTACCCCGGCAGCCCCGTCGCCACCCTCGGCTTCCACCTGCCCGAGCGATGCGAAGTGCATTCCCGCGCTGACTGCTGTCTCCCTGAAGATCGGCGCCACGCTGGGGAGCAAACTGTCTGTCTCCGGCCAAACCTTCCCGATTGCCTTGGCCGAGCCGATCACGGTCGATGGCCAGGAACTGATTCCAGCCGGTGCGACCGGAATGGGCGAAGTGGTCCATGCCAAGAAGACCGGCGTCGGGGTCGGCGGTGAACTGGTCCTCGCGGCGCGCTATCTTGATTTCAATGGCCTGCAGATCCGTCTGCGCTCGATGCAGCTTGGCGGCAAGGGTAAGGACAATCAGGCGCTGGCCTTCGCAGTCGGTGCGGCAGTGGGGCTGCCGGGGCTGCTCATCCGCGGCAAGCATATCGAGGTGCCGGAGGGCAGCCTGGCGACGGCCAAGATTGCGGCGCAGGTGGTCCTGCCCCAGCCGCCAGCGGCCGCACCGCCCGCCGCACCGGAACAACCAAAAGAAAATCCAACAGGAGGAAATGCCAATGGCGCTTAAGTTCACCGCACTGCTTCCGCTTGCCTTCGCGGCGGCTCTGGTTGCCATGCCCGCCCAGGCGGCGGACAAGAAGGACGATGACAAGGACGTCGCCCCGATCGCGATTCCGGCGCCGCCCACCGGCAAGGGCCAGATCGTGTTCTTCCGCCCCGGCGGGATGGGTTTTGCCCTGGGGTGCTCGGTCAACGAAAATGGCCAGAAGATCAGCTCGCTGGGCGCAGGCAAGTACTTCGTGCTGGTGACCGAGCCGGGCAAGCATGAGTATACCGTCAAGAGCGAGGCGAAGGACGCGCTGGCGCTTGAGGTCGAGGCTGACGAGACCCAGTACGCCAAGTGCCGGATCAAGATGGGGATCATGGTTGGCCGCCCTGACCTTGCCCCTGCGACCGAAGCGGAATTCCGCGAATCGAAGAAGCTCAAGCTGGTCGATGACGAGGACATGGGTCCAGCCCCTGGCGCGCTGCGCGCTGCCGATATGGCCGCCGCGCTGGCGCCCAAGCCGGCTGCCCCGGCCGAGGCTCCGGCCGCTCCCGCTGAGGCTCCGGCTGCTCCCGCCGCCTGATCCCGGGCTCACGAACCGGAACAGCGCGTTGCCGCCCGCCGGCAGCGCGCTGTTTTGCATCTGCGGGGCCATCTTCGCGCTTGACCGGGCGATTTAATCGCTCAATTAAACGGTCATGACCAAAGCCAGCACCCCCACCGAAGCCGTCCTGACCCGCCGTTCGATCCGCTCGTTCAGCGACAAGCCCGTTCCGCTCGACCTGATCAAGCAGGTGATGGACACCGCGCGCTGGACGCCGTCCGGGTGCAATTTCCAGCCGTGGGAAGGCGCGATCCTGACCGGTGAGCCGCTGCGCCAGCTGCAGGAAAAGATGCGCGGCACTCCGCCGCAGAACCCGC
>Ga0073920_1000089_pt1 | contig 17744 bp, 19 predicted proteins | sample GWRWT4_2Sept14_2_FD_70953 | JGI IMG/M metagenome (GOLD analysis project Ga0073920, IMG submission 70953) | Sand microcosm microbial communities from a hyporheic zone in Columbia River, Washington, USA - GW-RW T4_23-Sept-14 | ecosystem: Engineered > Artificial ecosystem > Sand microcosm >...
CCATCACCGAGAAGGTCGACAATTCCGGCGCAGCGCCCGTTAGCCTGATGCCCTATGGGCTGGTGTCGCGCCATTACACGCCGCCGATTTCGGGCTATTTCATTCTGCATGAAGGCCTGTTGGGCGTGCTGGCGGGAACGCTGAACGAAATCACCTATGAAGATATCCGCGAAACCGGCTCCGTCAAAACCCAGGGTGCAGGCGGCTGGCTTGGCATAACCGACAAATATTGGCTGGTCTCGCTGATCCCGGATCAGGCGGCTGATTTTGCGGGAAGTTTTTCCTACAGGCCGCTGGCCGGCAAGGACCGCTATCAGGCGGATTATCTGCGCGCGGCGATTGTGATTGCGCCGGGGCAAAGCAGCGAAATAACCAGCCGCCTGTTTGCCGGCGCGAAAAAAGTCAGCCTGATCGACGCCTATGCGGAAAAATATTCCATCACCCTGTTTGACCGCGCCATTGACTGGGGCTGGTTCTATTTCCTGACCAAGCCGCTATTTGTGGTGATTGACTGGTTTTACGGCCTGACCGGGAATTTCGGCATTGCCATCATTCTGCTGACGCTGGTGGTCAAGGCGGCGTTCTTTCCGCTCGCCAACAAATCCTATGTCGCGATGAGCAAGATGAAAAAGTTGCAACCGCTGATGCTGGAGGTCCGGGAAAAATTCCCCGATGATAAAATGCGCCAGCAGCAGGAAATGATGGATCTGTACAAGCGCGAAAAGGCCAATCCGCTGTCCGGCTGTCTGCCGATGCTGGTGCAGATACCGGTGTTTTTCGCGCTGTACAAGGTGCTGTTCGTCACCATTGAAATGCGCCATGCGCCGTTTTTCGGCTGGATCAATGATCTGGCGGCGCCCGATCCCACCAGCCTGTTCAATCTGTTCGGGCTTATTCCCTGGTCGCCGCCGGATTTCCTGCTGATCGGTATCTGGCCGATATTGATGGGCGTCAGCATGTGGATGCAGCAGCGCCTGAACCCCGCGCCCACCGACCCGGTGCAGGAAAAAGTGTTTATGTGGATGCCGGTGTTTTTCACCTTTCTGCTCGGCACATTTCCGGCGGGGCTGGTGATTTACTGGACGGTGAATAATGTGCTGTCGATCATTCAGCAGGCGCTGATCATGAAGCGCGAAGGCGCAGAGGTCAGTTTCCGTTGGTGACGGACCCCATCAGCACACCGAATGCCACACCGGAATTTGATCCGGATAGTATCGAGGCGGGCCGGGTGCTGTTCGCGGGCGAATGCGAATTTGTGCGCGGTGTGGTGAATCTGGATCAGTTGCCGGACGCCGATCTGCCCGAAATTGCCTTTGCCGGGCGCTCCAATGTCGGCAAATCCAGCCTGATCAACGCGCTGACCAATCGCAAGACTTTGGCGCGCACCTCCAACACGCCGGGGCGCACGCGCGAAATAAATTTCTTTAACCTGGCCGGGCGGTTGATGCTGGCGGATTTGCCGGGCTATGGCTATGCCCGCGTGCCAAAGGCGCAGGTCGAGGTGTGGACGCGACTCGTGAACAGCTATCTGCGCGGGCGGCCCAGCCTGCGCCGCGCCTGCGTGCTGATCGATGCGCGCCACGGCGTCAAGGAATCCGACATCGCGGTAATGAAAATGCTCGACGCCGCAGCGGTGTCCTATCAGATCGTACTCACCAAGGCGGACAAGGTTAAGGCCGCCGATCTCGCCGCCTGCCTGGAGCGAACCAAGGCTCTGTTGCGCAAACATGTGGCGGCGCATCCCGAGGTGCATGTCACCTCGTCCGAAAAAGGCGATGGCATTGCCGGATTGCGCGCCGCACTGGGCGCACTTGCAGCGGCGAAGTAGGCGGGGTAGCCCCCCCTACCTTCTTACATGCGCCACATAATCCGCCGCGCTGTGTAAAATTCTGACGATCAGAATATGATCTTCCAGCACATCATAAAAAATCACATGGCGTTCGCATTCGAAGCGGCGGATTGCCGGGCTCACCCGCGCGTCAATTCGTCCCAGTTTTGGGTTGGCGCATAGTATGGCGATCTTGTCTTCCAGCATGGCGGCGTAATGATCGGCCTGCGCCTCGCCAAACTGAATAAGTCCGTAGAGGTAAATCTCTTCAATATCGATCTCCGCCGCAGCGGAGAGACTATAATCCACCTCAGGCGCTTTTGGCTCTGACTTTAACGGCGCTGATCACCTCCTTGAACGTTCTGCCATTGACGCCGCTATTGCGGCCATAATCTATCGCCGCCCGGAATGCCAATGTCTTTTCATGTTCGGCCTGGTCGCGGCGGATCAGGTCGCGGATATATTCACTGACATTATGATATTGGCCTGCGTCAATGCGGCCATCGATCCAGTCTTTCATCTGATCGGGCAGAGATATATTCATCGTAGTCATGGCGCCTCGCTTTTAGATCGGTATGATTTTAAGTTTGACCATGCAACACACTCCCTGGACCCCGCACTTGTTGCGGGGTCCAGGGTACCAAACTCAGGCCTTTCTATGCGACCCTGGACCCCGGAATAAATCCGGGGTGACAAGGTAGATGGGCTGGTTCAATCTAATGTCATTCCGCCTTATTGCATGCGGGCACCATAGCATTAGATAGCATTAAATGGCAATATTACCCTCTTTTTTTACTTGCGTACACATATAAGTACAAGTACAATAATAAGTACAAAATCCTGTAAGGGGCACAACCATGGACACCATCAGCTACTCGGCATTTCGCAGCCATCTGGCCAGCACATTGGACAAGGTGAACGAGGACCATGTGCCGATCCTGATCACCCGGCAAAATGGCAAACCGGCCGTGGTTATGTCGCTGGAGGATTTCAAATCCTATGAGGAAACCGCCTATTTAATGGCCAGCCCCAAAAACGCCGCGCGGTTAAGTGAGGCCATTGCCGAAGTTGAAGCCGGAATAACCTCGCAGCATGATCTCATCGAAGAATGATCCTCGCCTGGTCCAGCAAGGGCTGGGAGGACTATCTTTATTGGCAGGCCACCGATAGACAGGTGCTGAAGCGGATCAATATTCTGATAAAAGGCATAAGGCAGCATCCGCATGAAGGCATTGGCAATCCCGAACCGTTACGGCACAACTGGTCTGGCTATTGGTCGCGCCGCATCGACCGCGAGCGCCGGCTGATTTACAAGGTCGAGAACGAAACGATTTTGATCGTTCAATGCAGGTATCATTATTGAGGTTACGGACGGAATTAAAACCCATGACCAAATCAACATCCGGCGAAGCATTACACCGCGACTGGCATCAGGCGGCGCAGACACTGTCCGAGGCGCTGCCCTATATTCTGCGCTATGCGGGCAAAACCGTGCTGATAAAATATGGCGGCCATGCGATGGGTGAAGACCATATCGCGCAGCGTTTCGCCCGCGACATAGTGCTGATCAAGCAGGTGGGGGTGAAGCCCATTGTGGTGCATGGCGGCGGGCCGCAGATCGGCCAGATGCTGGACCGGCTGGGCATCAAAAGCAGTTTCATCGACGGGCTGCGGGTCACCGATTCCAAAACGGTGGAGGTCGTGGAAATGGTGCTGGCCGGGTCGATCAACAAACAGATCGTTTCCGCCATCAATAATGCCGGCGGCAAGGCGATTGGCCTGTCGGGCAAGGACGCCAATCTGATCCAGGCGCGCAAGCTGCAACGCACCACGCGCGATCCGGAATCCAATATTGAAAGGGTGCTGGATCTGGGCTTTGTCGGCGAACCCACCGCGATAAATCCCGATGTGCTGCACACCATTTCCGCGTCGGATCTGATCCCGGTGGTGGCGCCCATCGGCATCGGCGCGGCGGGAGAAACCTATAATATCAATGCCGATACGGCGGCGGGCGCCATTGCGGGCGCGGTGGGCGCCATGCGGTTGCTGATGCTGACGGATGTGGCCGGCGTGCTGGACGAAAATGGCAAGGTGATCCCGCATCTCAGCCGGGATCGCGCCCTCGCCATGATCAAGAGCGGGGCGATCGCGGGCGGCATGATTCCTAAAGTAGAGACTTGCCTGGAGGCGCTGGACGCAGGCGTTGGCGGCGTGGTGATACTGGATGGCCGCGTGGAGCACGCCGTGCTGCTGGAACTGTTCACCGAACATGGCGCGGGCACGCTGATCAGTTGATCCCGGCTATATCCGGCGCTACTGGCGGGTCTGCTTCAGACAGGTCCGGGCCAGGTCCAGAATTCCGGCGGAGATTTTATCCCAGGAAAATTGTTGCCGGGCGGTGCGCAATGCGCCTTCTTTCAGCTGCGCCAGCAGGTCCGCATCATTTGCAAGCCTGCGAATTTCCGCCGCCAGGGCGCCAGGGCTGGTATCGGCAGCGACAAGCCCATTCATATTATGGGTGATCTGTTCCGGCAGACCGCCGATCGGCGTTCCGATCGCGGGCACACCGGCGGCAAAGGCCGAGGCAATCACGCCGGACTGGCTGGATTCCAGATAGGGCAGAATGACCACATCCGCCTGCGCAAAAACGCTGTCCATCTTTTCTTCGGGTACCCATCTATTGTTCACGGTGATGTCCGGCAGCGCCTTGACGGCGGCTTCCAGATCACGCATGTCGCCCGCACCGGTTATCTGAAGGCTGACATCCTGCCCTTCCGCGCGCAGCATGGCATAGGCCTCGATCAACCGTTCCAGCCCTTTATAGCGCAAAATGCGGCCAAAAAATAACAGCCGCAGCGGCCCCGGTTTGCGGACCGGAACCACAGGCGGCGCGCTGACCGGGTCGGATAGCGGGCCGAGCGGGATTACCGTCACCTTCTCCGGCGCGATGGTATGCACATCACTTAACTGCCGGCCGACATATTGGGTCAGCGCGATATAGGCATGCGCATTGCTGAAGGGTTGATAAAACCAGCTTTTGAAACCGCCATGCTCGCCGGGATGCAGCACCGCGTCATGCACCGTATTCAGCAGCACCACGCCGTTTGCGGGCACGGCGGAAATGACGAAGCGCGACCATAAATGGCTCATGGTCGAATCCACGACATCAATCCGGTTATCGCGCAGATAGCGCAAAAATTTGCGCCTTACCGCCAGAATATTCAATGTCGTGAAAAATGCCGACACCAGGCCGGTATAGGTTTTTATTTCCTGCATGGGAATATTCAGCGCCCGGAATTCCTTGATCAGCTCACTGTCCGAGGAAATCGACAGATGCACTTCGGCTTCCTCAATGCGCATCAAGGCGCGGGCAAGCTCAAGCGTGTAGCGCGGCCCCGCACCCCGGCGACCCCAATGCCATAACAATATTTTCAGCCCGTTCCCGGACTGTTTCTGATCCGTCATCCTGCCCCATAAAAAACAGCTATCTGGAAGCCCTGATATTTCGGCGGCCTGAATGAATAAAAGTTGGGCTTTATTGGCATGCGCATCCAATATATGTGTCAGTTTAATAGCCTTAAATGTGACATAAATGCGACCTCATAATGCGCCCGCCCCCCAAACGGCCCGACAAGGGCATGATTGCCCGCCAGACACTGTGGATTATTGCCCGGAGATATCTCTAAGTGCTTGAATTTCGGCTATTTCGACGCCTTACCCAAAAAGCCCGCTGGCATATTGCCCGGCCCCTGTTTCTGGCCGTGCTGATGGCCGCCACTGCTGGTCCGGGCGCGCCGGCCTCGGCGCTGTCATTGATACGTGATGCCGAAACCGAGGAATTATTGCGCAGCTACGCTACCCCGATTTTCGCCGCCGCCGGGTTAAGCCCCAGATCGGTCAATATCTATCTGGTCAATGACAATCAGATAAACGCCTTTGTGGCTGGCGGGCAGAATGTATTTTTTACGACGGAACTGCTGCTGGAATTCGACACGCCCGGCGAGGTGAAAGGCGTGATCGCGCACGAAGTGGGCCATATTGCGGGCGGCCACCTGGCGCGCACGCAGGACGCGATGCGGGGCACCGGGGCGCTTGCCATCGCCTCGATGGTGCTGGGTGTCGGCATCGCGGCAATGGGTGCGCCGGATGTCGGCATGGGCGTCATGACCGGCGGCAGTCAGGTCGCCCAGCGGAATTTTCTGGCCTATAGCCGCTCGCAGGAATCCTCCGCCGACCAGGCCGCTGCCACCTATCTGGATACTATTGGCGAATCCGGCGCCGGGCTGCTGGAGGTCATGCACAAATTCAGCGGACAGGAAGCGCTGAACGCCCGCAATCAGGATCCCTTTGTGCGCAGCCACCCAATGTCCATCGACCGTATCGGCGCCCTGGAGGCGCGGCTGGAAAAATCCCCCTTTCGCGACAAGCCCGAAAAGCCGGAACTGATAGAGGCGCATGACCGCATGCAGGGCAAGCTGTATGGCTTTATCAAACCCTATGCGCAGACATTCAGGAAATTTCCAGCGTCAGATACCAGCATCAAGGCCCGTTATGCGCGCGCCATCGCCTATTACCGGCGGGGGGATACGCAAACCGCATTGCAGGAGACCGATGCGCTGATCGCGCAATCCCCTGACAATCCCTATTATCACGAGTTGAAGGGGCAGATCCTGTTTGAGAATGGCCGGGTAAAAGAGGCCATCGCCCCGCACGCAAGGGCCGTTGCCCTGAAACCGGATATACCGCTGCTGCGGGTTAATCTGGCCCAGGCGATGCTGTCAACGGAAGACCCGGCCTATCTGCAGGCATCGCTGCAAACCCTGCAAAAAGCCATGGCGCAGGATCCGGAGATTACCTTTGGCTGGCATCAATTGGCCATCGCCTATGCCGGTACTGGACAGGAAGGCATGGCCGCGCTGGCCAGCGCGGAACGCTACTTCCGTTCCGAAAACCGCCGTGACGCCTATATTCATTCGCAACGCGCGATGAAACTTCTGCCCGAAGGCTCACCCGGAAATTTCAGGGCGCAGGATATTTACGACATGGTTAAACCCAAACACCGGAATGATATCATCGAATGATGCAACATAATTTTCTGCGGACCCTGTGCGCCGGCCTGATGGCGCTGCTGTTTATTGCAGATCCCGCCCAGGCCCAGCAGACTGCGGCCGACAAGGCCGCCGCCAAACAGCTTGTCCGGGAAGTGTTGCAGGAAAATCCCGAATTGCTCATGGAAGCGCTGGACAATCTGCGCAAGAAAATGGAAGCCGGCGATCCCGCCGCTGCCCGCGAGGGCCTGGGCAAACTGCGCAAGGAACTGGAACGCGATCCCGATACCTATATTGCCGGCAATCCAGACGGCGATGTGACCATTGTGGAGTTTTTCGATTACCGCTGCGGTTATTGCAAGCGCGCCCAGCCGATCCTCCGGCAATTGCTGAAAAATGATGGCGGCATCCGGCTGGCGTTAAAGGAATTTCCCATTCTGGGACCCGATTCGGCCCTGGCTTCGCGCGCCGCCATTGCGGCACTGAAATCCCCGAAATATGAAGGGTTTCACAATGCCCTGATGCGCGCGCAGGGTCCGCTGGGCGAAGACAGGATTTTACGCATCGCGGCCGAGGCCGGGCTGGACAGCGCCGCGTTGCGCAAGGATATGGATGATCCGAAAATAGAATCCATCATTTCACGCAATCATGAAATTGCCCGCAGCCTGAATATTTCCGGAACCCCGTCTTTTATCATTGGCGATACGCTGGTGCCCGGTTTTGTTGAACTGGAACAATTGCAGGAACTGGTCGCCGCCGCCCGCAAGCAATGCCTGACCTGCTAGAAAGGGATGAGATTGGGTTGAATCGTTCTGGCTCCCCTCGTTGTCATTACCCGGCTTGTCCGGGTAATCCACGCCATGCGCAGAGGTCTGAGTTTGGGGTTCTGGATTGCCCGGACAAGCCGGGCAATGACACAGTGAGATTCAGGCGTGATCGAATCTGATCACAAATTGCCATGGAAAGGCCGCAGACATGATCCAGTCACTCCGCCAGATGCTTGAGGCAAAACATTTCATCATCGCGCCAGGTGTTTTCGATGGTTTTTCCGCCATGCTGGCGCAGCGTCAGGGCTTTGACGCCCTTTATATGACGGGCTATGGTGTCTCCGCGTCGCGTTACGGCCTGCCGGACGCCGGGCTGACAACGCTGAGCGACATGCTGGGCGCCCTGCAAATCATCCGCTCACTGACCGATCGGCCGGTTATCGCGGATGCCGATACCGGTTATGGCGGCCTGCTGAATGTACGCCATACGGTCAGACGCTATGAAGCGGCGGGCGCCAATGCCATCCAGATCGAAGATCAGGAAATCCCAAAAAAATGCGGCCATACGCTGGGCCGCCGCGTCATTCCGCTGGCGGATATGGTTGCCAAGGTGCATGTCGCCGCGGAGGCGCGGCTGTCGCGTGAAACCCTGATCATCGCCCGCACCGATGCGCGCACGGCGCACGGCCTGGACGAAGCCATTGCCCGCGCGCAGGCCTATGCGCAGGCGGGGGCGGATATTCTGTTCGTTGAATCCCCCGAAAGCGAGGTGGAACTTGCCCGCATCGGCAGGGAGGTGCAGGCCCCCCTGGTGGCCAATATGGTGCCCAAAGGCGCGCGCACCCCGGAAATTCCGGCCGCCCGGCTGCAACAGTTAGGATTCGACATGGCCATCTATCCGGGCGTAGGCTTTGGCGCGGCACTGGGCGCTATGGAAAAAGCCTATGCCTATCTCAAACAGAACCGGATGAGCGACCCGGACACCCCAACTTCGCTGACCGGCGCGCATGCGCTGACCGGATTTCCCGAAGTCTGGGAACTGGAAAAACAATGGGACGCCCGTTTCGGCAACAAATAAAAAGGGCAGCAACCATGACCACACAGGAAAAACTTCGTCCGATCGCCACGAAAATTCTGTATGAAGATGACGAAGTGCGCGTCTGGGATCAGGTGATCAATCCGGGGGAAACCCTGGGCAAGCACCATCATGAACTGGACTATGTCATCGTCAATGTGACCGATAGCGGCCCCTTTGAAGTGGAATTTTTCGACGCTGAGGGCAACTCAAGTAAACAGCGGTTTGATCTGCCCGACGCCAAGCGCGGCGGTTCGGTACTGGTCAAAAAAGGCCATATCGAAATCGCCCATAATCTTGGCCCGCGTTTTCGCGCCATTCTGGTGGAACTGAAAGAGACCGTTTAATCCCGTCTGATCCGAATAGGGTCTAGGGAAGCATAAAATAGGTCGGCAGCAGCCCGTTTGCGCGCAAAGCCTCCAATAATTCAAATATTGGAAAAGCGGCGAAAAACACTGCGGCGTCGCGCATGGATTCACGCAACAGGCGCGGTTGGGTGCGGATATATTCCGGCTCGGCCCAGTTGCTCCATTTTGGCCACCAGCGCGGCACGGTGTTCATATACGGCGCGTAAGTATCGTTAAATTTGTGCAGCAGAAAGGCTTCTTCGCGGGCAACGACTTTGGGATAATACAGCACGAAGCCCAGCAGCAGCAGCCCCAGCACGGTGAGCATTCCCGATTGCAAGCCGATCCCGGCCAGACCCAGAAAAGAAAATACATAAAGCGGATTGCGCACGACGGAGAACGGACCTTCCTGGATCAGTTCGTCATTCTTGCGCCCGCCAATATAGGCGGAGCAATAGCTGCGCCCCAGAACACATAAAACCACCAGCAAATGCCCCGCCCACTCCATGATCTCATGGACGAAACCGTGCTCGATAAATATGCCCAGTGAAAAAATGACCAGCAGCAGGATTGCGAGTACGAAAATGCGGCTATGCCGGGTTCGGGCCTTCATCAGGGGCGCGGGCGCCACAACAGTCTCGCTCATAAAAGAGATACTCTCATTATGTTGTCGCCAGGTTGTCGCCGAGAAGCCTGGCAGGCCCAATCAGGAACCCGTTCAGGAAGATGTCAGCAGGGCCGCACTGGCCGGACGAAGACGGGCTGCATCCATTTCCTGTAGCAAATTCTTTTCGATAATACCACGGACTTCGTCGATATATTTACTGCCCTCCGTGGAGTAGCGGCCCAGATATTTGACCAGTTCCACGCCGGTTGCCGTCTTCCCGGCTTCGCGCGCATCGGCCCGGCGGGCGCGGAATTTTGCATAATAGGCATGCGTGTTGAGATTGTGCAGATAGGCGCCTACCGATTCAGACAATTGGCCGAAGCGGCGCACTTCGTGGCCGGCATCCGCCGCGCGCCCGGCAGGGACAAGGCCGCTGCCGGGTTTCCAGCTCCATTGCCCGAACACCGCATTGCCCTGTCTGGCAAATCGTGACGTACCCCAACCGGATTCCAGCGCCGCCTGGGCCAGCGCCAGCGAGGGCGGCACCGCATCAACCCGGCGCAGCAATTCCTCCCAATCCCCGGTGGCGGGGTCAAAACCGGCCAGACCATATTCGGCGGCCATCTGCACCAGCCAGGCTTTATTGACGGCATAAAGGCCACCGCCGCCCTGCACCTGGCGGGCAAATTTTTCAATACGCTGCCGGTCCGCCAGGATTTTTTCGTTCCCTGCCAGAACCAGCGGCAGCATGACCTTGACGAAATCACCCTTGCGCTCAAGGCTGGAATCGCCGCTGGCAAGATCGTGGGGCAGGCTGCGCAGGTATAGCCGCGGTACGTCATGCAGTTTTTCAGGCCGTCCGCCCGCGCCGGGCAGGGCATAATCCAGCGCCGCGAAATGATTTTGCAATTGCTTGCGATCCCTTGGGCTGACCCGCAGAATACCGCCATGCGCCACGGTCTCGACCTCGGCCAGCAATTGTTCGGATTGGCGTGTCAGGCTTTCCCACCAGTGCGGCCCTGTCGGCGCTGCCGCCAGCTGCGGCGTCCCCGACAGTCTGGCGAGTGTGCCAAGCGAAGGCGCCGTGGCCAGCATGGCGTTGATATAGCCGATTGCGACGCCTACGCCCATCAGGCCAACCATCGTTCCTGCCGCGCCGGCAATGATGCGTCTGATGCTCAGCATGCTCACCCCTCACAGACGCCTTTGAGGGGGCGTCTATTCGTTAACAAACTATGAAGGGCAGTGTACCCCGGCCAGGAAGGACAGAGCAACCCCAAACCGGCTAAATTAACCTAACTCATTGATTTATTTATGGTTAACTGACTTGGCGCACCTCTTCGACCTCGGGAATATAGTGTTTCAGCATGTTCTCAATGCCGTTTTTGAGGGTCAGGGTTGAGCTGGGGCATCCGGCACAGGAGCCCTGCAAATGCACATAGACCACGCCTTCGGAAAAGCTGCGGAACACGATATCGCCGCCATCCTGCGCCACTGCGGGCCGCACCCTGGTGTCCAGTAATTCGATGATCTGGGCAATGATCTCGCCATCTTCGCCCTCCGCATCCCAGTCATGCCCGCCGGCCGCCGGGGCGCCTTCGGCCAGCATGACCGGACGGCCGGAAGTGAAATGCTCCATGATCGCGCCAAGGATCATCGGCTTGAGATGATGCCATTCGCCATTTGATTTGGTGACGGTGATAAAATCCGTCCCCAGATAGACGCCGGTGACTTCGGGAACCTCGAACAGGCGCGACGCCAGGGGCGAGGGCGCGGCTGAGGCCGCATTGGGAAAATCCGCCGCGCCTTCTTCCAGCACCGTACAGCCCGGAATGAATTTCAGGGTGGCGGGATTGGGTGTCGATTCCGTCTGAATGAACATAGGCTGCTCCTGTGGCGCAATATTTCCGGAAAGCGGTATAATTCCATAAATGGCCGATCCGCGCCGTCATATCAACCCCATGCGGAATGCGGGTTTAGCACGGCCCGGCAGCGCCCGGGGCGCAATGCGCCCATGCTGGAATATCGGATGCCGCTGGACGCTCCGCTTAACAGAAATTTAACCATATGCGCCAACAATCAACACTTGGGGGGAACCGCTTGCTGGAGATATCCCATGATACCATGCAGCCCATACCTGACACGTAAACTGCGCACCCCGCGCGAAGCCTGCCATGACCTTGCCGCGCAGCATCCTGAACTTCCCCGGCGTGCGTGTCGGTCATGCGGCCTGAAGCAGCTTTGTGAGAAATGTGAGCAAAGCATGTGTGAGCCCGGAAATAATCCTGTGGGCCTGCGCGGCGGCGTTACCCCAGAATTTCCGCCGCCGGGACATAGGGCGCATTAAGCGCCGTTGCGACAGCCTGATAGGTCAGCCTGCCGCCCAGCACATTCAGCCCCGCCCGCAGATGCGGGTCGCGGCGCAGGGCCTCCACGGCCCCGTGATCCGCCAATGCCAGAATGTACGGGAGGGTGGCGTTGTTCAGCGCAAAGGTCGAGGTCCGCGCTACCGCGCCGGGCATATTGGTCACGCAATAATGCACCACATCATGCACTTTATAGGTCGGCGCGGCGTGGGTGGTGGGCCGTGAGGTTTCCGAGATGCCGCCCTGATCAATGGAGACATCGACAAACACGGAACCGCGCAGCATGCTTTGCACCATTTTACCGGTCACCAGACGCGGCGTCGCCGCACCCGGCACCAGCACCGCGCCCACCACCAGATCGGCTGTCATGATATAATTTTCCAGCGCATCGACAGTCGCGAAAATCGTATTCAGGGTCGGGCCGAACTGCATATCCAGCTGTTGCAGGCGATGCAGGCTTTTATCCAGCACCGTGACGGCGGCTTCCAGCCCCATGGCCATGCGCGCGGCATTGGTGCCGACAACGCCGCCGCCGATAATGACCACCTTTCCAGCCGGCACCCCCGGCACCCCGCCCAGCAGCGCCCCGCGCCCGCCCTGTTCCATTTCCAGACAATGCGCGCCGGCCTGAATGGCCATGCGGCCCGCCACCTCGCTCATCGGGGCCAGCAGCGGCAGGCCGCCATTGGCGTCCGTCACGGTCTCATAGGCAATCGCCGTGCAGCCGGAAGCGATCAGCGCATGGGCCTGCGCCGGATCGGCTGCCAGATGCAGATAGGTGAACAGAATTTGACCCGCCCGCAACATGGCGCATTCGGCGGCCTGCGGCTCCTTGACCTTCACAATCATTTCGGCGCGGGCGAAAACATCCGCCGCTGTCGCAACGATTTGCGCACCCGCGGCATGATAGGCTTCGTCGCTCAGCCCGATAGCGGCCCCGGCATTTGCCTGAACCAGAACCTGATGGCCATGATGCACCAGCTCGCGCACGCTGGACGGGGTCATGCCGACGCGATATTCATGCACCTTGATTTCTTTTGGAACGCCTAACAGCATCGCGCATCCTTTCTATGTAAGCGTGTGCAGCACCCGTCTGAAGCGTTCCGCAATGCTGGCGATCTCGGCCGGGCTGATAATCAGCGGCGGCGACAGGGCAATCGTGTCGCCCGACACCCGCACCATCATGTCATGTTCATGAAACGCTGTCAGCATGGCCTCAAAGCCGCGTTTGCCCGGTGCATCGGAATGGGGCGCCAGATCAATCCCCGCCGCCAGGCCAATGGTCCGGATATCTTCGACAAAGGGCGCCCCGCGCAGGCCCTGAATGGCGTCCGCCCATACCGGCTCCAGCGCGCGCGCGCGCGCAAACAGACCTTCGTCTGCATAAAGATCAAGTGCGGCATGAGCCGCCGCAACCCCCATCGGATGCGCGGAATAGGTATAGCCATGCATCAGTTCGATCACATGTTCCGGCCCCTTCATGAAACTGTCATAAACCGGCGCGCGCGCCAGCACGCCCCCCAGCGGCGCCGCTGCATTGCTGACCCCTTTGGCGAAACACAGCAAATCAGGGATCACGCCGAAACGCTCCGCCGCAAACGCCGCGCCCAGACGGCCAAAGCCGGTGATGACCTCATCGAAAATCAGCAGGATACCGTGCCGGTCGCAGATCTGGCGCAGCCGTTGCAAATAGCCGGCAGGCGGCGGCAGCACCCCGGTTGATCCCGCCATCGGCTCGACAATGACGGCGGCAATCGTGCTGGCGTCATGCAGGCTGACCAGACGTTCCAGATCATCGGCCAGATGCGCGCCCCAGGCGGGCTGGCCATTGGCGAAGGGCTGATGCTCGCGCGAATAAGTGTGCGGCAGATGATCAACACCTGCCAGCATCGGCCCGAAATGTTTGCGGTTATTGACCATGCCGCCAACCGAAATACCGCCAAAACCAACGCCATGATAGGCGCGTTCGCGCCCGATCAGCCGGGTGCGGCTGCCTTCGCCACGCAGGCGGTGAAAAGCGATGGCGATTTTAAGCGCGGTATCCACCGCCTCGGAGCCGGAATTGCAGAAAAACACCTGTTCCAGATCGCCCGGCGCCAATGCGGCCAGCCGGCTGGCGAGTGTAAACGCGCCGGGATGGGCGAACTGGAAGGGCGGCGCATAATCCAGCTCTGCCGCCTGGGTCTGAATGGCCGCGACTATGGAAGGCCGGCAATGCCCGGCATTAACACACCACAGGCCCGCCGTGGCGTCCAGAACGGGACGCCCTTCTGACGTGTAATAATACATGCCGGACGCAGTGCCCAGCAGGCGCGGCGCGCGCTTGAACTGCCGGTTCGGCGTAAACGGCATCCAGTAGGCGGAAAGATCGTTGGCGTTCATCCTTGAAGCCGGTTTTGCATTCGGATCGTCCGGCATTGGAAAATATTCCCGACCCTCTAAGTGTCATTGCCCAGCCTGTCCGGGTAATGACAACAAAGATATCCCATCCAGTTCAATCTGAACAGGAATTGCGCTAATGCGAAACCACCGCTTCTTCGCCGGTTACGCCGCCGCAGGCGGCAAGCTGCGCGGTCAATTGCGCAATGCGCGCCGCGCGGCGTTGCTTGTCCGCATCGGTTTTGCACAATTCGTTCAGGATGGCGTTGCCCCAGGCAATGTGTTTGCCGGTTTTGCGGATAATATCTTCCAGCAGTTCAATGGTGGGCGCATCGCAGATCTGATCGGTTTCGGAATTGAATTTCTGATATGCCTTGACCAGATGCGGCTTGAGCACATCAAACACCCCGGCCAGTTTCTCGATCGTCAGATCAGGGCGTTCCGGCGCGGAAAGTTCCTGAATGAAATTGGCAAAGCCCTGATTGCCGGCTAGGGAGCCCTGCTGGCCAACCCTGGTGCCGCAGCGCAGCTCCGGCAGGCGTTTGCCCAGACTGTCCGCCGCCACCGCGCCATCCCAGATGATCTTGCCGAGGCCCGTCTTGACCGGCAGTTCCGGCACCGTCGCCACCCAGCCGCCCAGGGTCATCATGATCCATTCTTCGGCATAGCGCCAGTTGCGCACACGCAGCGCCACCGCTTCCACATCATAGCGGCCATGCAATTGGCGCAGATCCGCCGGAATGTCGAATGCGGAATAGGGCGCAAAGCCCGTGCGTTCATCCTGGCCGGAGCCCGGATACAAGCGAATTTCAGCCATTTTGATGCCCCCTATTCCGCTGCGTTCTGGCTGGATGTGGCCTGCGCCTTGCGGGCGGCATGGCGCTCTCTCAGAATGGCCACCGCCTTGTTCAGCGTGTCCTTGCTGGGGCCGCCCGCGCTGAGCGTTGCGATCTCGTCGATTTCGGCCTGGGTGAAGCCGGCATCGAGGCGATCCTGTTCAGCGATGCGGATGGCCGCATCCGAACGTGAACTGCGTGCGCCGCCAAAGCTGAAACGCCTGTCCACCTCACGGCGGAAATCCTGGGTGCGTTTCAGATATTCGGGATCGTTTTTGGTGAATTCCTTCACCCATTCGCTGCCGAAGCGCACATGGGTGATTTCATCAGCCAGCACGAAATCCATCGCCTGTTTCATGATGTCATCGCCCGCCGCCTCGCCATAGCGGATCATGTCGCGGAACACGTCACAGGCCAGCCCTTCCAGGCCGCGATTGACGCCAGCCACCCGCATGGCCGGGTCTTCCGAACAGGCCGCTTCGAACAGGAAGGTGCTTTCGGGATATTGGCCGATTTCGCCGCCGACATGGCTCAGCAGTTTTTCCTGAATCTGCACATGGCGGGCTTCGTCCCAGGCCTGGCGGGCCATATTCATCTTAAATTCCCAGGGCGCTTCGGGAAAATCCCATAGTGAACGCGCGGCCCCTTCCAGCGCCTGCAATTCACCGACCAGAATACCATGCAGACGAAGGCGCAGCCGTTCCATCAATTTCGGGTCATCGGCGCGGATCGGCTCGTTCAGAACCACAAGCTGATAGGCCGGGCCATATTCATCATACAGGGGTTCCGCCGCCGTGCCCCGGGTCGCGGCTTCAATCAGCGGATCAAATTTCTCGAACACGTCAACGACAGTGTTAACATCGTCGGGCAACATCGCCATCAGATTGTTGGCGGCGCTGTTCTGCCGGATAAAACGGCTGTCACGGGCCAGCTCGTCAAAATGTATGAAGCGTTTCATGGTGTGTCCTCTTTGACAGGCATTCACGATGGGTATCCACGTGAGGGGTACCCACGTGGACGGGGACTGGCGGTCTTGATCTCTGTCCACCACATTAATACGCACATATTACTGAATCCTCAAAAAGGGTCCAGTCCTAAGTGTGTTTAGTTCGATCTGGCTGGATTTACCGCGGTCATAAGCCCTATATAGCGGCCATGAGCGACATTTCCTTCATCAAGATGCATGGGCTGGGCAATGATTTTGTCATCATTGACCTGCGGCGGCAGCAATTTGCGCTGGACCCGGCGCTGGTGCGGCGCATCGCGGACCGGCATCGCGGCGTGGGCGGCGACATGCTGATCACGATGGCGGCGCCTGGCGATCCGCGCGCGGACATATTCATGGGCATCTATAATGCCGATGGCAGTGAGGTGGACGCCTGTGGCAACGCCAATCGCTGTGTCGCGCGGCTGATGATGGAAGAAAGCGGCAAGCCGCAATGCCTGATCCAGACCAATGCCGGGCTGTTGCAGTGCCGGGCGGCGGCGGGCGGCCTGATCGCGGTGGATATGGGCGCGCCGAAGTTCGAATGGCAGGATATTCCGCTGGAAGAACGTATGGACACGCGCGGCATCGACCTCAAGATCGGGCCGATCGACAGTCCGGTGCTGGCCTTTCCCAGTGCGGTGAATATGGGCAATCCGCATTGTATTTTCTTCGTGCCGGATATCAGTGCCCATGATCCCGCACGTATCGGGCCTTTGGTGGAAAACCATCTGCTGTTTCCCGAACGCACCAATGTGGGCTTTGCGCAAATTCGCAGCCGCAGTGATATTCGCCTGCGGGTGTGGGAACGCGGCGTCGGCGTGACCCAGGCCTGTGGCACGGCGGCCTGTGCCGTGGTGGCGGCTGCGGCGCGCAAGGGCAAAAATCTGGCGGACCGCAAAGCGCGTGTGGAACTGGATGGCGGCTTTCTCGATATAGACTGGCGCGAAGCCGATGATCACATCACCATGACCGGGCCCGCCGCACTTAGCTATCGCGGTACGCTGGCGCCTGAATTGCTGGCTGCGCCATGAGTGAAGCGCAGGTCATAAATTTCGGCTGCCGCCTCAATCAGTATGAAGCCGAAGTGATGCGCAATCGCGCGCGTGACGCGGGGCTTGAGAACGCCATCATCATCAATAGCTGCGCCGTGACCGCAGAGGCCACAAGACAGGCCCGGCAGGCCGTGCGCAAGGCGCGCCGTGAGCAGCCGCAGGCGCGTATCATTGTTACCGGCTGCGCTGCGCAAATTGAACCGCAACGCTTTGCCGATATGCCAGAGGTTGATCTGGTGCTGGGCAATATGGAAAAGCTGGACGCCGCGAGTTACGCCGCGCAGGGCAGGCGCAATGATTTTGGGGCGGACGACAGCGAACGGGTGCGCGTCAATGACATTATGTCCGTTCGTGAAACCGCCCCCCATCTGATTGAAGGATTGGAAGGCCGCGCGCGCGCCTTTGTGCAAATTCAAAATGGCTGTGATCACCGCTGCACTTTCTGCATCAT
>Ga0073920_1000091_pt1 | contig 17625 bp, 15 predicted proteins | sample GWRWT4_2Sept14_2_FD_70953 | JGI IMG/M metagenome (GOLD analysis project Ga0073920, IMG submission 70953) | Sand microcosm microbial communities from a hyporheic zone in Columbia River, Washington, USA - GW-RW T4_23-Sept-14 | ecosystem: Engineered > Artificial ecosystem > Sand microcosm >...
GCCCTCTCGCCAGACCCGATCGAAGATCCGCCGCACGGTGGCCGCAATTTCGCGCGTATCCGATGTTGGTCGGTGAAACGTAGCCGAGCCTGATAGGGACTTCTGCGGCGCGTTTTGCGCGAACGGGTCGGTCCGCACGAACAACTGGACCGCGCCCGCCACCTGGCCTGCATGGCGAACTTTTTCGGCGGCGCGCTCGACGAAGCTCATGACCGCGTCGTGGACCTGCGCCTTGTCGAAAATCGCCGTGCCGAAGGTGCGCGAGCAGCATGTCGTTTGGCGGGGTGGGGGCTGATCTTCGAGCGCGTGGCAGACAGACCCCCGCAGTTCATGCACCGTGCGCAGGCCAACGACGCCCATTCGCTGGCGCACCCAGGCATCGGGCGCCTCTGCAAAATCGAACGCTGTGTGAATACCGCGTTCCTGGAGCATGACCGTCCATCTGCGCCCTACGCCCCAGACATCCTGGATCGGGGTCTTGTGCAATGCCGGGGTTATCCATTCGGGATTGTGCGAAAGATCAAGCACGCCGCCAGCCCGGGCGGACTTCTTGGCCAATCGGTTGGCAAGCTTGGCCAGGGTCTTGGTTGGGCCGACACCGATCGAAACCGGGATCCCGGTCCACCGCGTTGTCGTCTCGCGCAGATGCCGGCACCATGCCGCGAGGCTGGGGACAGCCAGTTGATCGAGATCGAGGAAGCACTCGTCGATGCTGTAGATTTCATGGGCTGGAGCACTCGCTCCGAGCACATTCATGACCCGCTCGGAAATGTCCCCGTAGAGCGCATAGTTCGACGAACAGACCGCAACGTCGTGCTCATCGACCAGCTTGCGGATCTTGAACATGGGAGCGCCCATACCGACGCCGAGGGCCTTAGCCTCGTTCGACCGGGCAATCACACAGCCATCGTTGTTCGACAGGACGACGACCGGGCGGCCCCGCAACCGGGGCTGAAACAGCCGTTCGCAGGACGCATAGAAGTTGTTGCAGTCGACAAGGGCAAAGGTGGCCATCAGCGGCCACAATGGCGCCGGATACTCGTTGTGATGACGCCCCAGATCTCGCAGCCGTCATCGCTGATCGCGAGCGATGGATAGTCTTCGTTCTCAGCCGCGAGATGCCATTGTCCGGCGACCTTTTTCAGGCGTTTGACGGTGAGGTCGCCGTGCAGGATGGCAATGACGATGTCGTCGGACTGTGGGGTGATGCTGCGATCCACCACGAGGAGGTCGCCGTCGAAGATTCCGGCACCGCGCATAGATTCTCCCGCAGCGCGCACGAAGAACGTGGCGGCCGGCCTGCGGATCAGATGTTCGTTGAGGTCGAGCTTTCCCTCGATGTGATCGTCGGCAGGACTGGGAAAACCCGCAGGAACCTGCGAGCCGAAAAGCGGAAGATCGAGTTTTGAAGGGGAATCGACGAAGCTCAGCACAAGAATGTAGTCCATGAGGAAGGGAACATAAAAAGAACAGATGTGCTCTGATTCGTCAATCGTCCCTCCGACGGAAAGCGGCATGATCGAATGCGGCGAGGTACTGGCCGGGAACTTGTGCGCGCAGTACAGGGCGCGCATGAAGCCCATCAAAGACCTTGCTCAACTCGGAAAACAGATTGCAGCGCAGCATGGCTGGGCGGCGGCGAAAGCGTTCAAGGCTTATGAGATGAACGACAGCGATCGCGCCGTCTTGTCGCAATGCGCGCTCGATCTGCTCAAAGTCTTTCCGCCGATGCCCGGTGCCTGCGCGCTGATGAGCGCATCGCTCGCAGGTACGCTGGAGAGGCGCATGACGGCTCCGGTCCATGTGGTCGCTGGAACCCTGGTGGTTGATGGCGAACCTGTCTTCGGCGACCGAAAGCCGTTCGATGGGCCTGCGGCGTTCGCCGCGTCGAACCCCGATTGGGATGGCCACGTCTGGGTGATGGTCGGACCTTATGTGGTCGATGTCTCCCTGTTCCGTACCGCATATTCGCGGCATGGCCCGCCGCGACTGGCAAAGCATATCAATCTCGCCTTCGGTCCCAACAAAGGCCTGTACGTCGACCACTGGAAGCGGACCGGACAGCTCGGTCTAGGCTATGAGCCCCAATATTATGTATTGAGCGCCGAAGAGGTGACCAGTCTGATAGGCGGCGCGTATCACGTCATCAAATCAGACATCGTCAAATAACGGGGCGGTGGTGACGGCCGTGCGCGAGCCAGATGCGCTCATTGTTTTCCATCACGAGCATCGCAAGTGTGCCAATCACTCTCGGCGGCAGATTGATCGGTCGGCCGACCGTAGCACATGCCCAAGCGAAGCAACTTGGCGTCGATAGCATCTCTGATGGGGCACCACTTATTGATTGTAGCTTCGTCGCTACTGCCTCGACACAACTCGTTTGCCCCGGCCCAGTCACCGAGCATCTGGCGGATTCCGGCAGGTTGATCCTTGTACTGGCGCATCATGTTGCGCTTAGCCTCGTTGTAATAATCCGCGTTGGTTGGATCAGGTGCTGCGGAATCCGGAACGGGAGGATCAATCTTGACCGTGCTTGGGCGCGCTACCAGAGTTGGCGGAGAGGGCGCCGCTGCTGCACTATCCATTCCTTTGGAAGCCGTCGATGCCGGGACGATCACGGTGCTTGTGTCACTTCCAGTCTGCTTAAGAGCGTAGAAAGCTGTCGGCGCAAGGATGGCGACCGCAATTGCGGAAACGATAATCAGAGGCTTCGAATATCCGGACTTTCCGGAGAGTAGCAGCGCCTTCTCATGTTCAAACTCTTCTGCGGTCAGGGCCCCGCTTTCGCGAAGGCGGTTGAGCTTCTCGAGCTTATCTAAATCTGCCACGTGCACTCCTTACGCTCGTCTCTACATAGCTCCCCGCAAGGCCCGTCAAGCTAGCGAGGTCTTCTCTCCCATGAGCAGATAATACCGGGAAGACTTTAGCGTCCCGGTCTGTTCGAGCGCGCCAAGGGAGACCAGCTCCTGCAAGTCACGTGTTGCCGTGGCTCGCGATGTGTCGGCGATCGTGATGTAGTTGGCCGCGCTGAGCCCGCCCTTAAACCCCCCGAGCCCCTCACGGAACATGCGCGCGATGACTTTCTCCTGCCGCGGGTTGAGCTTCCCCCGGTACCGGTCATGGAACCGGGTTTTCTCCAGCAGGAAGTCGATCAGGGCCAGGCTGTGGGCCTGCGCATCAAGGACCGTCTCGGCCCAATAGGCGAGCCAGTCCGAGATCTCATTGGCCTTGTTCGCCGCTTCGAGCGCGTCGTAGTAGGCCGAGCGTTCTCGCTGGATGGTCTGCGAGAGCGCGATCAGGCTTGGCTGCCCGATTGCCTGCGACAGCGCCTTCTCCGCAATCGCGCGCCCGATACGGCCATTGCCGTCTTCGAACGGGTGAATGGTCACGAAGTAGAGGTGCGCGAGGCCAGACCGGGTCAAGCCGGGTAGCGGCGTAGCGCCACCCGGGCCGGTGGCCGCGAACCATTCGAGGAACCGCGCCATTTCCGTTGCCATCTCGCGCGACGGCGGCGCCTCGAAATGGACAGTGGGCTTGTGCAATGCGCCCGAGACGACCTGCATCGCATCTTCGTGTTCGCGGTAACGGCCCACGACGTCGATGTCGCTGCGTCCACTCAGGACCAGGCGGTGCCAGTCGCCCAACGCCTCTTCGGTAAGCGGGTCAGCGAAGTCCCGGTAGAGCGCCATCATCATCTCCGCGATCCCGCGTTCGGCGGGCGGAATTCGGCGCGCTTCGCTTTCAAGACCGAACTCGCGGCGCAGCGAAGACTGGACGCTATCGCGATTGAGAAGTTCGCCTTCGATCTGCGAGGTCTTCATCGCTTCGTCGGTCATGACGTCGAGCACGATGCTGGTGCGGTCCTCATCGGCGAGGTGCTTCACGACCCCGATGATGATCCCGGATTGCTGCAGGAAGCGGGCCTCGTGCACGGCTAGGGCTTCGCTGTTCCAGCGAAAATTGGGCCAATCCGGCTGCTGCCAATTCCACTTCATGAGGCATTCGGTTCCGCTTTATAACTCACCCGATAGCCCATTATGAGGCATAAAGCCATAATTTATGGCTCATGAACTTCGGTCCCGCACATGTGCCGGTGGGTCTGAACCCCTGTGCCGTTCCTGAAATGTCGAGGGGAGGGGGGCTGGAAGGGGTGAGCCGAAGGGCTCGGTCAATCCAGCTTTCAGGAGCACCCCCAATGAACGACATCGAGATGATCCCGCTTGGCAAGCTGCGCTTGTCCGAGGCCAATGTGCGCAAGAACGACAGCAACCTCTTCATCGAGGAACTTGCCGCCAACATCGAGGCCAAAGGCCTCCTCCAGAACCTTATCGTCGCGCCGGCCAAGAAGCGGGGCATGTTCGACGTAACCGCTGGTGGGCGCCGCCTGCGTGCGCTGAACTTTCTCCTCGAGGCAGGCAAGCTGCCCAAGGATCACCCCGTCGCCTGCCGCGTGCTCGACATCGATGCCGCCGAGCAGTCCGAGCTGTCGCTGATCGAGAATGTGATCCGCCTCGACATGACCCCGACCGATGAAATCCGAGCCTACAAGCACTTCGTCAATGAGGGCAGCGACCTCGATGCGATTGCCAAGCGGTTCGGCCGCACCCGCCGGTTCATCGAAGGCCGACTGCGCCTTGCCGACCTGGCCGATCCGATCTTCACCGCGCTCGAGGAAGGCAAGATCACCCTCGACGTCGCCAAGGCCTACGCAACGACACCCAACCATGAGCGCCAGATGCTGGTGTGGAACGAGCTTTCGAACAGCTGGCAGGGCAACCAAGCCGATTCCATCCGCCGGATGATCACCCACAGCGCGATCCGCTCGTCCTCGCCCATGGCCAAGCTTGCGAGCGAGGCCGACTACCTCGCCGCCGGCGGCAAGATCGAGCGCGACCTCTTTACCGAGGATGGCGGCGAGACCTGGATCGACGCGGAGATCGCCCAGCGTATCGCGGGCGAGAAACTCCAGGCCTACGCGACCCAGATCGCCGAGACTTCGGGCTACGCCTGGGTGCGGCCGATCCTCGAGACTCGCGTGACCTACGGCGCAACCGAAGACCTGCATCAGGTCCATCTTGAGCCCGCCCCGCTATCGGATGAAGAACAGGCGGAAGCCGACCGTCTCATGGAGACGATCTCCGCGCTCGAAGCCGAAGGTGAGGCGCTCGACGAGGACGATGAAAGCGCCGCCGCCGAGTTTCAGGAACGCTGGGATGCGGCGACCAATGCTTACGACGCACTCCACGACAAGCCACCAGTGATCCCCGACGAGATGAAAGCCAATGTCGGCTGCTTCGTGATCATCGGTGCCGACGGCGAACCGACCGTGGCCAGCGGGCTCTACAGCGACAAGCCGCTCGAGAAGCGCAAGGCCCGCGGTGGTGCCGATGCGCCGGGCGGCGCTGACAGCAGGGCAGGGGAGGGGGCAGGCGCCGCCTCGGCACCCAAGCCGCTGTCGCAGAAGCTGGTCGAGGAACTCGCCCTCCAGCGCCGCGACATCCTCGCGATCAATCTCGCGTCCAACCCGGCGATCGCTCTCGACTACCTGATCTTCGCCATTGCGGATTCGCGCGCGCTCTACAGCGCCCAGGCTCTCGGCACGACGCTGCGCGCGCCGTCACCCTCGCTCTACCTCGCGAGCTATCCCGAGAGCCCAGCGCATACGCTCATGGCCGACATGCGCGAGACGCTCGATATGTCCTGGACCGAGCACCGCCGCACGGTCGACCGGTTCGCCGCGTTCAGCGCGCTCGACGACGATGCCAAGGCGAGCTGGCTCGCCTGGTGCATGGCCAAGACCCTTGAAGCCAGCATGGGCATCGACAAGAAGACCGGCCAGGGCGGTCCCGAACCGATCGATCTCCACGATCACCTTGCCACGCTGATGGGGATCAATGTCGCGAGCCACTGGCGGCCGACTTCGGCCAACTACTTCGACCGCGTGAGCAAGCAGACGCTGCTCGCTCATGTCAGCGAGGTCGGCGGCCCGACAATGGCGTCGAGCTTCATGGGCTCGAAGAAGGGCGACCTCTCGGCCTCCTGCGAGAAACTGTTCGCCGGCGAAACCATCGTCGCGCCCGAGGTCAAGGAGGCCGCACTCGCTTGGGTGCCCGAAGCGATGCGGTTCCGGGCCATCGCCGCCAGCGAAACCGAGGACGAGCAGGCGCCGATCGAAGCTGGGGGCGAACCCGCGCCGGAGGGTGAGGACGACGGACTGGAAGCCAACGAGGACCAGGAAGTCGTCGCGGCTGAGCCTGTCGACGCCTGATCCAACCCTAACGACGCAGCCGCAGGCCGATACGCCTGCGGCTGCACGTCTCCCACATTCAGGATACTCCACAATGACTACGCTGACCAAACTGCGCGCCCGGGTTTCACCGCAAGCGATCTCCAAGGTGACCCGCATCTTCAACGGGACCCTCGACGACATCTTCAATGAGCTCTTCCAGAACGCCCGGCGCGCCGGCGCCACCTGCGTTGCCGTTACCGCCGAACATCTCGCTGACGCCTGCCTGATCACCGTCGCAGATGATGGCGCGGGCATCGGCGATCCGGCCGACCTCGTGTCACTTGGGCAATCCGACTGGCCCGGCGACTGCCGGACCCGCGAAGATCCCGCTGGCATGGGCTTCTTCAGCCTGGCCGGACTCGACACGGTGGTGAGTTCCACCAGTGCTGTTGGCTCGTTCTCGCTGGCGATCGCAGGCGATGCCTGGACCGGTGAGGCCGACATCGATGTGCTCCCTTGGGATGGCCCGCGCGGCACGACTATCGCGTTCCACTTTCCGCCCGGGCCCGATGGCAAGCTTGAGCGCACCGTTGAAGCGGCGGCGCGATTCTTTCCATTGCCGGTCAGTTACAACGGCAAGGACCTCGCCCGCGCCGACTTCCTCTCCGATGCCTACAAGGTCATCGAGCGCGATGGCTATCGCATCGGGGTGTTCCGCGACCGGCATTCGCCGCACGTGGCGACGCTCAATTTCCACGGGGTAACCCTCAAGCACGCGTTCCCGGTAATCAAGGAGGTCCACCACACCCAGTGGAGCGTCCAGGTCGATATCGTTGATTCCCCGGATCTCGTCCTCGTCCTGCCCGCCCGCAAGGAGATCTACCGCAACACCGCGCTCGACCACCTCGTGGCGTTGTGCCGGCGGGCGATCTTCTCGGTCATCTACGCCGAACCGCTGCACCGACTGAGTTTCGAGGACTGGCTCGAGGCACGGTTCTACTGCGACAATTTCCCCCAAGCGGCGCGGCAACTGCCGCTCTGGTCGCCCTCCACTGCCCGCGGCGACTGTCGCCCGGTCCCGGCTTTCGCTGATCTTGAGCCGTTCGCCACCATTTACGATGACACGGACTCCTATGATTCGGTGACGTTCGGCCGCGCGCTCCGGCGCTCGAATGGCGGCGAGCCGCACAAGCTCGGCGGACCGGACCCCCGCGCGTTCTATGAGCCGATCACCAATTTCATCGGCTATCCATGGTACGACGCGCTGTCCTGCTTCATCCTCACCGGCGAGTGCTTCACGCACGACGGCGATCAGTCGGCCACGAGTGAACCCGACGCCCTGACACTGCGCCCTGACGCGATCAGGATCGAACTGACCGATCAGCACGGTCACCGCCTCGACGTCGAGACCGACTTCGTCATCCAGGAGGGCGATGATTCGTGGGGCGATCCTGACTGCGCGGTGATTGCACTCACCCGGGGCTCGGAACTCGATCCGAACGATCTCACCGACCTCATCATCGATGCGGTGTTCTCGCCCTCGGACGATTCCGATGCGGACAGCTACGACACCCAGGAGACCCGCTTTCGCCACGACGCTGCCGTGCGGGCCCATGCCATCCTTGAAGGAGATGACGCCGCCATTCTTGCTGGCATCCGCATGGCCTTTGCCGACCGCGTAGCCTGGCGCATCCCGCACGGACGCAAGCTCCAGCTCGCCTGGTCGAGCGGCGGCAATGACCTGACCCTTGTCGACGCGAGGGAGGGCTCGGACCAATGACCCGTCATCCGAAGCCCGATGTCGCCCAGGTAATCACCGACCTGATCCTCGAAAAGATCGCCGCCGGCACCGCCCCGTGGCTCAAACCTTGGTCGGCGACCAGCACCCGTCCGCTACGCCACAACGGACTTTCCTACACGGGGATCAACACCTTCTTCCTTTGGGCGGTCGCCGAAAGCCGCGGCTTCACCAGCCCCTACTGGATGACATTTCGTCAGGCAGCCGAGCTTGGGGCCCACGTTCGCAAGGGCGAGAGCGGCTCGTTCAGCGTGTTCTATTCCTCGGCACGCAAGACTGACACCGATCGCCTGACCGGTGAGGCGACTGAGAAGACCATCCGGTTCATGAAATGGAACCACGTGTTCAACGCCTCGCAAATCGATGGACTGCCGGGGCACTACTATCCCGAGCCGCCAAGCCCGGCGGCAATCGGCGAATTGTCCGCCGGGGTTCGTGACTTCCTGGAGGCAATCCCGATCCGCGTCGTCCATGGCGGCGACAGCGCATACTATTCGCCGGGAACCGATACGGTCACCTTGCCGCATCCGCAGGCATTTCATTCCATTGAGGCTTACTTTTCAACAAGATGCCACGAATTTGGTCACGCTACAGGGTCTGCCAAACGGCTCAACCGGCAGTTCGGCAAGAGGTTCGGCGATGATGCCTATGCTTTCGAGGAGATCGTTGCCTCGCTGACCCAGGCTACCCTCTGCGCCGAATACGGTCTGCCCAACGAACTCCACGACAGCCACGCCGCCTACATCCATCACTGGATGAAGATCCTACGCGGGGACAAGACCGCGATCCTCCATGCAGCCGCCAAGGCAGAGCAGGCGGTCAAGTGGCTGCGCCAGTTCGATCCGGCGCTCACGGGCGACCTCAAGGAAGCGGCCTAACGGAAGTCGGACACGCTCGCATGGCGAGCGGGAAGGGGAGGGGGTGGGAGCCCGGCGCGCCATGGGGCGCGATGGAGGCTTACACCCATGAACTACGATCTCGACTTCCGCTATCGCCGGGCGCTCCAGCCCGACGGGCTCGCGACCATCCCGACCGCTACCCAGGCTGTGGTCGACGCGATGCAGGATGCGCGCAATGCCGGCATCGATCCGGCTCGCGATCCCGCGACCATACTGCTGGCCCGGCATCTCGGCCGTATCGCGCTCGGCCATGCTCCGGACGAGACCTTCACCGAGGACACGCCGCTGCGCCGCCAGTGCATCGCCAAGATCGATGAGCTGAAGTCCAAGCCCGCGCTGGTCGCACTTGCCCGGCGCGGGATCGGCTATGACCCTGAAGCAAAACGCGCCTTCCACCGCGAAGCGCGCTCGGCGCTCCGGGTCGCAGCCCGCCATCTGGACCTGGACCCCGATCAGTATGACCTGCGCAGCAACTTCGCCGGTCCCGCTGTCTCAGGCGAGATTACCCTCCATGGCGACGAGATCTACGTCCAGGTCTCGATCCCCTGCATCCGGCCTGGCCGTGAGGTCATGTTCCGCCGCTGCAAGGGGCGCCAGGACTATCTCGGCGGCCGCAATCACTTCTGCGACATCGCCGTCCTCGCCGCCCCGCACAGCTTCCGCGCGCTGGTCGTCCGCGAGACCGGCCTTTCCATCAACCCGCGCAGCCAGGCGCTGCTCTAGGAGAAAACCCCATGGGCTGGCTGTTCATGTCCCGCGGCGGGATGTCGCCTTTCGCCACGCCGAAGGCGTATCTCGACAACCAATGCACCTATCCGCCCGATCCGGACAAAGGCCGCGATACCGGGCTGAGGGTGATCAAATCGACCGTCCGCTCGGGCGCCTACTACGCCGCCTGCCAGACCTATGACGCCGAAGGTCCCAAGGAGACCTTTGCGATCATCTGCCTAGTCAAATGGAACCCCGGCGCGCGCAGCGGCGAAGAGTTCGGCTACAAGGACATGACCGAGACGATGGGCCCCTACCACTGCGATTGCCCGGCTTCGATCCTCGACCTGCTGGGTCCTCCCGGCAACGAGTATGCCGCCAAATGGCGCGAGGCTTGCCGTGCGCGACTTGCGCTGACCTCGCGCCGCAAGCCGCGGCCGGGCGACACGCTCGTCCTGGCAGAACCGCTCACGTTCACCGACGGGCAGAGCGAACGCAGATTCCGGGTGGTCCAGTCAGGCCGGAAGACCATTTTGCGCCGGATGAACGACGGGATGGGCGTGAAGATCAGCAAGCTGATGAGCCGCGCCTGGACGATTGTTCCGGCCCCGGCCGCCCCCTCGGCGCCGTGACTTGCACGCGAGCTTGCACCGCCATGCCGGACCAGCCACCCCCCGAACGCTCACCCAAACGTGGGCGCCTTTGCAGCATCGAGAATGCCAACCGCGTGGCAACCCGCGTCGCCGAGCATATCCTGACCGACACGGCGGTCGTGAAGACAGGAAACCCGCTGCAGCCATTCCGCGTGGTCCTGGCGAGCAAGGCCGCGCCGGGCCGCACCGTCTCGCGGGTCGTCACCTGCAATGATGACGAGCCCTGATCACTCAGTAGGGTTCCGGGCCGCGCTCGACAAACCACGACTGGCCGAGCTCAAAATCGGGGTTCGGCGACACCAGCGGGCCGTCGGGGCCTTCCGCCACATAGGGCGAGACCAGGTCCTTGCGGCGTACCCGCGAGCGGCTGAGCCAGGCCGCAGTCCGACCGCGCGCCTTCAGCATGCCCAGCAGCCAGTCCATTGCCTCGGCCATCTCGACCACGCCGCGCCCGGCGAGGCTGTAGTAGATCGCCCGCTGGAAATCGTCGCACGAGGTGCTGAGGATCGCCGCGAGCTTCGCCCGCCCGCCGGGCGCATTTTCATGCACCAATGACACCGCTTCGCGCAGTTCGCGGACCGAAAAGTAGGCGTCATCGACCCCGACCCCAATGCACAGGGCTGCGATCGCGCGCCGCGGCGGCAGGACATTGAGGTCGCACGAGGCATCGCGCAGCGCGATATCAAGATCGAAATGGTCGGTGTGGGCGCCGATGGGCATCGGGAATTTCCTTTCGAGAAAGAACGTAGCGTGAACGCTCAAGCGCCGTCAACCGGTAGGCGGAGGGGAGGGGGAGTCCATCGGACGATCATTGTAAAAGGAGAGTTTGATGACCCAGCTTGCCCAGGCCGCCCCTGCCGACACCGACCGAACCACCGAGATAGCCGCGCTCAATGATGCCGCCCGCGCAGGGTCGCTTGTGAACTCGAAGACCGTGTTCACCCGGGCGCTCGCGGATATTCTTGCCGGAGAGGATCCCGATCCTGGCACCCGCCAGTTCAACCTGATGATGGGACAGCGCGCACTGCGGCGGCTGATCAACGAAACGCCGATCGATCCTGGCAACGACCCGCACGGCGAGCGCGACTTCGGTGTGGTCGAGCACCAGGGCCACAGGTTATTCTGGAAGGTCGACATCTACGCCAACGACGGCACGTTCGCCTGGGGATCGGAGACGCCGTGGGACGCACAACAGAGCTTCCGCGTCGTGACCATCATGCTGGCGAGCGATTGGTGACGCGATGAGCCGGTATTCGTTGAAGCCACTGCCTAACCGTGCGGATGTGTTCGAAGTAGCAGTGGGGTGGGATCCCGGCCTGAGCACCTATTTTGCTATCGTGTTTGGCGCGCCAGAATTTGCCTGCGAGCCTGAAGTGTTGCTTTGGCGTGGATGCACGTTCGGCGAGATCTGCCGAGTTGCAGAACTGCTCGACATCGTGAGGGAGTTTGCCGAAGTGGCTCCAGAATTGAGGCGCCGATTGGATGCCGACCCAAGCGCTGAACCCCCTAGCTAACGCAAGTCACTCAGCGGGCCACCCGGCGTATCTCCTCGACCAGAAGCGGGGACAGCTCATACATGTCGAGGTTGGCCTCCTTCAGCCAGATGCGTGCCTCCGCGATGGTCATGTTCTTGTTGACGGTGGCATCATTTAGAATGGCTGCGGCGACACGAGACAAACCGAGGCCCATGAAACTGATCATCGACCTGTCCGAAGCACCAACCTCGAGATAGAGGGAAAGTGGCGGCACCGAGCCGGCCATCTCCGACAGGCCGATCTCATTCAAAACGTTAAGGAGCACGGCACAGTAGCATGACATCAGCCGGACCACCTCGAACCGGATCACCTTCTCGATAGTCTCGAGCGTGTTGCGGATCACGGCCCGGGTGCTCTTCTTCTTGTCGAAGTTGATGGCGTTGTCGATGATCTTAGGGAGAGGGTCGCCGCTCATCCAAAACACAGCCATCAAGGCATGGTACCGGTGCGATCCGTGGCTCTCTGGAAGACCCAGCAGGTGCATATGGCAAAGCCTCAGGAGCGATGCGTAGGAGAAGTATGCTCCGCTCTCGCGCGGATGCGCGGGGATCAGCGCGCGCACGCTCTCCTTGTCCGTACCCACTCTGGCGAGTAGTGCGGCGTGAAGCGACTGTTGCCGATGCGGTGACAGGTTCGGACTTTGGCGAACGACCTCAACGGGCAGTGTCAGCACTTTGACCACCTCGTCGAGCGCAGTCTGGACCCGTTCGGTCGACGTTGACGGCACGCCCGCCGCGGTCAGTCGCGACAGCGTTGTCGGCAGCTCACCGCGCGAATGGTCGTCTAGTAGCCGGATGAACAGGGTCTCGAGGTCACCGTCCGGCTTCCTGTCGTCACTATCGTCGTCGGCCATCGTCGCTACGAGATCCTCCAGCCGCTGCGCGACACCGTCTTGGAGGGCAGGCACGATCTCGCTGTCCCTCTCCTGATCGAGCGGCTTGGCCTTCCACTCGTCATAGTCGATCAAGAAGATGTTGCCCTGGAACTCGCGGCGCAGCCGGCCGGCGCGACCGGCGAGGTTCCAGAAGTCCGTACCCTCCAGAGGGCGCTGCCTCCCCTTCTCAGGCCTGCACATGAAGACGTTGCGGGCCGGCAGGTTCACGCCCTGAAGAAGCGTACTGGTACACACTAGGAAGTCGATCGCACCATCCGCGAAGGCATCCTCCACCGCCTGCCGAACTTGCGTTGGCATGTTGGAGTAGTGGAAGCCAACACCCCGACGGATCGCCGCTGCCAGGACATAGGATGGGTGTACCGACTGGGCGACGAGCTCTGCCACCGCCTCGCGCCGCGGCGTAGTCTCCCGGTCCGCAAACAGGTCGGCCAGCTGGATGGCTAGGTTTTCCGCCTCGGCGGCGCCGTTCGCATAGACGATGGAGGGCGCGCCTTTGCCGAGAGCGGCCGATATGTGAACGAGGCGCTCCTTCTTCGATGCGATCGTTTGTCCGATCGCGAACTCGCCGACCAGCGCCTCTTCGCCGCCCGGCTCGATGTTTAAGACCGAGAATTCGCCCTGGCGCGACGAGGTTACGCGCACGATCAGGAAGTTCTGCGCAACCGTCGACTCAGTCGATGGAAGCGTCTCCACGCTATCGAGGCCGAAGGTGCGACCGAACACATCTAGGTTGCGGATGCCCGGGCTGGCGAAAAGGAGCTGCGCATCCGCGCGGCGACGAAGCAGGTCGTCCACGACCCACTGCAGTAGAATGCCGCGGCCTTGGTCGGCGATGCTGTGCGCCTCGTCGACGATGACGATCCCGGCGCTCATGTCCGGATGCGCCGCCAGCATCAGCTGGGTCCGCTCCTGCGTCATCACGAATACCGCGCGATTTGGCAGCGGCTGATCTCCGTCGAGCGGCACGGTGACAATCTCCGGCGCCCCTTCCGTTCCGAAGAAAAGGTCTGCCAGATCGCGAGCGACCTGGGCAATTAATGCACGAGTCGGCACGAGGTAGACGACGATGCGCTCCCCAGCCTCGTTGAACACACGCGCGAGATGGCCCTGAAGGATGAAGGACTTTCCGGCGGACGTCGGTGCGGCGACGGCGATGCTGCGCCCTTCGCCAAGTTTGCACCACAGGTCGTGCTGGAAGCTCGTTAGCAGCGCGGGGCGATCCCGCAGTAGGACGCGGCGCCGGTCCGAAAGGGCCATCTCCTCAATCGCGAGATCTAGCGGCAGGTCCGCAGCTGCGCGGCCGACATCTTCGCGCGTTTCCAGCGCGGGAAAGTTGCCGAGCCGGGCAAGCACAACGCGGAGCGCCTGCTGCATGGGCAGCGTCTTTGCGCCCACCACCTCGTACGTCATGGTCGCCGAACGGTATGCCTGGCTCCGATGCACCGGATCCGTCGAACAAGCTAGGATCGCGGATGCCTGCATAAGCCGCACTGCCTCTTCGACGGTCACCTCCGGCTCAAGTGGCCTTCCTAGCTCGCGCGCCAGCCAAGTTCGATGGGTAAGAGCCGCTGCGTCGTGGAAGCGGCTGTTGCCCCAGATCTGATCAGCCAGTTCCTGCATCAGGCGTTGTCCCCTTCATCTTGCGCCTGCTTCTTGCCGCGGCCTTTCTTCGGTGCCTTCTCGGCGGCCGGATGCTTCCAGCCGATTTTGTCTTGAAACAGATCGCGCAACGTTGCCACGGACGGAACCGGCATGATGAACATCTCGACCTCCTGGTGCTCGATGCCCTTTGCCTTAAGAGCCTTGGCAATCTTCGGCGCGGCTTCTTCAAGCTGAGCAAGAGCCAACTTGCGGAACTCGTCCTCGGCATCGGCCTCGCAGGCCAGCACAGAAGCAAAGGCGTCGAAATCGAAGGCAACGAGGCAGGAAATCACGTCGTGGCGGTTTGTGTATTCCGAACCATACGGATCGAGGAAGTCGAGCATTGCCTTCTTGGCGTGAGGCGTCAGGCTTGACAGATCCAGGTGCCGCTTCACTAGCGTAATCTCGTGCTTGATCTTCTTGTCGTCCAGGGATTCGGCGATCGACTTAGCCGCCTCCGTGATCGCCTGGTCCAAACTGCCGTAGAGCTTCGCCTCTCCCCAGTAGATGTAGAGCCGCCCCGTCGCCGCACAGTATCGGACGTGCACTCCGTCCGCACCATGTACAGGCATCTCGGTGTTCGTCTTCAGCGACATCTTCGCGACGATCTGGGGCGCCTCAAGGAGCCACTCCGTCAGCAGGTACAGTATCAGTTCGCCGGCTTCGCCGTTTCGGTTCGTCGCTACATGGGCGCGCTTGAAGAGATCGAAGGCTTCCTGGCGGAGAACCTCGAACATCTTAGTGAAGTCCTCCGGCGAAACCTTGCCATATTGTTCGTAGAGGTCAGTGACCTGCTGTCGGGGCAAGCAGAAATTGACAATGTAGGTCGAGACGGTGTCCACCAGTTCCGCGATCATCGGCTTGCGCTGCCTAAACGCAGGATAGTGGAGGCGGAGCTTCAACGCCTTGCAATCGGTCATCACGGCATGATCGACCGACTTGAACCGCATCGACAGCTTGGACAGATCGCGCTTGAGAGACGCAAGCGCATCTTCGAGGGCGCCGGTCGGCGGTTCGGACGGAACGGCGGTGGTATCGGTCAACGAAGCGCAGGTCCGTAGGGCTCGATCGTCATAATGTCGATTTTCTCACTTCTCGCCGTTGCTCAAATGTGTTGCACATGGGAAGCCGTTGTTATGCTTGGGGATGGCAAACCGTCAATCACACGAATTCTAGCAAGCAATTCCGTAACAAGGCACAGGGACGGCAATGCCGGACAAGGTATACAAATACAGACCCTTTAGTGTGAACACACTGCGCGCCCTAACCGAGGCAGAGGTCTTCTACGCGAAGCCATCTACTTTCAACGATCCGCTGGACTGCGATCCCACGATCGACGTGGATATCGACCGTAGACACCTCGAACGTTTGCTCTACCGCATGATTGTCAGACGGAAGAACGAGGAAGAGGGACGCAATGAGATCGGCCGTCTCCGCTATAATTCCTCAGAGTACGGCGACTACCGCACTAATGCCGAGGTCGAAAGCTATTTGATGCGCACCCTCGCGAGCACCATCAAACACGAGCTCGACCTGGAACTTGGAGATGAGGGCGTGCTCTCGCTGTCCGCGACGTGGAAGAGCGGGCTAATGTGGTCGCACTATGCCGATGAGCATCGTGGCATTTGCATTGAGTACGACACCCGCGATCAGGGGCACCCACGTCTCAAGGCGGTCGATTACAAGGGCCCCCGCGCGATCAAGACAAGTGATCTTTATCGGTGGAAGGTCCGAGATGATTTGGTAGCACAGGAGCGGGTGTTTCAGACCTACTTCTATACAAAGTCGAATGAATGGAAGTACGAAAAGGAGTGGCGCGACGTTCGCGACAGGAACGGCGTCACTGACGCCCCGTTTCGCATAACCGCAATCCTCTTCGGACTCAGATGCAACGGGTCTGTCATCAAGAGCATAGTCAAGCTCCTGAACGATCATCCACAAATCAAAATTTGGCAGGTTCTCCCTAAGGACGACGGATTCGGACTGCGTCGGTATCTGGTCAATCGAGACGAGATCGATGCGATGGCGGTTCGGGAGCCCAGCTTCCTCATGTTTAAGGACATCGTCTGGGACGATCTAGACGATTTAGAGGATCTCGGTACAGTGGCTGAGCTCGCCGGACCGGAAGAGGATCCCGGAGCCTAAACGTGACCGAACCCGCACATGCCGCATTACTCGCGGGCGCAAAGAAGCACTTCTTGCTCATGGATCAAAACCAGATCGCCAGTCAAATCGTCTTCACAATCTGGGTTGCTCCTGACCTTAGTGTTTTGACTCAGTCGCCTGTAGTAGCTGCGAGCTCGCGTATCAGTTGACTCATCGGTTCACGAAGAGTCTCGTGTCGACGAACCCAAATCCGACGCAAAAGATCTTCTGGAACATAGGCGTCATATTTCTCGACAATGAGATTCTCCACGAACCGCCCGAGGTCCTCAATTGGAGGGCAACCATCAATTGATGCGATCACAGCGGAAGCGTCCTCGATTGGACAGCCAGTCAAAGTGATCCCGACATCGAATGTTTCGCACGCGAAGCCCATGGACGTGAGCAAGACCGCGAGCAGTGAATTTGCTGATGTACCTTGCCAAGTTAGGACGTGCGTCGCGGAGCCCGCATCGATGTAGCGGGATTTTTGCAGGCCGAGTTCGGCAAAGGCCGAGCGGCCGGCAGCCAAGAGCTCCTTGGCGTTGTCGTCGAGATAGTCCGGCAGATCCTCACTCATCAAGACGGCCAGCATCTCAGCTGCAAGGCGGTCATGGATTGGCTCCTGACCAAGGCGATCAAACTTTGGCACACGCCCTGTGTTATGGGCGACAACTTCAACGACCTTCGCCTTGTCGTCGATACCGGTCGCACGCCAACGACGTCCCGCAAATCCGATTATCGATCCGACGACTAGCGCATTTACGATCGGCAGTGTTCCGAGTGTCCGTCCGGAATGGACCAGGCGCCATTCCTCATCGGTCGAGAAGTTGGCATAGAAATCTCGCGATGCAGTCAGCTTTTCCCCTTCTGGGCCGAGCATGAGCGAACCGTCGGGTGCTTGCTCGATCAGACCTGCCTCATCACTGCCCATTCCTCGGAGCAGGTCGGCGAAATCGGCTTTCTTGAGAGCTGTAAACGGTCCCTGCTGACACAAGGATGCGTATAGGGCCCCGGCGCTTATGGCACCCCGTTGGACTATGAGCGACAGAATCTGGTGAACACTGACCGATAGCAAAGCTGGGTCGGCTTGAGGGGGTTCGACGAACTTCAAGCGTAGCAAAT
>Ga0073920_1000093_pt1 | contig 17461 bp, 13 predicted proteins | sample GWRWT4_2Sept14_2_FD_70953 | JGI IMG/M metagenome (GOLD analysis project Ga0073920, IMG submission 70953) | Sand microcosm microbial communities from a hyporheic zone in Columbia River, Washington, USA - GW-RW T4_23-Sept-14 | ecosystem: Engineered > Artificial ecosystem > Sand microcosm >...
GGCGGGCGCGGCCAGCGGCAGCACGGACAGCGAAGCAAGCAAGGACAGGCGGAAAGTCGATCGCATCAGTATTCCCCTTGTTCACCCGGCGCAGCATGGCGACCCGCACGGGCAGTAAGACCGGTGCAGCTAAAGCAATTTCAGCACTTTTCAGCAAGCCAAGGCCGGCGGCGCGCAAGCATTTTGCGCGCCGCCTGTGGCAGGCGGGTGACTCGGGTCCGGTTAGGCGTAAAGCGCCTTGCGCGGCCCGAGGTAGCCGAACAGGTAAGCGGCGACCTTGCGCATCTGGATTTCCTCCGCCCCTTCGGTGATCCGGTAGCGGCGGTGGTGGCGGAAGATGTGCTCAAACGGCTTGTGCCGTGAATAGCCGATCCCGCCGTGGACCTGCATCGCCCGGTCGGCCGCTTCGCAGACCAGCCGGTTGGCGTAGTAGTTGCACATCGAGATCTTGTCCGAGAGCTTGTGCTCGATCTCCTTGTGCTCGAGCTGATCCATCTCCCAGGCGGTCTTGTAGATCAGGGTGCGCAGCATCTCGCACTGGGTGGCCAGCTCGACCAGCGGGAACTGGATCCCCTGATTGCGCGCCAGATCCTGACCGAACGGCTTGCGGTGGCGGGCGTACTTGACCGATTCCTCAACGCAATAGGTCGCCGCGCCGAGTGAGCTGGCGGCCTGGCGGATGCGGTTCTGGTGGACGAAACTTTGCGCGATCGACAGGCCGCCATCGACCGGACCGAGCACCGCCGATTCCGGCACCCAGCAATTTTCGAAATGCATCCGCGGGTGGTCGGTCGGCATGTTGAAGGTCCACATGTACTCATCGACCACCATGCCGGGGGTCCCCGCCGGGACCAGCAGGCAGGTGATGCCCTTGGCATCGCCGTCCTTGCCCGAGGTGCGGCAGAAGGCGGCGCAGTGGGTCGCGACATGCATGCCGGTGATCCACATCTTGCGCCCGTCGATCCTCCAGCCCGGCACACCATCGCGGGTTTCGCGCACGGCGCGGGTTTCCATGTGGGTCGCGTCCGATCCATGATCGGGTTCGGTCAGGCCAAAGGCGGTGCGGCGTTCGCGGGCGAAGCCGCCGAGGATAAATTCCTGCTGCTGCTCGGGCGTGCCGAAATGCTCGAACATGGCGACGAAGGGGAAGTTGCCGACGATCGAGTGCTCGTTCTGCAGATCGTTGTGCAGGCCCAGACCCTTGGCGGCAAAGCGATCGCGGATCACCGCCATCCACAGGTTGGAGCCGTCCTTGCCGCCGTACTTCTTGGGCGCGGAAAAGCGCCAGTGGCCAGCCGCATCGGCGCGGCGGGTCGCCTCGACCAGCAGCTGCTCCCATTCGTGGCGCGGCAGGCCCTGATTCTCGAAATCGGTCCGGGCATATTCGCGGCGGTGATCGAAGAAGCGGATGTTGTCATCCTGCTGCTCCAGCGGCTTGATCTCGGCCGCGATGAAAGCGTCGAGTTCGCCCAAATAGGCGAGCAGGTCGGCGGGGAGCGCAAAGTCCATCAGGCGGTTCCTCTCTCAGGTTCCCATTTGGCGCGCGCGGCTGCGAGCGCTGGGTATTTCGGCATGTCGGCGGAAAGTTTGGCCAGCGCCATACGGCGCAGGCGGGCGAGCAGGCCTGGCGTGGCGAGATCGGCCGCACCGGCCATGATCTGCGCGGTCAAAGCGGCATCGGTCGCGACCGGGCGTTGTTCAAGCTCGCGCGCGACGATGCCCAGGGCATTGCGGGCGACGGCGAGGTCGAACTTGCCGCGCCCGGAAACCAGCGGCTTGATGTCAGTGGCCAGCCATTCGGAGATGGCGGTGAGGATTTCGGCCCCGCTGGGCTCGCCGGTGCCGGGCTGGAGCGGTTCGGTCGCGGGGGGGAGCGGGCGGCTGCGCTCTTCCTCGGGCGCGAGATCTTCGAGCAGCAACAGCAGGTCGAGCTCCTGCTCGGCAGTGCGGCGGGCGACCACCACGCGCTCGACCGAGCGGTCATGTCCGTCGCGCCAGAACCCGCCCATCTGCAGGCAGCCGAGCGCCCACCAGAAGGTGCGGTAAATCGTCCAGAAGCGGAACCGGGCGGGGTCGAACGTGTCGCCGCCAGCCTCCTCGTAAGCCCGGGCGAGTTCTTCGATTCCGGTCAGGCCATAGCCGGGCCGGTCAGGCCGCGAGAAGCGCCAGACGGTCATGCAGCCAAAGGCCAGGTCCTCATGCCAGTCCCCCAGGTGCGCCAGCTCCCAGTCGAGCACGCCGGTCAGCCGGCCATGCTCGAACATCAGGTTGCCGAGCCGGAAATCGCCATGGACCAGCTGCGGCGTGACCGGCGACGGCAGGTTGGCTTCCAGCCACTTGAGCGCGAGGGCTAGGATCGGCCGATCACCGCCGTATTCGAGGAACCGGCGGCGCAGTTCGCCGAGCGCCTGGGCGGTGTCCATCAATGGCGCGGGCAGACCGGCAGTGTCAGTCCGGTGCACCGCAACCAGTTCGCGGGCGATGTCGCGGATCGCCAGTGCCGGGTCGGCCTCAGCCAGAAAGGCATTGGGATCGGGCGAACCCGGGATCGCCCGCATGACATAGCCCGAGCCGATGCCGTCGTCCGGCTCCAGCTCGATCAGCACCTCGGGCGCCATGACCCCGGCGGCGCAGGCCGCGCGGACCACCATGGCTTCACCGGCATGGTCCATCGGCCGACCAACCATCATCTCGAGCGAGGGCGCGCGGCGCAGGACGCAGATCTGGTCGCCGGCGCGAAACCGCCAGCTCTCCATGTTCGCGCCGCCGGAAAGCCGTTCGAGCCCCTCGGGCGTGGGCAACCCGACGCGCGCCAGCGCGGTGGTCAGGCCCTGTGTCAGTTCATCCAGCCCCGTCATGCCGGCAAGGTGCCGAGGGCGTGGCGGCAAGGCAAGGACAAATTTAATCGATCGCTTAAACGGGTGGCAAAAGAAAAGGGCGCGGAGGTTGCCCCCCGCGCCCCAATCTTTTGCCGTGCGGCGAAGATTACATCTTCTTGGCAGCGTCCGAAGCAGCAGCAGCAGCGTCCGAAGCAGCGGCAGTCGCGGCGTCGGTGGCAGCAGCAGCAGCGTCGGTGGCAGCAGCAGCAGCTTCAGTGGCAGCGTCCGAAGCGGTGGCAGCGGCGTCGGTGGCGGCGGCAGCAGCGTCGGTGGCGGCAGCAGCGGCGTCGTCAGCCTTTTCCTGCGAGCAAGCGGCGAGAGCGAGAGCGGCGCCAGCGGCGAGAATGATCTTGCGCATGAATGGTATTCCTTGAACAGCGAGTGGACCACGCGCGGTAGCCGGAATTGCTCCGGGCAGCCGAACGGAAAGCCAACCTTATCGGTAGACTTCGCGGGCACAATTAGTGCGCTTCGCGAAACGATGCAAGAGATTGTCGCATCAGCCCGCCGAAGGCTGTGCATTTCCTGCGCTTTGCCGAGTTAAACGGACAATGTGGCAGGCTTGTGACCGGCTCGAATCGCGCGTCGGGGATGGCTCGATTCGCGCGCTACCGCCATGCCTGCCGCGCTGCTAGGGTGCCGCAATGGAGCCCAAGCAGCATCTCTATCTGGTCGATGGATCGGCCTATATCTTCCGCGCCTATCACCGCCTGCCGCCGCTGACGAACCCGCAGGGCGTGCCGGTCGGTGCGGTCTATGGCTATACCACCATGCTGTGGAAGCTGGCCGACGATCTGCACAAGGCCGATGGTCCGACTCACCTCGCGGTGATCCTCGATGCCAGCGGCAAGAGCTTTCGCAATGACATCTACGATCAATACAAGGCCAACCGCCCGCCCCCGCCTGAGGACCTCAAGCCCCAGTTCCCGCTGATCCGCGATGCCACCCGCGCCTTCAGCCTGCCCTGCATCGAGGAGCAGGGGCTGGAAGCCGATGACCTGATCGCCTCCTATGCCCGCGCCGCGGCGACACGCGGCTGGGACGTGACCATTGTCTCCTCCGACAAGGACCTGATGCAACTGGTCGGCGCTGACGGTGCGGCCAGCATCGACATGCTGGACACGATGAAGAACGTCCGCATCGGCATTCCGGAAGTGGAGGAAAAGTTCGGCGTCCGGCCTGAACTGGTCGGCGATGTGCTGGCGCTGATGGGCGATGCGGTCGACAATGTCCCCGGCATCCGCGGGATCGGCCCCAAGACCGCGACCAAGCTGATCCAGGAGCATGGTAGCCTCGAAGCCGCGCTCGCCGCCGCACCGGAGATGAAGCCATCCAAGCTGCGCGACAGCCTGATCGAACAGGCCGAGATGGCCCGGCTCAGCCGGGTGCTGGTGGCGCTGAAGGAAGATTGCGCGCTGCCGATGGCGCTCGACGATTTCAAGCTGGACACGATCCCGCCCGATCCGCTGGCCGCCTTCCTGGAAGAGCACGGCTTTAACTCGCTGCTCAAGCGGCTGGGCGATGGGCGCGGCAGTCCGGAGCGGCGGGTCGACCTCAACCCGGCCAAGGCGGTTACTGCTGCCGCGGCGCCAGTGGCCGGGAGCAACCGCCAGCCGCTGCCCGAACTGCCGCCGATTGATCGCAGCCAATACGTCTGTGTGCAGGACGAGGCGACGCTGGCCGCCTGGATCGAGCGCGCCATGGCCGCGCGGCTCGTGGCCTTCGATACCGAAACCAGCGCGCTCGATGCGATCCGCGCCGACCTGACCGGGGTCAGCCTGGCGCTGGGTCCCGGAGACGCCTGTTACATCCCGCTCGGCCACGGCGGGACCGACATGTTCGCCGAGCGCCCGGTGCAGGTCGACAAGGCCCGCGCCCTCGCCCTGCTTAAGCCGCTGCTGGAAAGTGAGGCCGTGCTGAAGATCGGGCAGAACGCCAAGTATGATCTCAATGTGCTGGCCCGCGCCGGGGAAAGTGCTGGGGGCATCCAGGTTGCCCCGATCGACGATACCATGGTGATGAGCTTCGATCTCGACGCCGGCCGATCAATCGACGGAATCGGCGGCGGCCACGGGATGGACGAGCTGTCCACCCGCCATCTCGGCCACACCACGCTGGCCTTCAAGGACCTGTGCGGGACCGGCAAGAAGGCCATTCCCTTCGGCGAAGTCCCGCTCGACCGGGCGACCGAATATGCCGCCGAGGATGCCGAGGTAACCTGGCGGCTGCACCGCCTGCTCAAGCCCCGGCTCGCGGAAGAGGCCGGAACGCGGGTCTATGAACGGGTCGACCGCCCGCTGGTCCCGGTCGTCGCCCAGATGGAGCGCCACGGCATCCGCGTCGATCGCGAGAAGCTGGCCGGCCTCTCCGCCACCTTCGCCGAGGAGATCGCCAAGCTGGAAGGCCAGATCCACGAACTGGCCGGCCAGCCCTTCACCATCGGCAGCCCCAAGCAGCTCGGCGAAATCCTGTTCGACAAGCTGGGTTTCAAGGGCGGCAAGAAGGGCAAGACTGGGCAGTACTCGACCGACCAGGGCATTCTTGAGCGGCTCTCGGGCGAAGGCGCCGTCATCGCCGACAAGGTGCTGGAATGGCGCCAGCTATCGAAGCTGCGCAGCACCTATACCGAGGCGCTGCAAGCAGCGATCAACCCGCAGACCGGCCGGGTTCACACCAGCTACAGCCTGGTTGGCGCACAGACCGGCCGGCTCTCCTCGACCGAGCCCAACTTGCAGAACATTCCGATCCGCACCGAGCTGGGCCGCCAGATCCGCGAGGCTTTCGTGGCCGAGCCGGGCAACGTCCTGCTCGCCGCCGACTATAGCCAGATCGAACTGCGGCTCGCCGCGCATATGGCCGATGTCCCGGCGCTGAAGGACGCCTTCGCGCAAGGCGAGGACATTCACGCCCGCACCGCGATGGAGATGTTCGGCGAGGTCAATCGCGATACCCGCGGCCGCGCCAAGACGATCAACTTCGCAATCCTCTACGGCATCTCGCGCTGGGGCCTGGCCGGGCGGCTGGGGGTTTCCTCCGACGAAGCCCAGGCGATGATCGACCGCTATTTCGAACGCTTCCCGGGGATCCGCCATTATATCCACTCGACGCTCGAAAGCGTGCGGACCAACGGCTATTCGGAGACGCTGTTCGGCCGGAAATGCTGGTTCCCGCGGATCAGCTCCAACAACCCGAATGAACGCGCCGGGTCCGAACGCGCCGCGATCAACGCCCCGATCCAGGGCACCAGCGCCGATATCATCAAGCGCGCGATGGTGCGGATGATGCCCGCGCTGGAAGCGGCGGGGCTAGGCCACGTGCGCATGCTGCTGCAGGTCCACGACGAACTGGTGTTCGAGCTGCCCGAAGCTGATGTGCCGGCGGCAAGCAAGGTGATCGAAGCGGTAATGGCTGGTGCCGCTGAACCGGCGGTTCCGCTATCCGTGCCGCTGGGCGTCGAAATCGGCACCGGCCACAGTTGGGGCGCAGCGCACTAATCTTGTTTACCTGACGGCAGAGGCATCACCAGCCCGCTCCGTTTCAGCCGCGCTGAAACGGACTCAACGCGACAGCAACCAGATCGCGAGGATCCCGGCGGCGATCCGGTACCAGGCAAAGGGCGCGAAGCCGGCGCGGCTGACGAAGGCGACGAAGGCCTTAATCACGGCCAGGGCGACGACGAACGAAACCGCAAAACCGACCGCAATTTCGGTCCAGCCGACCGGGCCCATGCCGCCGGCGAGGCTGGCGCGGGCATCCCACAGTTCCAGCGTGGTCGCGCCCATCATGGTCGGGATGGCGAGGAAAAAGCTGAATTCGGCCGCCGTGCGGCGCTCGATCCCCATGGCCAGCGCGCCCATGATAGTCGCGCCCGAGCGGCTGACGCCGGGAATCATCGACAGGCACTGGATGAAGCCGACGCCGAGCGCCTGCTTGGCCGGGAGCTGCGAAACCCCGCTGGCTGGGCCTGGCTTGGCGACCTTTTCGATCGCCAGGATCGCGATCCCGCCAATCAACAGCGCCCAGGCCACCACCATCGGGCTGCCCAGCATGATGTCGATATAGTCCTTGAGCGCAAAGCCCAGCACCGCCGAAGGCAGGAAGCCGAGCAGGATATTGCGCAAAAAGGCCACGCTTTCGGGCCGCCAGCGCAGTAGCCCCATGCCAACGGCCCAAAAGGTGCGCCAATAGAGTACCACCACGGCCAGGATCGCGCCGAGCTGGATAACGACGTTGAACACCTTCCAGACCTGGGCATCGTATCCGAAGATTTCCGATGCCAGGATCAGGTGTCCGGTCGAGGAGACCGGGATGAATTCGGTCAAGCCTTCGACAATGCCGAGCAGGATGGCGGTGATGATCGTGTCCATGGAAACGCGATCAACGCGGCGGGCGCGGTCAAGTCAAGCCGCGCCCGCCAGTTGTTGGCAAATTACCAGATCCGCAGGCGCTTTTCCGGGGCGATGTAGAGCTTGTCGCCCGGCTGGACGCCAAACGCCTGGTACCATTCGTCAAAGTTGCGGACGATCCCGTTGACCCGGTACTGGCCCGGCGAATGCGGATCGGTCTGCAGCTGCTGGCGCAGCGCCGCTTCGCGCATCTTGACGCGGAAGGCCTGGGCCCAGGCCATGAAGAACCGCTGATCGCCGGTATAGCCATCGATCACCGACGCTTCCTTGCCGCCGAGCGACAGCTTGTAGGCGCGGTAGGCCAGGCTCAGCCCGCCCAGATCGCCGATGTTCTCGCCCAGCGTCAGGCGGCCGTTGATGCAGGTCTTGCCATCATCAAGCGGGCAGAGCGCGTTGTACTGGTCAACCAGCGCGCCGGTCAGCTGTTCGAAGTTGGCCTTGTCTGCCGGCGTCCACCAATCGCGCAGGTTGCCGTCGCCATCGGACTTGGAGCCTTGGTCGTCAAAGCCGTGGCCCATTTCATGGCCGATCACCCCGCCGATCGCGCCATAGTTGACCGCATCGTCGTTGGTCAGCGCAAAGAACGGCGGCTGCAGGATTGCGGCCGGGAAGACGATCTCGTTGCCGGTGGCGTTGTAATAGGCATTCACTGTCTGCGGGAACATGAACCACTCGTCCTTGTCGACCGGCTTGCCGAGGCGCGCGATATTGTCGGCTTGCTGCCAGACTTCCGCCGCCTGGGCATTGGCAAAGGCACTGTCAGCCCCCAGCACCAGGCCATCATAGGTCTTGTACTTGTTCGGGTAGCCAATCTTGGGGCGGAAGGCGTCAAGCTTGGCCTGAGCCTGGGTCCGGGTCGCCGGGCCCATCCACTTCAGCTCCTTGAGGTTCTCGGTCATGGCACCGCGCAGGTTGGCCACCAGCTTTTCCATCGCCGCCTTGTTGGCCGCCGGGAAATAGCGCTCGGCATAGACCTGGCCGGCAAGCTCGCCGACCGAGCCTTCGACTGCCGAAATCGCCCGCTTCCAGCGCGCGCGCTGCTGCGGCTGACCGGACAGGGTGGTGCCATAGAAGGCGAACTGGGCATCGTCGATCCGCTTGGGCAGGACGGCGGCCTTGCTGGAGACATAGCGCGCCACCAGCCAGGCTTGCCAGTTGCCCATCGGCTCAGTGGCGATCAGCTTGGCCAGCGCGGGCACCCCGCCCGAGAGCTTGGCCGCCTGTTCCGGCGTCAGCTTCGCGGCGGCGAGCTCTTCCTTGGTCGGCGGCACCTGGGCAACAATGATCTCGCTCACCCCGCCAAGGCCCTGCTTGTCCAGCGCGGCGCGCAGCGGCACGTTCGGCGCGAAGGCGTAGAAGTCAGCAACCGGCATCTTGTTGTAAGTCAGGTCGCGGTTGCGGCCGAGCGCTCGGTCCCAATTGGCGCGGGCCATCTTGGTTTCCAGCTGGAACACGGCTTCGGCGGCCGTGGCCGGATCGGGATAGCCAACCTCGCCCAGGATAAAGCTGAGGTAGGCCTTGTACTTGGCCACGATCTCGCGGTTCTTGGGGCTGTCGACCAGGTAATAGTCGCGGTCGGGCAGGCCGAGCTGGGCCTGGCCAGCATAGAGCGCGTTGACCGAGCTGCTCTTGGCATCGGGACGAATGCCGATCCCGATTGGCGAGGCCATGCCCGGGGTTGCGAACAGGCCAACGAGGTCTTCAAGGCTGCGGGCGCCGTAGATCTTTTCCAGCGTCGGATAGAGCGGGACGAGGCCCGCGCGCTCGATCGCGTCGGTATCCATGAAGGCCTTCCAGACGGCGGCAACGCGGGCCTGGGGGCTGTCTTCGGGATTCACACCGGCGGCGGTTTCCTCGAGGATCGCCTTCATCCGTTCTTCCGACAGGTCGCGCAGCTGCACGAAGCCGCCGGTCGAGGAACGGTCGGCCGGGATCTCGGCCACGTTCAGCCACAGGCCGTTGACGTGCTGGTTGAAGTCGTCGCCCGGCTTGGTCGACTTGTCGACATATTTGGTCTGAACGCCGAAGCCCCAGTCCTTCATCGAATCCAGCTGTTCGACTGACGTCGGCTGGGCGGCGGGCGCAGCGGGCTTGGCGTCCTGCGCCAAAGCGGGGGCGGCAAGGCCAAGTGCCAGAGTGCTGGCGGCGAGCAGAATGGTAGCGCGAAGTTTCATGTCAGGTCCCCTGAATCCGAACTCATGGGGTCTGGTAGGCCCGCCCGCGCGCGCGGTGAATGCGGGACTTATGCTATTTGACGGGTTCGCTCGGCACTTCGTCGAATTGCAGGGCAGCAAGGCGCGCATAGAGCCCGCCGGCACGGCTCAGCGCGTCGTGCTTGCCCTGTTCGACAATCCGGCCGCCGTCCATCACCACGATCCGGTCAGCCCCGCGCACGGTGGCGAGACGGTGAGCGATGACCAGGGTGGTACGGGTGGCCATCAGCCGTTCCAATGCCTGCTGGACCAGTTGTTCGCTTTCGGCATCAAGCGCCGAAGTTGCTTCATCCAGCAGCAGGATCGGGGCGTCGCGCAGCAGCGCGCGGGCAATCGCCATGCGCTGGCGCTGACCTCCGGAGAGGCGCGCACCGCGCTCACCCAGATAGGTATCGAGCCCTTCGGGCAATGCGCGCAGGAAATCGGCGGCATTGGCGTTTTCGGCGGCCTGCCAGATTGCCTCGTCGCTGGCCTCCCAGTTACCATAGCGCAGGTTGTCACGCGCGGTGGCGGCAAACAGGATGCCTTCCTGTGGGACCAGCGCCATGTTGCGGCGGATCGCGGCGGGATCGACTGCGGTCAGCGGCACGCCATCGAGCTTTAGCGAACCCGCCTGGGGATCGTAGAACCGCTCGGCCAGCTGGAACAGGGTGGACTTGCCCGCGCCCGACGAGCCGACAATGGCAACGGTCTCGCCCGGCTCAACGGTAAGCGAGAAGTCGGCCAGCGCCGAAACCTCGGGCCGGGTCGGGTAGCGGAAAGTGACGTTCTCGAACGCCAGCTTGCCGCGTACCGGGCTGGGCAGTTCCAGCGGGCGGGCCGGCATGGCGATGGTCGGCTTTTCGTTGAGCAGTTCGTTGAGCCGGCTGGCCGCCCCCGCCCCGCGCAGCAGATCGCCATAGACCTCGGTCAGCGCGCCAAAGGCACCCGCGACCAGGCCGCCGGTGAGCACAAAGGCAGCAATCGTCCCGCCGCTGATCGTGCCTTCGGCTACGCCGATCGCGCCCTGCCACATCAGCATGGTGATCGCGCCGAACACCAGCGTGATGATGATCGCGGTCATCGCCGCGCGCAGCAGGATCCGGCGCTTGGCCGTCGTGAAGGTCGATTCGACCGCCTCGGCAAAGCGGGCTTCCTCGCGGCTTTCCTGGTTGAAGGCCTGGACGATCCGCATCGCGCCCAGCACTTCGGCAACCATCGCGCCGACATCGGCCACCCGGTCCTGGCTGGTACGCGAGACATTGCGCAGCCGCCGCCCGAACCAGACGATCGGCAAGACGATCAGCGGGATCGCAATGACCAGCGCCAGGGTCAGCTTGGGCGCAAGGGTGAAGAGGTAAGCGACGCCGCCCACGCCCATGATCAGGTTGCGCAGGGCAACCGAGACCGTGGTGCCGACCACCTGCTCGATCAGCGCCGTATCCGAGGTCATCCGGCTGGAGATCTCGTTCGGGCTGTTTTCCTCAAAGAAGCCGGGCGACATCCGCAGCAGGTTGGCCTGCACCTTCAGCCGGATATCGGCGACGACGCGTTCGCCCAGCCACGAGACGAAATAGAACCGCAGCGCCGTGCCGATCGCCAGCAGCACCACGATCATCAGCAGGTATTCGAACCACCGCCCGATATCGTCCGGATTGCCGCCGGCGGCGAAGCCCTTGTCGATGATCAGCTTGAAGCCAGAGGGGATCGCCAAGGTCGCCCCGGCCGTGATCATCAGCGCCAGCGCGGCCAGCGCGAGCTTGCCGGGATAGGCGAGCGCCGCCTGCCAGATCATCCGCAGCGGCCCGAGCGTGCGGGCCGGCTTGGGTTCAGGGAGCGTGGCGGATTGATCGGATTGGGAAGCCATTGCCTGCGCGCCCTAGCACAGGGCGGGGGCCAAGTAAGTGGCAAATCGGCACCGATCATCGCCCCGTGATTGTGCAAGCGCGAGATACTTGACGAGAAATATTGCATTGCACAATAGCGCGAATGGGCGCACGATTACGCGTGTTTGGTCCGGACAACCGGGCTGGAAGGGGACTTTTCTTGCTCTACACCGCTTATGAAATGCAGCGCTCGTGGCTCAATGCCGCGAGCACCTGGGCCTCGGTCGGGGCGGAGCTGCTGTCCAATCCGGCGCTGCCGTTCGGCTATACCGGCATGGCGCCGGTCATGGCTTCGGCGCTCGAAGTCTTCGCCCACGCCTCGGCCCCCTATGGCAAGCCGGCCTTCGATATCGAGACTGTGACGGTCGATGGCACGACCCATCCGGTGACCGAGGCGATCGTGCTGCACCGCCCGTTCGGCAACCTGCTGCGCTTCACCTATCCGGGCCTGCCGGCCGATGCCCCGCGTCTGCTGATCGTCGCGCCGATGAGCGGCCACTTCGCCACCCTGCTGCGCGGCACGGTCGCGCGGATGATCGAGCGGTGCGAGGTTTACATCACCGACTGGGCCGATGCGAAGATGGTCCCGCTGGACGCCGGCCGCTTCGATCTTGACGACTATATCGACTACGTAATCGACTATCTGGACCATATTGGCCACACCAATAACGGGGAACGCGCGCACATGCTGGCCGTCTGCCAGCCTTCGGTCCCGGCGCTGGCCGCAACCGCGCTGATGAATGCGCAGAAGCATCCGGCCCGCCCGCTCACTATGACAATGATGGGCGGCCCGGTCGATACGCGCGAGGCACCGACTTCGGTCAACGACCTGGCCATGCAGCGTCCGATCGAATGGTTCCGCCACACTGTGATCGCCACTGTGCCGCTGCAATATCCGGGCGCGGGCCGCCGGGTCTATCCGGGCTTCCTGCAGCTGGCCGGGTTCATGTCCATGAACCTCGGCAACCACATGCAGAGCCACTACCACATGTTCAAGCACCTGGTGGCCGGCGCGGACGAGGATGCCGAGGCGACCAAGGCCTTCTACGATGAATACCGCTCGGTCTGCGACATGGACGCCGACTATTACCTCCAGACGATCGTCGAGGTGTTCCAGCGCCAGTCGCTGGCCAAGGGCGAGTTCATGCACCGCGGCAAACGGATCGACCTCGGCGCGATCCGCGATACCGCGCTGCTGGCGGTCGAGGGTGAGCGGGATGACATTTCCGGCATCGGCCAGACCAAGGCCGCGCTCAAGCTGGCAACCAACCTGGCCGAAAACCGCAAGAAGTACCTGCTGGCGCCCGACGTTGGCCACTACGGCATCTTCAACGGCAGCAAGTGGCGCGACCACATCGCCCCGGTGCTGGAAGACTGGATCAAGCGCCACGACAAGGCGCGGCTGAAAGCCGCCGCCTAGCCTTTCTTTGCTCCTCTCCAGATTTGCGTAGCACATCTGGGGAGGTGGCTCGCCGCAGGCGAGACGGAGGGGTAATGCCGCAGCGCCGCCACCCCTCCGTCAGTGCTTCGCACTGCCACCTCCCCATTTGTCCCTCTGCTTCGCGGCGGGAAAAATGGAGAGGATCAATTTGTTGGTGGTGGCACCGGCGCGGGGGCAAAGATCTGCCTGAGCACCCGCCGGGCCAGCAGTAGCAGCCAGACCGTCAGGATCAGCAGGCCCAGCGCAACCAGCCCGGCCAGCGCCGGGTTGGCATAAGCCAGGTAAAGCAGTCCGCCGGTCACCAGATCCTCGGTGGTCGAGACCGCGACATTGGTGAAAGGTTCGGGGCTGGTATTGACCACGGCCCGCGCCCCGGCCTTGCCGCCGTGGGCCAGCAGCGTCGCTCCGCCGCCGAGCAGGAAGGCGATCGCCTGGGTCGCCGGGTCAGCCGGATCGAGCACCGCCAGCGCCAGCAGCGCCCCGCCCAGCGGCCGGATCAGCGTGTGGATCGTGTCCCAAACCGTATCGAGCCAGGCGATCTTGTCGGCAAAGAACTCCAGCAGTGCAGCTGCCCCCGCCGCGCCCATCACCCAGGGGTTGGCCAGAATCTGCAGCGATTGGAGATGCGCCGGCAGCGGCAAGGCGCCGAACTGCATGGCCAGGCCCGTGGCCAGCACGCAGAGATAGAGTCGCCAGCCCGACAGCAGGCTGACCGACCCGGCGATCCCCAGAATCTCAACAATCCCCAGATGCTCGCCCATGGCTGCACCCTTTCCCCAATACGCGACCAGTTGTTATGTCACGAGGATGCGCGGGGATTGCGCGTTTGGCAAGCTTAGCGGGGGCGGTGGTCCAGCGCTGGGTCCAGTTCCTGCCCGGGATCGAGCTGCACGCCGAAGCTGTTCAGCAGCATCGAGACCTGAGTGTAATTGCCGACGGTGAAGACCAGATCCATCTGCTGCTTCTGGGTCAGGAAGGACAATGCCGCCCAGCTGGCATCGGAAACGTGGAAATCGCGCGTCAGGTCATCGGTTGCCTGCAGCATGGCGCGGTCAGCCTCGCTCCACGACGGATCGCTCGGCCCAACCTTGATCGCCTCGATCTCGGCCTCGGTCAGGCCAGAGTCGAGCCCGATCCGGGTGTGCTGGGTAAATTCATAGCCCGAGCGGCAATTGAACCCGGTGCGCAGGATCACCAGCTCGCGCTCACGTTCGGGCAGGCTGTTGCGGCGCGAGAGGATATAGCTGCCCCAGGCGAGGAAGGACGTCAGCGCCTTGGGGGCAAGGACCAGGGTGCGGAAGATGTTGAGGACCGTCCCTTCGGACTTGGTCACATCCCGCGCTGCACTAGCAAATACTGCCAGCGCCTCGCGCTGCTCATCGTCGATCTTGGCAAGATCGACCGGCTCGACGCGAGGCGCTGACAGTCTCATCAGAACACCTCGAACAGGCCGGCCGCGCCCTGACCGCCGCCGATGCACATGGTCACCACGGCATACTTGGCGCCGCGGCGCTTGCCTTCGATCAGCGCGTGGCCGGTGCAGCGCGCGCCGGTCATGCCGAAGGGGTGACCGATCGAGATCGAGCCGCCGTTGACGTTGAGCAGCTCGTCAGGAATGCCCAGCTTGTCACGGCAGTAAAGCACCTGCACGGCGAAGGCCTCGTTCAGTTCCCACAGGCCGATATCGTCCATCTTCAGGCCGAAGCGGCTGAGCAGCTTGGGGATCGCGAAGACCGGACCAATGCCCATTTCGTCAGGCTCGGTCCCGGCGACAGCCATGCCGACATAGCGGCCGAGCGGAGTCAGGCCACGCGCGTCCGCAACCTTGGCTTCCATCAGCACGCAGGCCGAAGAACCGTCCGACAGCTGGCTGGCATTGCCGGCGGTGATGGTGTGGCCTTCGCCCATCACCGGCTTGAGGCTGGCGAGCCCTTCCAGCGTGGTGTCGGGGCGGTTGCAATCATCCTTGCTGGCAGTGACTTCATGATAGGAGATTTCCTTGGTCTCCTTGTCCATGACCGCCATGGTAGCCTGGCAGGCGATGATTTCGTCGTCGAACTTGCCGGCAGCCTGAGCCGCGGCGGTGCGCTGCTGCGACTGGAGCGAATACTCGTCCTGGGCTTCGCGGCTGATGTTGTAGCGCTTGGCGACGACTTCGGCCGTGCCGATCATCGGCATGTAGATGTGCGGGTGCATTTCCAGCAGCGCACGGTCGGGTTCGACGAACATCTTGCCGCTGCCGACCACCTTGGAGATGCTTTCAACGCCGCCAGCGACACAGATGTCCATGTTGTCGACCAGGATCTGCTTGGCCGCCGTAGCAATGGTCATCAAGCCCGACGAGCACTGCCGGTCAATCGTCATCGCCGGTACGGTCACCGGCAGGCCGGCGCGCAGCGCGGCGAGGCGGGCGACGTTGCCGCCGGTCGAGCCCTGCTGGGCCGCCGTGCCCATGATCACATCGTCGATCTCGCCGCCAGCAAGACCGGCACGTTCGACCGCCGCGCGGATCGAGAAGGCACCGAGGGTAGCCCCAGTAGTGTTGTTGAACGCACCGCGAGCCGCCTTGGTCAGCGGGGTGCGGGCAGTGGAAACGATGACTGCGTCACGTGACATGGGAAAATCCTTTTTGGCTCAGAAGTCCTCTCCCCTTCAGGGGAGAGGGAGAAACATCACACGAAGAACAGCGTGATCCATTCGCAGATCAGGGCGGGCTTGTCCTCGCCTTCGATCTCGATGGTGATCTCGTTGGTCTGCTGCCACTGGCCAGGGCGCTTCTCGACCAGTTCGAGCAGCTTGGTGTGGGCGCGCACGCGCTTGCCGGCGCGGACCGGCGAGAGGAAGCGGGTCTTGTTGCCACCATAGTTGACGCCCATCGTGATCCCGTCGACGCGGGCGCCCGAGGTCATGGCGCCAAGCACCGGCAGCAGCGACAGGGTCAGGAAGCCGTGCGCAATCGTCCCGCCGAACGGGGTGAGCTTGGCCTTTTCTTCGTCGATATGGATGAACTGGTGATCGCCAGTTGCATCGGCAAACTTATTGATGCGGTCCTGGCTCACTTCGAACCAGTCCGAAACGCCGATCACTTCGCCAGTCTTGGCTGCGAGCTCCTGCGGGGTCATTATGCCTCTCCTTAAGCTGGAAAGGCGTCTTCATGGCCCAAGCGCGGGCCCAGCGCAACGCACCTGCGCCTGCCGCTACGGCATGGCAGAGCGCGCCTACCGCGCGGGTCTGCGAATCACTCGGCGGGAACGGCAGCCCGGCGCAAGGTCCAACGCGGCGCGTGGTTGTTGAGCCAGCGCTGCGCCGGCTTTTCGACCCAGTGATAGAGCGCCGCCGAGGCCGCGAAGACCAAGGCGAAATAGCCGGCAAAGCTCAGCCAGCCGACCTGGACTGTTTCGTCCACGAACGCGATCTTCCAGAGCTGCCACAGCAGGTAGTGGCCAAGATAGGTCGAATAGCTGATCTCACCCAAGTAGAGCGTCGGGCGGCTCGACAGGAACCGGACCACCACGCCCTTGCCCGTGACCAGTGCCAGCAGCCCGGCGAAGAAGGCCGCCGGCACGAACAGCGAGTCGGGCAGGCCCAGCGTGATGCCGGCCACCACCACTGCCGCACAAACAACGCCCGCACCTGGCGCCACCCCGGGCGCATCGCGCAGGCGCTGCCACAGCGCGCACAGCACCATGCCCAGCGCGAAGCCGAACAGGCACCGCCAGATCCCCATGTGGGGAATGTTCTGGCCGATCTTGCTATAGCCGGACAGCAGGAAGGTCAGGTGCAACCCGATCATCAGCGCTGCCGCCAGGCCAAACAGCGCGGGCGGGTCCAGCCGCTTCCACGGCACGGCCATCACCATCAGCGGGAAGGCCAGATAGGCGGCGAATTCGGTGCTGATCGACCAGGACGGGACATTCCAGGCCAGCGCGTCGGTAAAGCCCCAGTTGTGCACCAGGATCAGGTTCAATGGCAGGTCGGCCAACGGATAATGCGAGATGTCGCGGCCGGTCGCGAACAGCACGCCGACAAACGCCAGATAGACCGCCAGGATGAAGCCGTGGAGCGGCCAGACCCGGGCAAAGCGCCGCCACAGGAACTGGCGGATCTCCACCCCGTCGCCGCTGGCCAGGCGCTCGGCATAGTTGTAGAAGATCACGAAGCCCGACAGCATGAAGAACAGGTCAACCGCCAGATAGCCATGGGCCAGGATGCTGATCGCATCGGGATGCCAGATCTCGGTCAGCGCCTTGCGGGTGTGATAGAACACCACCAGCCAGGCGGCGATCCCGCGGATTCCGGTCAGGGCATCGAGATGGCTGGTCTTGCCGCTCATGCCGCAGTCACCCGCAGCCGCTGCGCCGCGGGCAGCACCGGGCGCGGCGCCGGGGCATCGATCCGGCGGCAATAGGACCACAGCCCGCACTGCAAGCCGATGATCATGAACATCACCGGCTGGAAGGCGATGCCGATGAACAGCGCTCCCAGGAAATAGACCAGCTGCGACAACTGCAGCGCATTGGCCAGCGGCGCGACCCAGGCTTGGGTAGCGGCCTTGCGGTCCTTCCAGCGGCGGCGCAGGCGTTCCATCTGCCAGATGCCAAGCAGCTGGATCCAGGCCCACAGCAGGAAGCCGGGATAGCCCTGCTCACCCAGCATC
>Ga0073920_1000094_pt1 | contig 17333 bp, 18 predicted proteins | sample GWRWT4_2Sept14_2_FD_70953 | JGI IMG/M metagenome (GOLD analysis project Ga0073920, IMG submission 70953) | Sand microcosm microbial communities from a hyporheic zone in Columbia River, Washington, USA - GW-RW T4_23-Sept-14 | ecosystem: Engineered > Artificial ecosystem > Sand microcosm >...
CTTCGACGTGGTCTGGAGCGATCCGACCAAGCGCAAGCCGGTCGGCGGCAAGGTCCCGGCCGTGGGCGATACGGTCGATGTGGCCACGGCAACCTACAAGAACACGATCGGCGCCGCGACCCTGGCCACGGTCTGGACCGATCCGGAGTTCGATCCCAAGGTTCGGGCGTTCTATTACGTGCGCGTAATCGAAATCCCGACCCCGAGCTGGCCGGCCTATGACGCGGTCCGGTACAAGCTGAAGCTGACCCCGGATGTGCGGGTCAAGCAGCAGGAGCGCGCCTATACCTCGGCGATCTGGTATAACCCGGCCAAGTCATAGGGAGCTTTCATGACCGCTTGGCGGACCCGCGCGGCAGCCTTGCTGCGCGAACCTCTGGTGCACTTCCTTGTGGCCGGGGCGCTGATTTTTGTCGTTCTTTCTGGCCGCCCGCCAGACACGGGAGAGCGGCGGATCGTGGTCGACGAGGCGGTCGTTTCAGGCCTGGTCAATCGCTATGTCCAGGCCTTCCGTCGCCCGCCTTCCGGCGAGGAGCTGGACGGGCTGATCCGCGATTATGTCCGCGGTGAGGTCTATTACCGCGAGGCGCTTCGGCTTGGGCTCGATCAAGACGACGAGGTCATCAAGAAGCGCCTGCGCAACAAGATGCTGGCGATCGCCGGGGCCGAAGCGGAAGCGACGAGACCAAGCGATGCCCAACTGGAGGCCCTGCTCGACAAGGACCCAGCCCGCTATGCCGCGCCGCCGCGTTACACGTTGGAGCAGCGCTATCTGGGGGCTGACAGCGCGGCCTTGCGTGCGGCTGCACAGGCCGCCCTGGCATCCGGTGCGGAACCGTCTTTGTCGGGCCAGCCAATCCCGCTGCCCGGCCGACTGGACTCCGTTCCCGCCTTCGATATCGCCAGCGCCTTTGGCGACGACTTCGCCGCCGCGTTGGACAAGGCTCCCGTTGGACAGTGGAGCGGTCCGGTGCTGTCCGGGTTCGGCCTGCACCTGGTGAAGGTCGAACTCCGCGAAGCCCCGCCAACGCCCAAACTGGCCGATCTCCGCCAGCGGCTGGAAAACGACTGGCGCAGCGCCGCTGTGCGCAAGGCCGAGGAAGACAATCTCACTGCCCTGCTGAAGGGCTATGACGTGGTCATCGAGCGGCCTAGGTGACATCGTTCCTGCGCCTCGTACTCGGCTTGCTATTGCTCGCCTTCGTTGCGCCGGCCCAGGCCGACGAACTTCGGCCAGGCTATATGGAGCTGACCCAGGAGACGCCAAGCGAATGGAAGCTCGTCTGGAAGGCCCCGATCCTCGGCGGTCTCGCCACGCGGGCCAAACCGCTGCTGCCGGATTTCTGCCAGCTCAAACTGGAAACGCCGCGCCTGTCTGGCCCCGCTGTCGTGGCGACCGGAAAGGTCACCTGTTCGCGCTCGCTGGAAGGCGCAACGGTCGGGCTGGACGGTATGGAACCCGGCGCGACTGACGCCTTGCTGCGGGTCGCGCCGCTCGGCCGCCCCGTCCAGACCGAGCGCCTGGCGCCGGGCAGCAGCAGCTTCACGGTCAGCGCGGTGCCGGATCGCTGGCAGGTGGCGCGAACCTATTTCGTGATCGGCGTCGGACACATCGTCGCCGGGTTTGATCACTTGCTGTTTGTGGTCGCCCTGGTCCTGCTGCTCCAGCGCGGCTGGTCGGTGGTGGCAGCGGCAACGGCATTTACTCTGGCGCACTCGATCACGCTGGCCGGGACAACGCTCGGCCTGTTCGGCTTGCCGCAAGCGCCGGTTGAGGCGGCGATCGCCCTGTCGATCGTGTTCCTGGCGGTCGAGATCGCGAAGGTTAAACCTGGAGAACCGCGTCTATCGGAGCGTTTGCCGTGGATGGTGGCGTTCCTGTTCGGACTGCTCCACGGGTTCGGTTTCGCCGGTGCGCTGCGTGAGATTGGCCTGCCTGAAACCGACGTGCCGATCGCCCTGCTGACCTTCAACCTGGGGGTCGAGGCCGGGCAGATGCTGATCATCGCGGCCACGGTCGCCATTCTGGCCGCGCTGGCCCGGTTTGCGCCCCAGGCGCGCCGTCCGGCGATTACGGTCTGCACCTACCTGATCGGCGCGGTCGCCAGCTTCTGGTTCATCGAGCGAATCTGGGCGTGAGCGCAGCGCCGCGCCTCGCCGGGCTCGATGCACTGCGCGGGATTGCCGCGCTGCTGGTGGTGGGGCTGCACGCCAATGCCGTGTTCGGCGGGCTCGGGGCCTTCTCGAAGGGCTATCTGGGGGTCGACTTCTTCCTGATGCTGTCAGGCTTCCTGATGGCCCGGATCACCGAGCCGCGCCTGGCGGCGGGGCTGTCGCCGCAGCGCTTCATGGTGGCGCGCTACAAGCGGTTTTGGGGCATGGTCGCGTTGGGATCGCTGATCGGCATGCCCTATCTGTGGATCCGCGCAGGCGGCGAATGGTGGCCGTTCCTACCCGCGCTGATCGCTAACTTCGCGCTGCTGCCCTGGCCCGTCGCCAACCTACTCTTCGCGCTGAACATCCCGGCCTGGACGATCTTTGCCGAACTGGTCGCCAACGGGGCCCATGTCTTCGCGCTGCGCCACCTTTCGGACAGGGTTCTGGCGGTGCTGACGCTGATCCTGAGCGGCCTGATCGTCTGGGTGGCGCTGGCCTGGGGCTCGCTCGATGTCGGGGCGCGGCCTGGCCATGTCTGGGCCGCGATCCCGCGGGTGTTCTTCGCCTATTGCCTGGGGATCATGCTGTGGCGCTGGCGGCAGGAGCGCGTGCTGGTGCCGCTGCCCGCTCCCTTAGTGCTCGCCGCCATGCCAATCGCGATCATGGGCAGCTGGTATGGAGACTGGCGCACCTGGCAGTTTGATCTGGCGTTCGTTGTCGTGCTCTGCCCGCTGGTCATTTCCGCCGCGACCGCGATCACCCGTCAGACCTGGCTCGGTTGGCTCTCCGGCGCGATCTCGTTCCCGCTGTTTGCGATCCATCTGCCGATCCTGGAAGCGGTGCGCGAGCTAGGCGGCGGCAAGTGGCAGGCAATCCCCCTCGCCCTCTGCGCCGCTCTCATTATCGTGTGGTGGACAAACCGCCGCGATGCCCGCAAGGCGCTGGCACAAGCTTAGAGGAGACCCCGATGGAACCCGCTGTCCTGTTCGATCTTGATGATGCCGGCATTGCCACGATCACCTTGAACCGGCCCGACATGCGCAACCCGATCTCCGGCGACGATGTTGTCAGCGGGATCTGCGACACGCTGGCGGCAATGGAAGCCAATCCCAAGGTCCGCGTCGCGATCCTGACCGGTGCGGGCAAGGCCTTCTCTTCGGGCGGGGACATCAACGCGATGAAGCCAGGCGGCGGCGGGCTCAATGCCGGGCTCCCGGCTGGCACGCGCGGCAATTACAAGCGCGGCATCCAGCGCATTCCGCTTGCCTTCGCTGCACTTGAAGTGCCGGTGATCGCCGCCGTCAACGGTCCGGCCATCGGCGCCGGCCTCGATCTGGCCTGCATGTGCGATCTGCGGATCGCCAATGAAAGCGCCAAATTCGCCGAGAGCTTCGTCAAGCTGGGGATCATCCCAGGCGATGGCGGGGCCTGGCTGCTGCAACGCGTGGTGGGCTTCTCAAAGGCCGCTGAGATGTCGCTGACCGGGGATATGCTCGATGCCCAGGAAGCACTCGCCTGCGGGCTGGTTTCGCGCGTCGTGCCCGATGCAGACCTGCTCAGCGAGGCCCGTGCCCTCGCCGCCAAGATCGCCGCCAATCCGCCCCATGCCGTGCGGATGACCAAGCGCCTGCTGTGGGAAGCGCGCCGCGCCGATCTGGCAACCGTGCTCGAAATGTCTGCCGCGATGCAGGCGGTCGCTCACGCCACCGGGGACCACGAGGAAGCGGTCAACGCGTTCCTGGAAAAGCGGAAACCTGTGTTCAAGGGCGACTGATTCACATCAATGTGATTTCGGGCCTGTTGCATCACATTGTGATGTGATAGGCGATTCGCATGTCTGCTGAACTCATTGATCGCGTCCGCCGCCTCGTCACCGATGGCGGCATGTCGCGCGCCGGTCTCGCCCGCGCCGCCGGGCTCCATGCCAACACCCTGCGGGACTGCACCGAAGGCGATTGGAACCCCACTGCCGAAACGCTGGGCAAGCTCGAACGCTTCCTGTGGGACAGCGACGATGAGCCGGTGCTGGTGCCGATCGAGGAAATCATCGCGGAAGCCCGCAACGGCCGGATGTTCATCCTGGTCGATGACGAAGACCGCGAGAACGAAGGCGACCTCGTGATCCCCGCCCAGATGGCCACGCCGGATGCAGTCAATTTCATGGCCATGCACGGCCGCGGCCTGATCTGCCTGACGCTGACTCGCGAGCGGACCGATCAGCTTGGCCTTGACCTGATGGCCCGCAACAACGGCACTCGCCACGAAACCGCCTTCACCGTCTCGATCGAGGCGCGCGAAGGGGTCACTACCGGGATCTCCGCCGGGGACCGCGCCCGCACCGTCGCCGTAGCGATTGATGCCAGCAAGGGCCGGCAGGATATCGTCACGCCAGGCCACGTGTTCCCGCTGATCGCGCGCGATGGCGGCGTGCTGGTCCGCGCTGGCCATACCGAAGCCTCGGTCGATATCTCGCGCCTCGCCGGCCTCAACCCCTCGGGCGTGATCTGCGAGATCATGAACGAAGACGGCACCATGGCGCGGATGGATGACCTGATCCCCTTCGCCCGCAAGCACGGACTGAAGATGGGCACGATCCGCGACCTGATTGCCTATCGCCGCAAGCACGATCACCTGGTCGAGAAGCGCGCGGAACTGCGGTTTGAAAGCAAGTGGGGCGGCGACTGGACGGCCTATACCTTCTTCAACAAGGCGACCGAGGACGAGACCATGGCCCTGGTCAAGGGCCACATCACGCCTGACAAGCCGACCCTGGTCCGCATGCACACCATGAGCATGTTCGTCGATGTGTTCGGTGAAACCAACGAACGTTCCGGCCTGCTCTCGCGCTCGATGGAAATCATCGCCGAGGAAGGCACTGGCGTGCTGGTCCTGATTAACAAGCGCATGCCGGGCATGGTCTCGCGCTTCATCGAACTGCGCCAGCAGGGCAAGGGCGCCGGCGCACCCGAGGTTGAGCAGCTGCGCGACTACGGCGTTGGCGCGCAGATCCTGGCGGAACTGGGCGTCCATGATATGATCCTTCTCACCAACACCCACCACACCCTTGCCGGGCTCGATGGCTATGGCCTGTCGATCGTCGGGGAGCGGCCCATCACCGGAACGGCAGGCGAATAATGGCTAAATTTCTTATCGTTGAAGCGCGCTTTTACGATCACCTCAACGATCAGCTGATCGCCGGGGCCAAGGCCGCGCTGAAGACGGCGGGCCATCAGGCCGATGTCATCACCGTGCCCGGCGCGCTGGAAATCCCCGGTGCAATCTCGCTGGCTGAGCAGGCGCAGATGTATGATGGCTATGTCGCGATCGGTGTGGTGATCCGGGGCGAGACCTATCACTTCGAGATCGTTGCCGGCGAAAGCGCGCGCGGAATCATGGCGCTGACCATGGATGGCATGGCAATCGGCAACGGCATCCTGACGGTCGAGAACGAAGCCCAGGCCCTTGTCCGCGCCGACCCGGCCCAGAAGGACAAGGGCGGCGAAGCGGCCAAGGCGGCCATCGCATTGCTGGCCCTGCGCGAGAAGTTCGCGTGAGCACCCACCCCGCGATCGGCGGCCTGCCGCTGGTCCTGGGGGGCAATGTCTTCGGCTGGACTGCCGACCGCGACGCCAGCTTTGCGATCCTTGATGCCTTTCACGCCGCCGGCGGGCGGATGATCGACACGGCCGAGGCCTATTCGGCCTGGGTTCCGGGGCATAAAGGCGGCGAAAGCGAGACCATGATCGGTGCATGGCTGAGCAGCCGGGGCCTGCGCAGCGCAATGCTGATCGCGACCAAAACCAATGTTATGGGCCAGCCTGGCGGGTTGAAGCCGGCTAAGCTGGCCGATCACTTGGCGCGGTCGCTCGAGCGACTCCAGACTGACTACGTCGACTTGTTCTACGCCCACCGCGACGATCCGGAAACGCCGCAAGACGAGGTGGCGATGGGCTTCCAGGCGCTCATCGACAAGGGTCTGATCCGCGAAGTCGGCGCCTCAAACTTCAGCGCCGAACGTCTGGCCAGCGCGATCACGTCTGCCAAGCGGATCGGCGCGGCGCCTTATTCCGTGCTGCAGAACCAGCACAACCTGGTTCATCGCGAAAGCTTCGATCCGTCGCTGCAGGCCGTCTGCGCGGAACATGGCGTGGCGTTTCTGCCGTTTTACGGCCTCGCCGCTGGCTACCTGACCGGAAAATACCGCAAGCCCGAGGACTTCGCTGCCAACCCGCGCGGGCAACGAGCGCGGGACTTCGTGGCCAAGGGCGAGAAAATCCTGCCGGTGATGGATGCGATCGCCGCTGAAACCGGTGCGAGCCTGGCTGAGATTGCCATTGCCTGGCTGCTCACCCAGCCCGGCGTCACCGCGCCGATTGCAAGCACGGTAAGCCTCGATCAGCTGAACATGCTGCTCCGCGCCGTCGCGCTCAAACTGAGCGACGAGCAGGTTACCCGGCTGACTGCCGCTTACGACTGATCAGGTGGTGCGCAGCTATCAGCGCGTCGGGCCTTGTCAACTTCGGCAAACATCTCAGCCGTTGGAGCAAGCCGTCGGTCGAGGATGATGCCTTTGTCCGAGGGCGATACCACCACCTGAACCCCAACCGGCGCTGCCTGATCCTTTCGCTTCAGCACGAAGCGGATCCCTTGCGGGTATTGGGTCGTGTCGAGCGCCGCGATGTTGTCCGTGTTGGCGGCAAAGACCGACAGCGAGACATAGCCCTGGTTCGGCGAAGGAGCCGCGCTGACCAGCAGCGGCCCCTTGCTGAGGTCATAGACGCACGAGGCATAGGCCAGGTCTGGCGAAGGCCGCACCACCCGGCGCGAATCCTTGGTCGTACGGTCACCGAACACGAACTGGTTGATCGCCGCGCCATCGCCTGACATCCGGCTCATCGCCAAGGACATCAGGCCGTGCGGCACGGCCATGACCAGCCCGACATGGCCGATGATGCCAGCACCGACAAACAGCCCCAGCAGCTTGAGCTTCCGGTTCATGCCGCACCTCCACAATCAAGCTTGGTCACTTTGGGCATCGGGATTGAAGCGTAGTCCGCCTGCGCCGCCGCCGTCGGCTGATAGAGCCGCAGGGTGATGTCGTAATCGCCCGCCTTGCTGGTCGAGGCCCAGGCCTCGCCTTCTGGCCGCTTGGGCGAAAGCACGCCGCTCCACGCGGCCTTGCCGTCCGGCGGGGCCTCGGTCTGGTCAAACGACAGGGCATCGTCAGAATTGAGCGGCAGGTAATTGTCCGAGGCATAGACCGTGATCGACCACCACCGCGCCGGCATGGCTCCGCCGCTCACCCGGTAACGACAATCCTCGCGCAGCCGTGCGCCGCTGTCGTCGGTGTTGCGTCTGAAATAGATCGCCTGGCTCTTGTTGAGCGCCAGCAGACCCGAAACGGCCACCCGCGCCCGGGTCCAGGGATCGGCATCGACTGACCCGGTCACCTTGCTGCCGCTCCAGCCAGAGTAGCTTTCGCCCCCGACCATGCCGTTTTGCAAGCTGGACCATCCCGAGGCTGCGCCGGCGACAAGGCCCGCTACGAGCACACCGACGGTAACTAATTTACCCGACATCCATAAACTCCTTCAGGCCCAGCGGCTTGTATGGGCCGATGATCAGCTGCTCGAACACGCCCATTCCTTCGCCGTAACGCTCGGATCGCACGCGCGAGACGAACTGGACGTGGTAATTGTCCATCGTCCGCGGATCGCACTGGGTCAGGCCAAAGTCCTCGCGCTCGACCACCTGCTTGCCGTGATAGAGCCCGTGGCCCCACTTAGGATGGGTATAGCCGAGCCCGCGCATCTGGAACCGGCCAAGCGGCTCGAACGTGATCGTGTCGGGGCCGTCGGGCGTCTCGACCGTAATCGTCCCGCCGCCGGGCCAGCGCGTTCCCGGCGTCAGTGGCGACGCCATCTGCGCGGCGGGTGTCTCGTAATGCCCGTCCCCGCCGCTGCCATCGGGCGCGATGACGGCGCGGGTGTTCCAGGCATGGCCGCCGGCATCGGCGTTGATGTGAAAAAAGACCGAACGGTCGGCGAAGTTGAGCGGGGTCCACTGCCAGAAGAAGCCGGGGATCACCCCGTGACCATGCGGCTGCTCATCGCGCGCGCCGACCGGACGGACCCCCCATGAGCGGTCGCGCGTGCCAGCGGTGCCAGGAGCGCAGTCTTGTCGCACTCCGTCGATCTCGATCCAGCCCTCGTAATGCCCGTTCTGGGTCAGGCGGGTGTAATCCATGAAGGTGCGCGGCCCGATCCGGTGGATGAAGCGCGGCTCTTCGATCGGAAAGGCGCGGCCCGTGAAGGTCAGGTCAGCTTTCAGCCCTTCTCCGTCGACCACCACCCGCAATTTGTGCAACGGTTCAATCACCTCGATCCGGATCGGCCCGACCTGCAGGTCGAACCGCTCCATGTTGAGTTCGCGGCTGGCGTGGACATTGTGCTGCACCCCGTCGCGGATCGCAGAGAAGTGCGCATCGGCCACATTGAGGTGCGGATAGATCCCCAGCGCCACGGCAAAGAAGCCCGAGCCATCCGGCGCATAGCCGTTGAAGAAATAGCGGTCGTAGAAATTGCGATCGGTCCCGGCATAGGCGACCGGCTCGGGCGTCTGGTGCAGCGGGAAATCGTCACCCTTGGTCAGGACCATCAAATCAGCCTTTCAGCTTGGCGATGCTGCCGTGCTGCAGCGCCAGGGCGCAGCCGCCGCGGGCCATCGAGAGGAAATTGGCATCGCCGCGCTCGGTTCGCTCGACATAGGCGGCGCTGAACACGGCGGTGGAGACCCCGTGGAGCGCGCCAATGACGTAATCGTCCCAGATCGCCTCGCGAGTCAGCGGCACGCCGCGCGTGGTCATTTCAGCGCAGTAGAGATCGAGCAGTTCACCCTCGTGGGCGCGGCGCAGTTCGTCACCGATGCCAGTGCCAAGGAAATAGCCGATGTCGGTCATCGCATTGCCCAGCGCGACCGTCTGCCAGTCAAGCACCGCGATCGGTTCGGAGCCGCCCTTGATATCGAACAGCATGTTGTCGAGCCGGAAATCGCCGTGGATCAGGCATTGCGGCGGATCCTGCCGCCCCATCCGCTCAGCATTGACCTCGGCCAGTTCTTCGCAGAGCGCCATAAACTCGGGCTCAAGGCTATCGGCATAGCGCTCGCGGAAGATCGCTTGGGCATTAGGATAAAGCGCGCCAATTTGACCGATGACGGCGGGATTTGGCTGCAGCCATTCGGTCGCCAAGATGTCGGCGCGTCCCCAACTCGGCGCATGGAGAGCCGCGGCCTGGATCACCCCGACCCGCGCATCGTCAGCGGTGCACCCGGCGATCTGGTTGCCGCCGCGCGCCGGCCCCAGATCCTCGAACAGCAGGATGAAGTCGATCCCATCCGGCGCGATCTCCGCTGCGATCGTGCGCGGCACGCGAACCCCAAGATGATGCTGCAGCTCGCGGTAGAACCCAACTTCCTTGGCATAGAGCCCGAACATTGCAGCAGTGCTGCGGCTGGTAGGATCGGCCGCGGGGAATTTGCCCGCCAATGTGGCTGGCCCAGCGCCCGGCTGATCGTAGCTCAGGTGAAAGCGGACACTGTCGCCGACCTGGCCAGTGCCGATTGGCTCCCAGTGCACAGCGCTGACCACGCCGCGCGCAAGCAGCCCCGCGCCGTGCAGGCGCTCGGTCAGCCAGTCAGGCGTAATCGAATCTGGGTGCGACGGTATCGCTGTCACCCGGCCCTCTCCTCCGGTCGTTTAAACGAACGGTTAAACGAGCCGGAAGCGGGTGGCAATGGGCCTTAGGCGAGGCGTCCGAAAGCGGCGGCACCGGCGTAGACAGCAGCATCGCCCAGCTCTTCCTCGATGCGGATGAGCTGGTTGTACTTGGCGAGCCGATCCGACCGCGCGAGACTGCCGGTCTTGATCTGGCCGCAGTTGGTCGCGACCGCGAGATCGGCGATGGTCGCGTCCTCGGTCTCGCCCGAGCGGTGCGACATGACGGCGGTGTAACCGTTGCGCTGGGCAATGCTGACCGCGTCGAGCGTTTCGGAGAGCGAGCCGATCTGATTGACCTTGACCAGCAGCGAGTTCGCCAGGCCCTTGGCGATGCCCATGGTCAGGCGCTTGGGATTGGTCACGAACAGGTCATCGCCGACCAGCTGGACCTGGTGGCCGATCTTGTCGGTCACGGCCTTCCAGCCTTCGAAATCGTCTTCGCTCATGCCGTCCTCGATCGAAATGATCGGGTAGTCGGCGCAGAGCGCGGCGAGATAGTCGGCCATTTCGACCGGGCTGAGCGAGAGCCCCTCACCGCTGATCTCGTACTTGCCGTTCTTGAAGAACTCGGTCGCGGCACAGTCGAGCGCCAGCTTGATGTCGGTCCCGGCCTTGAATCCGGCCTTTTCGACCGAGGCCATGATGAAGTCGAGCGCGGCGCGGGTGCTGGAGAGGTTCGGGGCGAAACCGCCCTCGTCGCCCACGGCGGTCGCCAGACCCTTTTCGTGCAGACCCTTCTTGAGGGTGTGGAACACTTCGGCGCCCCAGCGGACGGCTTCGGCCAGGGTCGGCGCGCCGACCGGCATGATCATGAATTCCTGGAAGTCGATCGGGTTGTCCGCATGCTCACCGCCGTTGATGATGTTCATCATCGGCACTGGCAGGACATGGGCCGAAACGCCGCCAACATAGGCATAGAGCGGCAGGCCGCGGGCATTGGCGGCCGCCTTGGCCACGGCGAGAGAAGTGCCGAGGATGGCATTGGCGCCGATCCGGCCCTTGTTCTCGGTCCCGTCGAGCTCGATCATCACCGCGTCGATATCACGCTGGTCTTCCGCATCGCGGCCCAGCAGGGCATCGCTGATTTCGGTGTTCACGGCGCGCGCAGCGCCCAGTACGCCCTTGCCCAGATAGCGCCCCTTGTCGCCATCGCGCAGTTCGACGGCTTCGTGCGCGCCGGTCGAGGCACCTGAGGGGACGGCAGCCCGGCCGAACGAACCGTCATCAAGCAATACGTCCACTTCAACCGTCGGATTGCCCCGGCTGTCCAGGATCTCGCGGGCGTGGATGTCAATGATGGTGGTCATGGCTGATTACCCTTCGTACGGCTCGGTTGGCCGCTCCTTAGCAGCGGAGCCTTGGCAGGCAAGGTGCATTGCAGCATAGTCGGGGTTGCAGCGCTGCCGTAGCGTTACCACATTCGCATTCATTGCCGCATCTTGCGGTTCAGAAAGGGCAAGTACCATGGCCAAAACCCCCACCGCCCCCACCAAGACCACTGCCGCCAAGCCGGCTGCCAAGAAGCCCGCCGCCAAAGCCGCTAGCGCCGGCAGCGGGGAAGCCAAGGTGAAGTTCGCCAAGGCGATCGAGGAAGCCAAGGCCGGCGCAACCGCGCTGACCGCTGATGCCAAGGCCAAAGCCGAAGGTTATCGCGATCAGCTTTCAGCCAAGAGCACCGACTGGGTCGATGAAGCCAAGGACATCGCCGGCCAGGCCAAGGTGCGCGCGGCCGACCTCGCGGTTGATGGCAAGGCCAAGGCCAGCGACGCGATCGCCACGATCGGCAAGCTGGTAGGCGACAATGCCACCACGATCGATGAGAAGCTGGGCACCCGCTACGGCGATTATGCCCGCACCGCCGCGCGGACTATGCAGGAATCGGCCGCCAAGCTCGATTCCAAGGACATCAACGAACTGGGCGACGACGCCAAGGAATTCGTCCGCAAGAGCCCCGGCCTCGCGGTCGGTATTGCGGCGGCCGTTGGCTTCCTGATTGCCCGGCTGTTCAAGGGCACGCCCAAGGCCTGATCCGGCACAGCTTGCCGGTAACGGCCGATGGAACAACCCGATCCTCCGCTGGTGAAGGACGCGCCTGCCGACGCGGCTGACCGCTCGCTCGTCGATGACGTGCGGGCGCTGGTCGAGGACGGACGGACCCTGCTGGAGGCCGAGCTGGCCTACCAGAAGTCCCGCGCCGCCCTTGCCGGGCGGACGGCCAAGTCGATGGCTGGCTGGATCGCCCTGGCGCTCAGCCTGGTGTTCTTCGCACTGATGGCGCTGGTCATTGGCCTGCTGCTGAGCCTGGCGCCGCTGCTCGGCGGCCTGGGCGCAACGCTGGTTGTCGTGCTGGGCCTGCTCGGTGCGGCTGGGCTGAGCGGCTGGATCGCCGCGCGGCGCTGGCAGGCGATGACCCGGCGGCTGAACGAGGATGAGGCCCCATGAGCGGGTTCGAAACCGATCAGGCCAACCGCAAGGCCGCCCGGGCCCTGTTCGAAGGCCGACTGGGTCAGGTCAAGGCTGACCTGTCCGCGCGCAGCGTCAAGGGCCGGATGATCGACAAGGCCAAGGGTGACGCCCTGGCGATCGCCGACGAGGCCGTGGCGGTGGCCAAGGATAACAAGGGCCTGATCGCCGCAACGCTCGCGGCGCTGGTCGCCTGGGCCTTTCGCGCACCCTTGCTGGAATTGATTGCCGCAAAGCGCGGCGGGCAAGCTCCCGTTCAGCCCGAACCGGCCAATGACGACTTTGCCGAAACAACAGAGGAGCAGGCGCAATGAGCAGTCTCGAACCCCGCCAGGAACGGATCGCCGCGAAGATTGCCGCCTCGCAGGATCGGCTTGACCGGGATAGCACCGCGCGGCCCGCACTGCCCGCCAAGGACGCCTATCCGCCTGAGGACTACCGCTCGCTGGTGGCTGAGTATCCGTGGCTGGCCGTGGCTGCCGGCGTAGGAGTTGGTCTGCTGGCCGGGGCATTGGCGCCGAAGAAGACCGGGAACAAGTTCGGCAAGCGCGCGCTCAGCCTGGCGATCGCCGCAGGCGAAATCGGGCTGGCACTGAGCAAGCAGGCGGGTGAACGCGCCAGCGAAGCCGGCCGCGAGGGCCTGACGCTGGCCAAGGAAGGCTCGCAGCAGGTCCGCACCACCGCGCGCTCGACCGGGGCGACCATCGCCCGCGAAGCGATCAAGCTGGCGGCGCGTGTCCGGAAATAATCACCGCCCCCTTGCGCGAAACACAAGGGACGCTAAAGGCGCGCCATCCACCCTCCCCCGGGATATTAGCGATGAGCAGCCAGAAACTCCACCTCGTGATGGGCGGTCGTGTCAGCGATCCGCAAACACTTGAATTCACCGATCTTGCCGCGCTTGACCTGGTCGGCGTCTACGGCACCTATGCCGAGGCCGAGGAAGCCTGGCGCGACAAGGCACAGCGCACGGTCGATGACGCTGAAATGAAGTATGTGGTGGTGCACCTGCACCGCCTGCTCGAGCCGGAACAGCTCAAGCGGCCGGACTGAAGTCATCCCGGACTTGTTCCGGGATCAGACGAACTCGATCTTCTGCACCAGATAGGACCGGTCGCCCGCCGGCACGGTCACTTCGATCTCGTCCTCGACCCGGCGGCCGATCAGGGCGCGGCCGAGCGGCGAGTTATAGCTGATCCGGCCGACCTTGGCGTCAGCCTCATAGGGGCCAACGATCTGGTACTTCACCGGCTTGTCGTCGTCGTCGAGCAGGGTGACCGTCGCGCCGAAGATGATCCGATCGCCGGAAAGCGTAGTGGGATCGATGATCTGCGCACGCGCAACCTTGTCCTCAAGGTCCGCGATCGACATCTCGACCTGGCCCTGACGCTCCTTGGCGGCGTGATATTCGGCGTTTTCGGAAAGATCGCCGTGGGCACGCGCCTCTTCGATGGCGTCGACGATCAGCGGCCGCTCTTCGCGCAGTGCTCTGAGCTCGCCAATCAGCCGCTCATAGCCTTCCGCCAGCATCGGCAGCTTTTCAACACTTGCCATTCTACGTCTCTTTCCTCTGTCAGCCCGCCTAGTGACTAGAACCCTGCCCCGCATCCCTTGGGGATTGCAGGCCGGACAGTCGCGATGTGGGGGAAACGCGATCTACTCAAGCATAATAGTCTTGCAGGCTGCGAACTTCAAGTTTCGCCCCCCGCAAGGCTGCAATTGCTTCCGCTGCGGCCACAGAGGCGGCCGCCGTGGTGAAGTAGGGCACCTTGCCCGTTAGCGCCGAACCGCGGATCGACTGAGAATCCTTCAGGCTCTGCCAACCTTCGGTGGTGTTGAAGATCAGCGCGACATCGCCGTCGATGATCCGGTCAACGATATGCGGCCGCCCTTCGGCCACCTTATTGACCGCTTCGACCGGCAGCCCAGCCTCGGCCAGGTAGCGCTGCGTCCCGCCAGTGGCGATGATCGAGAAACCCAGATCAATGAGCTGCTTGATCGCTGGCAGGATCACCGGCTTGTCGGTATCTTTGACCGAAACGAACACCACCCCGCCCTGCGGAAGGACCATGCCGGCACCCAGCTGGGCCTTGGCAAAGGCAATGGCGAAATTGGTATCGATCCCCATGACTTCACCGGTGGACTTCATCTCCGGGCTGAGCACCGGATCGACGCCCGGGAAGCGCGCGAAGGGGAAGACGGCTTCCTTGACCGCCATGTAATCAAGCTCGCGCTTGAACGGCGGGAAGTCTTTCAGCTTTTCGCCGGCCATGACCCGCGCCGCGATCTTGGCGACCGGCTGGCCGATCGCCTTGGCGACGAAGGGCACGGTCCGGCTGGCGCGCGGGTTGACCTCGATAAGGTAGACCGTGCCGTCCTTGACCGCGAACTGCACGTTCATGAGGCCCCGAACGCCCAGCGCCATGGCCAGGGCATCGGCCTGACGCTCCATTTCGGTGACGATTTCGGCCGGCAGGCTGTAGGGCGGCAGAGTGCAGGCGCTGTCGCCCGAGTGGATCCCGGCTTCCTCAATGTGCTGCATGACGCCAGCGACCACGACCTGATCGCCATCGCACAGCGCATCGACATCGCATTCGATCGCATCGCGCAGGTACTGATCGATCAGGACCGGCGAATCCCCGGAAACCTGCACCGCCGTGGCGATATAGTCATCAAGCTGGGCTTCGGAATCGACGATCTCCATCGCGCGGCCACCCAGCACGTAGGAGGGCCGCATCAGCACCGGGTAGCCGATCCGGTTGGCGACGGCGACGGCCTCATCCCGGCTGCGGGCAATGCCGTTGAGCGGCTGCTTCAGGCCCAGCTTGTTGACCAGCGCGGCAAAGCGCTCACGGTCTTCAGCCAGGTCGATTGCATCGGGCGAAGTGCCCAGGATCGGCACGCCGTTGTCTTCCAGCGTCTGCGCCAGCTTGAGCGGGGTCTGGCCGCCGTACTGGACGATCACGCCCAAGAGCTGGCCCTTGCTCATCTCGACGCGCAGGATTTCCAGCACGTCCTCGCCGGTCAGCGGCTCGAAATAGAGCCGGTCTGAGGTGTCATAGTCCGTGCTGACCGTTTCCGGGTTGCAGTTGATCATGATCGTCTCATAGCCCGCCTCTTCCAGCGCGAAGCAGGCGTGGACGCAGCAATAGTCAAACTCGATCCCCTGCCCGATCCGGTTCGGACCACCGCCAAGGATCACGACCTTCTTGGCGTTCGACGGCGCGGATTCGCACTCCGGCGCGCCAAAGCTGGGGCCTTCGTAAGTCGAGTACATATAGGGCGTCACCGCCTCGAACTCGGCCGCGCAAGAGTCGATCCGCTTGAACACGGGGTGGACGCCCAGCCGCTGGCGCAGCTCGCGCACTTCTTCCTCGCTGGTCGCGCCGGCCATGGCGCGCAGGGCATCGTGGAGCAGGCCCGAGCGGCGGGCCGAGGTTTCGCCCATCCCGCCCGCCACATGGATCCCGCGCACGGCCAGGATCGCCAGCCGCTTGTCGGAAAAGCCCATCGCCTTCAGGCGGCGCAGGCCGGCCGCATCGTTGGGCAGGCCATTTTCCATGATCGCCGTTTCTTCGGCGATGATCTCGTGGATGTGGCGCAGGAACCAGGGATCGTAGTGCGTGATCGCCTGGACTTCCTCGACCGTGAAGCCTTCGCGGAAGGCCTGGCCGACGATCAGCAGCCGGTCCGGTGTCTGGCGCGACAGCGCGGCGACGATGGCATCGCGGCCCGCGCCTTCCAGGCTCATGATCCGGTTGAAGCCATCGAGCCCGGTTTCCAGCCCCCGCAGCGCCTTCTGCAGCGATTCCTTGAAGTTGCGGCCGATCGCCATCACCTCACCCACCGATTTCATCGCGGTGGAGAGCAGCGGTTCGGCGCCCTTGAACTTTTCAAAGGCAAACCGCGGGATCTTGGTGACGACGTAATCGATGCTGGGTTCGAAGCTCGCCGGGGTGGCCCCGGTGATCTCGTTGGTCAGCTCGTCCAGCGTATAGCCCACCGCCAGCTTGGCGGCGACGCGGGCGATCGGGAAACCGGTGGCCTTGGAGGCCAGCGCCGAGGACCGCGAAACGCGCGGGTTCATCTCGATCACGATCAGGCGGCCGTCCTTGGGATTGACCGCGAACTGCACGTTGGAACCGCCGGTTTCGACGCCAATCTCACGCAGCACCGCCAGGCTGGCGTTGCGCATGATCTGGTATTCCTTGTCGGTCAGCGTCAGCGCCGGGGCGACGGTGATGGAGTCGCCGGTGTGGACGCCCATCGGATCGACGTTTTCGATCGAGCAGATGATGATGCAGTTGTCGTTCCGGTCGCGGACGACTTCCATCTCGTACTCTTTCCAGCCGAGCAGCGATTCCTCGATCAGGACCTCGGTGGTCGGGCTGGCGTCCAGGCCGGTGCGGACGATATGCTCGAACTCGGCCTTGTTATAGGCCACGCCGCCGCCGGTGCCGCCCAGGGTAAAGCTCGGGCGGATGATTGCCGGCAGGCCGGTGCGCTCCAGCACCGTAAAGGCTTCCTCGACATTGTGGGCAATGCCAGAGCGGGCCGATTCCAGCCCGATCTTGGTCATCGCCTCACGGAACCGCATCCGGTCCTCGGCCTTGTCGATCGCATCGGCATCGGCGCCGATCATCTTGACGCCAAACTTTTCCAGCGTGCCTTCGTTGAACAGCGCCAGCGCGGTGTTCAGCGCGGTCTGCCCGCCCATGGTGGGCAGCACGGCATCGGGCCGCTCCTTCTCGATGATCCGGGCGACGATTTCGGGCGTGATCGGCTCGATATAGGTCGCGTCGGCGAATTCCGGATCGGTCATGATCGTCGCCGGGTTCGAGTTGACCAGGACCACCCGGTACCCCTCTTCCTTCAGCGCCTTGATCGCCTGGGTGCCGGAATAGTCGAACTCGCAGGCCTGGCCGATAATGATCGG
>Ga0073920_1000095_pt1 | contig 17279 bp, 17 predicted proteins | sample GWRWT4_2Sept14_2_FD_70953 | JGI IMG/M metagenome (GOLD analysis project Ga0073920, IMG submission 70953) | Sand microcosm microbial communities from a hyporheic zone in Columbia River, Washington, USA - GW-RW T4_23-Sept-14 | ecosystem: Engineered > Artificial ecosystem > Sand microcosm >...
GGTCTGCGCCGGCGCCGCCAGCGGCAGGGCCGCAGCCACGCAGGCAAGCGCAACGCGCGTGGTCAGGAACCTAGAAGCCATGCAGAATACCTTCTTCGCTGGACCTGGTGCCGCGCACGACAGTCATCGACGGGCCGGTTGGCATTGGCCGGGATTGCGGCGCGCCGCCCGGCATCGGCGGGCGATAGGCCGCCATCGCCGGGGCCGGGCGTGCAGTCACCACGCTATTGCGGCGATCGGGAATGAAGTAGCGGCTGGCCGAGATATCGCGCCCGATCACGGTTCCGCGCGAACCGGTGGTGGTATCGGCGACATTGCGCAGCGCCAGCGTCAGGACGCCAAGCTGTCCGGCCAGGGCCAGTTTCTGCGCACCATAGGTATCGACCTGGAGCGTCGCGGTCTTGCCGACCGCGGGATCGGTCTTGTTCTCATCGGATACCTGATCGATCCCCAGCACCGGCACTGATTCAAGTACGACATCGGTCATCTTGTCGGTATCCTGAGCGCCTTCGCCCGGAATTTTGCGGGTGACCAGCACATCGACAACATCGCCTGGCCGGATGAACCCGCCAGCCCCGGTGATTTCGCTGATCGGGACCGAAAAGGCCAGTTGGCCCACCGGCAGGTTGGCCGACAGTGTGGCCCGGCCGTTTGCTCCAGAAACCTTGGATGCCAGGATCGGTTCGCCCGAAATGATCGGGCGCAATGCTACGCGCGCTCTGGTGGCTTCCTCGATCGAAGTGAAAGCGCCGCTCGGCACCGAATTGGCCGGCCAGTTGACCAGCCGGACATTCTGGCTGGATACCGGCGTGCCAAACGCCAGATCCTGACTGGCCACCACCACCCGGACCATCCGGTTCGCTTCGGCGATCTTTTCTTGCCGTTCTTCAACGCCGCTGAACACGCCGTTGACGAACAACACGGCAAGCAGCCCGATCAGGATTGCGCCAGCAACGATCAATAAATTTCTAGACTGCATGTGCCCCCCACATCGGCCGCCTGGTTTGGCGGCAATTCGACTGGGGCCAGGTTTGCCTGGCACCCAGTCGCATTGCGCCTTAGGCCGTTACGAGAACACCACGGCGTTGATGACCGCAGTAGCACGGCCCATCACGCCCGAGATCGCCCCGCCCAGCAAGCCTGCAGCAACGGCGACACCGCCACCGACCACGGCCAGGATCAGAGCATATTCGGCGGCAGCAGCGCCTTTTTCGTCACGGCGGAACGCCTTGATCAATTTCAACATGGTAACTTCCCCTAATCACTCGTCCAGAAAGATCCTGGACTTCGTTTGATTGAAGTCGTCCGTGCCAAGGCAAGGGCGACTATCTCCGCGGGGCAATCTGATTCCGGCGCGACCCACTTGGTTTTGGTGCAATCGCACCGGACCAGCTTGCGCTCGTTATCCACGGGACGCCTTTAGAGTGTCACACTAACAGCCTTGGTCAACGTGATTTTCGTCACGCCGGACGATCTCGATTTTTGGGCATATTTCGCAACAGGTTGGCTGTCAGAATAGGTTAATTCGTCCGGTTAACGTAGGGTCTTTCTGTTGTAAAAGCGCGACATGCTGCACCGCGACTCGGGCGGCCGTGCTGCGTCGCGGTAATGGCTTGTTAACCAAGAACCTTCACCATCGCGGTGGTCACATGCGGCGATCGGAGCAGACGATGCTGAAGCATTTCGAGGGTGTGGCGGGACTGGCCCGCGCTGGAAGTGACCGGCTGCACCGTGAAAGCGTGCGCGTTGGCGGCTTTATCGAACGCCACCTGACAGCAATGATTGCCGGGTGGGCGGCGCTGGCCCTGCTGGGTGGCGGCATCAAGTTGACGCTGCTGCTGGCCATGCATCCCGGGCTCGCCAGCTTCGAACGGCTTGCTCCGCTGGTGCTGGGTTACCTTGCCGCCGCCGTTGCGCCGTTGGCCGCCTACCTGCTGGTGCAGCAATGCTATCCATCCGGCGGCGTCCATGCCCAGCCCCGCATCCGGCTCGCCCGGATCGGGCAATGGGTACAGCTTGATCCAGTGCAGGCCCGCAGCGACAAGAACTTTGGAATGAGCGGCCTGGTCGTTTCCGTGGTCGCGGGCCTGCTGCTGTGCCTGGCGATGCGCTTTGTCGAATATTTTCTGGCCGTGCCCGCAATCCCTGCGGGTGCCCCGGCCTGGGCAACGACATTCTTCTGGCTGATGACTTTCGATCTGGTCTTTCTGACCTTTCTCTATTCCTCCGCGGTCGCGATGGCCTTGAATGCCGCTCCGCACTTTCCCCGATTGCTTGTCTATGCCTGGCTCTGCGATCTGCTGATGCAACTGGCAATAGCGCGCAGCCTGGTTGCGACCGGCCCCTTGCCTGCGGAAGTGGTCGCTCCCTTGCAGATGTTTCTTGTGGCCAACATCAAGAAGGTTCTGATCAGCGCAGCGATCTGGCTGCCCTATCTGCTGCTGTCAGACCGTGTGAACATCACCTTCCGCAGCCGCGTCAGGGCTTCAAAGGCAGGCCTCCCGCACCTCGCCTGAGCAATAAGGCACGACCAGGATTTCGACGTTTCCAAATCAGACTGATCAGGGTGCAAACCGGGTTTTTGCCGAGCGGGAATGACGCTAACCAGACCGCCGCCACACGGCTTTCCTACATCCCCCCAACCTGTCAAACTCCCCGCACGGCCGGGCTCCGCGCCCGGCCTTGTGCTCTTTGACATCGTCGATCGCCAGGACCCGGCCGGTTCCCTTAAACGCCATGCACCCCCGCGCGGCGGATGTGTTTACTCAACTAGCTCAGGATTTTTGTTTGTTTTCAGTGGGGGTTGTTGGGCGCTTGTTCGCTTCGCGCGCACCAAAATGCACCAGCGAACGCGCTGGCAGCACATCTTGTCGCTTGGGAGAAGTGGAATGGTGCTGCTGGGGAGGATTGAACTCCCGACCTCAGCCTTACCAAGGATGCGCTCTACCACTGAGCTACAGCAGCACACCATTCCATCAGGGCCCCATGGCACTCGGCCGGGGGGCAGGGGCGCGCTATTGGCCGTGGCCCCTTGCTTTGTCAAGCCGATGCCTGATAGCGCGGATGAATTGCCAATGCGTGAAGACAAACCCGCCCCGACCCGCGAAGAGCGACTGGCCGCCAAGCTGCGCGAGAACCTGCGCAAGCGCAAGGCGCAGGCGAGGGGGAAAGGGGTGGAGGCTGGGCCTGGTGAGGAGCCTGAGGCTGAGTAATTGCGGGCTTGGGCTTTGATGGGTTCACCCAAAGGACCTAAGATGTCGTGATGGCGGCGAAGCCGCTCTCAATCCAAGAGGCTCCGCCTGGCGCGGCCTGATGATCCCAAAAGGAAGCCTGCGGCTTCGCGCAAGATCTTCGGTGCTTCGGTGCTTCGGGTGAACCAAAAACCCCAAGCCATCCGGCCAAAGCGAACACCCTTCCCAAAGCGCAGCATAGCCGCTAGGGCGCGGTGCTCCTGAAAAGCTTGGAGTTTGGCCCTTGCCTCGCCTTATTCTCGTCCGCCACGGCCAGAGCCAGTGGAACCTGGAAAACCGCTTCACCGGCTGGTGGGATGTGGGCCTCACCGAAAAGGGCGTGGCCGAGGCCAAGGCCGCGGGTGAACTGCTCAAGGCCAAGGGCATGTTCCCAACGCTGGCCTTCACCAGCTTTCAGAGCCGCGCGATTCTGACGCTGCACTATGCGCTGGAAAGCGCCGGGCGGCTGTGGATCCCCGAGATCAAGGACTGGCGGCTGAACGAGCGGCACTATGGCGGGCTGACCGGGCTCGACAAGGCCGAGACTGCCGCCAGGCACGGCGACGACCAGGTCAGGATCTGGCGCCGCAGCTTCGACATTCCGCCGCCCGTGCTGGAGGATGGCAGCGAGTTCGATCTCAAGGCCGACCCGCGTTACGCCGGGATCGCGATCCCTTCGACCGAAAGCCTCAAGGACACCATCGCCCGGGTGCTGCCCTATTATGAGAGCGCAATCGTTCCGGCGCTGAAGGCTGGGGAAACGGTGCTGATCTCGGCCCACGGCAACTCACTGCGCGCGCTGGTCAAGCACTTGTCGGGGATTTCGGATGAGGAGATCACCGGGCTGGAAATCCCGACCGGCCAGCCGATCGTTTACGAGCTCGATGAAGCGCTGAAAGCGACCGAGCGTTATTACCTGGCGGAGCGTTGATATGACGGCACAGGTCGCAATCGTGATGGGCAGCCAGTCTGACTGGCCGACGATGAGCAAGGCTGCCGAAGCGCTCGACAAGCTGGGGGTGGCCTATGACGCGCAGATCGTTTCGGCCCATCGCACCCCGGCGCGGCTGGTCAAATTTGCCGAGGGCGCGGCCGAGGCTGGGTTTCAGGTGATCATCGCCGGGGCGGGCGGCGCGGCGCATTTGCCGGGGATGGTCGCCAGCATGACCCACCTGCCGGTGCTGGGCGTGCCGGTGCAGTCCAAGGCGCTTTCGGGGCAGGACAGCTTGCTCTCGATCGTGCAGATGCCCGCCGGCGTCCCGGTCGGCACCTTGGCGATCGGCGAGGCCGGGGCGACCAATGCCGGGCTGCTGGCGGCCTCGATCCTGGCGTTGCAGGATCCGGAGCTGGCGGAACGGATCAAGGCCTACCGTGCGGCGCAGACCGCCGGTGTTGCCGAGCGGCCGAGCTGAGGCGGGCATGATCCCACCGGGCGAGACCATCGGCATCCTGGGCGGCGGACAGCTGGGGCGGATGCTGGCTGTTGCGGCAGCGCGGCTGGGCTATCGCTGCCATGTCTTTGCCCCCGAGGCTGACTCCATCGCCGCCGAAGTCTGCGCCGCACACACCCGCGCGCCGTGGACCGATACGCAGGCGCTCGCCGCATTCGCTGCCGACTGTGCGGTGGTGACTTATGAGTGGGAGAATGTGCCCCTAGGCTCGCTGAAAGCGCTGGGCGGGGTGCCGCTCTACCCCGGCGCCCATGCGCTCGAAGTGGCGCAGGACCGGCTGAGCGAAAAGCAGTTCGTCACTGAGCTGGGCGGGCGCACCGCCCCGTTCCTGGCGGTCGACACGCCTGAGGACCTCGACGAGGCGCTGACCGTGATCGGATCGCCCGGGATCCTCAAGACGCGGCGCGAGGGCTATGACGGCAAGGGCCAGTACCGGATCATGTATGACCACGAGGCCGAGGGCATTGCGCTGGCGGGCCAGGCGATGGTGTTCGAAGGCTTCGTCCACTTCAGCGCGGAATTCAGCGTGATCCTGGCGCGCGCGCAGGATGGGACATGCGTGTTCTGGGACAGCGCCGAGAATGTCCACGAGCATGGGATCCTGTCCCGCTCGAGCGTTCCAGCCTCCGCGACAGTGCAAGCCCAGGTCGCCGAAGCCCGCGCGCTGGCCAAGAAAGTGGCCGATGCGCTGGGCTATGTCGGGGTGGCGGCGTTCGAATTTTTCGCGACCGAGGACGGCCCGGTGTTCAACGAGATGGCCCCCAGGGTCCACAATTCGGGGCACTGGACAATCGAAGGCGCGCTGACCAGCCAGTTCGAGAACCACATCCGCGCGATCTGCGGGCTGCCGCTGGGCGATACGCGGCTTGCCGCCAAGGGGGTCGAGATGCGCAATATCGTGGGCGAGGCGGCCGAGGACTGGTCGGGGATCCTCTCCGATCCGGCCAACCACTTGCACCTCTACGGCAAGGCGGCGGCGCGGCCCGGACGCAAGATGGGCCATGTGACCCGGCTGGTGCTGTGAACCGGCCTGAATTGTTCCTGGTCGTCGCGGTGGCCGACAACGGGGTGATCGGGATCGGTGGGGGCATGCCGTGGCATCTGTCGGCCGACTTCCGCCGGCTCAAGGCGCTGACCATGGGCAAGCCTTTGGTGATGGGGCGCAAGACGTTTGATTCGCTGCCCGGCGTGCTGCCCGGCCGCCGCCACATCGTGATCACCCGCGATCCCGAATGGAGCGCCGAAGGGGCCGAAGTGGTCCACTCACTGGAAGACGCATTGAGGCTGGCCAATGCGCCGCAGATCGCGATTTTTGGCGGGGCGGAAATCTATGCCCTGGCGCTGCCCCAGGCCGGCCGGATCGAGCTGACGGAAGTCCACGCCGCGCCCGAAGGCGACACGCGCTTCCCGCCGTTCGACCGTGCCGAATGGACCGAGACCTTCCGCGAGGCCCATCCTGCGGATGGCCGCAACCCGGCCTTTGACTTCGTCACTCTGATGCGTAAACCAAAAGTCTGACCGGGGGACGACCATGCGCAAACGCTTCCTGATACCGCTGCTGACGATTGCTTTCGCCGCGCTGGTGTTCTTCCGCGTGGTCCCGCCGTACATGGAATCGTCGATGAACCAGATCGACGGCAAGCCGCTGATCGAGGTCGGGCCTGAGGCCAAGGCGCTGCACCAGAGCCTCAATGTGGTCGACATGCATTCAGACACGCTGATGTGGGACCGCGAGCTGACCAAGGCCAGCAATCGCGGCCACCAGGACCTGCCCCGGCTGATCGAAGGCAATGTCGCGCTGCAGGTCTTCTCGTCGGTCAGCAAGACGCCCAAGGGACTGAACTACGACGCAAACCCCTCGGATTCGGACGTGCTGCCCGCGCTGCTGATGGCGCAAGGCCAGCCGCGCAAGACCTGGTTCGATCTGCTCGAGCGTTCGCTCTACCACGCCCACAAGCTCGACGTGTCGGTCGCGCTGTCGAACGGGATGTTGCGCAAGGTTTCGGACCGTTACGGGCTCGACCAGCTGCTCGCCGCGCGCGCCGCCCCGGGCGGGCCGGTCGGGGCGCTGCTCTCGCTCGAAGGTTTGCAGGGCCTTGGGGGCAAGATCGAGAACCTCGACGCACTCTATGACGCCGGTTTCCGCATGGCTGGCCTCACGCATTTCTTTGACAATGAACTGGCCGGATCGATGCACGGGATGCAGAAGGGCGGGCTGACTCCCTTCGGGCGCGAAGTGGTCAAGCGGATGGAAGACAAGGGCATGATCGTCGACATCGCCCATTGCAGCCGCCAGTGCGTGGCCGAAGTGCTCAAGATGGCGCGGCGTCCGGTGGTGTCCAGCCACGGCGGGGTCCAGGCGATGTGCAAGGTCAACCGCAACCTCAACGATGAGGAAATCCGCGGCATCTCGCGCACCGGCGGGGTGATTTCGATCGGCTATTGGGAAGGCGCGATCTGCGACACCAGCCCGCGCGCGATTGCGAGGTCGATCAAATATGTCCGCGACCTGGTGGGGATCGATTTCGTCGCGCTGGGCAGCGACTACGACGGCGCGACCACGGTGCGCTTCGATACCTCGCACCTCGCGCAGATCACCCAGGCGCTGCTCGACGAGGGCTTCCGCCCGGCCGAGATCCGCGCGGTGATGGGCGGCAACGCGCTGCGGGTGATCCGCCAGGGCATGCTGCCCTATGACGAGTGGCGCAAGGACTACAAGCGCGGCTGACATGGGGATTTTGAGACTCGACGCGCGGGAGCGGGTGCCCGAGAGCTTGCGCGGCGCAATCATCGCGCTGGGCAATTTCGATGGGTTCCACCTGGGCCATCAGGCCGTGGTCGGCGAGGCGCTGGCCTGGGCCCAGGCCGAGGGCCGCCCGGCGATTGTCGCCACTTTCGATCCGCACCCGGTACGTTTCTTCGCGCCCCACGTCCCGCCGTTCCGGCTGACCACGCTCGACCAGCGGCTCGAGCTGTTCGGCAGCGCCGGGGCCGATGCCATGCTGGTGTTCCATTTCGACGCGCAACTGGCAGCAACCACGGCCGAAGGGTTTATCGAACTGCTCACCGGACCGCTGGGCGCGGCCGGCGTGGTGACTGGTGAGGACTTCACCTTCGGCAAAGGCCGCACCGGTTCGGTCGAACTGCTCAAGACCATGGGCGCCGAAAAGGGCCTCTCCGCCCGCGCGGTCGGGCCGGTCAATGACGGCGGCGAAGTGGTCTCTTCCAGCCGGATCCGCGAGGCCTTGAAGGCTGGCGACTGCGCCACCGCGACGCATCTCCTGACCCGGCCTTTTGCGATTCGCGCACCCGTCCTGCACGGGGCCAAGCTGGGCCGCAGCATCGGCTATCCCACCGCCAATCTTGAGCTCGGCTCCTATCTGCGCCCGCGTTACGGGATCTATGCGGTGACTGGCACGCTGCCCGGCGGACAAGTGCTGCACGGCGCGGCCAACCTGGGGGTGCGGCCCACAATCGAGCCGCCGGTCGAACTGCTCGAGCCCTATTTCTTCGATTGGTCGGGCGATCTCTATGGGCGAGAGATTGAAGTGGCCCTGATTCATCACTTGCGGGACGAAGCGAAATTCGATTCACTCGAAGAGCTGACCGCGCAGATCGAGCGCGATTGCGAACAGGCGAAGGGGCTGCTGGCACGATGAAATGGGTGAAGCGGATCGCACTGGTCTTGGCCGTGGCCTTTCTGGTCTCGACATTCGTCAATGCCAGCTGGATGGCCGAGAGCCCGCGCGGCTATATCAAGCTGATCGCGCATCGCGGCGCGCACCAGCTGTTCGACCATCGCGGGGTTGAGCGCGATACCTGCACTGCCAGCCGAATCGAGCCGCCGCTGCACGACTATCTGGAAAACACGCTCGCCGGGATGGGCCAGGCGGTCCGTTCGGGCGCACAGATGATCGAGCTCGACATCGCGCCGACCAAGGACGGCAAGCTGGCGGTGTTCCACGACTGGACGCTTGACTGCCGGACCAATGGCAAGGGTCCGATCCGCGATGCGACGATGGAGCAGTTGAAGCTGCTCGACGCCGGCTATGGTTATACCGCTGATGGCGGCAAGACGTTTCCGTTCCGCAACAGGGGCGTGGGGCTGATCCCCGAACTGTCCGAAGTGCTGGCCGCTTTCCCGGAAAAGGCGCTGCTGTTCAACTTCAAGAGCAAGGACCCGGCCGAGGCCGACATGCTGGTCGCCGCGCTGCGCGCCGCCGGGCGCGATCCGGTGGCGCGCGGCGACGGGTTCTATGGCTCTGACGAAGCAGGCCCGGTCGCGCGAATCCGCCAGTTGCTCCCCAAGGCCTGGGTGTTCAGCAAGGAAAGCGCCAAGGCCTGCACCGCGGCCTATGCCTGGCAGGGCTGGCTGGCCATGACGCCCGAGGCTTGCCGCAATGGCACGCTGATAGTTCCGCTCAACCGGCAGTTCCTGATTGCCGGCTGGCCCAACCGCACGGCTCAGCGGATGAACGCGGTCGGCGCGCGGATCATCATGGTGGCACCGCAGGATGGCCCTGGCGGCATGGGGCTCGACCTGCCCGAACAGATCCGCGAGGTACCGCGCGATTTCACCGGCTATCTCTGGGTCGAGGATATCTGGTCAATCGGCTCGGCGGTCCGCCCCGGCTTCAACAGGCGCAACCCGCGCGAGGAGAAGGAAACCCAGGAGGCCTTGGAGCGGCGGCGCAAGGCGCGGGAGTAAGAAGAAAAGGGGGTTCGCGCAAAGAGCGCAAAGAAGCAGGAAGGACGCAAAGAGGTAGGGCAATCCGCCGAAGGCGGCTTCCTATCCAATCCGTCGCGTTTGCCGCAACACCTGGGATGGAAAGCGGCTTTGCCGCAGACGCAACACCTTTGCGCTCTTCCCGCTTCTTTGCGCTCTTTGCGCGAACCCCCTTTTCTTCCTGACACCCTCACGTGAACCAAAAATTGCGCAAAGCCGCGCCTGCCGCTAAGGCCCGCCCGCCATGACTGAACAGCGCGATCTTAAAGACACCGTCTTCCTGCCGAAGACCGAGTTCCCCATGAAGGCCGGCCTCCCCCAGAAGGAGCCGCTGATTGCCGCGCGCTGGGAAGCGGAAAAGCTCTACGAGCAGCTGCGCGATGCGCGCCGGGGCCGCGAGACGTTCATGTACCATGACGGCCCGCCCTATGCGAACGGCGACATGCATATCGGCCATGCGCTGAACCACACGATCAAGGACATGGTCTGCCGCACGCAGAACCTCTTGGGCAAGAACGCGCCCTATGTTCCGGGCTGGGACTGCCACGGCCTGCCGATCGAATGGAAGGTTGAGGAACAGTACCGCAAGGCCAAGAAGAACAAGGACGAAGTCCCGCTCCTCGAATTCCGCGCCGAATGCCGCGCCTATGCCCAGCATTGGGTCGACGTGCAGCGCGCACAGCTGAAGCGCCTTGGCGTCATGGCTGATTGGGACAATCCGTACCTGACCATGCAGCCCGAGAGCGAGGCGACCATCGTGGCCGAACTGCTCAAGTTCGCCACTTCAGGCCAGCTCTATCGCGGGGCCAAGCCGGTGATGTGGTCCCCGGTCGAAAAGACCGCGCTGGCCGAGGCCGAGGTCGAGTATGAGGATATCACCTCGACCCAAATCGACGTGGCGTTCGAGATTGTCGAAAGCCCGATCCCCGAACTGGTCGGCGCGCACGCGGTGATCTGGACCACCACGCCGTGGACGATCCCGGTGAACCAGGCTTTGGCTTATGGGCCGGAGGTTGAGTATCAGATCGGCGACGTAACAGTCCATCTTGCCGGTGCCGAGTACCTTCAGCGCCGATACATGGTAGCTGTCGATCTGCGTGAGACGTTCCGGAGCCGCCTCGAAGCTGAAGTTCGGAAGATGCCTGGTGGGGCTGACTGGACTCCAAATGCCAACATTGTCGAATGGGACTATGTCGAAGTTCCAGAACGGCATGATGTAAAGTTTCCTGGAGCGGTCTTCAAAGGCTCCGACCTCGCCGGAACCGTGGCCCGCCACCCGATGCACCATCTCGGCGGGTTCTTTGCCGAGCCGCGGCCCATGCTGCCGGGTGACTTCGTCACCACCGACAGCGGCACCGGCCTGGTCCACATGGCGCCCGACCACGGCGAGGACGATTTCGAGCTGTGCAAGGCGCATGGGCTGGGTCCCAAGTTCGCGGTCGAGGGCGATGGCAAGTACCGTGAGGACTGGCCCTGGCTGGGCGGGCAAGGCTCGGTCATCAACCCCAAGTTCAACGCGCCCGACGGGCCGATCTGTGCGGACCTGCGCGAGGCTGGCGGGCTGCTGGCGGCGAGCGCCGATTACCAGCACAGCTATCCGCACTCGTGGCGTTCGAAGGCCAAGGTGATCTACCGCTGCACGCCGCAGTGGTTTGTGCCGATGGACAAGCCACTGGCCCCCACCGCCTCGCTTCGCTCGGCACCTCCCCCAGAGGGGGAGGATATGGGTGCTGGAAATCCTCCCCCCCTGGGGGAGGTGGCAGCCGCGTCAGCGGCTGACGGTGGGGGCCTGACCCTCCGCCAAATCGCCCTCGCCGAAATCGAACGCGTCGAGTTCACCCCCGACAAAGGCCGCAACCGGATCGGTTCGATGGTCGCGGGCCGCCCCGACTGGGTGCTCAGCCGCCAGCGCGCCTGGGGGGTGCCGATCACGCTGTTCGTCAATCGCAAGTCTGGCGAGTACCTGGTCGATCCGGCGGTCAACGAACGGATCGTCGCCGCCGTGAAGGCCCAGGGCATCGACGCCTGGACCCCCGAAACCGCGCACAGCTTCCTGGGCGATGCCTACAACCCCGACGATTGGGAAGCGGTCAGCGACATCCTCGACGTCTGGTTCGATTCGGGCACCAGCCACGCCTATGTGCTGGATTCGGGCCGCTGGCCTGACCTGTCATGGCCGGCCGACATCTATGTCGAAGGCTCTGACCAGCATCGCGGCTGGTTCCAGTCCAGCTTGCTGGAAAGCTGCGCCACCCGCGGCCGCGCGCCTTATGACCGGATCCTGACCCACGGGTTCACGATGGATTCGAAGGGCATGAAAATGTCCAAGTCGCTCGGCAACACGGTCGATCCCAACAAGGTGATGGAGACTTACGGCGCGGACATCATCCGGCTGTGGGCGCTGTCGGTCGATTTCACCGAAGACCACCGGATCGGCGACGAGATCCTCAAGGGCGTGTCCGACCAGTACCGCAAGCTGCGCAACACCTTCCGCTATCTGCTGGGGGCATTGGATGGCTTCAGCGAGGCTGAGCGCGTCGATGTGGCCGCGATGCCCGAGCTCGAACGCTATGTCCTGGCGCTGCTGGGCAAGCTTGACGCGGCCTTGCGCAAGGCGACCGACGAGTTTGACTTCAACAGCTACGTCCGCGCGCTGACCGATTTCTGCAACGAGGACCTCTCCGCCTTCTTCTTCGATGTGCGCAAGGACTGCCTCTATTGCGATGCGGCGGGCGATCCCAAGCGCATGGCCTACCGCACGGTGCTCGACACCCTGTTCCACGCCCTGGTCCGCTGGGCCGCGCCGGTGCTGGTGTTTACCAGCGAGGAAGTGTGGGGGACGCGCTATCCGGATGGGGGTTCGGTGCATTTGCTGGAGTGGCCGGAGATCAACCCAAACCTTTTGGATGAAGGGTTGATAGCCAAGTGGGGTTCGATCCGCTCGCTCCGCCGCAAAGTATCGGAGGCCATCGAGCCGTTCCGTCGAGAAAAGATCATCGGTTCTAGCCTTGAGGCGGATGTCACTATTCCTGACTTTGAGATGATCGATGGTTGGGACGAGACACAAGACGGTCCTGAAATCTTCATCTGCGCAACTGTGAAAGTCGATTTCCACGCAAAGGAAATCGCAGTTGCTCGGACAGATCGGGAAAAGTGCCAGCGGTGCTGGAAACACGAGCCAATGTCGAGCGGCCAACCTGACCTTTGTTCACGTTGCGATCAGGTTGTGAGCGGCATGGACGCCCCCGCATGACCTTGCCTTTTTCCCGTCACCCTGAACTTGTTTCAGGGTCCATTTCTCCTCGCAGGCCTATGGTTTCGGCGGCGCGATGGATGCTGAAACAAGTTCAGCATGACGGACTTGGGTTTATGGAAGTGAAATCATGCTGACCCGCAACCGCCTCACCGGCCTGGCTCTGGCCGCGCTGATCTTTGTTGCCGATCAGGTGACGAAATGGGTGGTGGTGAACCCGCTGGGGCTGGACGTGGATGGTAAGCAGATCGCGCTGACCAGCTTTTTCAGCCTGACCCGCACGTCCAACTATGGCGTGTCGATGGGCTTGCTGACGGCCGAAACCGATACGGCGCGCTGGGCACTGGTAGGCCTGACCGCGGCGATCGCGCTGGTGGTGCTGGTCTGGATGATGCGCGAGAAGCTGCTGGGTGAGATTGTCGCGCTGGCGCTGATCCTGGGCGGGGCCATGGGCAATATCGTTGACCGGATCGCTTACGGCCATGTGGTCGATTTCGCCCATTTCCACCTTGGCAGCTGGAGCTTTTACATCTTCAACGTGGCCGATGCCGCGATCTCGATTGGCGTGGTGATAGTGCTTGCCCGCAGCTTCCTAATCCGCGAAAAGCCCGAAACAGATGCGGGTACGCCCGCGACGGAGACCTGAATTATGCGTAAGTCCACCGGAATGATCCTCGTTACCGCTTCGGCACTGCTGGTGTCGGCCTGCGGCGGCGGCGGATTGTTCAACCGTGCACGCCCCGATGAATTCGCCGTGCAGCGCCAGGCGCCGCTGGTGATCCCGCCCGATTTCAGCCTGGTCCCGCCGGCCCCCGGCGCGCCGCGGCCGACCGACACCAGCACTGCCCAGCAGGCGCAGAGCGCACTGTTCGGCGCGCCGCAGCCGCGCTCAGGCGTGGAGAGCAGCGTCAACAGCAAGGCCGGCCTTGCCGCCCCCGCGATCCGCTCGACCGTGGGCGATTCGGGCACCAACACGGTGGACAAGGGCGAAACCGCCCGCGACATTATCGCTGCACCCGAAGGCGACGGGCGTGAGGCGACGACTTCGGTTACGCCGGGCTGATCTTTCTTTCAGATTGCCATTCAAAGGGGCTCGCCGGTTGGCGGGCCCTTTTTTGGTTCGCGCAAAGAGCGCAAAGGGAATGAAGATCGCAAAGAGGTCGCGTAGGCGGCGAAGCCGCTTTCTAACTCGGATATTGCCTTTGAGCCTCGGTGGATCGGTTGACAGAGCCTGCGGCTCATTCAACGTCTTGGCGATCTTCGTTCCCTCTGCGCTCTTTGCGAGAACCCTATTCAGCCTCGCCCACAGCAACCACCCTGCTGGCCAGCAGCTTGTCGATCTTGCGCCCATCCATATCGACCACTTCGAAACGCCAGCCCTGGTCGTGGAAGTGCTCGCCTTCGCGCGGGAGCTTCTTGAAGACGGACAGGGCATAGCCCGCCGCGGTGGCGAAATCGCGGTCGTCGGGCAGTTCGAGCCCAAGCTCGTCCATCAGCGCATCGGCGGGGAGCGATCCGGCCAAGAGCAGCGAGCCATCCTCGCGCGTGACCATCAGCGGATCGTCGCCTTCGTCCTGGTGGCTGGCGAAATTGCCGACGATCGCCGAGAGCAGGTCGGCCGGGGTCACCACGCCTTCCAGGTGGCCGTATTCGTCATGGACCAGCGCCATGGCGACATCGCTCTGCTGGAGCAGCCGCAGCGCGTCCATCGCATCGAGCTGGTCAGGGACCACTTCGGCTTTGCGCATCAGCCGTGCCAGGCCCAGCTTCTTGCCCGCGAGCAGCGTGGCCAGCACGTCCTTGACCTTGACCACGCCGACGATGTTGTCGGGGCTGCCATCGGCGACCGGCAGCAGCGAATGGGGGCTGTCCTTGATCGCAGCGCGGACTTCGGCTTCGCTGGCCTTGCGGTCGATCGTGTCGAGTTCGGTGCGCGGGGTCATCAGTTCGCGCACCGGGCGGTCGGCCAGGCGCATGATCCCGGTCATGATCTGACGCTCGTCCTCCTCGATCACGCCCGAGCGGGTCGCTTCGGCGAAGACCATGTGCAGTTCCTCGGCGGTCAGCGCATGGTCGCCCTTGTGGGTTACCCCGGTCAGGCGGAGCAGCAGGCTTGAGGAGCGGTCGAGCAGCCAGACCACCGGCGCAGTGACGCGCGCGACCAGTTTCATCGGCAAGGCGGCGGTGACCGCGATGGCCTCGGCTGCACGCAAGGCCAGCTGCTTGGGCACCAGTTCGCCGACCACCAGGCTGAAATAAGTGGTCAGCGCAATCACCAAAGCGAACCCGGCTTCGCCCGCCCAGCGTTCGGGGACGCCCAGCGCGGCCAGCCGCTCGCCGGTCGGCCCGCCCAGGCTGGCCCCCGAATAGGCCCCGGCGATGATCCCCACGAGGGTGATCCCGATCTGCACTGCCGAGAGGAACTTGCCCGGATCCGCCGCCAGCGACAGCGCCGCCTTGGCCCCCTTATTGCCGCGTTCGGCCAGCAGCCGCAGCCGCGCCGGGCGCGCCGAGACGATCGCCAGTTCCGACATCGAGAACAGGCCGTTGAGCAGGATCAGCCCTGCGATGATAAAGAGGTCGCTCCAGGGATAGGGGGTCACGCTTCATCCAATAGCAGAAACGTTCCGCAAGGCCAAAGAGTGGTATTGATTGACATCATTGCCATCTAGCTCCCATTCAGCTTCAAGGGTTTACGGTTAACACCAATTCAGAACTTCTGAAGGGGACCACACATGAAAAAGACCCGTTTGCTCACATCCGCGATGGCCGCCACGGCCCTGCTGGCAACTGCGGCCTGCGTCACCGATCCCAACACCGGCGAAAAGAAAATCTCGCGCACCGCGATCGGCGGGGTTGGCGGCGCGGTGGTCGGCGGCCTCTTGGGCGGCCTGATCGGCGGCAAGACCGGGCGCATTGTCGGCGCCGGAATTGGCGGCGTCGCGGGCGGCGTGGTCGGCTACAAGATGGACCAGCAGATCAAGACGCTGAAGGAAAAGACCGCCGGATCAGGGGTCGATGTGACCGAAACCGATGGCGGCAAGGCGATTCTGGTCAACCTGCCCGACGGCGTGACATTCGATGTCGGCAGCTCGACGCTCAAGCCCGCGTTCCGGGCCACGCTCGACCAGGTTGCAGCCAGCCTGCTCGAGTATCCGGACAGCCTGGTCGACGTTTACGGCCACACCGACTCGACCGGCAGTGACGCTTTCAACCAGACCCTGTCGGAAAGCCGGGCGCGCACGGTGATGAACTACCTGATCTCCAAGGGCGTCCCCGCCGCGCGGCTGCGCAGCCAGGGCTTTGGCGAGACTATGCCGGTTGAGACCAACGACACTGCCGAAGGCCGCGCCAAGAACCGCCGCGTCGAAATCAAGATCGTGCCGGTAACGCAGGAAGACGTGCAGGCCGCCCGCTCGGGCAGCTGATCGAATTCTTAGCTGATAAAGAAGGGCTCGCCCGAAAGGGTGGGCCCTTTTTTTGGTTCACCCGAAGAACCAAAGAACCGAAGGGGTTGGGATTGCGGCGCAGCCGCGAACCCATTCTCGCATCGGGTCTGAAGCGGCTTCCGCTTAGATAGATCAAGCCTGCGGCTGGCGTGACATCATCGGTCCTTTGGTCCTTCGGGTGAACTCCCTCAGCCCCCAGCCGCCAACTCCCGCGCCCGGCCCGCCAGCCGCTCGACCGCCGCATCGTGGATCTCGGGCGAGCAGACCAGCACCCCGAACGCGCGCGGGTCGCGCTTGTTGTAGGCGAGCGGCTGTCCGAAAGCGTCGGTCGCCATGGCCCCGGCCTCGCGGGCGATCAGCGCGGCGGCGCCGATGTCCCATTCATAACCCCAGCGCAAAGTGGCAACGAGGTCGGCCTCGTCGGCGGCGACCATCGCCATCCTGAGCGCGATCGAGTTGGGCTGGCCAACCAGGGTCAGGTCCGAATCGGCCTTGGGCAGGGCATGCGCAGGGACGCGCGCGCCAGGAAGGGTGCTGCGGCGCGAGGCGCTGAGGCGCACCCCGTTGCGCCACGATCCGCGCCCCGCCTCGCCCGACCAGAATTCGCCGCGCGCCGGGGCATCGAGGATTCCGAACAGCGGCCGTCCGGCGCTGACCAGCGCGACCGACACCGCCCAGCCGGGGCGGCCCCGGATGAAATCGCGGGTTCCGTCGATTGGATCGACCAGCCAGATCAGGTCGCCGCCCAGCCGCTCAGGCGCATCGATGGTTTCTTCCGAAAGCCAGCCAGCCGAGGGCAGCAATGCGCCCAGTTCGCGCTTGAGGAACGAATCGACCGCAAGGTCCGCCGCGCTGACCGGGCTGTTCCCGCCCTTGTCCCAGCTTTCCAGCGCGTGGCCGTGCCCCGGCCAGGTCGCCAGCGCGATCCGCCCGGCTTCGCGCACGATCGCTTCGAGGCGCGCGCGATCGATCAAGCGGTGGTAAACCGCGCTGTTAAGAATGACTCGCAACTGGCGTTCATATTTCTACCCTATTGGACCTTTCGGGGTCTTTTCAAGCATCCTGCGCTGTGCTTAGGCGGCAGCGCATCAAGGGCTGACGCCCCCTCCCCCGGATCGGAGACGACCCCCATGAACATCCACGAGTACCAGGGCAAGGAACTGCTCGCCA
>Ga0073920_1000098_pt1 | contig 16975 bp, 20 predicted proteins | sample GWRWT4_2Sept14_2_FD_70953 | JGI IMG/M metagenome (GOLD analysis project Ga0073920, IMG submission 70953) | Sand microcosm microbial communities from a hyporheic zone in Columbia River, Washington, USA - GW-RW T4_23-Sept-14 | ecosystem: Engineered > Artificial ecosystem > Sand microcosm >...
ACCCAGGACCGCGCCGCCATCGTGCTGAACAAGCCGCCGGGCCTGGCCACCCAGGGCGGGACCGGTACCAAGGAGCATGTCGACGGGCTGCTCGATGCCTTCGGCCTTGATGGCCCGCGCCCGCGGCTGGTCCACCGGCTCGACAAGGATACGAGCGGCGTCCTGCTGATCGCCCGCACTCCCGGCAGCGCGGCCTATTTCTCCAAGCGCTTTTCCGGGCGCACCGCGCGCAAGATCTATTGGGCGATCGTCACCGGCGTGCCGGACATTGCCGATGGCCTGATCGAACTGCCGCTGGCCAAACAGCCCGGCACCGGCGGCGAGAAGATGATGGTCGACGAGAGCGGCGAAGGGCAAAGCGCCCGCACCCGCTACCGCGTGCTTGACCGCGCCGGCAACCGAGCCGCCTGGGTCGAGCTGCAACCGCTGACCGGCCGCACGCACCAGCTACGCGTCCACATGGCGGCGATTGGCCACCCGATCGTGGGCGATGGCAAATATGGCGGGCCGGAGGCATTCCTCTCGGGCTCGATCAGCCGCAAGATGCATCTGCATGCCCGCCGCCTGATAATCGATCACCCCGATGGTGACCAGATCGACGTGACCGCCGACTTGCCCGAACACTTCGCCAATTCGATGGATAGCCTGGGCTTTGATGAGGAAGACGGCGCCGCCCTGCCCGAGCGGCCCAAGCCCGGCAAGACGGAAGAGAAGTCCGCCGCCAAGGCCCACGCCAAGCAGGTCCGCAAGGAGCGTCGCGGTGAACGGCGCGGCCGGGCCGATGGCCGGGTGGCCACCCGTAAGCCGCCGACCAAGCGCGGGCCGACCAAGGGCAAGGGCTCGCCCAGTTCAGTGGCCAGCAAGCCCGCTGCAAAGGCACCAGCCGCCCGGCGGCCAGGACCGAAAACTGGGCCAAAGTCTGGACCGAAGCCGCCAGGGAAGCGCTGATGCATCCAAATCCCGCCTTCCGCCGCGATGATCGTGCGCTGCTGGAGACGCTGATCGAAGAGATCGGCTTCGGCATGGTCTTCGCCACAACGCCCGATGGCCCGCGGGTCGCCCATGTGCCGCTGGTCTCAACCGGCGATGGCGCGCTCCAATTCCATATCGCGCGCGGCAATGCGCTAGCCAAGCACCTCGACGGGATGACTGTGCTGGCCGTAATCAACGGGCCGGACGGCTATGTCAGCCCCCGCTGGTATGAGGACCAGGGCCAGGTCCCGACCTGGAACTATATCAGCCTGGAACTTGAGGGCCGCGTCCGCCGGATGGATGCCGATGGCCTGCTGGGCCAGCTCGAGGCGCTCTCGGCGCGCGAGGAAGCGCGCCTGGCGGGCGAGCCGTGGACCATGGACAAGACCCCGACCGATTATCTGCGCAAGCTGCTGGCCGGGATCGTCGGGTTCGAGCTGGAAGTGCTCGGCTGGCGCGAGACTTTGAAATTGAGCCAGAACAAGCCCGCCGAAGAGCGCGAGCGGGTTGCTGCCGGGCTGGAGGCGAGCGGCTCCGCCGCGATCGCCGCGCTGATGCGGAACCTGACCGCGTGACCATCCGCCTCGCCGTGTTCGATTGCGATGGCACGCTGGTCGATGGCCAGGCGGCGGTCTGCGATGCGATGGACGCGGCTTTTGCGGCGCATGGCCTGCCCGCGCCCGATCGCCACCTCGTCCGCCGCAGCGTCGGCCTCAGCCTGCCGCAGGCGGTCCGCGCGCTGCTGCCGGAGGCCGACGAGGCGCTGCAGCAGGGGCTTGATCAGGCTTACCGGGGCGCCTTCCGTGCGGCGCGCGAAGCCGGGCAATTGGTCGAACCGCTTTATGCCGGGGTGCGCGAGCTGCTCGATGCGCTGCGCGATGACGGCTGGCTGCTGGCGGTGGCGACTGGCAAGTCCGACCGGGGGCTGGAGCACTGCCTCGCCACGCATGGTCTGAGCCGCCACTTCGTCTCGCTCCAGACCGCTGACCGCCACCCGTCGAAGCCGCACCCGGCCATGCTCGATGCCGCGCTGTTCGAGGCCGGGGCCCTGCCCGCCAGTGCCGTGATGATCGGCGATACGGCCTATGACATGGTCATGGCGGTCAATGCCGGGGTCCGCGCGCTGGGGGTCGACTGGGGCTATCACACCCCCGCCGAACTTTCCGAAGCCGGGGCCGAGACCGTGGCCCGCGATCCCCTGCACCTGCTGGAGTTGCTGAGATGAGCGATAATGATGTCCAGGCCCGCAATCGCTTCATCGTGATCCAGATCGTCCGGCTGAGCGGGGTCGCCATGGTCCTCGTCGGCCTGCTGGTGATGACTGGCCGGATCGACTGGCCGCGCGAGGCCGGCTTCGTGCTCGCCGCTGCTGGCCTGTTCGAGGCGCTGCTGGCGCCGCTGCTGCTCTCACGCAAGTGGAAGACCCCGTCCGAATGAAGCGGTTTTACAAGGAAGCCAAGGCGGCCCCGGTCACTGGCGGCTGGCAGGTCCAGCTTGACGGGCGCGGGGTGAAGACAGCCGCTGGAAATCAGCAGGTCGTACCCAGCGAAGCCCTCGCCGCTGCACTGGCGGCCGAATGGGCGGCGCAGGAGGAAGTGATCGTCCCCGCCAGCTTCGTCCTGCGCGATCTGGCCGACTATGCGATTGATGTGGTCGCCAATGATCAGGCCGAATTGCACACCACCCTGCTCCGCTTCGCTGAGACCGATACGCTCTGCTACCGCGCCGATCCGGGTGAGCCGCTCTACCGGCGCCAGATCGAATGCTGGGAGCAGCTACTCGCCGCCGCCGAGGCGCGCCACGGCGTAACCTTCGAGCGGATCAGCGGCATCATTCACCGCCCGCAGCCAGCCGAAACCCTGGCCCGCCTGAGCGACCATTTGGCGGCGCATGACCCCTGCACACTCGCCGCACTCAACACGCTGGCCTCGCTGGCCGCCTCGCTGGTGATCGGCCTCGCCGCGCTGGAGCCGGATGCCGATGCCGGCGCGCTGTGGATCGCGGCCGAGCTGGAAGAAGAATGGCAGTCCGAGCAATGGGGCCGCGATGCCGAGGCCGAGGAACGCCGCACCCGCCGCGCTGCCGCCTTTGCCAATGCCGTCCGCTTTGCCGCCCTGGCGCGAAACGATTGACCTTCTTAATCGCGCGCTTAAACAGGTTGCTTCCCGCAACCCAAGGAGAGGAACCAGAGCCATGTACAGCCACATGATGGTCGGCACGGACGACATCGATCGTTCGAAGAAGTTTTACGATGCGCTGTTCGGCGCAGTGGGCGGCAAGCCCGGGTTCGTCGATCCCAAGGGCCGGATCATCTACATGCACAATGGCGCGATGTTCCTGGTTACCAAGCCGATCGACGGTGAAGCCGCCACCCCCGGCAATGGCATGACTGTGGGCTTTGCCATGAACAATCCGGCCGAATGCGATGCCTGGCACGCTGCCGGTGTTGCCGCAGGCGGCAAGGCGATCGAAGACCCGCCGGGCGTGCGCGAAGGCGCAGGCATGAGCCTGTATCTGGCTTACCTGCGCGATCCCGATGGCAACAAGCTGTGCGCGCTGCACCGGATGTAAGCAAGATCTTGACCACCGAGGTCAGGCCTGACGGCACCCGGCGCGCGGTAACCCGCGCCTGGGTGCCGGAAGCCCCGGTGGCGCTCGAATTCAATGGCCTGTCCTATGCGGTGATGATGGCGAGCCCGCAGGACCTTGAGGATTTCGCCACTGGCTTCGCGCTGAGCGAAGGGCTGGCCGCCACGGCCGCCGACATTTCCGACATTGCCACTGCCGAAGTCGAACTGGGCTGGATCGTCCGCGCCCAGCTGGCGGGCCTGGGCATCGACAAGCTGGAAGACCGCGTGCGCCGCCGCGTCGCGGAATCGAGCTGCGGCCTGTGCGGGATCGAGAACCTGGCCGAAGTGGCCCGCCCCCTGCCCGTGGTTCCGCCGCATGATCCGATCGAACCGACGGCCATTTTCGCCGCCCTTGCTGCCTTGCGCGAGCAGCAACCGCTCGGCGCAGCCACCGGCGCGGCCCATGCCGCCGCCCATTGCCGACCCGATGGCGCGATCACTGCGGTGCGCGAGGACGTTGGCCGCCATAACGCGCTCGACAAGCTGATCGGTGCCATGGCCCGCGCGGGCCAGCCGCTCGCACCGGGCTTCGTCCTCTCCACCGCGCGCTGCAGTTACGAGATCGTCGAAAAGGCTGTCCGCGCTGGCGCGACCACGCTGGTCTGCATCTCGCTGCCCACTTCGCTGGCGGCCCAGCGTGCGCAGTCGGCCGGGCTCAGCCTGTGGGCCTTGGCTCGCGAGGATAGCGTCTTGAAGGTGACGTGATGGTCCTCTCCATTTTCGCGTAGCGCAAATGGGGAGGTGGCAGGCGAGTCAGCGCCTGACGGAGGGGTAGTGGGTGTCCGCATTACCCCTCCGTCTGGGCCTGTCGGCCCATCCACCTCCCCATTTGTGGCATTCGCCAAAAATGGAGAGGATCTCGGGATTCAGCGCGAAAGCAAAAAGACCGCGTGCTCGGCGCGCCAGCTCGCTGCCGCATCGCTGATCCGCTTGTCGCCTGAGAGGAACCAGGCCCCTTCGACCTGCAGGTGCTTCGCTTCCACCAGATCGCGGAAGTCGCTGACCGTCACGTGGTGGATATTGGGCGTTTCGTACCAGGCGATCGGCAGCAGCCGCGTTACCGGCATCCGCCCGTGCCACATCAGGCTGGCCCGCACTCGCCAGTGGCCGAAGTTGGGGAAGCTGACAAAAGCCTTGCGCCCGACCCGCAGCAGTTCGTCCAGCACCTGGTCGGGCCGCTTGGTGGTCTGCAGCGTTTGGGACAGGATCGCATAGTCAAAGGCCGCATCGGGATAGTCGACCAGGTCGGTATCGGCATCGCCCTGCATCACCGAGAGGCCCTTGGCGACGCATTCGGCAACGTCGTGCGAGTCCAGCTCCATCCCGCGCGCATCGACGCCGCGTTGGTCACGCAGCGCAGCCATCAGCGAGCCATCGCCGCAGCCGATGTCGAGCACGCGGGCACCCGGCGCAACATTGGCGGCGATCACTGCAAGGTCGGGGCGCAGCTGGCTCATCGATAGAAATCCGGGTTGTCGCGGATCATCATGCGTTCCGGGTGGGGATATTCGGTCCAGCCATGCTGTCGATAGAGCCCTTGGGCGTCCTGCGTAAACAGCGCCCAGCGCCGCAGCCCTTGCAGCTCGGGATGGGTATCGAGCGCATCAAGCAAGGCATGCGACAACCCTTTGCCGCGATGCTCTTCCAGCACGTAGACATCGGCCAGATAGGCCATTGTCGCACGGTCGCTAACCACGCGGGCAAAAGCGACCTGATCTGCGCCTTGGCAGATTGCCACACAGAGCGAATGGCGCAGCGACTGCTGGACTGTCGCCAGCGGAATGCCCGCCGCCCAATAGCTGCGCGTGAGATAGGCGTGCGTCGCCAGCGGATCGGGGGCGGCGGCAAAGGCATAGCCGGGCGGGAGTTCGCTCATTGCCCCAAAAACCCGGCAATCACCCGGTCAAGCGCCGGCACATCGAGCAGGAAGCTGTCATGCCCGAACGGGGCCGACAGCTCGACAAAGCTGACCGGCGCCCCGGCGGCGTTGAGCGCGTGGGCGATCGTGCGGCTTTCGGCGGTGGGATAGAGCCAGTCGGTATCGAAACTGACCAGACAGAACCGCGCCTTGCTGGCGCGGAAGGCATCGGCCAGTCGTCCGCCGTGCTCCTCGGCCAGGTCGAAATAGTCCATCGCCCGGGTGATATAGAGGTAGGAATTGGCATCGAACCGGTCGGTAAAGCTCAGCCCCTGGTGGCGCAGATAGCTTTCGACCTGGAAATCGGCATCGAAGCCGAAGGTCTTTTCGGTGCGGTCCTGCAGCTTGCGACCGAACTTCTCGTGCATCCCCTCTTCGGAGAGGTAAGTGATGTGCGCGGCCATGCGGGCGACGGCGAGGCCCTTGTCCGGGCCCTTTCCGCCGCCGTAATAGTCGCCGCCCTTCCACTTCGGATCGGCCATGATTGCCTGCCGGCCGACCTCGTGAAAGGCGATGTTCTGGGCGGTGTGGCGCGCGGTGCTGGCGATGACCAGCGCGGCGCGGGTCCGCTCGGGCCAGTTGGCGGCAAAGGACAGCGCCTGCATACCGCCCATTGATCCGCCAACCACGGCGTGGAGCTGGTCGATCCCCAGCGCATCGAGAATGCCCAGCTGCGCGCGAACCATGTCACGGATCGTGATGACCGGAAAGCGCATCGCATAGGGCTGGCCATCCGGGTCAAAGCTGGCGGGGCCAGTCGAGCCATAGCAGCCGCCCAGCACATTGGCGCAGATGATGAAGTGGCGGTCGGTATCGATCGGCTTGCCCGGCCCGACCATCCGCAGCCACCAGCCGGGCTTGCCGGTGATCGGATGCGGGCTGGCGACGCATTGGTCGCCGGTCAGCGCGTGGAAGATCATCACCGCGTTGGACTTGTCGGCATTGAGTGTGCCGTAAGTCTCATAGGCCACGCGCACGCCGTCCAGCGCCTGCCCGCCATCAAGGGCAAGCGGCGCAGCGTGTTCCAGCACGTGGCTCTGGGCCAGCAAGGCTTCGGTATCGGCCATGGCGGCGGGATTGGGCGAGGCTTCTATGCAAGTCAATAATCCTCCCGCTTCGCGCGAGAATTGGGGGGCGGGCTGTCAATTGCCCGCAAGCCTGCTAAGGGCCTCGCCGAGATGACAAACGCCCCTGCCCCCAAGCCCTGGATCAATGCGATCCACGCCTATGTCCCCGGCAAGGCCGCCGGCGCGGACGGGAAGCCGCTGGTCAAGCTTTCGGCCAACGAGAACCCGCTGGGCACCAGCGCGGCAGCCTTGGCGGCGCGGGCCGATGCGCAAGTGCCGAGCCTCTATCCCGATCCCGGCAGCAGCGATCTGCGCGAAGCACTCGGCGCGCTGCACGGGATCGATCCCGCGCGGATCGTGCTGGGCACGGGTTCGGACGAGCTGCTCAACCTCGCAGCGCAAGGCTATGCCGGCCAGGGCGACGAAGTGCTGTTCTCGCGCTTCAGCTTCGCGGTTTACGATATCGCCGCGCGGCGCTGCGGCGCCGAGCCGGTTGAAGCACCGGACAAGGATTACGGCAGCCACGTCGATGCCCTGCTGGCGGCTGTGACCGAGCGGACGCGGGTGGTGTTCCTGGCCAACCCCAACAACCCGACCGGGACCTATCTGCCCGCCAGCGAAGTGGCGCGGCTCCATGCCGGGCTGCCGGCGGACGTGCTGTTCGTGCTCGATCAGGCCTATGCCGAATACCTGACGCCGGAGCAGGACGATCACGGCCTCGAACTGGCCGAAGCGCATGCCAATGTTCTGGTCACCCGCACCTTCTCCAAGATCTACGGCCTGGCCGGTGAGCGGATTGGCTGGGCGACCGGCGCGCCTGGGCTGATCGACACGCTCAACCGCATTCGCGGGCCATTCAACGTGACCAACAGTGGCCAGGCGATGGCGCTCGCTGCAGTCGGTGATCAGGCCTTCGTTGATGCTTCGCGCGAGCACAACAGCATCGAGCGCGCCCGCTTTACCGCCGCGATCGAGGCCATGGGCAATCACGGCCTGCGCGCCGTGCCGAGCGAGGCGAATTTCGTGCTGGTGCTGTTCGAAGGCGCGCTGAGCGCCGAGGCGGCTTACGGCGGTCTGGCGGAGCGGGGCTATATCGTGCGCTGGCTGCCCAACCAGGGCCTGGGCCATGCGCTGCGCATCACCGTCGGCACGGCCGGGCAGATGGATGCCATCGCCGCCGCGCTGCGCGAAATGGCGGAGGCGGCGCGATGAGCTTTGAGCGCGTTGCGATCATTGGCCTGGGTCTGCTCGGCGGCTCAATCGGCCTCGCGGTGCAGGATCGCCTGCCTGGGGTTGCCACCACCGGCTGGGACCGCGATCCCGCCACCCGCGCCCGTGCGGCGGAACGCGGGTTGGTCGGCACAGTCTGCGGCACCGGGGCCGAGACCGTGGCCAATGCCGATCTGGTGATCTTTTGCGTGCCGGTCGGCGCGATTGGCGAAGTAGCGGCGGACCTCGCCGGGGCGATCCCGGCTGGAGCGGTGGTCAGCGATGTCGGCTCGTCCAAGCAGAGCGTCGCCGCGGCCTTGACTGAGGCCCTGCCCGGCCGCGCTGTGATCCCGGCCCACCCGGTGGCGGGGACCGAGCGCTCCGGCCCGGACGCCGGTTTTGCCAGCCTGTTCCATAACCGCTGGTGCATCATCACTCCGCCCGAAGGGGCCGATCAGGCCAAGGTCGCCGCACTCTCCGCCTTCTGGGAAGCACTCGGCGCCAAGGTCGAGCTGATGGATGCCCAGCATCACGACCTGGTCCTGGCCGTCACCAGCCACCTGCCGCACCTGATCGCCTATACGATCGTCGGCACCGCCTCTGACCTGGAAGGCGTGACGCAGAGCGAAGTGATCAAGTACTCCGCCGGCGGTTTCCGCGATTTCACTCGCATCGCCGCCTCTGACCCGACGATGTGGCGCGACGTGTTCCTGACCAACAAGGACGCGGTGCTCGAAATGCTCCAGCGCTTCAGCGAGGATCTGACCGCGCTGCAACGTGCGATCCGCTGGGGTGATGGCGATACGCTGTTCGACCTGTTCACCCGCACCCGCGACATCCGCCGTTCGATCATCGCCGAAGGTCAGGACGATGCCCGGCCCGACTTTGGCCGCAGCGACCACGCTGGTTAAACCAGCAGGAATACTGCGGCGATAACCCACATCACCGCGGTCGCCAGCCAACCAACTGACTTAAGGCGACGCGACAGCACCAGCTTGCCCATGACCTTGGGGTTGGTGGCGATGAACATGGTAACTGTCATCAGCGGCGGGGCCAGCAGGCCGTTGACCACGGCGGCCCAGTAGAGCGCCTTCATCGGATCGATACCGATGAAGTTGAGCGCGATCCCGCCAGCCGTCGCCAGCACGATCACGCCGTAGAAAGCCTTTGCTTCCTTGGGCTTGCGGTTCAAACCTTCGGTCCAGCCGAAGGTCTCGCTCACCGCATAGGCGGCGCTGCCGGCCAGAATCGGGACGGCCAGCAAGCCAGTGCCGATGATGCCGACCGCGAACAGCGCGAAGGCCAGGTTCCCCGCGATCGGGCGCAGCGCCTCAGCCGCCTGGGCCGCGCTGGTGATCTCGCGCACGCCATTGGCGTGCAGCGTCGCGGCCGTGGCAACCACGATGCACAGCGCGACAATGTGGGAGAAACCCATGCCGACCAGTGTATCGAGCCGGATCCGGCGCAGCTCCGGCCCGGCATCGCGCGGGCTGATGTGCAGCGGCTTGGTGTGGCGGCGGTGCTGCTCTTCCACTTCCTGGCCAGCCTGCCAGAAGAATAGGTAGGGGCTGATCGTGGTGCCGAAAATCGCAACCAGCGCCATCGCGTGATCGCGGTCGAAAGTGAACTGCGGCACCAGCAGGCCGCGCGCAGCTTCGCCCAGCGGCACATTCGCCACCAGGACCACGCCGACATAGGCGAACAGCGAAAGCGTTGCCCACTTCAGCACGCGGGCATAGCTGTTGTAGCTGAGGAACACTTCCAGCAGCACGCTGATCACGCCGAAGCCAACGGTATAGGCCAGCACCGGCCCGGGAATCAGCAGCGCTACCGCCGCGCCCATCGCGCCCAGATCGGCGCCCAGGTTGATGACATTGGCGATCAGCAGCAGGATCACCACCACCCGCAGCAGCGCCGGATGATAATGCCGGCGCAGGTTCTGGGCGATGCCGCGTCCCGTCGTCGCCCCGATCCGCGCACAGATCGCCTGGATCGCGGCGAGCAGCGGAAAGCCGAACACCAGGGTCCAGCCCATGCCATAGCCGAACTGCGCGCCGACCTGGCTATAGGTGCCGACGCCCGAGGGATCATCATCCGCCGCGCCTGTTACCAGCCCTGGCCCCAGCACGTCGAGCGGGGAGCGCGGGGCCTGGTCGTTCATGCCGCCGGGCCGTTGAGCGCGTTGATCGCATCCTGGACGCGGGCCTCGATCTCCTCGCGCGGCAGGCCCGGCGGGATCGTTTCGCCGATCTTATAAGTCACCGTCCCGGCGCGCTTGAGCCAGCGGTGATAAAGCGGGCCGCTGTTGGCCGCGATCGGGACCACCGGCAGGCCAAGCAGCTTGTAAAGCCCGGCGAACCCGGCCTGGAGCTCACCGCGCTGACCGAACGGCACACGGGTGCCTTCGGGGAAGATCACCAGCGGGCGACCATCGGCGCTATAGGCCTTCGCAGCGGCTAGCATCTTGCGCAGCGCCGAGGCGCCCTGATCACGCTGCACGGCGATCAGGCCATAGTGCTGGCCAACTTTGCCCCAGACCGGGATCCGCGTCAGTTCGGCCTTGGCGAAGACCGCCGGCCGGTCGAAGAAGCCGGGGACGTAGATCGCCTCGTAAAACGACTGGTGCTTCATCGCGATCAGGATCGGGCCAGCAGGAATATGGCCCTCCACCACCAGCTTGATGCCCAGCAGATGCCGGGCAATCGCCGCGTGAAAGCGCGACCAGCGCTCCACCGTCAGCCGGTACGCCTGGTCCATCCCCAGGGCATACTGCGCCGCTGCCAGCAGCACGTAGACCGGGCTGCCGAGATAGAAGGCGAGGTAGAAAAGGAGGTTGCGCAGGACAATCATGGTGGGTCACTGCGGCCGTAGCGCAGCGGCCATGCTGCGCGCCAGCAACTTGTGGTACTCGCGAAACAGCGTCGAAAAGCTCGGCCGGGTGGGCACGGCATCGGCGATGATCGTTACTCCTTCGGGCGCCATGCGGTCCAACTCCAACCGGGCGCGGCGCATGTGCCAATCACTGGTCACCAGCCGGATGCTCTCAATCCGCTCGCGCCGCAGCCATTCGGCGGTCTCCAGCGCGTTCGACTGGGTGTCCATCGCCTGATAGCCCAGCGTCACGCAGCAGGCCATCCGCGAAGGGCGGACGCGGTATTCGATCGCGAATTCATAGGGTTTGACGGTGCGGTCCACGCCCGAGACCAGCAGCCGCCGCGACCAGCCGCGCTTGAGCGCTTCCAGCCCGCGCTCGATCCGCCCGGCCCCGCCGGTCAGCACAACCACGCCATCGGTCCGCTCCTCTCCGGCCGGCTGCGGCAGGGTGACGGCAAACAGCACAAAGCCCAGTGCCCACACCAAGACGACAAAACCCACTAAGCGGCTAATCGTTCTGGCCATGATCAGAGCATCCGCCTTAGCGCGCGCAGCACGGTCCAGCGCGCGGTCAGCATGGCCAGGCCCACGCCCGCGACCGGCACCAGTGCCAGCAGCAGCCAGTCGATCCAGCCGAGCGCCCCGCCGCTGATCAGCCCGGCGTCGAGCCCGGCAAACTGCCGTCCCAGCAGCAGCACCGCGACCAGCCCGAGCCCAAGGCCGATCGCCCCGCCCCCGGCGGCATCGAACCCGACCGAGCGCTGGAACAGCCGCGCGATCTGTTGATCAGTCCCGCCGAGCAGGTGGACGATCTCGATCGTCTCGCGGTTGGTGCCCAGCGCATTGCGCACCGCCAGCAGCACCACCGCCGCCAGCGCGCCGGCCAGCAGGCCAACCAGCGCGAGGGCCAGCAGCCGCAGCGAATCGATCGCGCCGAACACCGGCCGCAGCCAGGTGGACTGGGCATCGACCCGCGCGGTCGGCGCCACTTCGCGCACCGTGCGCCGCAGCGCGCCCAGCTTTTCCCCGGTCACTTCATCGCGCAGCCGCACGTCGACGATCGCCGGGACCGGGATCGCCTGTCCGTCGATCGCCATGCCGCCCAGCCACGGCTCGATCAGCCGCTCGACCTCTTCCTGGCTCACGACAACGGCGGAATCGATCCCCGGCTGCGCATTGAGCCGCTGCGCCGCCGCCTCGGCCTGGCGCAGCCGCGCGGTCGGATCGGCCTCGACGATCTGGACGGTCACCCCGCCCGCCAGGGTATCGGCGGCATTGCGCGCAACATTGCTGGCGGCAAGACCCGCCCCCGCCGCAATCACCGTCAGCGCCACCATGATCGCGATCACCCAGGGCATTGGCCCGGCCAGGCGCGATTGCGGCACCAGCTCAGTATCGCTGAGGGCCGAGAGCGAGCGCAGACCGCGCACCAGCGAGCCGCCAGCCAGGGGAGGAAGCTTCAGCGCCATCCCGCTCAGCCCTGCACCGGCTGCGGCCGCGGCGGATAGCGCAGCGCACCGGTGGGATCGGACAGCCGCCCCTTGTCGAGCCGCATGATCAGCGAATCCGGCACCTTTTTCAGCAGGTGAACGTCGTGGGTGGCGACCACCACGGTCGTCCCCAGCCGGTTGAGCGCCTCGAACAGGCGCAGCAGCTTGACCGCCATGTCAGGATCGACGTTGCCGGTCGGCTCGTCGGCCACCAGCAGTTCGGGCCGGCCGATCACCGCGCGGGCGATCGCGACGCGCTGCTGCTCCCCGCCCGAAAGCTGGGCCGGGCGGGCGTGCATCCGCTCGGTCAGGCCAACCCATTCGAGCATGTCGGTGACCGGCTTGGTCAGCTCGCGCTCGGCCACACCGGCCACCCGCAGCGGCAGGGCGACATTGTCAAAGGCGGAAAGGTGCTCGACCAGCCGGAAGTTCTGAAACACCACCCCCAGCCGGCGGCGAAAACCGGGCAGGCGGTCGCGCGGCAGGGTGATTGCATCGGTGCCGAACATCCGGATCATCCCGCGCGAAGGGCGCTGGGCGAGGTAAAGCAGCTTGAGCAACGAGGTCTTGCCCGCCCCGCTGGCCCCGGTCAGGAAGTAGAAACTGCCCGGGAACAGCGTGAAGGACACGTCGCTCAGCACCTCACGATCGGTGCCATAGCGCAGCCCGACATTGTCGAAATGCACGATTTCCCCGGCGCCAGCGCTGGTCATCGCAGAGTTCCGGGAATCATCGCGGGTAAGGTCTATCCGGCAAGAGGGTGCTTCGCGGGCGGCTATAGCGACCAATCAATGTGGAAAAAAGGGCAATGCGGTGGGCGTTCACCGCGCTGGCGCTTGCCCCGCTGCGGCACACCATGCTTAACGGTCCACGATGATCATCGCCTGTCCCGCCTGTTCCACCCGCTATGTCGTGCCTGACAGCGCGATCGGCGTCGATGGCCGGACTGTGCGCTGCGCCAAGTGCAAGCACAACTGGTTCCAGGATGGGCCGCAGATCGCCCCGCCCCCGGCGGCCGCGGCCCCGCCGCCAGCACCGGCTCCGGCCCCTGCTCCGGCGCCCCCGCCACCTGCACCGGAACCCGAGCCTGAGGCTGAAACCGAAGCAGCGGGCGATGATGCGACGCAGCCGGACGAGGTAAGCCAGCCGTCGAGTGGCTGGAACTGGGCCGCACCCTCAGCTCCGGCAGAAGAGCCCGAACCGGCCGATGCCGTGCCTGCCGCAGAGCCTGAGGCCGAGCCGGAAGGACATCGCGACGACGAAGTGCCGGTGCCGCCCGTCTATGCCGAACCGGTCTATAACAACGCCTATGGCGACTATGACGATAACTCGCAGTTCGATCACCAGCCGCTGCTCGCCCCGCGCCGCAACCCGGCAAAGATGTGGATGATGGCGGCGGTGCTGTTCGCCACGATCTCGATCGCGGCGATCGGCGCAACTGCTTGGTATGGCCTGCCGGACTGGATGCCGTTTTCGAAGCCGGTCTTTGCCGAAGACCAGCCGGGGCTGAAGCTGGAATTCCCGGCGCGCCAGCAGGATCGCTACCAGTTGCCCAACGGCACCTGGTACTTTGGTGCCAACGGCACGGTCACCAACACTTCGCAAAGCCCGCGATCGGTGCCGGGGATCCTGATCGTGCTGCGCGATTCGCGCGGTCGGATCGTTCACAGTGCCGAAGTCCGCTCGCCCAAGCGCGTGCTCGCCCCGGGTGAGAGCGCCGATATCCGCGAAGCGCTGGTGCCGGTACCGAAGTCAGGCGTGCGCGCCGAATTTGGCTGGAAGCCGAGCTAGGCCTTACTCGAATTCGACGATCGTCTGCCCGGTGCTGCTGCGCCGGACCTGGCGGCGCGGCTCCTGCGGGCCGGCCTCGACCGTGCCGCGCGCCGATGCGACGATTTCAACTGTCGCCAGGGCCACGGCCTGCACGCCGCGCGGCGCTTCCACCGCCGGGGCGGAGGCGGGCGTGGCAGCAGCAAGGAACAGCACGGCGGCGATCATCGCCAAAGGGTAAACGGCGGATTCACCATAGCCGCAATCGCCCAGAATGGGACGTCCCGGCCCGGCACAATGCCCCTCCCGCCGGTTAAGCCTTTCCGCGCTTGCGCCCCCCCGGACCCTTTGCTAATGGCCCGCTCCTACCCCCCCGGGGCGACACGTTTCGCCCCGATGATTTAGCGGTCGTGGCGGAATTGGTAGACGCGCAACGTTGAGGTCGTTGTGGGCGAAAGCCCGTGGAAGTTCGAGTCTTCTCGACCGCACCAATCAGTGAGAAGCAGACACCGATTTTCGCCTCCGGGCACCCTGCGCCTTCTGAATGGCGCAGTTCCGCGGGGTTTGGCGGCATGCTGATTTCTGCCGTGGGCGAGAGACACCGGATTGCGGGAGGCTCACCGCAAGAATTCGGCCCAATTCTCTGTCCGGGATTTCGTCGCCCACGCAGGAGCGAGATAGTGTTGTTGGGAACTGTCGCGCTCAGGCGGTGAAGCCGAGCAGCACTTCCTGTTCGGCCCAAGCAACTGGCAGTTCGGTCTCAAGCAGCCTGGTGCGATTGATGCTCCGGGGCTGCACCCCATCGATGATGGCTTCGACGATTCTGGGGCTGAGCCAACTCACGCTGAGGAGCTTGGCCATCTGCTTGCGGCAGCGGCCGTTGCTCTTGGCGAGCTGATTGAGGCTCAGATGTGGAGAGGCCACGACCAGTGCCTGCACCTCAAAGGCCTCTGCCATCAGCTTTACGAGTTGAGGGCTGGCAGCGGGATTGGGAGATGCAGCGTCGATCCTGATCCTTGCTTCGCCATGCGGCCGCCGCGAAGGACGCGGGATACGGATCACCCACGATGGCTCATCAGCAGCACCAAGGGTTGCGGGATCGAGCGTGACCTCAAGGTGATCGCTGCGGATGGAGATTGCTTTGATCAACGACCGTAGCGCTGGTGCGATCTCGCCCGGCTGATTCAACCGCTCAGCCAGGCTATGCGCAGCCTGGAAAATGGTTCGAAGCAGACTTGCATCGGTGATATTCGCGAGATGGCGCAGAGCGTGCTCGTCGGTAAGCAAATCGCCGATGCACGTGCTGATTTGCCGATCGAAGGCCCCCTGCTGATATCGGCAGGCTGGTGGGGCGCCGGGACAAGCCAGGTCCTTGCGGGTCTCGTAAAACGAATATCGACGGCTGCCCTTGGCCGAGTAAGTTGGGACAACCGGTCGGCCCTCGGGGTCGGTAATCATCCCGTTGAACACGGCTTCATTGCGATCGTTCTTGGGCCGCTTCCTAGGCGGCGCTTTCGCCGCGAGCTGTGCCTGGACCGAATCCCATAGCGCTGCATCGACGATAGGCTCGTGCTCGCCATCATAGACCTTGCCCTTGTGGACGATCTTGCCACGGTAAACCGGGTTCTTAAGAAGGTGAAACAAACTGCCGCGAGCAAACGGAATACCGCCGCGATGTGGACCGCCGCTACGTTGCTGAACCTTGGTTACCACGCCCTCGGCTCGAAGGATCTCGATCAGTCGGGGGACGTTTCGGATCTCGAGGTAGCGCCGCATGATCGTGCGTACCCGCTCGGCTTCTTCAGGGACCGGGACCAGCTTGCGCTCGATCACCTGATAACCGAGCGGGACCGGCCCGCCCATCCAGATGCCCTTCTTCTTTGACGCCGCGATCTTGTCACGGATTCGCTCACCGGTGACCTCGCGCTCGAACTGCGCGAAGCTGAGCAACACATTGAGGGTCAGCCGGCCCATGCTGGTCGTAGTGTTGAAGGCCTGCGTCACCGAGACGAAGCTGGCTTCCTTGGCATCGAGCCGTTCGACGATCTTGGCGAAGTCAGCCAAGCTGCGGGTGAGACGGTCGACCTTGTAGACGACGATGACGTCGATCTGCCCAGCATCGATTTCAACCATCAGAGCCTTGAGGCCCGGCCGCTCCATGTTGCCACCCGAGTAGCCGCCATCATCGTAGCGACCTGGGACCAGCGTCCAGCCCTCATGCCGCTGGCTGAGGATATAGGCCTCGCAGGCCTCGCGCTGGGCATCGAGGCTGTTGAACTCCTGCTCGAGCCCATCCTCTGTCGACTTGCGGGTATAGACTGCGCAGCGCAGGGGCTTCACGGCTTCTGCTTCCGCTCGGTAAGGCCGAAGAACAGCGGGCCATTCCACTGGTTGCCGGTGATGGCCTTGGCGATGGCGGTGAGCGACTTCCAGTGCTTGCCGTCGTATTCGAAGCCATCATCCAGCACGATCACCGTGTGACCTTGCCCGCGCCAGTCACGCACTAGCCTGGTGCCCGGCGTCAGCTTGCGGGGCATGGGCTTCTTCTCGGCGCTCTCCCCCGCCCGCGCCGCGACCTGCCGCAGCAGCGAACGAGTGGAGCGGCTGATGCCGCCCGACTTCTGCTCCTGGAGCTTGCAGCCAACTCCCAGGCGCAGCAGCTCGGGCGACAGATTGGGAGCGGGCGTACCATAGCGGCGCGCCCACTCTTGCTTTAGGCCCTCGGGCGGCAACTCAGTCAGCCGCGCGAGGGTGAGATAGGGTTTGCGACCCATCAGTCGTAAGCCAGCGGGGCTGCCAGCCGGTAGCTGGTCTTGTCGTCTTTGCACTTCGAGCGAATGAGCTCCCGGCCCTTCTTGCGCTGACCAGTCAGGAAGGCACGGCAGGTATGCGCCTGCCAGCCAGTTGCCTCACAAAGTTCGTCGAGCGTGTTCCCCGTCAGCACCAATGGCACAGATTTGAGGTTGTGATTTAAGGAGTGTTGGGGCTTCGTCGTAGTGACGAAGGAACGAAGATGAAGCCCCAACACTCCTTGAAAAAATCGCC
>Ga0073920_1000100_pt1 | contig 16893 bp, 19 predicted proteins | sample GWRWT4_2Sept14_2_FD_70953 | JGI IMG/M metagenome (GOLD analysis project Ga0073920, IMG submission 70953) | Sand microcosm microbial communities from a hyporheic zone in Columbia River, Washington, USA - GW-RW T4_23-Sept-14 | ecosystem: Engineered > Artificial ecosystem > Sand microcosm >...
TCGCGGCCACGCCCGCGACGCCCTCTGTCAAAACCCATAAATTCGCTACTTACCTTGTTTCGCCCCATATCAGACCCCCGGGGGCGCGGACGAATCGCACCGGGCGACAGGACAGGCGGCCGTAAAGCCTCCTCCTCTGCACTTTTCCACATAACCGAATCATTTGCCATTGGCGAACGGAATCAGCGGTGCGCAGCCAAGGCCCCGCAACTGTGACATTTCTGCACGAAACATTGCTTCGCATTCGCCTCTATCCGCGAATCTTTGCTGCGCAGACGGGCAGCAAGCTTGCAAGCCGCGCGCCGCCTTGGCACAGCGCGGCAACGCAGGGAGAATGCACGCGATGTTCCGCCAGCTTACCGACCGGGTCATGGCCAGCCCGCAGATCACGCTCGCCGAAGTAGCCGAAGCTGCAGCGGGCGGTGTGGGGCTGGTGATCAACAACCGCCCCGAGGGTGAGAGCGACGACCAGACCCCCGGGACCGAAATCGAGGCGGCAGCCCGCGCGGCTGGGATGGACTATGTCGCAATCCCCGTAACCCATGCCGGTTTCTCCGAAAGCCAGGTCAAGGCAATGGCCGCAGCGCTGGCCTCCACCGACAAGAAAGTCCTGGCCTATTGCCGCTCGGGCACGCGCTCGACCCTGCTATGGGCCCTGCTATGGGCCCTGGCCGAAGCCAGCCGGGGGCAGAGCCCGCACGCGCTGGCCGCCGCCGCCGCGCAGGCCGGCTATGACCTGACCCCGGTCCGCGCGCTGATGGACATGCTGGCGGCGAAGGAGGGCTGATTGGCGATGCTCGAACAGTTGCTCCAGCTTGGTGGCTCAGTAGTGGCAGTTCTGCTGCTCGCCTGGATCTGTGCCAAGCTGGGCCTGGGCGCGGACGTGCGGATCGGCTCGGAGGACGAGGCCAAGCGGCTGGCCGCCGAGGCGCTCTGCGGGTTTGAGGCGACCGAGCTCGCGCTTGACCGGGCCGGGATCGGGGCCTTGCTGCGCGACAAGGAAGGCCGGGTCATGCTGCTGCGCCGTCACGGCGCAATGTTCGCCTCGCGCTTGCTCGACAGCCACGCCTTTGCCCGGCTTGACCGCAATTTCCTGACCATCGGCACCGGCGAGGAGACTTTCGGCAAAGTCACGCTGGACCTGGGCGACAAGGCCCAGGTCTGGGCGAGCAGTCTGCGCCATCTGGGGGGAGCCACCCATGCCTGATTTCAACCCGGTCACCTATGCGATCCCCGGCTTTGTCCTGCTGGTGCTGGTCGAGATGATCTGGGCACGGCGCAAGGCCCCCGAAAAGTACGAGCCGCGCGATACCCTGATCTCGCTCGGCATGGGCTTGGGCAGCAACGTGGCCGGGCTGCTCACCGGCGGACTGATCGCCGCACTCTATCTGGCGGTCTATCCGTTCCGCCTGCTCGACATCGGCTGGCAATGGTGGGCCTGGATCCTGTGCTTCGTGCTCGACGACATGGCCTATTACTGGTTCCACCGCTTTGCCCACCGGGTCCGCTGGATGTGGGCGAGCCACGTCAACCACCACTCCAGCCAGCACTACAACCTGTCGACCGCGCTGCGTCAGACCTGGACCGGCACGATTGCCCTGGGCTTCCTGTTCCGCATGCCCTTGCTGCTGATCGGCTTCCACCCAGCAATGATCTTCTTCTGCGCAGGCCTCAACCTGATCTACCAGTTCTGGTTCCACACCGAAGCGATCAAGAAATGCCCGCGTTGGTTCGAGGCGGTGATGAACACCCCCAGCCACCACCGCGTCCACCACGCCACCAACCCGCTCTACCTCGACCGCAACTATGCCGGGGTATTCATCGTCTGGGACAAGCTGTTCGGCACCTTCCAGCCCGAGCTCGATGACCAGCGGATCCACTACGGGATCGTCAAACAGCTCGGCAGCTTCAACCTGCTGTGGGTCGCCTTCCACGAATGGATCGGGATCGCCAGGGACGTCTGGAACGCGCCGTGGGGTTCCAAATTCGGCTATGTCTGGCGCCCGCCCGGCTGGAGCCACGACGGCAGCCGCGACACCAGCGATGCGATCCGCGAACGCTGGCTGGCCATGCAGCGCGAGGCTCCTGCGGAATAACCAGAAGGCCCCTCCCCGGCGGGGAGGGGTTGGGGTGGGGGCTCGACGCCAGCGCCGAACCCCCATCCCAACCCTTCCCCAATGGGGAAGGGCAATTCAGGGATCGCTGGCAGGATTCCAATCGCCTGCGGAATAGGATTGCGCCGGTTTAAGCGCGCGCTTAATCCCGCCCGATAAGTTACGGAGTCGGGTAGATGGATCAGTTCGATGTGGTGGTGATTGGCGGCGGCAGCGCAGGCAGCGCGGCGGCGGCGCGGCTGGCGGCAGACGGCAAGCTGCGCGTCTGCCTGCTCGAGGCCGGCGGAGCCAACACCGGCCTGCCGATCCGCACGCCTGGGCTGCTCAGCTTCGCTCCCGAATCGAGCAACTGGGCCTATGACACCGAACCGATGCCGGGGCTGAACGGCCGGATCGGCTACCAGCCGCGCGGGCGCGGGATGGGCGGGTCGAGCGCGATCAACGGCATGGTTTATATCCGCGGCAACAAGTGGGATTACGACAACTGGGCGGCACTCGGCTGCACCGGCTGGGGCTGGGATGAGGTGCTGCCGGTGTTCCGCCGTCAGGAAGACAACCAGCGCGGGGCCGATAGTTTCCACGGCGCGGGCGGGCCGCTCCACGTCAGCGACCAGATCGCCCCCAGCCCGGTCGGCCAAGCCTTCGTCGATGCCGCCAGCCGCCTGCAATTGCCGCTCAACGATGATTTCAACGGGGCCAGGCAGGAAGGCTTCGGGCTCTACCAGGTCACCCAGTACAACGGCGAACGCTGGAGCGCCGCGCGCGCCTTTATCGATCCGCTGTCGGGCAAGCCCAACCTGTCGGTGCGCACCGGCGCGCTGGTTGAGAAAATCGTGATCGAGCAGGGCCGCGCCACTGGAGTCGCGGTGCGCTTCGGCAACAAACGCGAAGTGATCAAGGCGCGCGGCGGCGTGGTGCTCTCGGCCGGGGCCTTCGGCAGCCCGCAGATCCTGATGCTGTCGGGCATCGGCCCCGGTGCGCATTTGCAGGAGCATGGGATCGCTGTGCAACTCGACAAGGCGGCGGTCGGCGCGGACCTGCAGGACCACTGCGACTACCTGGTCGGCTATGAGCTGAATGACCTCAGCCTGTTCGGCGGTTCCTTGCGCGGGCTGATGAAAGTCGCCGCCGCTTTCATCGAACACCGCCTCAAGCGCACCGGCATGCTGACCACCAATTTCGCCGAGAGCGGCGGCTTCGTGACGATCCGCCCCGATGCCCCGGCGCCCGATATCCAGTACCATTTCATCCGCGCGATCGTGCAGAACCACGGGCGCGACAAGCTGAAGGAACACGGCTTCTCGCTCCACGCCTGCGTGCTGCGCCCCGAAAGCCGCGGCTGGGTGAAACTGAAATCGAGCGATCCCACTCAGGCCCCGGCGATCAACCCCAACTTCCTTGCCGACGAGCGCGATCTCCACTTGCTGCGCGATGCCAGCCGGCTGATGCACCGCATCGCCGAAACCCCGCCCTTGTCCGAGCTCGGCGCGAAGGAACGCAACCCCTTCGACTGGCACGACGATGCCACGCTCGAAGCGCGGATCCGCGAAGTCTCCGACACGATCTACCACCCGGTCGGCACCTGCCGGATGGGCGGCGACGAGGCCGCGGTGGTCGATCCCCAGCTCAAGGCGCGCGGGATCGAGGGGCTGTGGGTCGCCGACGCCTCGATCATGCCGCGGCTCGTCTCGGGCAACACCAATGCCCCCAGCATCATGATCGGCGAGCGCGCGGGCCTCTTCGTCCGCACCGCCCTCCAATGAGCGTCGCCTTCCGCCGCGAAAGCGACGAGGAGCACCTCGAGCCCAAGTTCGAACTGCCGATCCCGCCCGGGCCCAATCTGGTCACCGCGCGCGGGCTGGAACTGCTCGAGGCGAAAGTCGCCGAGCTCGAAGCCGCACTCCCCGCGATCACCGAAGAAGACCCGCGCAAGAAACACCTGCGCGACTTGCGCTATTGGCGCACGCGGCTGGCGACGGCGGAGCTGAAGGAAGCGCGGACCGACGGCGTGGTCGGTTTCGGGAGCCGGGTCGAACTGCTGCTGAACGGCAAGCCGCGCGTGATTGAACTGGTGGGCCATGACGAGGCCGATCCGGCTGCGGGCAAACTGGCTTTCACCGCTCCGCTGGCCCGCGCGGTGATGGGGGCTTAGGTGGGGGATTTGCTCGATTTTGGCGGGAAAGAGGGGGCGGTTGAGATGGTGGGAATTTGTGCTCCTTAGCTTGCTACGGACTGATCAATTCAGCCCAACCTTGCTTTAACCCATTCCATAATGTGAGGTTTTTTATAGGGCGAGTATCGTGTTAGATGCGGCACAACCACAACGTTGATGCGTCGGGCTCCCAAATCGGCCTTGAAGGCATGGCAGGTAAAGCCGGGCTGGTCCGCTGGAATGCTCTCAACGCCGTCCGGCTTCAGGAAGGCTCGAAGATAGGCGTATGCAGACTTTTCTATGCCGCTCCCGAAGGCGAGAATTGCTTGAGGCTGAACGCTATCCAAGATGATTCGATGAAGCGGCCAGCATCGAAGGGCGTCGCCGTCCATATCTTGGTGAGTTGTGATGCCGGTTGAACGAGTCATGACAATATTGCTGGCGGGAACATCGCGAGGTTCGAAGCCGAGACCTGACAAAAACCGCGTAACTTGCTTTTGGAGCTTGGCTTGGCCTGGTGGCCGACCTTCCCATGAGTAGTCCAGATATTCGTTTAGCCCGCTGGCGATATCTTCGACGGATTGACCGAGGGTACTTGGTAACGAACCGCCAGGGTTTGTTCCAAGGAAGTATATTGGAAAGGAGTCGAGCGTCTTCGCCGAGCTATAGAGCACCTTCCCCGGCGTGTTCGCTAGAGACATGTCGCTAGACAGATGCTCACGCATTGCCGCCGTGCACGCAATTGCAGTCAATTCCTTTGGTAATCCTGCAAATGCAGGCGATCACTGCGGAAATACCCGCCCTCGATGTAACCTGCCAGCCACGAGGAAGACACCTGGCCTCCCTGTGTGTAAGCTGACTTGTTGCCAGTGAAGTCAACGGCGGCGAGCAGGGAAATCAGTTCCTCGCCGGTGACACCAGGGTTGGCTTCGACAACAGTGTATATCTTTCCGAAAACGCTTGCTCTGGAAAGCGGTTCTCTAGGACCAGCCATTAATCGGGTGTGGCGTAACTTGAATTTCGCGGGAATAGCGTTCGCATCACCTGTTGCCGCATGATCTGCCACATATTTCCGAAGTTCAATGCCATTGAGCTTGAGCGAAGGTGCGTAGGTCTGTGCATTCGTCAAAGGACCTGACCCGTCGGCGAGTCGACCAATTGAATTGATCAATGCTTCCTCTCGGTCCCACGGTTCGACCGAATGCACGCTGTCAATGGTTCGGACAACTTCGTCACCCGCCGCCCAAATTGACCGAATGGTTTCTACTTTCGCTCCAGTGCGTCCCGGGTCCCTTGCTTCATCTTCGTGAGAGAAAAGCCTTACTCCTTGCCCAATCCCGACATAGAACGGTGTCCCAAGGCCACCGCAATTCGGCACTCCGTCAGGCTTGCGCAGTATGTAAACGTAGTGAGGGCCGCCCCCAGCGGCGGATATGATCCGAACCAGATCAGCTCGAGTTATTACTTGTTGATGAGGCATCAATGCCCATTCCCATACTTTGAGCTCAGCGAGCAATCAAGATCTGGGTATCGACAAGTTCTGCTCCCTCAGCTCCTCGGCCCCTTCGGCTTGCCCTTGTGGAACACCCTCGGACCCTTTGCCCCCGGTCCGCCTTGCCCGCGATGCGGCTTGGGCGGGGGGCCGCCACGCGGCTTGTGCGGAGCGCCGTGCGACGGCGGGCTTGGGCTGTGTTCGATGGTGATCCCGCTTTCGTCGTCGCCCTCAACGCTTGCAGTGCGTTTGACTGCGTCAGCGAACTTGCGGGCAACGGCGGTCGGCACCTGGAAGTGCGTTTCGTGCTGGCCAATCCGGATCGCGCCAACCTCGTTGCGAGTGATGTGCCCGCGCCGGCACAGCAGCGGCAGGATCCAGCGGGCGTCGGCATTCTGGCGGCGGCCGACGTCCATGCGGAACCAGACCACGTCGTCGAAGCCCGGGCGATGGCGCTCGGCCTGGGCGGCGCGCTGGGCTTCATGGGTTCCGGGGATTAGCTCTTCGGGCGCGGGCATCTTCGCGCGGTGTGCGCGGACCAGCGCGGCGGCGATATCTTCGGCGCTGCGTTCGCTGAGCAGGCGGGCGGCGATTTCACGGTCTTCCTCGTCGAACTCGGCCGGCTCGAGCAGCGCGGCAATCAGGCGTTCACGGTCGTTCTTGCGGATATCCTCAGGCGTTGGCGCCTCGCGCCATTCGGCCTCGATTCGCGCGCCGCGCAGCATCGATTCGACCCGCTTGCGGCGCGGATAGGGGACCACGATCACCGCGGTGCCCTTTTTGCCCGCGCGGCCCGTCCGCCCCGAGCGGTGCTGAAGCGCTTCGGCGTCGCGCGGGATTTCGACGTGGACCACCAGGCTGAGCGTTGGCAAGTCGATCCCGCGGGCGGCAACGTCAGTCGCGACGCAAACTCGCGCGCGGCGATCGCGCAGCGCCTGCAGCGCATTGTTGCGCTCGGCCTGGCTGTGCTCGCCCGAAAGCGCCACGGCGGCAAAACCGCGCTCGATCAGCGCCGCGTGCAAGTGCCGGACATTGTCGCGCGTGGCGCAGAACAGCATCGCGGTTTCGGCCTCGTGAAAGCGCAGCAGGTTGATCACCGCATGCTCGATCTGCGACGGGGCAACGGTGACCGCCTGGTAGGCGATATCGCCGTGGCCGCGATCCTCGCCCACGGTCGAGATCCGCAGCGCATCGCGCTGGTACCGCCTGGCCAAGGCCACAATCGGCTTGGGCATGGTCGCCGAAAACAGCAGCGTGCGGCGGCCTGAGGGGGTGGCGTCGAGGATCTCTTCCAAGTCTTCGCGAAAGCCCATGTCGAGCATTTCGTCGGCCTCATCGAGCACCACCGCGCGCATCGCCGACAAGTCGAGCGCGCCGCGTTCGAGGTGATCGCGCAGGCGACCGGGGGTACCGACGACCACATGCGCGCCGTGGCTGAGCGCGCGGCGTTCCTTGCTGGGGTCCATGCCCCCGACGCAGCTGGCGATCCGCGCCCCGGCCTTGGCGTAGAGCCAGATCAGCTCGCGGTTGACCTGCAGGGCCAGTTCGCGGGTCGGTGCGATCACCAGCGCGAGCGGAGCGCCGGGCTGGGGCAGCTTGCCTTCGGCGAGCAGCTCGTCAGCGATGGCGAGGCCGAACGCGACGGTCTTGCCCGATCCGGTCTGCGCCGAAACCACCAGATCGCGGCCCCGCGCTTCTAGTTCGAGCACCTGGGCCTGGACAGGGGTCAGCGCAGTATAGCCATGCGCGGCGAGCGCTTCGGACAGAAGCGGGGTTACATCGGGAAAGGACATGATGCGCTGCCCCCTAGAGGATTAGGGGGCGTTTGGCTTGTGTTGTTTTTGGGGGCAGTCAAATCCGAAGCCAAAACCCCTCACCGTTCGCCCCGAGCGAAGTCGAGGGGTCGCGTTGCGGGGCGACCCCTCGACTTCGCTCGGGGCGAACGGGATTGGGGTAATTCGGATTTCGAGCCTAGTGTCGGCAGGCCAACGCCTCAACCACATCCTCAACCCGCGCCGGATCGCCCAGCGCCAGGACATGTCCGTCACTTGCCGCGTGGAGCGGCTCGCCATTCCAGTCGCACATCACGCCGCCTGCACCTTCGACCACCGGGACCAAGGCCGCAAAGTCATGCAGCTTGAGATTGGCCTCGCAGACGATGTCGAGCTGGCCAAGCGCGAGCGTGGCATAGTTGTAGCAGTCCCCGCCCATCACCATCCGCTTGTGGTCGGTCTTCGCCGCCAGCGCCATGAAGTGCTCGCCGTCATGGTCGTCAAAGTAATGCGGACCGGTGGTCGCAAGGGCCGCGTCGGCCAGGCTGGGGCACACCCGTGTGCGTATGGAGGTACCGTTGAAGGTCGTCGGTGTGCCGGTGACCCCGACCCAGCGTTCGCCGAGAATTGCCTGGTCAATAATCCCCAGAACCGGCCAGCCTTCCTGCACCAGCGCGATCAGCGTGCCAAAGATCGGCCGCCCCGCCATGAACGCGGTAGTGCCGTCGATCGGGTCGAGCAGCCAGGTCCGCCCCGAATTGCCGGCAGTCGCCCCGAACTCTTCCCCATGCACCGCATCGCGCGGAAATTCCGACGTTATCAGCCGCCGCATCGCCTCTTCGGCGGCGCGGTCGGCCTCGGTCACGGGCGAGCGATCGGCCTTGCGTTCGCTGCCAAGTCCCGTGCGGAAAAGCGGCCTGATAACTTCGCGAGCGGCGTCCGCCAGGCGGTGGGCCAGGGCCAGTTCAGCCTCGAGGGCCATCAGTCCCACAAACTCGAAACCGAGCTTTCTTCGGCAATCCGGTGGATCGCTTCGCCCACCAAGGGAGCAATCGAAAGCACCCGGACCTTGCTGCCGGGCGCAGTCGCAGCCTCGCCGGCCTGGATCGAATCGGTGATCACCAGCTCTTTCAGCGCCGAGCCGTTGACCCGCTCAACCGCGGTGCCCGAGAGCACGCCGTGGGTCAGGTAGGCAGTGACGCTCTTGGCCCCGGCGTCCATCAAGGCCCCGGCGGCGTTGCACAGCGTGCCGCCCGAATCGATGATGTCGTCGATCAGGATGCAGTCCCAGCCCTTCACATCGCCGATGATGTTCATCACCTCGGACGAGCCCGGTTTATCGCGGCGCTTGTCAACGATCGACAGCGGGGCATCGTGGATCCGCTTGGCGAGCGCCCGGGCGCGGACCACCCCGCCAACGTCGGGCGAAACCACCATCAGGTTCTGCCCCCCGGTGCGCTGGAGGATATCGGCAGCCATCACTGGCGCGGCATAGAGATTGTCGGTCGGGATATCGAAGAAGCCCTGGATCTGCCCGGCGTGGAGATCGACCGCGAGCACCCGGTCTGCCCCGGCCTGGGTAATCAGATTGGCGACCAGCTTGGCTGAAATCGGCGTGCGCGGGCCAGGTTTACGGTCTTGCCGGGCATAGCCGAAGTACGGCGTCACCGCAGTGATCCGCGCGGCCGAAGCGCGGCGCAGCGCATCGATGCAGATCAGCAGTTCCATCAAGTTGTCGTTGGCGGGGGCGCTGGTGGACTGGATCACGAAGACATCCTCGCCGCGCACGTTCTCATGGATCTCGACGAAGACCTCGTCGTCGGCGAAGCGCCGGACGTCGGCCTGGGTCAGCGGCAACTTGAGATAGTCCGCAATCGCCTGCGCCAGCGGCAGGTTGGAATTTCCGGCCAGCAATTTCATCGAGTCGCCCTTTCCCCGCACACGTCAGCCCTTCGCGGGCCTTAGCCAAGCGAGGACTGAATGCAACATGGCGAATGGGAGAAGGTGTGGATCAGCGGGTTCCTGTGAATTCGCCAGAGCGAATTCAAGACAACACCGGCCCGCTCCCGTGTCACGAAATCGCAAAACGCCTGGGAGACGTTTTGTCGGGGCGCCCCGACCACCCATAGGGTACCATGAACGGGTGGTCAGGCCGGGGGAGCGGGCCGGTGTTGTCAATTCCGACAGGAATTTCAGCCCCGGTTCCAGTGCTCGCCGCTGACCCAGCGGACCGTGCCCGAGCTGGCGCGCATGACAACCGAATTGGTGGTGATCATGCCGCCCTTCATCCGCTTGACGCCTTTCAGCAGCGAACCGTCGGTCACGCCGGTGGCGGCGAAAATGCAGTCGCCTTTGGCCAGCTCATCGCGGGTATAGATCTTGTCGAGATCTTCGATCCCCCACTTGCGGGCGCGGCCGCGTTCGTCATCGTTGCGAAACAGCAAGCGGCCGTTGAATTGCCCGCCGACACAGCGCAGCGCGGCCGCGGCCAGCACGCCTTCGGGGGCTCCGCCCGAACCCATGTAAAGGTCGATCGTGGTATCGGGATTGGTTACCGCGATTACGCCGGCCACATCGCCATCGCCGATCAGCACCACCCCGCAGCCGAGGCCGCGCAGTTCGGCGATCAGATCGGCATGGCGCGGCCGGTCGAGCACGCAGACGATGATATCGCCGGGTTCGACGCCCTTGGCCGCGGCGACGGCCTTGACGTTTTCGGTCGGGCTCTTGGCCAGGTCGATGATCCCTTCGGGATAGCCCGGGCCAACCGCCAGCTTGTCCATATAGACGTCGGGCGCGTTGAGCAGGTTGCCTTCCTCGGCCACGGCCAGCACGGCCAGCGCATTGGGGCCGGCCTTGGCGGTGATCGTGGTGCCCTCCAGCGGATCAAGCGCAATGTCGATCTTGGGGCCAGTGCCCTGGGCCGAGCCGACCTTTTCGCCGATATAGAGCATTGGCGCTTCGTCGCGCTCGCCCTCGCCGATCACTACGGTACCGTCCATCGCCAGCTCGTTGAGCGCGGCGCGCATCGCTTCGACCGCGGCGGCATCGGCAGCCTTTTCATCGCCGCGCCCGATCAGCTTCGAAGCGCCGATCGCGGCGGCTTCGGTAACGCGGACCATTTCGAGGACGAGGACGCGGTCGAGGACCTTGGAGGGAGGAGTCTTGCTCATATTGCGGTCAGGCTTTCTGAATTGGTATGTACCTGCATAGGTATGCAAACGCGCGCTTAGCCGCGTGGGGGCTGACTGTCGAGGGGGCGATGTTCAGCCGCGATTAAGCGCCGGGGGGCTTCCTGCCCGCGCTGGAGCAGGAGCGGGAATGCGGTGTAACATACTGGCCTTGCTGACCTGCCTGGTTCTGTCCGGCACTGCCGCGCAGGCCCAGACTGCGGACGACGAGCTGGACCGCAAGGTCGCCGAACGCTTCGAAGCGGCCAAGGCCCAGTACAGCCCTGGTGGCGGCCGCAAGCGGTGCCAGCCAGCCGAAGCGGGCGAAATCGTGGTCTGCGGCGACAATACTCCAGACCAGCGGGTACCCTCGACTGCCCAAAGCGATCCCAATTCGCGCGCGGCGCGCCGGGCTTTGGATGGCAATATCCCCAGCGCCCCCAACGTTGCCTATATCCAATGCAAGCGCGGGCCGGACGGCGTCTGCCGGGGCAACATGGGATGGGCTCCGCCGCCGGTATACTACATTGATGTCAGTGCGCTGCCGGAAGCCCCCGAAGGCTCCGACGCCGACAAGATCGCCAAAGGCGAAATGCCCGCGCCTTAAAAACAAGAAATTAGGGACTGTCCCTATTTTTCAGTTTCCAAGGATATGCAGCACCAGCGGCGGTTCGGTCAGGCAGGGCGCGCCGTCAAGCAAGCGCAGCGCCTCAGTCACAGCGCTTTCCGGGCCTTCATGGCTGACCATGGCGACCATCACTTCGCCCGCATCGGCTGCGCGGCCCTTCTGGATCAGGCTTTCGATCGAGACCCCGGCATCGCGCAGCGCGGCAGTGATCTCGGCCAGCACGCCGGGGCGATCGGCGACCATGAAGCGGATATAGGCGCGGCTCTGGCGGTGGCCGGTCGCAGCCGGGGCCAGCGCCTCAAGCTCGGCCACCGGCATCGAGAAGGCCGGGCCAAGCTCGCCGCGAGCAATGTCGATCAGGTCAGCCACGACAGCGCTGGCCGTGGGACCATCGCCCGCGCCCGCGCCCTGGAACAGCAGCCGGCCGGAGAAATTGCCCTCGGCCACCACGGCATTGGTTGCGCCGTCGACGTGGGCGAGCGGATGATCGACCGGCACCAGGTGCGGCTGGACCCGCTGGAACAGGCCGTCGGCGCCGGCCTCGGCCATGCCGATCAGGCGGATGACATAGCCCAGCGCCTGGGCCTGGGCGATATCGGCAGCGCGAAGGCGCGTGATCCCCGAGGCGGCAACTCCAGCGAAATCGACCCGCGTGCCGAAGGCGATTGCGGCCAGGATCGACAACTTGTGCGCAGCGTCGATCCCCTCGACGTCGAAAGTCGGATCGGCCTCGGCATAGCCCAGCCCCTGGGCCTCGGCGAGAACATCGGCAAAATCGCGCCCGGTGTCCTCCATCACTGTCAGGATGTAATTGCAGGTGCCGTTGAGGATCCCGTAAACCCGCTCAATCGCATTGGCGGCGGCGCCTTCGCGCAGCGCCTTGATCACCGGGATCCCGCCCGCCACCGCGGCTTCGAATTTCAGTGCGACGCGCTGGTCCTCGGCCTTGGCGGCCAGTTCCAGTCCGTGGTGGGCGATCATCGCCTTGTTGGCTGTGACCAGCGCTTTGCCGGCCTCGATCGTGGTGCGCGAGCAAGCCAGCGCCGGGCCGTCCGCGCCGCCGACCATCTCGACCACCACGTCAACGTCTTCGCGCTCGCCCAGGATCACCATATCGTCTTCCCAGGCATAGGGCGTCAGGTCGATCCCGCGATCCTTGCGCCGGTCGCGCGCGGACACCACGGTGATCTGGATCGGTCGCCCGGCGCGGCGCTCGATCAGCGCGCGGTTGGCCTCGACCAGGCGGATCACCCCGACCCCGACAGTGCCGAGCCCGGCAAGTGCAATTTTCAGCGGCTGCGCCATCATACTCCCTTTCGACGCGCGGGCCTTAGGAAGCGCGGACGAGCGGGGCAAGGGTCGAGTTTACTTGCGGGTGCGCAGGCAGGGGCCCAGCTGACCGATCACAAAGGCATAGTCAGCCGCAGCGGCGGCACGGTCAGCGCTGCGTTCCGAGACATTGGCGGTTCCCGGTAATTCGCGCGGCAGGAAACAGGCCAGCCGGTACCAGCCCAGGCTGTCGCGGCGCGGCGCGGCATCGCTGGCCAGAAGCTCAGAGAAGGACACGCCCCAGCGCGGGGCCTGGCCGGGCTTGCGGTTGACGGCGATTGCCGCCGGCTCGCCATTGGCGGCGGTCAGGAATATCTGGGTCTCGCCCTCCCCGGCCAGCTCGCCTCCGACATGGATCGCCTCGCGCACGCCGGTGATGCGGTGCGGGGCACCGGGCGTATAGAGCTCGCCCAGCAAGCCCTTGATCCGCAGTTCGAGCGCCGGGTCCCAGAGCAACTGGGCATCGGGCGCGACCAGTTGCAGCTCACCCGGGCGACCGGGCACGGGGCGGGCAAATAGCACCACACTCTTTTTCTTGATCGCCGGGGGCTTGCCCTTTTGATCGAGCGGCAGGTCCACCAGATAGGTCAGCGCTCCGCCCAGCGGCACCGTGCCCGCGATCAAGGCTTCGGTCTTCGCCTCGATATAAAAGCGCCCCCATCCTGTCCGAAGACCCCGCGCTCGTTCGGGTTCGACCTTGATGATCTTGCGCGGTTGGGCTCGAATCACCAGTGGAGTAGCATCCACCAGATCCGCCAGATCGGCATATGTCACCGGTGCCGGAACCGGCTTTGGCGGCGAATCAGCCCAGGCCGGAACAGCGTGAAGCGAAGCCATGACGGCCAGAGTTGCTGCCGCGGAGCGAATCATCGGGTTCATTCTTGTGGCTCCCATCGGTGGAAAGGCCTGTGCATTACCCCCGCCGAAGCGCAGGAATCAGCGCAATTTTCAAGAGTTTTGAGCTTAACATAAGTGAATCGAGAGTTAACGGATAAAGCGTTGCGCCCCGGCCTGCTCGGAGTTAAAGCTCAGCAAAACCGGGCCAAACAAAAACAATGGCTCGCGATCTGGTCCTTTGGGTGCGTCGGGCGTTCACAAGGTTTTTCGGGTTGACCCGCAGGGTGGAAGAAAACAATTTGGGCGTTCGGGTCTCTTGCGGAGATTCGGGCGTCGGGTCCGGGTTTCGGCCCGGTGGGACTGTTATGGAGTGATGCGTCTGAATGGCCTACGCTGACCAAGAAATGAGCGGCAACAAGATTGCCGCCTTTGTCGTCGTTGCCTTGCTTCACCTGGCTCTTGGCTATGCGCTGGTTACCGGCCTGGCCTATGAAGGAGTCCGGCAGGTGATCAAGAAGGTGACTGCCGTCGACATTAAGAAGGAAGAGAAGAAGGAGGAGAAACCCCCGCCACCCAAGAAGTTGGCGGCTCCGCCGCCGATCGTGGCGCCTCCGCCGAAGATCAACATCAACCCGGTTTCGCCGCCGATCCAGACGGTGCAAACGCCGCCGCCGCCCGCACCGCTCGTGCCGGTAGCGGTGCTGGCTCCGCCGTCGGCTCCGCCGGCGCCGCCGCCGCCCAAGGTGGTCAAGGCTATGTCGCCCAAGGGTAACCCGGCCAATTGGGTGACCAACAACGACTACCCGACCCGCGCGCTGCGTGAGAATCGGGCCGGCGTTACTGGTTTCAGGCTGTCGGTCGGTGCTGACGGCAGGCCTACAGGTTGTGACGTCACCTCATCGAGCGGCAGCCCGGATCTTGATTCGACTGCTTGTTCGCTGCTGATGCGCCGCGCCAAGTTCAACCCCGGGCAGGATAGCGACGGCAACCCGACCGGAGGCGTCTATGCCAGCCGTTTCCGCTGGGTGATCCCGGAAGAGTGAGTTTTACGGGCGTCTGCCCAAGGTTTTTTTGGTTCCAATTTATCTTCTTGAGAGGACTTTCGCATGGTTTTTGAACTTCTCACCGCGTCGGCAAGTGCGGCTCCGCAGACCTCATTCGGCCTCAAGGACGCGCTGTTTCCGCACGGCGAGCCGAACTGGATCGGTATTGCAACATTCGTGATCCTGGTGATCATGTCGTTCGGTTCGTTCTTCATCCTGATCACCAAGTGGATGGAGCAGAACAAGATCATGAAGCAGTACCGGGACATGCGGGCCAACTTCTGGCGCGCTCCGTCTCTGAAGGAAGGCGCGGCCAAGCTCGAAAAGAACAGCGCCTGGCGCCAGATCGTCGATGACGGCCTTGCCGCTGAAGACCAGCACGGCAAGATGGTCAACGAAACCGACGCCCACGACTGGCTGCACGGTTCGCTCGCCAGCTCGGTCGGATCGATCAATTCGAAGCTCGCCAGCGGCCTGCCGTTCCTCGCCACCGTCGGTGCGACTTCGCCGTTCGTCGGCCTGTTCGGGACCGTGGTCGGGATCTATGGCGCGCTGATCAACATCGGCGTCTCCGGTTCGGCCTCGATCGACAAGGTCGCAGGGCCCGTCGGTGAGGCGCTGATCATGACCGCGCTGGGCCTGCTGGTCGCGGTTCCGGCCGTGCTCGCCTACAACTTCCTTCAGGCACGCAACAAGAGCATCGCCGAGCAGCTGAATGCCTTCTCGACCGACGTTCTGGCCAACATCAACTCGAAGGGCGCGGTCAAGCCGAACGTGGGCGCCGCTCCTGCCGCCAAGCCTGCTGCTGCTGCTCCGGCCGCCAAGCAGTAAGCCTGTCCGATCGCACCGGGCGGATCCGTCCGCCCGGGTCGTCGGCTTCAACCGGATCGCCAGCCAGACTGGCAGCAATGCGATCCGGGGCAACGCATTAGGATAGGATGTAACCATGGCGATTTCGATGGGCGGCGGAGGCGAAGAGAAGCCGATGTCAGACATCAACACCACGCCCCTTGTGGACGTGATGCTGGTGCTCCTGATCATCTTTCTCATCGCGGTTCCGATCGCAATCCAGACCATCCAGAAGCTGAAGATTCCCGTGATTGTCTCGCTGGAATCGAAGGACAAGGTCGAGAACCTGCTCCTGACGGTCAGTACGTCTGACAATGGCGGCCGCAGTGCCGGCGACCCGGGTTTCGAAGGCGCATCGCTGGGCGGCGAATGCCGGGTCTATTTCAACAATATCACCCCGGTCGATTCGAACGAGCTGCTCAAGCTCTCGTACGAGCGCTTGGACAGGATCGTGAAGCGCGCAGGTGGCCCCGAGGCTCTTGCCGCCAACCCTGAACTTGTTCCGCAGGTGCATATTCGCGGCGACGTCAGTGCTCCGTGGCGCTGCGTGGCGGGCGCGATCTACAACGTCCAGATGGCCGGCTATCCGACCGTCGGCTTCATTTCGACCCCGGTCGATCCGAACGGCTAAGCCGGTCGCGACCGCAATTTTTCAGGAGTAAACCAGCATGGCAATGTCAGGCGGCAAGGACGATGGCGAGCCGATGATGGAAATGAACACGACGCCGCTTATCGACGTCATGCTCGTTCTCCTCATCATGTTCATCATCACGATTCCCGTGGCCACCCACGCCGTGAGCATCGACCTGCCCAATCCCAACACGCCTCCGCCAGACACGGTGATCAAGCGTGACAAGAACAAGGTTGTGATCATGCCCAACAACGACATCCAGTGGAACGGGACGTCGATGAACCTTGGGCAACTGCGCGGCGCGCTCAACACCACCCTGGCGATGAAGCCCGAGCCGGAACTTCAGTTCCAGCCCGACGGCCAGGCGCCATACGAAACGACCGCCATTGTGCTCAATGTCATCAAGGGTTCGGGCGTTACCGCCTTCGGGTTCGTCGGCAACGAGCAGTACGCCTCGTTCGGCAAGGACGCCAAGGCACCGCCGGCCAAGTAAGCGGGCAAAGCCAACTACAGATCAAGGGGGCGGAGCGATCCGCCCCCTTTTTCATTGGTAAGCCCCCTTGCATGCTATCGCTTCGGCCCGCTTGACAGACGTATGTTATACTATATCCTTATCGTAAGCTCCGTTCACCACGACAGGAGGATACGATGGCTGCAACAAGTCTCAGCTTATGCGGCGAGCCGCTCGCCGAAATGAACACCACACCGTTGATCGATGTCATGCTGGTGCTGCTGATCATGTTCATCATGGCCGTGCCGCTAGAGCGTCGAGCGTGAAATCTGAATCGTTTGGGATTCCCTTTTGGATTGAAGTGTGATTCACCCTTCTTGGAGGTGGATCATGGGCAGAAGCAGTTCATCAGATTTGCGGGTTCG
>Ga0073920_1000102_pt1 | contig 16787 bp, 30 predicted proteins | sample GWRWT4_2Sept14_2_FD_70953 | JGI IMG/M metagenome (GOLD analysis project Ga0073920, IMG submission 70953) | Sand microcosm microbial communities from a hyporheic zone in Columbia River, Washington, USA - GW-RW T4_23-Sept-14 | ecosystem: Engineered > Artificial ecosystem > Sand microcosm >...
CCAATAAGAATCAAACCCAATATGATTATTCGCATATCATTATCCTTCTTGAAATTCGTGACGTATGGACTTCCTCAGTCTATAATAATCTCACTATCAATTAGGTCACACCACTGACGCACCTGGTGCTTCCCGAACTCCTCAATCAGCAACTCCAGATATTTATCGAATTCATCTGCGTCTGTACCGTCTTCGAGCATTGATTGTAAGATAGGAATTATATACTCTTCTACTTTGAACGGTCGTCCTCGGTGTTTGTTTGCCATGCTATTTACCCTCCTGGAATACTTTAATCTCTGCCAATCTTCTTCGCTTCAGTCCAGCAAGATGCACACCGCCAGATTTAGTATAGAGCTTCCATCGACGAAGGAGCTGCTTAGTACTCTTCTCGGTTAGGAACCCAGCTTTCTTTAATCTGTAGAATCCTACATTGTAGGCAAGAGATACCAGTGCATCCAATTCGCCTTGTGTCTGAACCTTCCGGGCAGAACAGATAAGACGAGCAAACTCATCTAGCTCCAGACCCAAAACAACCTCTGCCTGCGCAGAACTCCACCAAGTCTTGGGTCCAATACCCTTACCTCGCGACCCGTAACCTACGGCCCAAGCATTGTGGTCCCAGTAGGCTTTCTGTTGGTAGCCTTCAAAGGACTTCACTAGGTCAACTCCGATAGGTGAAACCTTGCAGGGAATACCTGCCGCAATATCAGCCCCCAGTAGGAGCGTCAGTATTAGTAGTTTGTTCTTCATTGGGAACCTCCTCCAAGTATCGAAACTTTCCCTTATTATAGTCTATCTCAAATAGCCCGTAGCCTGAGGCAGGCATATTTTCTTTAGAATATCCAATTCGAAAGTAATCATCTCCTCCATCTACAAAGCAGCCAGTTGTGTGCGAATCATTCTCATAGCAGGAACATGTGCGGAAATCATGACGATGTAGAGAGATGATGATGTCGCTGCAGTTTATGCACTTTAGATAGGACTTCTTTCGCTGAACTATGGGGTATATTGGTTTCTTCATTTGCGCACAACTCCCCTCTCAAATAACGCCTTCTCAGCTTGGCGTCGTCTAGCTAATCCCTTGATGGGAACTAACTCCCCACCAACCCTTCCCTTATCGTATAGAAGCAGCCGCTCTCCCATACTACTTACCGTATCGGAACCATCCACTAGTTTCTTGAGGTTCCCTGGGCCACAATTGTAACAAAAGGATACAAGTGCCGAAAATTGGTCATCATGTATTTTGAACTTAGGCAGCACAATGTCTTCGACATATTTAGCATGAACTGCCAAATCAGATACAAAGCGCTCATCAGCTTGCTCTTGGGTCCACACTAATCCTGACGTAACGTCTGGTCCTGTAGTTCCCCACCCGATAGTCCATCGCCCCACCATATCCCTATAAGAGGATAATTTACAGGACTCATAGGATTTAATTAAAGAGACGCCGGTTGAGTTAAGGTCCGGTGGGTCCGTCTCTACTGGCTCCGGTAGGAGATTAGCTGCGGGATGAGGCGTAACTAACTCAACTACAGTAGTCTCGGATGGAGTGCTAACTCCAGTTCCTCCAACTCTCTTTCCACGAGAGAACAGAGAACTGAGCGCGTGTTTAATTAGATTTAGAAGCATGTTTCTTCTCCTTAGCTATTTTGTCGTCCATTCGGTCTAGTAGCTGCAGCAAACTTGCATAGAATCCAATCAGTCCTACACTCGGTTTACGTTGACTCTGTAATTCTAGGCGTGCTCTCTCAACTGCGGCCACTAAATCGGAGCGCGGAGTCTCTAAAGAATAACTTGCGTCAAATGACTTCACTGTGGTTGTACTCCTTAATTCTGCGTATTACTTCTTTACTGTGGTCCATCTTATTCCTTCCACACCAAGAGAAATGGAACTGTGGGAACGAGGTATGTACGGCCCCACACGTGCAGAGCATCCAAAACCACCGACTTCGACAGGTGTAGCAGACATAGACATCGCCCTTGTCGTATTGCTTTCTATCTGCAATCTCCGATGAGGCAACTTCCATTTGCACACTACACACTGCACAAGGAACTAACTCAAAATGGTTATAGAAAATAGTCACGTCTATACCTTTGTGAGAGTTGTAATCGCCTTATCCATTTCGCGACGAGCTTGCGGGTCTGTAGATGACGCCCGCTCAACCTCGAGAGCCGCTGCCTGTTTCATCTTTGCATACCCCTTATCTGTCTTCGAGCGCATTCCGTCTACATAAGTCTTGCGTGTAATGCCCGGCATCTGGAGGACGCGCTCCCACTTTCCTTCGGCGGCAGGCGGAGTGTCGCGTTCTGCGATGGAATTACGTACTTCTACATATTCATCGGTCTCAGTATTGTGCCACAAATAGCTCGGCATCAATGAACTCCGCTCAAATAGGACTCACATTTGTACTCCAAGTTCCCATCATCACGACATTGCTGCATAAGACGCTCTTTCTTAGAAACTTGGTTCGGTTTAGCAATGGCAACCGCGATTAGAATAGCGCTTACTGGAACTACAATAAATACTAAGAACTTCTCTACTAAATCCATACCTATTCTCCTCTCTTTCCAATAATTGAGTCTATTAGTCCTAACTCCAGACATCGGTCTGCCGTGAAGATAGTATCTTGCACTAACCAGTTCTGCAATCTCTTTCTTGAGAACTCTGGGTCCTTAGAGTGGAGCGCAGTAAGAAGGATTGTTTCATACCATTTATCTTGTAGCTTGGAGTGTTCCATCCAATTCCGCACCGTACCACGATTGTGGCCATCAGCCGACGAGTACCCATCGTGTATCATCAGCGATGAGTGGGCCGACATCGTGCGCCTATCTCCTGCCTGCAGAATAGCCGCACCCATCGAGTGCGCAGTTCCATACACGGTGATATGAACGGGGTTCGGAAGGTTCCTTATGAAATCGAACAACGCAAATCCCGCATCAACATCACCACCTGGAGAAGATAGGATAAGATTTATCTCTTTCTCTGGATTCATAGCCGTGAGAACATGCAAACCGCGAATCACTCGAGAAACTGAGCGGTCGTTTATCTCACCCTCATCCTCTTCATTTCCGCCGTTAGAGCCGATGAAACCAGTAAAAGTTTCTGGGTGTACTCCATGCTCCATGAAGAATCCATGGGCATCGAGATTAGACTTCCTAGCCATAGTATGGGTCCTTTAGCGGCTGTTTAATCATCTTTGGGCCATGGGTATAATAAGGGTCGCGCTTCTTAACTTCTTCTTTCTTTTCTGCCTTAGAGTCTTCGACAGCTTCCGTGCTGAAGTCTTCCCAGAAATCATCTAGGTCAGCTTCGGTCAGCGCACCTGCTGTTATCGTGTCAAACTCAGACATGTATGCCTCCAATTCTTTTAGGGCGGCTTCTTTAAGTTGGCTCACTCAGAACCTCCTTACCTTCTTCTAATCGGTGCTCAGTACACAAATCTTTAACCCACTCGCGTTCAATCTTGTATCCGGTAGTAACCCAAGTCTTATTTACTACGCGAGCAACCTTGAGTTTCTTCTTCTTAATTAGCTCATCAAGAGTATGTACTAGTCGCTGCAAATCCTCGAATTGAAAGTACACTCCATCTGAAGTGTACAAATAAACAAAGATGTCAGCGCCTTGAAGGAATGTACGCCATGGTCCACCTGGAGTCTTCTTCTCTTGATTCGAATGGAATTCCATGAAGTAATTTGGAGTTCGCGCCATAGGATAGGTATCAGTCTTAAGCTCAATGATGCGCCCATCCGGTCGCATGAAATCCCCGATTGGAGATTTGCCGTCAAGCTTCTGTAGCTTCCCATCATGATAGTTTAGCGCGAATCTATCCTCGCCCTTCTTACCAACTTCAATCTGAGTCTTAAAATTAAAGGTCCGGTTCCACGTCACTTGTCGTCCTCCATTGTAGTGCTTCTCTAGTCCACTGCGGAAACAATTCTTTATTCTCGAAGTACAACTTATTGATTGATTTATCTAGTACGTAGGTTATGCCCCAGTCCTCAGGGCCGCGACACACACGACCGCACGCCTGCAAGAAGAGTTTCAGACACTCCCATGAATACCACTCCTGGTCTCTCTCAGCCTTGTATTTTATAGCAGGCTCGGCGAGTGAGGGAAAGGGAATTTTGGCTACCACTTGGAATCGCGCTGCATCGAAGGGTAGGTCCAGTCCTTCGTATAACCCAGAAGCTACAAGGATAATTGGCTCATTAGACTCTTTGAATTGAGCAACAATTGCTGCCTTATTATTCTTTCCGTGAAATAGGAACCTCGGATTATCTTGCAGTAGAGGGCGGAGTTGTCGTCCAATTGCATAAGGCACGTGAATGAGTCCCTTATGGTGGTGGTGCTTTGCGCCCAGCTCTCCCAACTTAATAGCCAGCTTTGGGATGTTCTCTGCTTGGTGCCGGAACGACATATTGTACCCGTCCCGCGCAATTATAATAGGTCGCTGTCTCTTAGGTATTGGAGAAGAAGCATTAATATACTTCACACGCTTCATATAGAGTCCCATTTGCTCCACATCTTTCCTTGAGATAGTGGCAGACATCAGGATTATCTTCTTAAGTCTCTCAGGAAATAGAATCTTAGGTTCCTCGGTAATATCTATTGGTGTCAGTTTAATGCAGTGGCGCTGCTCTCCCTGGTATTCCGACTCCTCTGCCTGAAACAAGTATCGGTTTGAGGTAGCTGCTTTCTTGAATCGAAGTAGATTTATTTTCTTAGGGCAGTCCGGGTTATCAGGGTCTGGTTCCATGTATTCGTCCGGTATTGTTTCCAGCCAGTCACGAAGTTCTTCTATCGAACGCATTTCTATGGAGTATCGGTACTCTTTAGGTAGCTTGTGATGCCAGACCTTTGTGGAGCCTAGCTCCTGCAGAAGAGGAATAAGATTGTGCGCTTCATCGATAATTAGAACGTCTGTACTCTTATAGAGTCCACGCGCAATATATACCCAATTGTTCATTAGGTTATACGGCTCAGTCTCTAGAGCAAACTTATCATCAAGGTATTCTTGACAACCCGTGCATTCCTCGTAATCAGGCTGGCACAGCGGAAGTTTAAGCTTATCTTTCTCAGCAACTGACATTTCGTTTAAGCCACACCAATAATGCGCCTTACCAAACATCTTTGGGATATAGGGAAATGTATCAAGATATTGGCGAGTTAGGATATTAGTTGGAGTGAGAACAATTGTCTTTGCACTCTTCCCAATCTCAGTAGTCCAATCAAGAAGAGAGGCAGCTACTGAACTCTTGCCCGCACCGACAGGCATATTCACCACAAACACATCGTGTGTATACCATGAGCGTTCTATTTCTTGGAGCGTCTCCGCTTGGACGGCGCGGGGCTCCTGGAAGCTCGGAAAGAACTTGAGGATATCTTTACTTTCCGGGGCTTTCGTGCTTTGGGACTCTTGGGGACTCTGCATATATTAGTCTTCCTGGTACTGGGTGCTTTTCTCGGAGTCTCGTCTTCTGTGCCTTTGTTCTTTAGGCGACTTCTGTATTCCTGAGCATACTCAATTGCAAATCTACCTATTTCTATAGCATCTTGCTCATCGCTCTTGCGGGTAGTCTTGTAATTTGCTTCTACCGTCTTAGTCCAGACCGTCGGTGGTATCTCAATAAACTTATCGCAAGTCACGGCAGACATAATCGCGCCGATGCCTTTGAATAGAATATCCACGGAGGCACCGCTGAAGATACCTCGAATGCGGCGGATATCCTCAATCACAAACACATCGGGGACTGGTAGTTCATTACGGAGAACATCGGCTATAAGCCGCAACCGAACGTTTAACATTAGGTGTGGTTTGACTGCAATAGTTCCAGACTGCACAAGTTGTCCGCCTTTGTACACCGCGTAGCCCGGCATTGAGGACCCACCTGAGGCCGGGTCAATTGCTAGCACTGTTCCGGTGAGCAGATTCTCAGTGTATTTCTTTATTAGAGATTCGGTAATTCGCCAAGCTGTCAAGGGTAGGTCTCCTTTCATCTGTGACTATCGCTAATGCACCATCTATTCGAAGCAGGTCAAACGTACCAAGAGGTTCCTGGAGTGAGTTAATCTGGTCGAATATGTCCTCGTAGTCAGTACGGCTGTACTCCATTGAGCCGTCCCGAAGAATCAGGAGGGACGAATTAGGTCCAAGGTCATTTATAGAGAGTACAGAGTGTATCTCACACGACTTAGTTTCACCCTTTGCATCAACAAACTTAAACCACCCTTGCAACGCCATGTGTCGCTCCTCCCTAATCCTGTACTTTCGCCTCAGCGAACGTAGGCACAATCGCCGGCTCGCCCTTAATATCTAGAATGAAATCTGGATTGAGTTTCTTAATCTTAGCATTCATTCTCTTGTATGCTTCATAGTATAATTGCACCATATCCTGTGCGCGGTCAATGGGAACTTGCACAATTGATTGGTCATGGAAATCCCAGATAGCGCCCATCACCGGGAAGTCTACTTCATTGCGCAAGTTAAGAAGCTCATCTATAAACATCATGTGAATATCGTGGCCACTAGATTGAACCACTCGATTCTGCAGGTCCTTCAATTGTCTGGCATCGCAGCAAACTGGACGACCAACAGCATTCAAAACCCAACCGCCATTCTTGTGATACACACCTTCAATAATAGTTTGGTACTTCTTAACACCTTTGAATAAACTCCAGTAGGCATCATGTATCTCGTACGCTTCCTTCTCGTACATATTGATACCTTGCTGGAATAGAGTCTGACGGAGCTTCTTTGGTCCCATTCCATATGTCGCGCCCAGAACAATCGTCTTAGCTATAGCCCGCTCCTTCTTACACTCCTTCTTTGCAATCGCAAGTGACTCTAGTGTTGGGAACTCTGGGTCGTACCCTGTCGCACGAATAGCCTTACCAATCTTTGGTAGGTTCGCTCCAACAAACAAATAGATATCTTGACCTTTCTTTGCGTTAGGTCCATACAACTTCATCATGGCGGGGTCACGAGAAAGTGCCGTAAGAACAACGGGCTCTAAAGCCATATGGTCGCACTGTCCCGATATTACAGGCGTTCCTTCGTATCGAACTAATACAAAGCCTTCAGGCACAGTTACACAACCAACTCTTCCTTCATAAGGCTCTACTTGAATATCCTGCGGACGAAGTCTTACATCTATTCTCTTACCGATGTGTACTGTATATAAATCTTTCCAATGAGAATACTCCGGCTTTCTGTCACTAGTCACGGTTATCTTCGCCTCATAACCTGAAGATACTAGATAGGCTTGTACCTCATCAGCCGTTTCCCTTTGCGTGGTAGAGAATCGAGTTCTTCCATTGCGGTCAATGTTTCCATCCCAGAAAGACAAAGCTTCCACAAATGTCTCGGCTTGATTGGAACCTAGCACACCGAGTAACTTGAACTTCTTATTATTAAAGAACGGTGTCTCAAACTGTACGCCGCTCCAGCGTTCGGATTCTAGACGCTGGTCATCTCTTTTAGAGATATGTCCTGGCCGACCTAAAAGCTCAGTAATCATCCAACGCTTTCTAGGTTTAGCAACTTCAATCGTATAGCCTGTGCCATCCGACCGAGTCCCTTTATGCCCATCCGCCTGAAGCATGCAGGACATCCAGATATCTTTATCACTGAAGTTAGTTTCAGTGGTCGAGAAGGACGTAACAGCAAGACCAAGCCCTTCAGATATCGACTCACGCGCCGTCTGCACTTGGCGGCGATTCTTCTTGCGCTCAATACTTTGTTGACCAACGTAGAGCATCTTGTGGTTAGGTGTAACCAAGAGATTAGCGCGTCGGTTCCCAACCCTGTACATATCCCCAGAGTACGCTTGATTAATGAGGCGTGAAGGCTTAACAAAGGAACCTTGAAGGGTATCCTTATTAACCTGCCACACTTCATCAGAGTCTGTTAGCTGGAGTATATCTACCCAGCCTCTCGGTGTGAGTATATCTGTTCCTTCAGCAAAGCAGTCAACAAATACATAGCCTGGGTCAGGAATGTAGCAAGATAAATACTCTCTTCTCTTAGGTATCTGTTGGATGTTGAACTTGAGTTTGGAGTCCTCATCCACTTCCGTACTCCCGCCCGCAAGCCGACCAGTGAACGTGCCGGGGGCCTTGAATTGAGGGTGTATGCGGTTCTCGGCACTCACCACAGCAAGCGTGGCTTTGGTCATCTGCGCTTCTTTGTGAAGCACATTGTAGTTCTGCAGCATCTCTCCGTAAATACCAAGAGACTTAATCGCCGCTTTAGATACAGAAGGCTTGCCAGACTTTTCTGATATAACTGAGGCAGTAAGCTTGAGTTGCCCAAAGAATAGCCACTGCTTCATAGCAGGGGAATCAATATTGAATAGTTCATCTTCTTGCAACTCTTTGAGTTTCCTATCCCAATCGAACCAAGACGGATTTGGCTTGTCGAGTTCACCTGATTCTATTGCACGCCGCTTGGCATCCCAAGATTCCCAAGTCTTCGATATGGTCTTCTTCTTTGTATATTTAACAGGCTCGGTTCCCAATTTAGGAGGTGCGAGAAACTGAGCTGGTTCTTCTTTGAGTTTCTGTTCGATGCGCTCTTTCCTATAGCGCGCAATGTGAGGCGCGATATCTGGATGTGTCATGAAGGTTTGCTTTGCTTCTTGAGCGAGCGCTGAGATATTAGTGAGGTGAGTTGAGAGGCGCTTCTTGTCCATCTTAATACCATTGAGATACTGCTCGACAAGAGCTACAAGATTGCGCATAAAGAGGGCGTGATAATCCCAGAAGGTTCCCGCCCATTCATATTTGTCTACAGAGGGTTTGAATATCTCAGTGTACAAGGCGCGAGTTGAGTAGGCATCAAGTGCGCAGTAGTATCCTAAAATTTCGGATGGAGCATTCGACATAGCGCTTTTCTTAGCGCGAAGAGTCCCCTTATGGAACCTCTCTAGTAGTTCTGCTTGAGTTGTACCTTCCTTAACCACACCTTTGTGGTAACCATTGAGCGCAAGCCACTGGTCGAGTTCCTCGTCGCCGGCCGTATCCCATCCGAGTAAATCAATCTGGGCAACCTTAAGCTTGTAGGCTGAGAGCTGGGCCATATAGCCCTCAGAAGCTAACTGTCGGTAGAGAGCAAGAGTGTCATACTTCCAGTTAATGTGAAAGCCGCCCATCTTTACGACAAGCCAGCCCATATCGAAACCAGCATTATGGCCAATAAATTCAAGGTCTGGGCGCGATAGGAAATGAAAGAGTTCTATCCATCTTGGGTCCGATTCTTCATCCCAGTTTATAGTATGGAAGTAGACTGTCGCATAGTGAGATGCAATGCCCACGCCCGCTATCTTAGCGCCAGGTTTGAGAGCATTTAGACCGGTGGTTTCTAGGTCAAGAGCTAGTAATTTATCTGTGGCATAGGGAGGGAGAAGCAGTTCTAGTACATCTGTGATGGCGTCGAAGTCTCCATCTCCGACGAGGATAACTTCATCTTTGGTGGGTTTGTAGATTGGAACTCCGGCGGGCTCTACAATCGCTAGTGCAAGCGTCTCCTGCACTTCTATGTTTTCAGTCTTAGTGCCGTCTCTCGTGAGTGTCTTGCGTTTGATTGCGTCACTCGCAATAGATTGCTGGTTGTCTAAGATATAAGATGCCATATATAAACTCCGTTACGATTTAATGGGAAGCAGGACAGCCGCGTACATGAGTATGGAAGTTATGCTTGGTTGCGCCACAGTCACATTTAGACTCTAGTGTGCTTCTATTGGCGCTCTCATGAATTTCTTTCGGACTTAATGGAGTCCAAAGATGTGTAGCTGCCATGATTCCCACTAATTGATTTGGGTCTGGATGAATCCACTTTTGGTTTAAATAGTATAACATAACATTACTCTGTGAAATAGTTTCCCCTGGCTCGATACTGTCTCCCCATCGCAGAAGGGAATTAGAGTCCGTTTCTTCTAAATCATACATATAGACCCTATAAGGTCCGGGATTTCTGTAAACGTATGTATAGAAAACATTGTCGGGTTGCAGCATCTCGATGTAACTTTGTTTATCCAAATCGCGCAGTCTTACTGGATTTGCCGGATATTGCATAGGTTGAGTCTCCGTTATAGATTATGCGAACGATTTATTAAGTGGCGTCCTTGTAAATAATCAAAGCAGAAATCCTCAATTTATACTCTTGATACTTAATATCAATGATTTGAGCATTTTGCATGGCCAAACCCTCTAACTCTTCATTAATATGGTCTTCTAAATCTTGAAAAGAATTCCCCAATACGATAGTTACTCTGGTTTGCGGTTGTTTCTTTTTAGAAGAAATACTATCCTTCTTTTCTCTTTCATTAGCAAGATACTTCCTACCTGCTTCTTCAAGAAGCGCTTGAGCCATCTTCTCCTGTTCTTTCTTCTTCTCCCATCTCGCCTCTTCCTCATCAAAAGCTCTACTAGCGGCCATTCCTCCCTGACTGTATCCTCTTCCAAACATATAAATACTCCTTATAAGTTATAAAACAGAGAGAAGAGAAAGAAAATCTGGGGAGCAGGTCGCGACTCCTGCCTCTGGTCTATATGAAGGGCAGCTCCATCCCTTCGTAGTGTTGCTTGCAGTCGGTCTGTCATTCTTTTTCAATGCTTACTGCAAACTCACCAGACTACTACATTATGCGTGTCTCTTATTTAATTAAGCTACGATTGTCGATGTACTTAGCTGTGCCGGAACATATTGGCACAGTACATAATTAAATCTGCTTCCCACGCCGTCCCCAGATACTTCCTCATCGGTAGATTCAGCTCATTCTTGAGCCAAACCTACAAATAAATCCTACTCTTCGGAATGGCCTCTTTCGAGGCAGATTCCACGTCAATTCTACTCAGCGGAATAGGGATTACTAGTCCCAGAAGTAGGCTTTCTCTTGTTCACGAAATAGAGTCCTTGCTCTAATCCCTCAGCAACAGAAATCTGCAAGCCGTACTTAGTCTCAGTAATAAAGATACCTCTTACGAGTTCTTTCTGAGCACCGGCTTCTGCGCCAGCGCGCACAAGATAGTGCGTGGTTGGCTTGCGCTCTTTCGTGCCGGGCGTGGCACTAGCTGAGGCGGCCCGGGGGGCGGCAGTGGGAGCTGCTTTGGCGAACTTAGGGGCGGTGGGTCTTTGGTTTGAATACGTTCCTGACATCGTTTTAATCTCCTTTGGAGGCAATTGCGCCTCAGCATGTCGAAGCCTACACTCGCAGGCTGTCGTTCTTTTTGTCTTACTTTCGAACTACGCTAATTCGCTTGGAACTTCTTCGCTCTGCCGACGGGCGCTTTGGTTTTAGCTGCTCGCTTTGGCTTCTCAGGTCGTGCTTCTTTGGGCGTGTCGCCACTACCATTTCGCACTCTCCGTTCTTGTTCCTCAGAAACCTGCCCTTGTACAGCAGCACTCCACCCGTCAATTTCTGCTCCAGCTTTAAACTTGCAACAATTCTGCCCAAGAGAACAATAGTTAGATAGCTTCCAATTCTCGCGTTCACCGTCAGGCTTAATTGTAACAATTTCTCGAGGAACTTGCTTGAGCGTAGACACATACTCAAAATAAGCCCCGATACGGTCGCGCGTAATAACTGTAAGCTTAGCTTCAGCGGCCGGGTCGCAGGCATCCACGTACCAGAGACGCCCTTTGGTGTCGAAGGAGAGCTTGAAGCCTTGGACGAACGGCTTGTACTTCGCGGGTTCCGCGGCGACTTCGTTCCCACTTTCTTTTTCATTGAGATACTCCTCTTCGGTTATTGCTTTCTTCTTGTAGCCGCCTGTTCTAGGGTCAGCACTGTAGCGATAGAATCTGAATTCGAACAGCTGCGCATCTTCTGTACCATACGCAGGGTAATCGCGCAAGTTAAAAGAATCAGCGGAGGTCTCAAAGTTAGTTCGGTTGGTATACCAGAGTTCGAATGGGACCCCCATCTTCCACATATAATGCGCTGATTGAATCAGGTGACCAAGCTTCGGAGTACGCTTGATAAGAACAGAGCGCGCAGTCCAAATAGCAGATACAAGTTTTAGTTCAATACCTAGGACAGCCGTCTTTTCCTCGTCTAGGAGAACCATATCCGGGCGTCCAGATACGTTGGTACCTGAGTCTGTCACCCACCGAAGAGGTATCTCTTCCTCACGTAGTATAGTTCCTTTCCATTCGGAGTGCTTTAGTGTCTCATGCCAGGCGTCCTCATTCATGCGCCCAGCCTGGAACATGAGGCCTTTGCCTCCTGATTCCGACTCCTCTTTCTCGAGTATAGATGTATTAATGCCCTTCATACGAAGATAAGCTTGAGCGGCGCATGTTCCTGCGTGGTCTCCGTTCTCAAATAGAATACCTGCAGAGCCGCCTCGAAGATATCCTACTTTGAGTTTCTCAGCTTCTGCTTCTGCTTTGCGTATGTTCTCTTGTCCGCGTTTGTGTAGTTCGAATATCATGGGAACCTCTACGTTACGAGTTATGTTGCTTGCAAAGGGGATTATTCCAACGATGAATGTGGTCCTTAACATCCTCAATCTCACATAAACAAGGCTCCATTAAGTCTACTGGCCGTCTATCATCCTTCAAGGTTCCCAATTCCTTTGTGCGCAGAAGCATCGCAATGTTAGCCGCGGCATGGCCCAGATGTGAGTAACCGGATTCTGGGTCTTCGTCCTCTCCGCTATTGAATGCGGCCACATGACGCAGAAGAGCATCCACTAGTCGTGACGCTTGGAGCCCACTCTCGTAGTTATAACGCCCGTACTTTGACTGTCCGAGTTCGAATGCACGCGCCGTCTCCTCAAGAAATACTCGCGGCAATAAAGATAACTGGGGCTTTCCTTTGTCATTCTTAATTGCTCCCATTATTTCCTCCTTTCGGCTTCTGAAATACGGCTAGCAGATTGTAGAATAAGGTTAGCGATAGGCTATTCAGGACAGTAAGCGCGAGACGAGCGAGGCCGATAGCAATCGTCACTTTGAAAGCGAATACCGGAACTTCAATCATCACGGATAAGATGCTACTAGTGTCCATTGTGCTTTCTCCTCATCTGGAGTGTATTTATCCAGATTGTAGTCTTTATGTTTAGGGTCAAGATAAATCCAGTGATTAACTCCTGAGCGCTTATGCCTCAGGATTAGGAGCTTCGCTGTTGACTCCTTCTCCCGAATTAGCTTCAATGGAAATGCTTCCTGCATGCTCGGCGGTACTCTCTCCTTTGCCATCTTCAGCTCCTTCTGCAAGTTTCGCGGCCTTCTCTGCTTGCTCTTTCGCTATCCCCGCTAAGAGCTGATTTGTCATCTCTACGATGCACCAGCGTGCATACTTCTTTACAGTGACAGTACTGTCTCCGCGCTTCATGGAGGCCACAAGCGCTTCGATTGTTTTGATATCGGTCGGGTGTATATCTGCAGTTGTCAGTCTCATGCTATACCTCGTCACAAGTTAGAAGAATCGTATTATTTCGATATTGATATCTTAATTCCTTAATGGCGGCTCTTGCAACTCTCTCATCTTTCGTGGTAAAGCGTCTATCGTCATCCAAAGACTCTTGAAGTAAGCTGTATCCGTCTTTAGACATCTTTATTTCAGTTGGTAATGGAAAGCCGATAACGTCTAAGTCAGTAAGAAACGAGTGTAATTTTGAAGTAAAGTCCATTGGTTTATTCTCCTAAGTTAAATAGATTATCGATTCCCTGAATATCATCTACCAAATGAATCCAACCAGGTGCTGCAAACTCTTTCAACTCAGCCGCACTCCATTCAGTCTCGGCATTATAGTGTTCCTTAACTTCTTCGCACTTCTCTTGGGAATCTACCATTGTGTCGCAAAGCATCTGGATTTCGTTCTGGTCAATACGGTCAAGGGCATCTGCGAGCGTCTTAGCTTCCACAGCCTTCATAATAGCAGGGCCTCCAAACATTCCCCCTCCAAGGTACACCCGAACAGGATGGAATAGCAGCACTGCCGTAGGGAGAGCATATCTGGTGCTGCACTTAGCAAGCATGTTGAACGTAGCAGAGGCGGCCATGACAGCTGTAATACACTTAACCTCATAGCCTCTCTTCTTCGCTAATTCAATAGCGCCTCCGATAAGTACAGCGGGAAAGACATTACCTCCAGGACCATTCAAGAAAATATAGATAGGTTCTTTTGGCGCACCTTTGGGTGCATTAGTGAGGGCTAGGATTTGCTTTGGAATAGCAAAGAATTTCTTGCCGCCAACTTCACCCGATGCGTCAATAAAACGCGCTTTGTCTACAGTTAGGATGCCTTCAGTCTCCGCGGCAGGTCTGCCTCCGCGTTTAACGTCTTTAGCCTCTCCTTGAACGTGGTAGCCAATTCCAAGAGCAATAAGCAAGGGTAATACTAGTGGTAGCATAGTGTTGATTCTCCGTCCTTGTTAATATGCGCAACGAGTTTTAAGTTACGTCTAGTTGTTTAGTGTATTTCTGAACTGTAGTACATTGCAAGTTCTTTTTTCTGCATCCGGAGCCTCTTTGTAAAGCGCAAGATGCGCGGCTACAGTGTCCCGCGTAACAATTCGAGACGAAATGATTCCACTTGATTTCAGCGAATTTGCAAGAGCTTGGTTCTCATTCTTGGCCAATTGCTGAGATAATCTTCGGCGCCCTGCCCTCGTCTCATGCATCCAGATGACGTTGGAAGTATCGCTGTGAGTTTGGAGGCTACGGTCTAGTAAATAGTCTACGAAATCCATGCGTTAGGTCTCCTTTGTTATTACTTCACTAGCTTTAAATATCGAAAGTCTGTACGATAGTCTAAAGGAACAGAGAATTTTATTTTACCGCAATTAGTAATTTGAAGTACAGCCGTATAATAATCAGACCCGACATAACGATAAGTTCGAACCACGATACCTTCACAATTAACCATAGACTCTTCTCGATAAAGACTCTTGTCAAAGTCCTTGATTTTAACTTTATCGCCTACTTTTAAGTCATCGGGATTACGACAGTCGGCAGCATAAGTTATGGAAGCAAACAAAGATAAGGCAATTAATGTTTTCATATCTAAAGTCCTTTCGTTACGAATGCTAGTTACAGAATATATTCCAGTAATTTAATCGTTAAATATACTATAATTAATAATGGTAATCCCACACCAAGAAATCCAATACAAAACCCAAAAGCCAAAGCAGCTGAACCTTCAAATATTTCATAGAGTATTTTCATGCGTTAGGTCTCCGTTTCTACTATTTCGTTATAATTCAAATCTTTGACTTCGGACATTCCTTCAATTCCAAATAAACCTTATCATCTAGAATAAGTCGAGGCTTATCCTTCTTCATTTGTACAGGAACTGCTTGTCTGCCATAACCACAGACAACACTGAATTCTGTATCACTGTCGTAAATTCGACACACTTGCACAATCGCTTCATTCTTCTCATTCACGTCTAGTATTCTAACAAAACGGTCTCCGTAGTAAGAACCGGTTCCACCGATAAAGTTGGCTAGTCCGAAGCATAGGCCTAGTAGGTTGGTCATAGGAGGTCCTTTCGTTACGAGTTTTAAATCGAAGCGTCTACTCTATAGCGCCTAATTGCCACATAAGAAGCGGCGCCAAATCAACGTTAGTTTCCGCAATAGACAAGAATCTGGTTCCCATCTACCTCGCGCACAGCAATTCGAAAGGCATGCCCGTAGACTTCCTGACATAGAGAGGTTCCTATTCTAACCCTCTCTTCGGTCTGGGTTGCACAGGAATTGAGGGCTAGAAGCAGAATTATTAGTCGCATCTTACTTACTCCTTTGACATTTGCATTCGCCCGACAGAATATCGTAACTCTGAACCTTATCCCCGCAAACCTTCTTGCACATCAGCATGGTTGTGCTGTGCTCGGCCGGGGACCAGTTCGCTGCCGTGCTAGGCGTGACTAGGTTCGAGCCAATCCATCCAGCAATGAACCCCGCTAGAGCGTAAGCGTATATCGATTCGAGAACTAACATAAACTATCTCTCCGCTATAGAGTAAACGTGACGATTTAGAAATCGGAACGCATGGACTTCGTCAAACTGTCTGACGATAGGCGTGTGCCCCTGTTAAAGGCACATAGAATCCAGCCCCCGAAGACACAGCGCCCGGCGCCCCGCCCTCATTCCCAGACTCTGCGGCAAACTTAGACAGCAAGAACTTGTAAATCTCAACTTTGGTAATCGCTGCAGGAAGTGCGTTCTCGAAGTATTGGCGCGCTTGCTTCCCTGCTGTACTGTGTACCAAGCCAATATCATCTTCATACGAGATGGGTTCATCTTCGGACTGGGCCGACCAGTATTCGTATGCTTCTTGCGCATCTTCGAGGTCGAATTGAGCAAGGGCAAGTTGGGACTTCAGTTCTTCGCGAAGGTCGTTTAGATAAAACGTCATGCGTGTACTCTCCGTTTTAGGGTTTACGTCACGAGTTACTTCGTAACGGATAATTGGTTCTGTATATCGGGCGCGCACAGCACTACAATCTTAGGGAGTACCTTCTCAATAACTAGCATATGTAATTCGATTTCTTCAGCTGCAAAGCCGGCCTTCTTTCCTATTTCACGGCCATGCTCAAGCCAATGCGCCAAAGAATGCCCTTCACATCCTATTTTGAGATAGTTTCCATTTTTATATGCACTGGATATATGATAAAAAGCATGGAACTTGCCCGCCTGGAATTGGAAAATATCTGCCCCACTAAGGTATGCCCCCGTGAGGTCTGCCCCCGTGAGGTCTGCCCCCGTGAGGTATGCCCCCGTGAGGTTTGTCCCACTAAGGTATGCCCCCGTGAGGTCTGCCCCCGTGAGGTCTGC
>Ga0073920_1000104_pt1 | contig 16632 bp, 21 predicted proteins | sample GWRWT4_2Sept14_2_FD_70953 | JGI IMG/M metagenome (GOLD analysis project Ga0073920, IMG submission 70953) | Sand microcosm microbial communities from a hyporheic zone in Columbia River, Washington, USA - GW-RW T4_23-Sept-14 | ecosystem: Engineered > Artificial ecosystem > Sand microcosm >...
TGCAACTGGTCGCTGAACCAGCCGTCGGGTGCTTCGTACTGGGTGCGGTGGAGCCGGGCGAGCAGCGATCCGGCCTTGTCGGCAAAGGCCGGGCTGACTTTCTCCGCCCGGTCCACCAGCGCGACCAGCCGCGGCATCGCCAGTTCATAGAGCCGCGCCGGATCGGCCGGGATTGAGCCCTCACCGAACGACAGCTTGCTGGCGGGCAAGCGCCGCAGCTTGGCCTCTTGTTCCAGCTTGAGCAGTTCGGCGACCAGATCGAGCGCCCCGCGCGCGTCCTGCGGCAGCAGCGCCTGAAGCGGGCCGAGCAACTTGCCTTGCAAGACGGCGGGCAGCGCGCCCGGCGCGGCAAGTGCCAGCATGACCCCGCCACCCATCAATTCGCGCCTGGTTAGGGATGTGTGCATACGACTCGCCCCTTCGGCGCGAAGTCTAGCACTTCCAGCAAGTTAACCAAGCCTGCGGGCGATCAGCCCTCGGCCTCGCGCTCGAACGCGGCATCGCCGCCGATCCTGGCGGCGATCCGGCCCAGCATCGCCAGCACCACTACCGCGACCAAGGTGGCGAGGATCGCATAGGTGTAGAGCCCGGCGAGGTCATCGCTGATCCCCAGCTTGGCCAGTGTCGCCTTGATCGCCTCGTTCCAGGCGAGCGCCGCCACCAGCCCTAGCGAGGCGGAAGCGAGCGAGATCATGGTTTGCACCATCGCGCGTGGATCGGTCATTGTGGATACTCCCCTGACTGATTGAAAACGGGGTGCATCCTATCGACAGGCGCGATGGGGACAAGCCGGTTCACGGCGATTGCGCACAGGGCCAAGCCGTGCTGACTGGGCGCGATGGAACTGCTGGCCGATCCCGTAACCTTGCTGCTGGCCGCGCTGGCGGTGGCGGTGCTGGGCCTGGCCAAGGGCGGCTTTGCCGGGCTGGGCGCGCTGGCGACGCCCTTGATGGCGCTGGCGCTGCCGCCGGTCACTGCCGCGGCGATCCTGCTGCCGGTCTTGCTGGTCCAGGACGTGGTCAGCGTCTGGTCATACCGGAAAAGCTGGAGCGGGTGGATCATCGGCTGGATGCTGCCGGGCGCGCTGCTGGGGGTGGTGCTCGCCTCGGTCTTTGCCGCCAGTGTGCCCGAAGCCGGGGTGCTGGCGGCGCTGGGGCTGATCACCTTGCTGTTCGGGTTCTACCGCCTCTGGGCCGAGCGCGGCGGGCGGATTGTCGCGGCGTCGAATTCGCCCGGCTGGGTGGGCAGTGTGTTTGGCCTGGCCTGCGGGTTCACCAGCCAGATCGCCCATGCTGGCGGCCCGCCGTTCCAGATGTGGGTCACCCCGCGCAAATTGCCCCATGAGGTCTTCGTGGGGACCTCCTCGATCACGTTCGCTGCGATCAACTGGATGAAAGTGCCGAGCTACATGGCGCTGGGTTCGTTCAACCGCGAGGTGCTGACCGCTGCGGCCTTGTTGATGCCGCTGGCGATCGCCGCGACTTTCGCAGGCGTCTGGCTGGTCCGCCGACTCGACAGTGCGCGGTTCTACACGCTGGTTTACCTGCTGATGATCGCGCTGGGTACGCGGCTGGTCTGGCAGGGGCTAGTTTAGCTCACCCCCCAGTCCGCTGGCACTGCGCGACAGGCTGGGCGAATCCATCGCCGCTGCCCGCCGGGCCACCCCGGACGCATCACGGCAGAACCCCATCGGATCGCGCTGGTTGGAATAGCGGTTGTAGAGCCGGGTCTGGTGCCGGTCGAACCCAGAGCCCCGGCGCTTTTGTTCAGCGGCATAGGCGGCAGCAAGCAGGCCTTTGTGCCGGGTGAGCAGCCGCGCATATTCGCCTGCCACCGAGGTCCGCCCCTTGCCTTTGCAGATCAGCGCCGCGACATTGAGCCCGGCACGCAAATTCCAGACCGCCTCATCGGCGTCGGCCAGGGCCACCGGCACGGGCCGGGCCGGGGGTTTTGCGCCAGGCGCTTCGGGCCACGGCGGCAGAGGCTCACGCGCCGCAACCTGCGGTTCGGGCTTGGACGAACAGCCGGCCAGCAAGGCCAGCGCGGCAAGCGATACAGTGAATGTCCTCATGGGCTGCGACCCTCCCGCCAGCCTTGCTGCGCGCAGGTTCGCCTTGCAGCAAGGTGCCGCAGGCTAGCTTGCGACCGCTTGCCCGAAACTTGCGGCAGATGCTGAATGCCGCATTCAGCCTGATTCCACTGCCTCTCCCCGCTTGGGCGTGTTCTTGAGCACCAGCCAGGCGAGCGCGACAACTATCGCGGCGATCAGGAATGGCGCGCCGGGGAAGTAAACCGGGGCACGAGGCGAGGTGAAATAGGCCATCGGTTCGACCAGCATCAGCGGCGCGATGATCGAGCCCAACCCCATCACCATCGCCGCCAGTCCCTGAACCTCGCCCTGGGTCTCGGCCGTGGCCCGGCGCGAAAGCAGCGCCATCAGGCTGGGCTGGACCAGCGATTGCAGCGCCACTGCGGCCAGCAGCACGAAAGCCAGCACGGTGCTGGTGCAAAAGGCATAGCCCAGGAACCCCAGTCCGGCCCCCACCATGCCCAGCTGCGCCGCGCTGCGCTCGCCCAGGCGGCGCACCGCGGGGCCGGTGATAAAGGTCTGGCTGAGCGCGATGACGATCCCGACTGCGGCCAGGCTGAGCCCGATCATCCGGTCCGACCAGCCGAGCTGGGCGATCCCCCAAAAGCTCCAGGTCAGCGGATAGACCAGGCTGGCGACCTGCCAGAACAGCAGCGCAAAGGCGATCCGCCGCATCCCCGGCGAGGCCTTGGCCGCACGCCAGGCCCCGAACGGATTGGCGCGGGCGAGCGAGAAGGGCCGGCGGTGCTCTGGCTTCAGTGTTTCGGGGAACATCGTCAGCCCGTAGATGCAGTTCGCTGTCGCGAGCGCCAGCGCGACCCAGAACGGCGCGGTGTCACCGAACTGGGTCAGCATTCCGCCCAAGGCCGGGCCAGCGATGAACCCCACCCCGAATGCGGCCGAAACCATGCCGAAGTTTTTCGCGCGGTCTTCGGGCGCGGTAATATCGGCCACGGCGGCCTGCGCCGGGCCATAGGATCCGCCGAAGACCCCGGTCAGCACGCGTCCGAACGCGACCATCGCGATGCTGCCCGCAAAAGCCAGCACGGCATAGTGGGCCGCCATCCCCGCCAGCGCGATCAGCAGCACCCGCCGCCGCCCGAAGGCGTCCGACAGATTGCCCAGGATCGGCGCCGAGAAAAACGCCGCGAGCGCCATCAGCAGCCCCATCCAGGTGCTGACCCCAATCGCCTGGTCAAGGCTGAGCGAGCCGACCCGCATCAGCAATCGCGGCAAGACCGGCATGATCAGGCCAAAGCCCATCGCGTCGATCAGGATCGTGAACATTACGAAGCGCAGGGCGTGGCGGTTCTCTCCGGTCACGCGCGGCGGCCGGGATGATGCATGGTCCAGAATTGCGGGCTGCCCTGGCCGGCGGTCCATTCAGCGGCAACCTGATAGCCAAGGCTCTGGTAAAGCCCGACGTTGGAAGGCGTTGCGGTTTCCAGCACCGAAGGCACGCCTGCCTCAGCCGCCTCGGCCAGTCCTGCGCGGATTGCCAGCCCGCCCAGGCCCTTGCCCTGACAATCCGGCCTGACGCCGGCATATTTGAGGTACATCCAGCCCTCATCCTGCGGCAAATGCTTGCGGATTGCCGCATCGGTGGCGAGCGCTTGCGGCAAGCGACCGCGAAAGATCGGGACATAGCGCAAGGCGCCGGGATGCCAGATCGGCTGGTGGAGGTGGACTGAGCCCGGCGGGCGCCACAGCGTCACCGCCTCGCAGCCGGGCGTTCCCATGATCCTGCCGAAGCGCAGATGCTCATCGAAGACGATTCCCATGAACGCCTTGAGCCGGGCCGGACGCGCCCGGGCATCGGGGATCAGCCAGGACAGCGCTGGATCATGCTGAAAGGCCGCGGCTAGCGTGGCAACCGCGCGGTTCCGCTCGCCTGCCCCCAACTCCACAATTCTGCGATCGATTTCCACGGGCCCCACACTGGCAGTCTTGCCCAAGCTCGGCAACCGCCTTACCCCCTTGGCGCTATGGACCGGTGCGAAGGGAATCCGTGAATGGCCGCCGATGACGAAGACTATGTCTATGACGAGGACAGCGGCGAATGGCTGCCGGCCTCGGACCTCGCCGCCAGGCGCGCCGCCGAAAGCGCGATCGAAGTGCGCGATGCGGTGGGCAATCTGCTGGCCGATGGCGATGCGGTGACGCTGATCAAGGACCTGACCGTCAAGGGCGCGGGCCAGACGCTCAAGCAAGGCACCGTAATCCCCTCGATCCGGCTGACCGGCGATGCGCAGGAAATCGACTGCAAGTACCCGGGCATCAAGGGCCTGGTGCTGCGCGCAGAATTTGTCCGCAAACGGTAACGCGCGCATGAGCACTCCCGCCGCCCGCCTGACCGCAGCCTTGCTGTCCGCCGCGACCTTGCTGGCAATGGTGCCGCCGCTCATCAACAACAGCGCCGATCAGGGCGGGCTGCTGGCCGGGGCCTGGGCGCTGCTGCGCTATTTCACGATCATCACCAATACGCTGGTCGGGCTGGTCTTCGCGGCCATCGCCTGGCGCGGCAGCGAGGGGGTCAGCCCGCGCTGGCTGGGCGCGGCGATGCTGGGCATTGTGCTGGTCGGGGTGGTCTTCAACCTGCTGCTGGGCGGGCTGACCCACGCAGGCCTGTGGGACTGGCTGGGCGACCGGATCCACCATGTCGCGATGCCGGTGCTGGTCCCGCTGTGGTGGCTGGCTTTCGCGCCCAAGGGTCGCTTCGGCTGGAGCGATCCGCTGCGCTGGGCGCTGTTCCCGCTGGCCTATGCCGCCTACATCTTCCTGCGGGTCGGGCTGGAGACCCCCGGCAGCGGGATCGCCTATCCCTATTTCTTCATGGACGCCGACCGGCTGGGCTATGTCGCCGCCATGCTCAACATGGCCGCAATCGCGCTGGGCTTTGTGCTGACCGGACTGGGCGTGGTCTGGCTCGACCGGCGGCTGGCGCGGGGCTAGAGTCTGTTTCAGGCAAGCTGAGACAGGCGCAACACCGGCCCGCTCCCCCTCCCGGCCACCCAACTTTAGGTTACCCTATGGGTGGCCGGGAGGGGGAGCGGGCCGGTGTTGCCTTCCACGCAAGTGGAACAGACTCGAGCGCAACAGGCTCGACAAGCCCTTCGCAAAGGCCCAAGCCCGGTCCGGGCACCCCGCCCGCGAAGGACCAGGTCCATGGCCAAAAGCCAGAAGAAATCGAACCGCGAAACACGCAAGCCCAAAGCGGAGAAACCACCCAAGCAGAACGCTTCCAAGCCCAGCGTGAAGCCCGGCGTGCTGCCTGGCCTCGACAATATGAAGCGCTGACGTTCCCCGTTCTGCCGATGCCGAAGATCCTGGTTGATGCCGATGCCTGCCCGGTCAAGGAAGAGATCTACAAGGTCGCCTTCCGCCGCCAGGTGGCGGTCGTGGTGGTCAGCAACATGCGGCTGCGGGTGCCTGACCATCCGCTGATCGAGCGGGTCGTGGTGAGCGACAGCTTCGATGCCGCCGATGACTGGATCGCCGAAGCGGCCGGTCCTGACAGCGTGGTAGTCACCGCCGACATCCTGCTGGCCGATCGCTGCCTCAAGGCTGGCGCACAAGTGCTCTCGCCCACCGGCAAGCCTTTCACCACGGCCAGCATCGGCGGAGCGATCGCGACCCGGGCAATCATGGCCGACCTGCGCGCCGGCGGCGATGCAATCGGCGGCCCGCCGCCGTTCCGCAAAGAAGACCGCTCGCGCTTTCTCCAGGCGCTCGATACGGCGCTGGTGCGGTTGGAGCGGGGCTGACCGGGCCGCTGATCCGCGCTAGTCGCAATCCTCCAGCTCGGCCGCCGCCCATTTGCGCTGAAACAGCGGCTGGCTGGTTCCGGTTTCATAGAATGCTTCGGTAAAACCGCCGTCGCCGTGCAGCGTCACCAGAGCGTAGCCGTTGCGCACACGTGGATTGAGCGGATTGGAGCCGCCAGTATCGGGCAAGTCCGGGTCAGGGGTGTGAGCGTAGTAAAGGATATTGGGCAACTGCTTGCCCTGCTTGTCCTCCAACCCCCAGGCCTTGCCAAACGGGATCGCCCCGTGGCCGCAGCAGCGCCCTTTGGTCGGATAGGTAATCACCGGTTTGGACCTGAAATCGCCGAGCTTGTCATAGACAATGCCGTTGTGGACATGGCCCCAGTACCAGACGGTCGGCGGTCGCTTGAGGGCAGCCAGCACCTGTTTGTAAAGTCCGGTTATCTGGCCGCTCAGCGTGTCACCAGCGGTATGGTGGGTCATCACCATGATCGGACCCTGGTGGCCACGGAACCCCTCAACCCACTTGATCTGCTGGTCCAGAACATGGGTGCCGATCGCGCCCGCCATGTACATCTTGCGGCCATTGGCGGCATCCGAATAATAGGCAGAATCGAGGCAGAGCACCAGCCAGGGGCCGTACTTCAGCGCAAAATAGCTCTTCCCGGCTTGCGCCGCGAACTTCCCTTTCGCTTGCAGCGCAACATCGAAATAGCCCATCGCTCCGCCATACATTTCGTGGTTCGAATTGAGCGTGAAGTTTCGTCCGTTCTTTTGATCGGGCCAAAGATCGTAGAAGTTGTCCCGCTCTTCAAAAGGCAACGGCCGCCAATCGGTGCCGGCATAATAAACATCGCCCAGATGAATCAGATAGTCGATCGGCGGTGATTTCGCGGGATTGGTAATCTGTTCCATCACGCGCTGCGCCGGACACTTGGCACCGCCTTCATCGGTGTAATAGCCTGTGCCCCAATCGCCAACGATACCCAGCACCGGATCCTGCGAAAGATTGCCATCCTTGCGCGTCAGCACAATCGGCGCCGCGGTACCACTGGCCGGAAAGGGGTGGATCAGGTTGGAATCCAGCACATTGGCGACATAGTTGAGCGCCGAAATCATCCATCCGGTATCAAGCTGCTGGTACTTCTTGTAACCGTACATCGTCCCGTCCGGCCCCGGCGCGCCATAGTCCTTGTACTTGTTCTCAAGCCATTCGTAGTCCGGCGTGGTAATCTGGCTTGGCGGCACCCGTTTGCGCAGTTCTTCAAATGCCAGCAGCAGCAATGGGTTGGTATCAATGATCAGCTGAAATTCCCACGGCAGTTTCCGCAGATTATGCAGCCAGTAGATGACGAAACCACCTTCGATATCGCCGCCAGGGGGTGAAGCCGGGACCACCGACGGATCGCGCAAGTAGGCGATCAGGGCCAGAGTATCATTCTCGCTCGCGACGAGAAAGGCGACCAGTTCGGCAAGATCGCTTTCCAGTCCCTCTGGCTGGGCCGCCAAGCGTTCATGTATCCGGGCTAGGGATTCGGTTTCACGCAGATCTACCATAGTATCCTCCTGCGCGACCCGAATCGGATGCTATCACCCCGAAAACAGTATCGGCAACAGGCAATATTTATTCCTGTTCATGTCAGTTGTTTATACAGCTATCGAATAAGGACTATTGATCGCTTTTCGTAAAATCATCATCCTTACGCAGAATCAAAATTCGCCAGAATTCTCGAAATTGTCATTTCGCTTCTTCCAAATTTCTGAATCGGAAGGTCGTTCGCGCTATCACCAGGTGCGCGGTCAAGCCCCCAAAGAGCTGAGCCCGCCAGCCATGGTTATGGCATTGGCTGGCATGCGGGAACAGGCCATCTCGCGGACAAGCAAACAGCGCGGAGACCCAGCCCATGAACGCCCGTCCCACACCAACCCTGTTTCAGATCATCTGCATCGGGATCGGCGCAGCGGCTGGCTCAATCCTGGGCTTCAAGGTGCTCGACGGGGGGATGATCGGCGGCGGCATCATGGGCCTGTGCATCTTCCTGGGCGCGATCCCCTACAAGAAGGCGATCGACGCGGCCAAGGGCTGACTCTCTAACCGTTCAGCTTCTCCAGCCGCGCCTTGTCGCGGTGGAACCAGTGTCCCGCCAGATAGAATGCCGGTATCGCCAGCAGAGACACCGCCGACATGGTCAAGGCCGCAGCGGTATAGGGCTGGGCAGTGCCGGCAGCGCGGTAGATGTCGATCAGCCAGCCGGTCCCGGTGATCCCGATCGCGAGGCCAATCGCGTTGACGCACAGGATGTTGAACGCCACCAGTGTGGCCCGCGCCGACGGCGGCGACAGTTCCTGGATCGTCGAGACCGAGGGACCATAGAAAGCGCAGAGCAGGAAGATCCCCACCCCGATCCCCAGCACGAACAGCGGCGAATCCGGCGAGACGATCCGGAAGGCCAGGGTCAGCGGGGCCAGGATCAGGAACATCCAGAACAGCATCATCGCCCGGCCCGAGCGGCGGTTGGCGTACCACCAATCGCCGGCAAAGCCGCCGAACAGGCTGCCCGCGACCCCGGCAACCACGGTGGTGAAGCCGGTCAGCTTGGCAATCTCGGCGCGTTCGAACCCGCGTTCCTGGACGAACCACAGCTGGTCGAACGCCGCCGCGCCGACCGCGATGTGCAGCGCCACCCCGCCGCCGATCACCATGACCAGCGCCGGTGATTGCCGCAGCGCTTCGGCCAGGACTCGCAAATGGGATTGCCAGCCTGGTCCATGAGCATGAACCGGCTTGGGCCGCGGATCGCGCACCAGCAGCATGACCAGCGCCAGCAGCATGCCAAAGCCGCCCAGCAGGTAGAAACAGTTGCGCCAGCCAATCGTCGGACCGAGATAGCCCGCCACGAGCAGGCTGGCCCCAGCGCCAACCGGCACCCCCAGGTAATAGATCGACACCGCCAGCCCCAGCTGCGCCGACTTGAACCGGTCGGCCAAGAGCGAGGCAGCCGCCGGAGTCAGCGCGCTCTCACCCACCCCGATCAGCGCGCGCGGCAAGGCCATCGACAGGAACCCCTTGGCCGCGCCGCTTGCCGCGGTCAGCGCGCTCCACAGCGCGATTGCCACCGCGATCAGCCGGGCGCGGTTCATCCGGTCGGCCAGCACGCCCATGAACAGCCCGGCAATTGCGTAGAAAGTGATGAAGAACAGACCTGTCAGCAGCCCGAATTCGGTATCGCTCAGCCCCAGCTCGGGCTTGATGAAATTGGCGAAGCTGGGCAGCAACTGACGATCGACGAAATTGAGCACGTTGATCACGGTCAGCAAGGCCAGCAGCCCCCAGCGCGATGCGGCGCTGCCTTCTCCCGGTGCGGGCTGCGGTGGGGTCATGATCGGGGTCTCCCGGTTTGTGCTTTGTCGCAGCATGGGTGAGCACAGGCGCGATGCCAAGCGCTATTGTTGGGCGGGCATGGGGCGGCTAGGCCGTGGCTCATGTCCAGACCATTCCTGCTCCTGCCACTCGCTGCCGCCGCACTGCTGGGCGGCTGCCAGACCGCCGCCGATCCCGCACCGCCGCCGCAGGACGCCTTCATGGCCCGGCTCGGCGCCCTGTGCGGCAAGGCCTTTGCCGGGCGCCTGGTAGCGAGCGAACCGGCCGGAGCCGATAGTGACATGGCCGGCAAGGCGCTGGTCATGCATGTCCGCAGTTGCACCAAGGACCGGATCGAGGTGCCGTTCCACGTCGGCGCTGACCGCTCGCGCACCTGGGTAATCACCCGGACCGCGCAAGGCCTGCGGCTCAAGCACGACCACCGCCACGCCGCTGGCAAACCCGATGCGGTGACCATGTACGGCGGCGATACGGCTGAGGCCGGAACGCCGGGGCGGCAGGCCTTCCCGGTCGATGCGGAGAGCATCGCCACATTCCGCGCCAATGGCCTGACCCGTTCGGTCACCAACACCTGGGTGGTCGAAGTGGATGCCGCGCAGTTCGCTTATGAACTCACCCGCCCGGCTGGCCCCACCGCGCGGCGTTTTCGCGTCGAGTTTGACCTGACCAAGCCGGTGCCGCTCCCGCCCACCCCGTGGGGGTGGTAGCTTCGGCTCAGCCGAGCCCCAAGAGCAGCACCAGAAACAGCGCGGTGAACACCGCATCGCCCGCCAGCACCCAGCCCAGCGCGCGCGGCAAGGCACCGCTCCGCACGGCCGGGCCCAAGAGCGCGATCACCCCCAGCTTGCCCAGCACCCCCGCCCACAGCACCGGCGCAAACCGCACCGGATCGCTGGCGGCAATGGCATAGACCACCCCGAACCCCGCGACGAGCAGCCCGGTAACCCGACCTTCGCGGGCAGCGCCGGGCTGGAACAGCGAGGCCCCGCCGATGACCAGATTGTAAGCGGCGGCGAGCGCCAGGGTGATCGGCCAGAAGGTCATGTTGGCCTGCTCCTCAACCGGATGGGTGCAGCAAGTTGCGCGATCGCGGCGCTAGAACGCAATCTCGCAGACCGACATTTCGTTCATCCGCGTGGTCCACCAGCCACCGGTCCAGCGCCCATTGACGGCATGGCCCACGACCGGGCATTTGACCGCAGCGTCGGCCTGGTTCCAGATCGGTCCGGCATTGACCGGCCGGGTCCGGGGCGGTGGCGGCGGCGGAGCTACGGGCGGTTCATAGGCCCTGGGGCGAGTGCCGGTAATGTCGTAAAGGTCGCTGCGCGGCCCGCCATTGGAGCCATAGCTGATCTTGCGGCGATAGAGGTCGAGCTGCAGCTGCACGTTGCGGCTGGGATCGTTGAGATAGACCGACCATTCATCGCGCTGCACTTCGACAAAGCGAAAGATGATCTGCCCTTGGTCGTTGAATTCGGCCCAGGTCCCGTCGCGCTGCCGGGCAAAATGCCCGCTGGCGTGAGTCACATAGTTGACGTTCCAGCCGTTGAAGCCCGTCCCCGGCTGCGCCGCCAGCGGGGCGCTGACGAGCAACACGGCACCCGGAGCGGTCAGCCCGGCCAGCGTCAGGGCCAGCGCCCAATGTTTTCTGGTCATAGTCTCTCCCCCTGGCTTCGAACCATGTGAGCGCGACCACCGGCGCAGAGTAAAGCGGTGGCGGAGGTGGGCAAGCGAATTCGCAGCCTCAACATCCGAACTGCCCGGCAAGCTGGATCAGGTCCGCCGCGCGGTATTCCCATTGCTGCTCGAACTTGAGGTCCGGTGCGGGCGCGCCGCCATATTCCAGCGGACGCGGGATAAAGGCGCATTGCAGCCCCGCCGCGCGCGCCGCTGCCAGGTCGCCATGGTGCGCCGCGACCAGGCACAGCTCGCCCGGCGCCAGATCGAGCGCCGTGGCCGTGGCGATATAGGCGGCGGGCGCGGGCTTGTAAGCCTGGGCCACCTCGGCCCCCAGAATGGCATCCCACGGCAGGCCGGCATGGCGGGCCATATTGACCATCAGCGCGACATGGCCATTAGAGCAGGTGACGATCGGGAACCGCTGCTTGAGCCGCGTCAGCCCCTCGACCGAGTCCGGCCAGGCTCCGAGCTTGTGCCAGCCCAAGACCAGCGTCTGCCGATCACCCTCGCCCAGATCGAGGCTCAGTTCCGCCAGCACCGCATCGAGCATCTCGCGGTGCAGCACGTCGAGCTTGACGAAGCTCCGCCCCGACTGCCCGAACGCGCGCATCCCCACAATATACCGCGCCCGCCAGGCATCGGTGAAAGCAAAGGCGTCGATATCCCCGCGCCCCGCAGCAGCCAGCACCGGCGCGGCCACGGCGGCGATGCTGGTGCGCCAATCGACCACCGTGCCGAAGACGTCGAAGGCGAAGGCTTTGGGCGGGGCTTTTGCCGGGGCTTTGGCGGTGGGGGCGGTGGTCATGGTTTCAGCACTCAATCTGGCGGACATGGCAGAGGCGGATTCTGCCCAACCGAGCAGCCCAAGACTGCCGGCGGTACCCGCAAGCAGGACGCCCCGCCGGTCGATCTGTTCGGTCATGGGTGAGTTGGTGGGCGAGAATGGGGGCCGCGTAAAGCGCCACCGCGCCCCCCGGACCAGCCGTGGACCGCTTGGACCACTGTTCAGGACTAAAAAACCCGCCGCTCTGTGCGGCGCTGTTTGGCGGGGTTGCGGGAGGGGCCGGGCGCAAGGTCATGGCCCGCAAGGATAGGCGCAGGCTGGGGTGTAGGAAATTGGTTTTGGGGATCAGGCGGCGCCGTGCTGGCGCAGCCAATCGGCCAGTTCGTCTTCGCCGAGTTCCCCGGCGGCAAGAGCCTGGATCGCAACCACCAGCTCGGCATCGCTGGCCTCCAGCGCAGCGCCATTAAGCATCAGGAATGTTTCCATCACCACCGCCGCCGTACGCTTGTTGCCATCGACGAACGGGTGATTGCGCGCGATCCCGAAGCCATAGGCCGCCGCCAGCGCCGCAAGATCGGGTTCGCCATAAAGCGCCAGATTGCGCGGCCGCGCCATCGCGCTGTCGAGCGCACCGGGATCGCGCACCCCGATCGGACCGCCATGCTCGGCCAGCTGCTCGCCATGCGCCGCCTCGGCAACCGTGGTGGCAATCCAGATCCAATTGCGGGTCATTGGCCCACCCCCAACCCCTCCCGCATGCGGGAGGGGAGCGAGACTTGCCAAGCCGCAGGCGCGGCTAGTCGCAGCGGGGTGGGCACCGCGCTACTTCGCCAATTCGCGCAGCGCCCGCTTGCGCCGCGCCATCACCTCACGCGCAGCGGCCATCTGCGCTTCGAAATCGGGCTCTTCGGCCGAAAGCTCAATTCCGCGCGGGGTGGTGACCAGCGAGAGCGAATCCCCCACCTCTGCGCCGAGATGGGCCAGCACATCCTTGGGCAGGATGACCCCGGCTGAATTGCCGATCTTGGTGATCTTGAGCGGTGCGTTCATACGGACGTTATAACGGATTTTGTGGGTGAAGGCAAGGTGCGGGGTGTTTGGGGGTTGTTGTGGCCCGCGTTCACGATAACCCCACTACCCCAAATGCTCCGGTGCCTCCCGAATGATCTGGAGCGATAGTACTGACATTAGTCGGGGAATTCCGTCAGCCGCTCGCTCAATCAGGCCTCGAGCCCGAACCGTAGCTCCGAGCAGCTCTCGCGGATTCAATCCTTCTACGCCGCGATAAGCACACCTCACATCTCTTACTTGTTCATCCGCAATACCACGCAGGTCAAATCGATGCGCATCCAAGTCGATCTCTCGGACTGCTCCCTGAAATTCAATTTCTTCGCCCTTTATTACAGGCTTATCCAAGCTAGCTCTAATCGCCTTGCGATGATTGGAATTCAGTTGTGCTGGAGAGCTTTCGGTGCCGGATACTGATATAGTGTCTATGCCACGACGCCCACTTGGTGCAATTCGTTGAACTGCAAGGAGTGCAGCGTCGCGAATTCTTGGGTCAGTGACAACCTCGGAGAGTTCTTCCATCGAAACATGCTCATCATCATATTGAACAGTATGAGCAACGTCATCAATTATCTTCAAGGCGCGCTTGGTAGAATCAAATAACGAATCTGCTTCACCCAAAAGCGGTAGTGAGTTTACAGGCGAATGAGCTCGAAGTCCGAAATACAAACTACCACGCGCAATACCGCTTAAACCTAGATCGACAGATCTATTCGTAATCTTTCCATCAACCCTCACGCCCAAAATTGCTTTGGTTAAATCAGTAACTTGATCAGAAACATTGTTGAAGACAGAAGAAACGATTTGAATTCTGGGATCGTTGTCGAAGGCTTCGCCTTCCGCTCGAAGTAGAAGATCAGAATTGTCTCTTAGGCGAGCCAGTTGCAAGTCATTGTCAAAAAGGCGTTCGAGCATTTGATAGTATGGTTCTAGCGAACCTTCTGATTCAATCCCGATCTCAGACATGCGCGCACGCATCGAAGCAATTTGATCGATGACCAATCGCGTCTGCGCGCTAACTTGCTTTGTCCAATCGGTCATTGGGCGAGCCTCAAAATTCCCTTTCTTGTGTTGTCAGGGGCGCCTCGCATCAGTGCGTCCTCTACTCGTATATATTGGAAAAACGCCGTAAAATCCCTTCCTTGCCCCACGATGAGTGGATAGAAATCCGTTCTAAACTGGGCTTTGATGCGCTCATGCTCCCGATGAAAGGCCCCAAACCAGGCGTTTTGATCCTGGTGCAAGCAGTCGGTGATATCGACGATCACGTCAACATCGCTAGGGGTGGCCTTATCTGTCACAAAACTACCATCGACTAACAGCGAGACTGGCCCCGGCATCGTGGTCGCCCAGTTCAGGAATCCTTCAAATGCGCGCCAGATTTCCCTGCGCGCATCGTTTTCACAGAACACGCCCTCAATATCGGCCATTGCACAAATGTGCACCCCAGCTGGCAGCAAGCCGAATTCATTAAGCGCCGGTATTGGCATGTCACCCCAACAAATCAGTTCCAGATTCTAGAGTATATAGCCATCCTTTTCTAACAAAGTAAAACACCCTCCATTGCACGCAAGTTGGTCGAACTTTCACCTGTGTTTGACAGTGCGGATTCGATCAATCTCGCCGCCTTCGGGGCTACTTAACCGACAAGCGAATCTCCTCTTCCACCTTCGGATCAATCCCGCTCCCGATCCCCAGCCCCCAGATACAACTCCCGCCCGGTCTCGTCATAGACCTTGCTCATCTCAGCCATCCCCGCCTCGGCCTCTTCGGCGGCAACGAAGGTATCGGCGTTCTGGTTCTGCAGCCGGGCAAACTCACGCACCTCCTGCGAGATCTTCATCGAGCAGAACTTGGGCCCGCACATTGAGCAGAAGTGGGCGGTTTTGGCGCCTTCCGCGGGCAAGGTCTGGTCGTGGTATTGCTCCGCCGTGTCCGGGTCCAAGGACAGGTTGAACTGGTCGCGCCAGCGGAATTCGAACCTTGCTTTGCTCAGCGCATCGTCGCGGACCTTCGCTGCCGGGTGCCCCTTGGCCAAGTCCGCCGCGTGGGCGGCGAGCTTGTAGGTGACCACGCCGACTTTCACGTCATCGCGGTCGGGCAGGCCGAGGTGCTCCTTCGGCGTCACGTAGCAGAGCATCGCCGTGCCGAACCAGCCGATCATCGCCGCGCCGATGCCGCTGGTGATGTGGTCATAGCCCGGCGCGATATCGGTGACGAGCGGCCCGAGCGTGTAGAACGGGGCCTCGCCGCAGACCTGCAGCTGCTTGTCCATGTTCTCCTTGATCTTGTGCATCGGCACGTGCCCCGGCCCTTCGATCATCACCTGGACGTCCTGCTGCCAGGCGCGCTTGGTCAGTTCGCCCAGGGTGTAGAGCTCGGCGAACTGGGCTTCGTCGTTGGCGTCGGCGATCGATCCAGGGCGCAGGCCGTCACCCAGGCTGTAGGCGATGTCATAGGCCTTCATGATCTCGGTGATCTCGTCGAAGCGTTCGTAGAGGAAGCTTTCCTTGTGATGCGCCAGGCACCATTTGGCCATGATCGAGCCGCCGCGGCTGACGATCCCGGTGACGCGCTTGGCCGCCAGCGGCACGTAAGGCAGCCGCACCCCGGCGTGGATCGTGAAGTAATCGACGCCCTGCTCGGCCTGTTCGATCAGGGTATCGCGGAACACCTCCCAGGTCAGGTCCTCGGCCACGCCGCCGACCTTTTCGAGCGCCTGATAGATCGGCACGGTGCCGATCGGCACGGGGCTGTTGCGGATGATCCATTCGCGGGTGTCGTGGATGTTGCGCCCCGTGGAAAGGTCCATCACGGTGTCCGCGCCCCAGCGGATTGACCAGACCATCTTGTCGACTTCGCTGGCGACGTCAGAGGCGACGGCGGAGTTGCCGATATTGGCGTTGATCTTGACCAGGAAGTTGCGACCGATCGCCATCGGCTCAGACTCAGGGTGGTTGATGTTGCTGGGGATGATCGCCCGGCCGCGCGCAACCTCGTCGCGGACCCATTCGGGCGTGACATAGTCGGGGATGCTGGCGCCCCAGTCCTGCCCGTCGCGGATGAGATCGCGGATCTGTTCGCGCCCCAGGTTCTCGCGGGTGGCGACATATTCCATTTCCGGGGTGACGATCCCGCGGCGGGCGTAATGCATCTGGCTGACGTTCGCGCCGGCACGCGCGCGCAGCACGGTGCGGCGGACGTTGGGGAACGGGGGGACCCCGCCCGAACGGTCCGGGCCGAGCTGGCCGTTGTCCTCAGGCTTGACCTCGCGCTGGGTCACTTCCTCAACATCGCCGCGGCCGCGGATCCAGTCGCGGCGCAGTTCGGGCAGGCCCGCGGCGATGTCGATCTGCACCGTGGGATCGGTGTAGGGGCCGGAGGTGTCATAGACCCGCACCGGCGCCTCACCGCTCGACGGCTCCAGATGGATCTCGCGCATCTTGACGCCCAGCGGGCCGACGTGGATCTTCTTGCTGCCCCGGATCGGCCCGGTGGTGACGCCAATCTCGAGCTTGCTGGGAATGTCGGCCATGATGCGCAAAGTCCTTCAAAGGACGGAGGAGGAGCGCGTTGTGCCGGCCCTCCCTCCGCCCGTGCTAACGGGTTCAGGTTCGACGGGTCGGGCGGTGCCATCCGCCCCTCTCAGCGCAGGCGCGCTCCCCGGGGATGGATGGACTTTAGGTGAGCCGGCTGGCGGCGTCCAGCGCTGAACAACAACCCGACCATACAAAATCCCGTTCGCCCCGAGCGAAGTCGAGGGGTCGCGCGCAAAGGCCACCCCTCGACTTCGCTCGGGGCGAACGGAGAAGGGGCCTGGCAGGAACCTGACTATTCGAACAGCATCCGCCGCCCGGTCGGCATC